>JRHI01000042.1_pt1 | contig 113810 bp, 120 predicted proteins | sample 215371 | NCBI WGS metagenome assembly JRHI01 (sample SAMN02929681, study PRJNA255918) | sediment metagenome | biome: cave system; feature: Ice Cave; material: Sediment; isolation source: sediment from deep within a dark volcanic ice cave with no known source of... ...
TCGGTGAGGTCCTTCCAGGTGCCGGCCACGCCGGGGACCTCGGCCTGGCCGCCGAGGATCCCCTCGGTGCCGACCTCGCGGGCCACGCGCGTGACCTCGGCTGCGAACGAGCGCAGCTGGTCGACCATCGTGTTGATCGTGTCCTTGAGCTCCAGGATCTCGCCCTTGACGTCCACCGTGATCTCCTGGCTGAGGTCCCCGTTGGCGACGGCGGTCGTCACCTGGGCGATGTTGCGGACCTGGTCGGTCAGGTTCGAGGCCATGAAGTTCACCGAGTCGGTCAGGTCCTTCCACGTACCCGCGACGCCGGGGACCTCGGCCTGGCCGCCGAGCTTGCCCTCGGTACCGACCTCCCGGGCTACGCGCGTGACCTCGGCGGCAAAGCTCGAGAGCTGATCGACCATCGAGTTGACGGTGGTGCCGATCCGCGCGAACTCTCCTTTGACCGGGCGCCCTTCGATCTCGAGCGCCATCTTCTGGCTGAGGTCACCCTCGGCCACCGCGACGATCACGCGGGCCACCTCGGTCGTGGGGCGGACGAGGTCGTCGATCAGGCCATTGACCGAGCCAACGGTGGTGGCCCAGCCACCGTCGGCGTTGGCGAGCCGGGCGCGCTCGGTCATCCGGCCTTCGCGCCCGATGATCTGTCCGATCCGGACCAGCTCGGCCTCGAGCGCGGCGTTGCGTGCCACGAGGTCGTTAAAGGCGGCCTCGAGGCGACCGACCTCGTCCTTGCGACGTCCGGGGAGCCGCACATGGAAGGCACCGCCGGCCGCTGCCCGGAGTGCCGCTTCCAACCGCCCCAGCGCGGGATCGACCTCGCTCTCGGCGCGCGGATGCCCATTACCCGGTGCTGCGCGACCGGTCGCCGTCTTCGCCATCGCCCCTACCGTGCCACCGTGCTAGCCATCTTGCCGGGAACTATGTCAGAGCGTGGCTCAATGGGTAGATGATTCATGCATTGGCGACCGCGCGGGCACGCAGCGCCGCCTCGATCCGTCCCACCGTGAACGCCACCGTCTCCCGGTGCGCCGCCGACAGCGGGCCGGATAGGGCGGCCTGCGCGACGATCGCGACCGGGTCACGCTGACCCCGGAGCTCAGTCAGCCGCTGCCCCAGGTCGGCCGTGGACGCCGCGCCCGCCAGCTCGGCCAGCGCCGCGTCGAGCGCGACGAGGAGCTGCAGCGAGGCCTCCCGGTCCCGACCGTGGTCGAGATCGCTGCGGGCCCGCAGAACCAGCTCCTCGCAGGCCAGCGCCGGCTCGCGGCGACCCAGCACGGCGGCGAGGCGCGCCTGGGGATGCAGGACCTTGGAGCGACTCTCGCGGCCGGCGGGGAGCAACAGCTCGAGCGCGTCGGTCCAGAGCCCGTCGGCAACCTGCTCGCCGGCCCCGTAGCCGACACGCGCCGCCAGCAGCTGGCGCCGCTCCACCGCGTGCAGGCTCGGGTCCGTGGTGACGAGACGAAACGCATGCAGTGCCTGGTTGAGCACCGCCAGCCCGGCCGTCAGGTCAGCTTCCCCCGCTTCGGCGAGCCAGGTCCGCGCCGCGTCGGCTCCGGCGAGCGGGGCCGCAACGTCGATCATCGTCGCCCGACCGGTGGTCACCGGCGTAGGCTCAGGCTCAGGTTCAGCCTTACGCTGTCGGCGTCCGATCACCATCCGTCGGCGTTCCGGCGCTCCCAGCGTCGCGAGCACAAGCACGTGCCCCAGCTCGGATCCGGAACCACCGCCGGTCGGCCGGCGGAACATGTAGCGACCGTCAGGCGGGCCCAACGCCCAGGGCACCTCGATCTGGCTGAAGCGGAAGAAGGGACCGGGGCCGGTCAGTGTGCGCCGGCGGCCGTGCGGACGGCGTACTTGCTGGGGGTGATCGGGACGATCGGTTCCGGGATCTGGCTGATGCGGTTGATCAGCTGGATCCATTGTCCGGGCTTGAGGATCGTCTTGATCTCGCTGGACAGCTTCTTGTTGGCCCCGAACAGCGGCGTGTAGGAGACCTGAATCCGGTTGTTGTGATCAGGCAGCGCGAGCGTGTTGTTCTGGCCCTTGTAGCTCATCAGGCTGACGATCTGATCTGGTTTCATCGCTCCTTGGAGCGTGAGCAGCCGGCGGATCGTGATGTCGGCGATCGAGCCTGCGCCCTGATGGCCGAGCAGCGGGATGTTGTTGATCTTGGAGATGTCGACGCTCGAGCCGCTCGCCCCGGCGGCGTCGGTCCCGCTCGAACCGGTCAGGCTATGGCCGCACTGCAGGCCGGAGACGGTGGGATCGAGACCGGACGCGGAGAGGAACTCGACGGTCGCCATCACGCGACGGTCGATCAGGCCGGCCTGGATGTCCCGGCGCCCGCACTGGTAGATCTGCACATGGGGATCCTGGAGGATCCGATTGGTCAGCTGCTCCTTGCTCATCAGCAGGATCTGCCCGATCGAGGGGTTCTTCGCTCCGGGTCCGAAGAACGGATCGACGCCCGCGGCCCGGTACACGGCGGTCGCCTCGAGCAGCTTCCATCCGTCGAGGATCGGCTTGGGGTCAATCTGGGGGGCGTCCTTGCCGGCCGGCTGAATCATGAACTGCATGTGCGAGGCCTGGCTCGAGCTCGGCGCTGCGATCCGGCCCAGGATCGTGCCCGCGATCACGACGGCGCCGGCCTTCAGCGGCTGCAGCGTGTACTGGCTCTTGTTGAGATGCAGCACATCGGAGAAGTAGTTCTGGAAGCTCGAGATCTGCGCCCGGGTATTGCGCAGCTGCAGCTGGCCTCCCGCTGCGTAGGAGCCGGGCCGCGAGGGGTTGGCGAACAGCCGCTCCTTGACCAGCGGGGCGGAGGCGCTTGTAGTCGTGCTCGTCGACGACGTCGTCGATGTCGTATGCGGCAGCGTCGGAGCGGCCTTGGCCTCCTTGGTGGCCTTCGTCGTCGAGACGGTCGGCGCGCTCTGCTGCTGGCCCGCGCTCGCGGGAGACTTCGGTGCGGGGAGCGCCGGCAGGCTCAGCTGCTTGGCCAGATCGGCCGCCGAGAGCTTCACCGGGTTGGGCACGGGATAGTTCTTCGGCACCGAGCCGAGGTGCGCGTAGGTGAAGGTGTTCCCGGTCTGGTCCTGAAGCTTCACGAACCGCCCGAGGCTCTGGCTCTGGCCGACCGCGACGATCTTGCCGTCGTTGACCGCGATCAACGGGGCGTTCTGCTTGGCGTAGATTGAGACCGACCGGCTGGCGGTGGAGGTGATCGGAACCGCGGCGTTGCTCGTATGCACCCGCCGCGTAGCCAGCTTCTCGACGCTGTCGTCCGCGTACCGAGCCTTCGCTGCGACCGGGAAGTGACCCTGCACGAGACCGGTTAGCGCGCCGATCAGCTTGTCCGGCATCCCGCCGATCAGCTTCGCGCGCAACAACACCGATTGCACGTACCAGCTCGCATGGTTGTAAGCGAAGATTCCCTGGGCGAGGTCCTTCGACCCGCCCGCAGCATGCAAATAGCGCGCCGCTGCGAAGATCGCGTCCACCGGGTTATACGGATCGGCGACCCCGTCTCCGTTGGCGTCGACACCCCACGTCTTCCAGGTGGAGGGCAAAAACTGCATCCAGCCGACCGCGTTCGCGCTCGAGACAGACAGGTTCCGGCCGTAGTCGGTCTCGATCTCGTTGATCGCGGCCAGCACCTGCCACGGAATGTTGTACTGGATTCCGGCCGCCTGGTAGATCGGAATCAGAAACGGCGGGATCCGGAAGGAGTCGATGAAGAAGTTCGGGACGCCGATCGGAGCCGCGCCCGGAAGCGCGAACGAGAACGTCGGGTTCGAGGCCGTCGGTGTTCCACCCTGGCCGCGCAGCGCGGGCGGCTTGGTCGTCGTCGGGGTCGGCTTCTTGTTGCCCTGGCCGTTGCCTGTGCCCTTGCCCTTGCCCTGTCCGTTGCCCGTATGCGGGCGGCGGGAGCCCCCGGGGTGGGTCGACGGATGCTGGCTGGTGCCCGTTCCCGTTGGCCGGGGCTTCGGCTTCTGGGTCGTGGTGCTGCTGGAGCTGCTCGACGTGGTGGTCGTCGTTGTGGTCGTGCTCGTCGAGGTGCCCGGGGACTGGCATGACTCAGACACCTTGGCTATCGGGAGGCTGACCGGCAGGTTGAGCGCCGACACAGGCGTCCCGGCGGGAACGTTCACCGTGAAATGCATGGTCTGACCGCCGACGAGCGTGACGGTGACGACGCACTGGTCCGCGGAAGCGTTCGGGATCGCGGCGACCCCCATCACCAGCGCTGCGGCGCCCGCCGCAGCGATAGCAACGCTCAGCTTCCTTCGCCTGAACACTGTGGTCTAACTCCTCCCGCCCATCGGCGTGCGCATCTCGTATTCGCCGCTTTGGGGCGGCGACGCGGAGAGGACGCTACTGACTGGAATCGAGCTTTGCAACGGCGAACCGTCTCTGGTCGGTGGGTTTCGTCGGCGAGCAGCACAAACGGGAGTTGGGGGACGCGGTTCTGACGCACGAACCACCCATCGGCGCGGTGGTACCGAGACTGTAGCGACCGCGGGCCAAGAAACCGGGAAAAACGACGACCATAACCCTCGACTGGAGCAACAGGGATGGCTCGGCGATCATTCGCCGAACGGACCGCCACCGCCGTGGGCCCCACCCCCCTGAGTGGACCCCACCCCCTGAGGCGGACGCTCGTCCCGCGTCGACGTCCATTCGCCCGAACAAGGCACCAAACCACTTGCCCAGAGATGATCGAGGCGCGTTGTTCGCTCCCAGCGCGAACAACGAACCACTATGTTCCGTGCGGGCGCAGGTTGGTGCTTTGTTCGAGCGCCGGCAGCCGCTCCCTAGCTAGGTAATGTCCCGAATCGGGACACGAGGGGGCGATTGGTTGCCGCATGCCGGACTACTCCAGGAGGCAAACGCCACGATGAGCGACGAAGAGGGATTGAGGGAACGTATGACCCGCCAGGGCGAAGAAGCCATCGGCCGGTTGGCCCAGGAACTGCTGGAGAATCCGATGGTCAGCGGCGCGCTGTCCCGGGCCTTTGAGACGCGCGAACGCGCGATGCGAGCCCAGGAGGTCGCGATGGGTGCGCTGAACCTGCCGTCGGCCAGCGATCTGGAGCGCCTGACCCGCCGTCTGCGTGGTGTTTCGCAGCGGCTCGAGGGAATCGAGGATGGCTTGGACCGGCTCGAGCAGCGCATCGACAGCCTCGGAGCGCAGAGCGCGGTTGAGCAGCGCCTGAGCGCGATCGACGATCGGCTGGCGGCGATCGAGGCCGCGGTGAAACCCTCAGCGGCCGGAAAGTAGCGCCGGCGGGCGGTCGCTAACCGACCGCTAACCGCACGACCACGAGAACCCCCCGGCCGGTTTCAGTCCGGTTAAACCGCACGTAAGAGACTGCCTGAGCGGCATGTCTACCACGGCGCTAGAAGAGGATCCGCCGAGGGGAGCCGGCACCGGGGCGATAGGGGCGGCAACGACGCCCGTGGCCCCCCGGCTGCGCGGCTTGGCCTCACCTACGCGGACGCTATTGGACATCTTCGCGGCCACGGTGCTGCGTTGCGGCCAGCGCACCGCGATCGACGCTCCTGACGGCACCCTGAGCTATCGGCGGCTGGCCGACGACGCCGCGGCGCTGGGCGGGCGGCTGCAGGCCCGCGGCATCGGTCCCGGAGATCGAGTCGGCGTGCGCGTGCAGAGCGGAACCGCGCATCTGTATGTGGCGATCCTCGGGGTCCTCCACGCCGGGGCGGCCTATGTCCCGGTTGATGCGGACGATCCACCTGCCCGCGCGCTCGAGCTGTTCCACCGCGCCGGGGCCTGCGCGGTGGTGCAGGACGGACTGTCGGTCTCGATGCTCGCCCAGCCCGGCCGCTCGCTGCGCCCACTGACCCCCGCCGACGAGGCCTGGGTGATCTTCACCTCGGGTTCGACCGGCGCGCCGAAGGGGGTCGCGATCTCCCACCGAGCGGCCTCGGCGTTTGTGGACGCTGAGGCCAAGTTGTGGGCGATCGACACCGAGGACCGCGTGCTCGCCGGCTTGTCCGTGGGCTTTGACGCGAGCTGTGAGGAAATGTGGCTGGCTTGGCGACATGGTGCCGCCCTGCTCCCCGCCCCGCGGGCGCTGGTTCGCTCCGGAGCCGAGCTCGGCCACTGGATCGCCGACCGCCGCGTCAGCGTCGTCTCCACCGTGCCGACGCTGGCTGCGATGTGGGACGAGGCTTCGCTGGCCGGCGTGAGGTTGTTGATTCTCGGCGGGGAGGCGACGAGCGAGCCGCTCGGCTGGCGCCTGGCTGAGGATCGCGAGGTGTGGAACACCTATGGACCGACAGAGGCGACAGTCGTCAGCACCGCCGCGCGGGTCCGCATCGGCGAACCGATCACGATCGGCTGGCCGCTCACCGGCTGGGAGACGGCGGTGGTCGACCCACACGGCGAGCCGGTGGCCGTCGGCGACGAAGGGGAGTTGGTGATCGGTGGGGTCGGCCTCGGTCGCTACCTCGACCGCGAGCTCGATGCCGAGCGCTTTGAATCGGTTCCCGCGCTCGGCTCAGCCCGCGCCTACCGCACCGGCGACGTGGTCCGGGAGACAGTCCACGGCCTACAGTTCGTCGGCCGCCGCGACGATCAGGTCAAGCTCGGCGGACGGCGAATCGAGCTCGGCGAGCTCGATGCCAGGCTGCGTGCGGTTCCTGGCGTCGTGGATGCCCTCTCAGCCGTGCGGGAGAGCGCTTCCGGCAACCGGCTCCTGGTCGGTTATGTGGTGGGGGATGTCGATCCCGTTGCGGTGCGGAGGCGGCTCGCATCCGAGCTTCCGAGCGCGCTGGTGCCGATGATCGTGCCGCTGCCCGCCCTCCCACTCACCGCCTCCGGAAAGGCCGATCGCCAGGCCCTGCCGTGGCCGCCTCCGGCCGGATCCGGCGCTGACGTTGCCCTGAGCGGGACTGCCGCCTGGCTGGCGGAGCGCTGGGAGGAGCAGCTCGGCCCGCACGTGTTCGCGCCCGAGAGTGATTTCTTCGTCCTCGGCGGCAGCTCGCTGGCCGCGGCCAAGCTGGTTTCGATCCTGCGCTTGCGCTATCCCGCGGTGGCCGTCGCCGACGTCTACAACTTCCGCACGCTCGGCGAGCTGAGCGAACGGCTGGACGGGCTCGGCGCGATCGGCGAACTCCCGGCGGTGGCATTGGACTCGGGTCCTCGGCGTGGCTGGGGCGCGGTGCAGCTTGCCGGGGTGCTCGCGCTCGTGAGCGTGACCGCGCCAGGGTGGCTACTCGGAATCCTGGCCCTGGACCACGGGCACGCTCGGAGCTTCGGTCCCCACGTCGGTTGGGGCTGGCTCGCCGCGGCGTGGCTCGTCTTCGCCAGCGCGCCCGGCCGGTCGCTGATCGTGGTCGCGGCCCGGGCGGTCCTGCTCCGGAGGCTGCGTCCCGGAAGATATCCTCGCCGGGGCTGGCTTCTGTGCCGGATCTGGTTCCTCGAGCGCCTCGCCGAGCTATGTCGCCTCGATAACCTCGCCGGGACCCCGTGGGCCGCGCGCTACGCCCGGTGGTGTGGGCACCAGGTGGGCCACGGGGCCCGGCTCGGAACGCTGCCGCCGGCGACCTCGCTGGTCTCCGTTGGCGCCGGGGCGACGATCGAAGCCGATGTCGACATGCACGGTTGGTGGATCGAGGGCGACGAGCTGCTCGTCGGCCGAATCCATGTCGGCGCGGGCGTGAGGCTCGGCGCTCGGAGCCTGCTGATGCCCGGCTGTGAAATCCAAGACGGCGCTGAGATCGAGCCGGGAACCGTCGTGACCGGGGTGGTCCCCGGCGGGGTGCGCTGGAGCGGGGCTCCGGGCGCCCAGGTCGGCCAGGCCGGCGAGCGCTGGCCCGCGCTCCGCCCGCCTGCGCCGCGGCGGCGCAGGCTGTGGCGCGTGATGTACGCGGTCGGGGTGCTCGGGCAGAGCCTGGTTCCGCTGCTCGCCGCGGCACCCGGGATCGCGCTGGTGTTGGTGTTCGCTCCTGCGGTATGGGGCGCCCAATCGGTGGCGGTCGAAATGCTCACGCTGGCGCCGCTGCTCGCGACGTCGTTCGTGGTCACCTACGCCGTGCTGGTGGCACTGCTCGCCCGCTCGCTGTCGCCGCTGATCCGGCCTGGCTGGCAGGCCGACGAAGGTGCCACCGCCTGGGCCCTGTGGTTCACCGAAGCCCTGATGGCGGCCTCGCGTGAGGTCCTGTTCCCGCTCTATTCGAGCGTGTTCACCCGGCGCTGGCTCGCGCTCGCCGGTGTCCCCGTCGGCCGGCGCACGGAGCTCTCGACCGCCGTGGGGATGAACCGGTTGACCAGCTTCGCGCAGACCAGCTTTGCCGCCGACGACGTCGTCCTCGCTTGTGCTCGGGCCCGCGATGGTTGGCTGCACGTGGCGCCGGTTGAGGTCGGCAGCCGCAGCTTCCTGGGCAACGGCGCGATCCTCCTCGACGAGACCCGGATCGAGGACGACAGCTTGGTCGGGGTGCTGACCGTCGCACCGCGGACTAGCAAGAGTGGCAGTTCGTGGCTCGGCGCGCCCGCGCTCGAGCTGCCGCGGCGCGCCGAGCCGGGCGATCCCGCGCGCACGACACACCCATCTCGACTGCTGGTCGTCGGCCGCACGCTGACCGAGCTGATCCGCATCCTGCTGCCGGCTTCGATGTCCGCGGGCCTGGCCGCCCTGGTGTTCTGGAGCCTCGACTCGATCGGCGCCAGCGATGGGGTGTGGGTCATGGCGGCGGCCGCGCCGATCGTGCTGAGCGCCGCTGGGGTGGCGGCGACGATCCTCACCATCACCATCAAGTGGGTGGTCATCGGTCGTTACCGGCCTGGAGAGCATCCCCTGTGGTCCTGGTTCGTGTGGCGCGACGAGATCATCAACAGCGCTCAGGAGCAGCTCGCCGGCTCCTGGCTTCTGAACACCGCACTCGGCACCCCGTTGATGGCGCTCTACCTGCGGCTGATGGGTGCAAAGGTGGGGCGCAACGTGTGGTGTGAGACGTTGACCATCACTGAGTTCGACCTCGCTCGCCTGGGTGACAACTGCGCGATCAACCGCAACTCCGTGGTCGAGACGCATCTGTTCCACGACCGGATGATGCGCATTGGTCCCGCCACCGTCGGCGCGGGAGCCACGCTCGGGCCGAGCGCGGCGATGCTGCCGGACACCGAGATCGGCGAGGGATGCTCGGTGGGAGGCCGGTCGATCGTGATGCGCGGGGAGCGACTGCCCGCCCACACGCGCTGGCATGGTGCTCCCGTCGTTGCGGCCTGATGAAGGGCCGCTGCTGCAGTGGCTCGACGGCCGGCGCGCCGAGGTCGATCTGGATGGGCTGCGGAAGTTGGCGCGCGCCGCGAGCGCAGCGGCGGGAGCGTCCTACAGCTCGCGCTCGTACAGCTATCCGTACGCGCTGATCGCCTCCCACCGGGCGCCGGTGGGGGTCGACATCGAACGTGTCGAACCCTGCGACGAGGCGTTCGCCCGGTCCATCTGCACCCCGACCGAGGACATCCATCCACCCCGGGGCGTTTCTCGCGACCGTTACCTGACCTCGCTGTGGTCGAGCAAAGAGGCGCTGGCCAAGGCCCTCGGTGACGCGCTCAGCTACGACCCCCGCCGGCTCGAGTCCCCGCTCGGCTGGCCGGGCGGGCAAGCGGGACCGTGGCGTGCCGGCGAGCTCTCGGCCGGTCCCGAGCACGTCGCCTGGGTGTGCTGGCTGGGCTCACCCGACGGGTAGCGCGGACAGGGCGCGTCCGGCGAGCTCTCCGAGCGTGTGTTCCGCAGCGATCAGCGCTTCGGCGGCGATCCGGCGCCGCCGCGGCAAAACCAGATCGGAGACGATCAGCACCGAGCCTGCGCGGATCCCGTGGATCTCCGCCAGCGTGAACAGCACCGCGGTCTCCATCTCGACCGCGCTCGCGCCTGCAGAGCGCCAGCCCCGCTCGCGTTGGCCCGGGTCGTAGAACAAATCGGTTGAGACCACCGTCGCCGTGCTGCTCTCAGGGCCGGCGGTGCTCTGCAGGACGCTGAGCAGCGCCGGGCTCGCCCGGACACGCTCCGGCGCCCCGAGCGCCGCGCTGGCACCGTCGGCGACCAGCGCCTCGCCGGCGATCAGTAGCTCGCCGAGGCGCAACGACGGCACCAGCGCCCCGCAGGTGCCGACCCGCAGCAGCGTGCTCGCTCCGAGTGCGACGAGCTCGGAGATCACGATCGCCGCGCTGGGAGCGCCCATGCCCGTGCTCTGGATCGTCAGTGGCTCGCCGTCGGCTGCGACACCCGTGTAACCCCAGAGCCCGCGGTTGTGGTTGAACATCTTCGGTTCCGGGAGCAGAGACTGCGCCAACCGCAGCGCCCGCCCGGGGTCGCCGGGGAGCAGCACGCGCTCGGCCAGCGGAGCAGTCGGGTGCAGGTGCAGGGTCTCGTTCACGCGCGCGAGGTTAGTGAGTTGGCCCCGGTTCACCTAGACTGCGCCGCCATGAGCTGCGACGTCAGAGCGGGCCGAGCCCGATGAGCACCTTTCGCTCCGAGCAGGAGTTCCGCGAGGTGATGGATCGGACGTTCACGATCATGCGAGACGATCCCGACATGGGCCCGCAGCTGCGGGATGCCGACACCCCCCAGCGGTTCGAGTTCACCGACTTCGATCTCGTGGTCAACATCCGCGCCGGCGGCAGCGACGAGCCGAACCTGGCCTGGGAATGGTCCGACGAGGTGACCTGGGAACCGAAGGTTCGCATGACGATGAACTCGGAAACGGCGAATCGCTATTTCCAGGGTAAGGAGAACGTGGCAATTGCGATCGCGCGCCGTAGAATCAAGGCTGGCGGCGACGTCAAGGCGGCTCTGGCGATCATTCCGATCACCAAGCCGCTGTTCGCCCGCTATCGGGACATGATTGCCGCGGATTACCCGCACCTCGAAGTCTGACCGCGCTTGACCGGAGATTTTCCTCGGCGCCCATTGACATCTGGGCGACCGGCGAGTAGATATACCTGATCAACCAAGGCAACAGGCCGGATCGTGAGCAGGGCCCCGGGACACCCCGACAGTCCGCTCGCGAGGCGCCGCCGGAAACGTGACGAGCGCCTACGGCCGACGCAGCGGGCCGTCTCGTCCGCAGGCGACGGGGCCTCGTACTCCTCGAGGCTCCGCCGCCAACTACTTGGTCCAGGGGTTCGGCGGTCGCGGCCCGGACTGACCCGCTCGATCGCGTCGAGCCCGGCCAGGCGGCACACTGTTGGCATGTCGAGCAGCAGGGACGACACGCAGGGCATGGTGTCCCTTCAGGAGGCCGCTCGTCGCGCCGGCGTTCGCCCGCCGACGCTCCGCCGCTGGGCGGCACAAGGAGTGCTTCCGCAGTACGACGGTCGCTGGAGCGACGCCGCCGTGGCGCATGCGCGTGTCGTGGCGAGGCTGCGCGAGCGCGGCCACTCCCTGAAGAGCATCCGACAGGCCACCGAGGAGGGACGGCTCGCCTTCGGGTACATCGAAGACCTGTTTCCCCACGAGGATGTCGTCTACTCGCTCCGGGACGCCTCCCGGGAGACCGGCCTGGACCCCGCCTTGATCGAGCGGATCGTCACCGCACTCGGCTGGAGTCCGACTCAGGCGCAGTCGATCTCCGAGGGCGATCTGCAGCTCTTGCGCTACGTGGCGGCGGTGCTGGCCGCCGGACTGCCGCTCGTGGCCGTGCTCCAGCTCGTCCGGGTGTACGGCCAGGCGATGGCGCAGGTCGCCGACGCGGAGGTCCGGCTGTTCCACCTCTATGTTCACGAGCCGCTGATGCGATCGGGCTCCGATGGGCTGGAGATCGCCGAGGAGATGCTCGCGCTCAGCCGTGAGCTGCTGCCGCTGTCCTCACCGGTCATGGACCAGGTCCACCAGCGCTACCTGCAGCACTTCGTCGAGCAGGACGTGGTCGGGCACATGGAGAGCGACCTCGCGGGCGAGTCACTGGACCTCGGGCGGATGCGCGTCGCGATCGCGTTCGCCGATCTGGCCGGCTACACCCGCCTGACCGAGGAGGAGGGAGAGCTGCAGGCCGTCGACGCGGTCGAGCGGTTCGTCGCGGCCGTCGAGGTCACGCTCCCGGACACCGCGCGCGTGATCAAGACGATCGGCGACGAGGCCATGGTCGTGGGCTCGGACCCCGCCGCGCTGACCGACTGGGCGGTCGGCTTCCAGCGGCTGCAGAGCGAGCGCCCGTTGCCGCGGATCGGCGTGCACTACGGGAACGCGCTCTATCGCGAGGGCGACTACTACGGCCGTGATGTCAACATCGCCTCGCGCGTGGCCGCGCGCTCCGCCGGCGGGGAGGTGCTGGTCACTCGTCCTGTCGTCGAGACCGCCGGCTCCCACCTCGAGTTCGAGCGGATCGCCGAGGTCCGCCTCAAGGGCTTCAGCGAGTCGACGGAGATCTTCATCGCTCGCCAGCGCGAGGAGGGATGATGTTGCTCCTTAAGGAGGCTCGCGACCAGGGGCTGCTCAGCCCGGGTCAGCCCGTCGTGGTGATGCTCTCCGGAGGACGCGACTCGACGTGCCTGGCCGACCTGGCGGTTCGGATCGCCGGAGCGGGCGTCGTTCAGGCCCTGCACGTCAACTATGGCCTCCGGGACGCGGCGAGCGAAGATGAGCGCGCATGCCGGGAGTTGTGCGACGAGCTCGGAATCCCGATTGAGCTCAGACGCCCCCGACGTCCTCCGCGCGGCAATCTGCAGGCCTGGGCTCGGGACGAGCGCTATGGTGCCGCGGCTCAGATTGCCCGGGCCTGGCCCTCGGACATCGCCGCCGGTCACACCGCCACCGACCAGGTGGAAACGATCCTCTACCGCCTGGCATCCTCCCCGAGCCGCCGCGCGCTGTTGGGGATGCGGCCGCGGCAGGGCTCGCTGATCCGGCCGCTGCTGTCGTTCACGCGTGAGCAGACCGCCGCGTATTGCCGCGAACGCGGACTGTCCTGGCGCGAGGACGAGACCAACGAGTCCGCCGCGTACGCGCGCGGGCGCGTGCGAGCGGGACTCATGCCCGCGCTGCGGGATGTCCATCCGGCCGCGGAACAGAACGTGCTCGCGCTGCTGGAGGTGTTGCGCGAGGAGGCGGCCGTGCTCGACGAGCTGGTTGACGAGGTGATTGGCCGACAGGGGCAGATCGAGCTGGTTCGGCTGCGCGGGTTGGCGCCCGCGCTGCGTCGGCTGGTCGTCCAGCGGCTGGCCGATGCCGCGGCCGGCCGGCCGGCGCCGGGAGCCGCTCGGCGAGCCGACGAGATTGCGGCACTGAACGACCACGCTGCGCTGGATCTGCCGCATGGCGTCCGCGCGGAGGTCCGCCGAGGGACGCTGCGACTCCTCCGACGGAACGGGGCGGCTCCCGACGCTGTTGACAGTGACCAACCGGCGGGCGTCTAAGCGAGCAGGCACCCATAGACTAGGACCACGTGGCCGACGACGACGCGATCGGGGAGATCCTGGTTCCCGCTGAGGATCTCGAGCGCAGGGTCGGCGAGCTTGCCGGCGAGATCTCGCGCGACTACGTCGGCAAGGACCTGATCCTGATCGGCGTGCTCAAAGGGGCGGTGTTCTTTCTCTCGGACCTGATGCGCAAGCTCGAGGTTCCGGTCGAGGTCGACTTCATGGCCGTGGCGTCCTACGGCTCGGCCACCAAGTCCTCGGGCGTTGTTCGGATCCTCAAGGACCTCGACGCGGTGATCGAGGGACGCGACGTGCTGATCGTCGAGGACATCGTCGACTCCGGATTGACCTTGCAGTACCTGCTGCGCAACCTCGAGGGCCGCAACCCCCGCTCGCTGGAGGTGTGCGCGCTGCTGATCAAGCCGGAGCGGCGCAAGGTTGAGCTTCAAACCCGTTATGTCGGCTTCGAGATTCCTAACCGATTCGCTATCGGCTACGGCCTCGACCACGGCGAGCGCTACCGCAACTTGCCCTTCGTGGCTGCGTTGAAGGAATGAACGGCCCCATGCGAGCCTGTCTTTCGCCCCAAACCCAACTGCTACGCTTGCTCTCTCCCGCTTCCCCTCGCATGCGTGGATTTCTCCTATGAGCAGGTTTTTCAAGAGCGCAGCATTCCCGATCCTGATCGTCGTCGTCTTGGCGTTCTTCGCCCAGAAGCTGATCGGCAACTCGAGCAAGACGCAGAAGCAGACGTTCGGCAACCTGATCGCGCAGCTCAACAGCAATCAGGTCAAGAGCCTGACGCTGAAGGAGAAGGACAACACCGCCGAGGTCACGCTCCTGCCCCAGTACGGTGGCCAGAAGTACAGTGTCGGCTTCCCCGATCAATACGCGCCGGCCCTGATCACCCTGGCCCACGACCACATCGCCGAGCAGAGCGGCTTTGATGTTCAGGGCCGAGCGTCCAACGGCTGGCTGTCACTGCTGACCTACATCCTCCCGTTTGTGATCTTCATCGGGTTCTGGATCTTTTTGATGAACCAGGTCCAGGGCGGCGGCTCGAAGGTGATGTCGTTCGGCAAGTCCCGCGCCAAGCGTATGTCGGTGGACAGTCCAAAGATCACCTTCCGTGACGTGGCCGGCGTCGATGAGGCGGTCGAGGAGCTGCACGAGATCAAGGAGTTCCTCGAGAACCCAAAGAAATTCCAGGCCCTGGGGGCGCGGATCCCCAAGGGCGTACTGCTGTATGGCCCGCCGGGGACCGGCAAGACGCTGCTGGCCCGGGCTGTCGCGGGTGAGGCGGGAGTCCCCTTCTTCTCGATCTCGGGCTCGGACTTCGTCGAGATGTTCGTCGGCGTCGGCGCCTCTCGCGTGCGTGACCTGTTCGAGCAGGCCAAGCAGAACTCCCCCTGCATCATCTTCATGGACGAGATCGACGCTGTCGGACGCCACCGTGGCGCCGGACTCGGCGGTGGTCACGACGAGCGCGAGCAGACGCTGAACCAGCTGCTGGTCGAGATGGACGGGTTCGAGATGAAGGACAACATCATCTTGATCGCAGCCACCAACCGCCCGGACATCCTCGACCCCGCGCTGCTGCGGCCCGGCCGCTTCGACCGCCAGATCGTCGTGGATCGGCCTGATCGCGCGGGGCGCAAGAAGATCCTCGAGGTCCACACCCGAGGCAAGCCGCTGGCCCGCGAGATCGACGTGGACGTGCTTGCCGGGCAGACGCCGGGCTTCACCGGAGCCGACCTCTCGAATCTCGTCAACGAGGCGGCGCTGCTGGCCGCCCGCAACGGCAAGCGTGAGATCACCCAGGTGGAGCTGGAAGAGGGGATCATGCGGGTGATCGCCGGCCCGGAGAAGAAGACCCGGGTGATGAGCGTCAAGGAACGCAAGATCACCGCCTATCACGAGATGGGCCACGCGATCGTTGGGCACTATCTGCCCAACAGCGATCCTGTGCACAAGATCTCGGTCGTTTCCCGCGGCCAGGCCCTTGGCTACACGATCTCGCTCCCGACCGAGGACAAGTTCCTCACCACCCGCGCGGAGCTCCAGGATCAGCTCGCGATGACCCTGGGCGGCCGCGCCGCGGAGGAGATCCAGTTCGGTGAGATCACCACCGGTGCTTCCAACGACCTGGAGAAGGTCACCGCGACGGCCAAGCAGATGGTGATGCGCTTCGGCATGTCCGAGAAGCTCGGGCCGCGAGTGTTCGGCCACGACCACGGTCAGCCATTCCTCGGCCGCGAGTTCAGCGCCGAGCCCGACTACTCCGATGAGATCGCCCGGGAGATCGACGACGAGATCCGCCGCATCGTCGAGTCTGCCCACGTGCAGGCCAAGGAGATCCTGACCGAGCGCAAGGACTCGCTGGAGAAGCTCTCGGAGATTCTGCTCAAGCGAGAGACGATCGAGAAGGAGCAGTTCGAGGCATTGCTCGATGGCGGCACCGAGGAGACCGTGTTTGGCGCCGAGGCGCCCCCGCCGCCGGAGCTTCCGGTCCCGCCGGCGTCGGCAGCTGACCGCGCCCCCGGGCGCGAGGGTCCGCGCCCGCTGCCCCGGCCTGGGCTGGCCGGCGGCACCGCCGAGTAGCCAGGTCAGGGCCGCAAGTACCGGAGCATCGCCCGCGCCGCCGTCCACGGTGCGTCGCGCAGCAGAAACGCAGCTGTGGTCAGCGTCAGCTGGACTCCGTGCCCGGCGGACGGCAGGGGCACTCGCAGCGGTCGGGAGCCGAGCACGAAGCTGCTGAGCGACGGATGCCCAGCGACGAGGTGACAGCGGCGGCCGGCGCAGAGGAGAGTCAACGGCGTCAGCGTCAGCGTGGCGTGGCGCCCGCGGAGAACTGCGCTGAAGCGCACCCGGACCCCGAGCAGGCCGGCCAGCACGCGCGGTGCGCTCAGATACAGAGCCGGCCGGCCGGTGACCGTCAGCGCCAGGCAGGTGCTGTAGGCGGAAAAGCCGATGGTTGGCGGCTGACGCCCACAGGCCTGCCAGCTCCCGGGATCCAGGCTCAGCCGTGCGCTGTGCCCGGGCCGGATTGTCAGTCCGGGGGCATGAGCGCCCCCCGCGCGGGTGAATGTGACCTGAATCGGCCGGTCTGAGAGCGAGCTGAACGACAGCCTTGATCCGCGCGCCCGGAGGATGCTCTGCGGATCCTCGCCGCGGGTGGTGAACCACCAGTCATGCGGGGTCGACACCCCGGCGAACCCGACCACGACATGCGCCCGGTAGCTCACACCCGGACTGAGCGGACGCACCGGGATGATCAATCCCCCGGGCGAGATATAGGGAGCGAGCGTCGAGCCGCCTGGGACCGCGGTGGCCCCGTCCACCACCTTGACCTCGGCCGGGCCCGCGGGACCGGTCAGCGTCGCACCACTCAGGGTCGCCGGATTCGCCTTGGGTGCTTGTCCGGGAGCGTCCACCAAGACCACGATGTTCGGCCCCGTGCGTGCCGGCTGCGCGATGCCCACCAACTCGCCCGGTGTCCATGGCGACTCGTGGGCGATCTCGCTGGGGTAGATCGAAGCGCCGGGCCCTGGATAGGTGTAGACGGTCACGGCGGCCGGATCCGGACGCGTCCACCCAGGAAACGTCGTCGTGCAGCTGAATCCTTCGGCGTCGGCGCTGCCGAGCGCGCTCAGACGCGGTGCGAGCAGCTGGTCGAGGTGCAGAGGGGCGTATTCGTAGGGATTGCCTCTGCTCCAGTCGGTCCCCTGGGCGAGGACTGAGTTGGCGCCGGCGTAGGCGCCGCCGACGGAATACCCGGGGTGTCCCGAGATTTCCTCGTGGGTCAGCGTGTGATTGGCGGCCATGTAGTGGTCGTGGGCGGCGCAGTCCGCCGACCATGTGAGATCCTCGGTGATGCCCGCGGGAATCCCATTGGCGGCTCGCTGAGCGTTCAGCTCGGCGATCGTCGCTGTTGCACCGGCGGCTCCGGCTACGCTCGGGACGAGCGTCAGCAAGAGCGTCAGCGTGCCGGCGAGGTACGCGGTCAGCCGCGTCACGGGCGCGGCTTACCCATCAGCGGCAGCGCGGCAACCTGCAGGTCGGCACTGACGCGCCGCACCTCGTCAGGGACGCGCGCGAGGTGGACGTTGGTGCTGAACCCCATCGGCGTCTGCAGTGGCCGGAAGAAATCGTCGTAATGGGTCGGCACGATCGTGTGCGGTCGCACCCGTCCGATGATCCGGCGCCAGTAGTCCCGGGTGAACCCGCGGCCGGCAACTCCGGCGAGGAAATAGTCGACGCCGCGGTCGCGGATCGCATCGTCGATCAGATTCGCGCTGCCCTGGTGGTAGAAGCTGACACCGGCCACCTCGATGCGGATGCCCCACACCTGCCCGCAGCGGTAGGCGCCAGGCGTGAGCGCATCGAGGTGCTCGCAGCTGAGCTCACCGTCAAACGGCACCGCCAGCCCAAGCACCAGCTTGGAATGCAGGCTGGGCGTGAAGCTGACCGTGAACGGACCTAGCTCGTAGCGGCGATAGGCCTCGACCTCGACCGCATGCTGGCCGGCGCCGTGGAGACGCATCAGGGTCCCGAGCGAGTCTGAACCCAAGGCGGGACAGCGGAACCGCCGCGCGAGCGCTGGAGCATCGACGGCGTGATCGAAATGTGTGTGCCCGACCAGCACTCCGGCGACGTGACGTGGGGTGCCGATGTAGTGGTCGATCAGCGACTCGTCAGGGAGGGCCCGCTGCCGGCGCAACAACGCTGCCAACGGCACGCGAGACACATACGGATCGACGAACAGGGTCTGGTCCTCATAGTCCATGCGATAGCCGGAGACCCCGAGCCATTGCACCGCCAGACCATCCGGGAAGGCAGGTACCGCCGCCTCGAGCTCACGCAGCGTTTGAGCGTCTTCTCGCTCCTGGCCGGGCTTGGTGGCGACGAACCGCGCGAAGTCGGCGAGGTAACGTGCTTGCTCGAGCATGCGCACTCAGCCCATTATCCGCCGGTGAGCGACCGGAGCGGCGGCACTTCCGGCGTGATGCTGAGCGTCACGCGGGTATGGCTCCCGTTGGGGATCGCCGTCGTGGGGACGGTGGCGATCGTGCTCGGACACGCGCGAACGCCGCTGGCGGGCGCTGGCGTGGTTCTGTTGGGGGTCGCCTTGATCGTGTGGATGATCAACTGGATGTTCCGGATGAGCGTCGAGAGCAACCGTGACCGTGAGACCGAAGAGCGCGCGCGCGAGTACCTCGACGTGCACGGGCACTGGCCTGACGAGAGCGAGCAATGAGCTCCCCACCTGGTGATCGTCGGGACGGGCTGTTTGATCTGATGGGCGTCGTCAACGTCACGCCGGATTCGTTCTCCGACGACGGCCATTACCTCGACTCTGCGGCGGCCGTCGCCCATGGAATCCAGCTCGAGACGGAGGGCGCGACGATCCTCGACATCGGCGGGGAATCGACCCGCCCGGGGGCGATGCCAGTGCCCGAGGACGAGGAGCTCCGTCGCGTGATTCCGGTCATCGAAGGCCTGATCTCGGCTCAGACCCGGGCCCAGATCTCGATCGACACCTCAAAGGCCGCCGTCGCGGCGGCGGCGCTCGACGTTGGGGCGACGCTGGTCAACGACGTGACGGCGCTGCGGGGCGATCCACGGATGGCCGAGCTGGTCGCCGAGCGAGAAGTCGATCTCTGCCTGATGCACATGCTCGGAGAGCCGCGGACGATGCAGCTCGATCCGAGCTACGAGAACGTCGTCGACGACGTCAAGGCGTTTCTCCAGGCCCGGATGACGGCCGCGATCACGGCCGGGGTGCAGGAGTCCAGGATCCTGATCGATCCCGGGATCGGCTTCGGCAAGACGGTCGCCCACAACCTCGAGCTGCTACGGCGCCTGGACGAGTTGGTCGCGCTCGGGCGCCCGGTCGTCGTCGGGACCTCACGCAAGTCCTTTCTCGGCAAGCTCACCGGACGGGAGGTGGATGACCGGGTCGCGGGTACGATCGCGACGAACGTGCTGGCCTACGAGCGCGGAGCCCGGATCTTTCGGGTTCACGATGTCGCCCCGGTGCATGACGCGCTACAGGTCGCTGCTGCTACGGTCAGCGCGCAATGGACCCCGACGGCGACGAGTTCGACGAGGTAGATCCGGACGACGAGGACGAGGACGAGCGCTCGGGTCCCGAGGTCGCGATCGAGGTCAGCGGCCTCTCGCTGTTCACCCACGTCGGAGTGAGCGCCGCGGAGCGCGAGGTGGGTCAGCGACTGCTCCTGGACCTCCGGCTCGAGGTAGGGGAGTGCGACGCCACCGTGACCGACCGGATCGAGGACACGATCGACTACGGGCAGGTGTGCGACGCGGTCAACCTCGTCGCCCAGCAGCGCTCGTACAAGACACTCGAGCGGCTTTGTGCGGCGATCGCGGACAGGCTGCTGGCCAACTACGACGCACATTCGGTCTGGGTGAAGGCGGCCAAGCCTGAGCCGCCGCTCGCGCTGGCGGTGAGTGAGGTCTCGGTCGAGCTCTGGCGCGAGGCCGAGTGAGCGTCGGTTTTCTCGGGCTCGGGTCGAACCTGGGGGACCGTCGCGCGCAGCTGGCAGCTGCGGTCGCCGAGCTGCCGGCCCACCGCGTCGAGGTGCAGCGCTCCTCCTCGGTGTACGAGACCGAGCCGGTCGGCCTGGTGCTCGACCAGCCGAAGTTCTTCAACGCCTGCCTGCAGGTGGAGACCGAGCACGAGCCAGAGGCGCTGCTGGACGCCTGCAAGGAGGTCGAGCGCCTCGTCGGCCGCGCGGCGGGTGGCGCGCGCCACGGGCCCCGGGTGATCGACGTGGACCTACTGTTGCTCGGCACGCGTGCGTACGAGTCTGAGCGCCTGCGGCTACCGCACGCCGAGGTCGCCTCGCGGCGCTTCGTGCTCGTTCCGCTGCTGGAGCTCGATCCTGCGCTGACGCTTCCTGACGGAACGGCGCTGACCGACGCGCTCGCTGCGCTTGGGCCCGGGCAGCAGGTCCGGCGCGCCGGACCGCCGCTGATCTGAGTGGCTGGGGTGCTCAGGCCGCGGGCAGCGCGCCGGCCGGCAGTTCGCCGTCTTGAGCCGGGAACAGCGTGCGGGCCAGCGCCTCGATCGGRCGGCCCTCGATCAGTGGCCGGGCGTCGGCCAGCGTGAGCAGCAGCCGCACCGTTGAGGCGATCTGGAGGTCGGCCGCATTGGGGTGCGCTGCGTCGCCGATTCGTCCGTCAGCGATCCACGCGTCGACCTGGTCCAGTTGTCCGGGCAGGGCCTGCAGATCCCGGCGAGCGACGTTGTCGTCGGTGCGGTTCAGACGGGCGGCCATACGGGCGACGAGCGGGCCGCTGGCGCGGATGGCCGGCGATGGCAGCGGGAGGCGTGAATGCTCGCTGTAGCCGACCATCGCGTTTGGCTGGCGCATTAGTCCTGCCCAGATCAGCTCGCGTCCTACCGGCTGCAGCACCTCTTCACCCCACCGCTCTGCGTCCTGTACGTTCGCCAGCTCCTGCGGATCTCGTGGGAAGAGCGGTGGGTCCGGGACGAGCTCGTCCAGTCGACGCATGATTGCCGTCGAGCCCTGCACCTTCTCACCGTCGATGCGCAGAGCAGGAACCGTGCGGCGGCCGAACATCAGGCGCTGCATGGGAACCTGCATGGGCGGCGGCCACTCGACCACGCTGTAACTCAATCCTTTCAGGCTCAGCGCCTTTTCCACCGCTGCGCAAGGATGCGAGCCATGGACCACGTAGAGCTTGAGCCGCATGACGGCGGAGCATATGGCGTGGACCGGGATAATGCGCCCGCGATGCTGCTCGTAGTCGACGTGGGAAACACTCAGACGCACTTCGGCGTGTTCATCGATGGCGGCGACACGGTGGCCCAACACTGGCGCTTTGCCACCGTCCGCGAGTCGACCAGCGACGAGCTCGGTGCTGCACTGTCGAATCTGCTGGCGTTGCGAGGGATGGGCTTCTCGGAGATCGACAGCTCGATCGTCTCCTCCACCGTCCCGCAACTCTCGGAGCAATGGACGGCGATGGCCCGGCGCTACCTCGAGCACGAGATGCTGGTCGTGGGGCCCCAGATCCGCACTGGGATGCCGATTCGAATCGACAACCCACGTGAGGTCGGGGCGGACCGTCTGGTCAACTCGGTTGCGGCCTACGAACGGGTGCACGACACGTGCGTCGTGGTCGACTTCGGCACCGCGATCACCTACGACGCGGTCTCCGACGCGGGCGAGTATCTCGGGGGGATCATCACGCCGGGGGCGGAGATCTCGATCGACGCGCTGTACGAGCGGGCGGCCAAACTCCCGAAGGTCGAGTTCGGTGAACCGCGATCGCTGATCGGGAAGTCGACGGTCGACGCGATCCGCAGCGGAATCGTCTTCGGCTTCGCCGGTCAGGTGGAGGGAATCGTTCGACGGTTACGCGACGAGCTCGGCGATGACACCACGGTGATCGCCACCGGCGGCCTCGCGGACGCTCTGGTGCCGTTCACCCGCGAGACGATCGACGAGGTTGACGACCTCCTGACCCTGATCGGGCTGCGCCTGATCTGGGAGCGAAACCAGGGCTGATCCCGCGCGTATGCGCGCTACAGCGCGGGAATCGGAACTTCCGGGGTCCGGGCCACGGTCGCGGCCAGGATCAGCGGCGCGATCCGACGGCGGTTCCCCGGCTCCGCCGCGGTCATCTCGTCGTGGAGATCGATCAGCCGACGAATCGCCGCGAAGGTCGGGGCGTCGTCGATCTCTTCCGGCACGTCGCACGCGAGCCGCGCCAGCGCGAGCATCTCGGGACCACCGTCGCCGCCGCGCATCGTGGCGATCGCGCCGAGCATCAGAAACTCCGACACGCGGTCCAGGAGCGCGTGCGGCGGCCGCTCACGTTCACCGACCGCCGGTCCGGCTTGGATCAGCGGCTGGCGCTCGGCAATCCGGAGTGCCTGCTCGGAGGCGATGCAGCGGATCTGGTCCCCGCTCAGCCCGGTCTGCAGCGCGATCCTGAGCTGAAACGCGGCCGACATCGCCGTCGAGCCGTACGGCGCGTCACTGGCGAACAGGATCTGACCCGGGGGGACGAGCGAGAACAGCGCGGTCAGATCGGCCGGCATCCACCAGGCGGTGTCGAACAGGAGGTTGGGATGATCGGGAGCCACCCGCCAGATCCAGGACAGGTCGCAGATCCCGGCATGCGCCAGGATCACCCGGGCCTCGGGAAACTCGCCCGCCAGCTCGACCGCGTGCAACCCGAGTGCGGGAATTCCGCGCCCCGCATGAATCAACACGGGCAGCCGGCGCTCGTGGGCCAGCGCGACGATGTTCCGGATCTCAGGATGGTCGAGTGTGAACTGCTCGGCGCGGGGGTGGAGCTTGATCCCCCGCGCTCCTCTGGCGAGGCAGCGTTCGGCCTCGCGGATCGGAGAATCATTCGGGTCGAGGCGACAGAAGGGCACCAGCCTGCCGTCGGTTTCCTGGGCCGCCGCGAGCACCATGTCGTTTGCCGGCGGGTAGCCGCCGGGCTCGTGCATCGCGAACACGAACGCGCCGCTCGCGTCCGCCGCCGCAAGCCCCATCAGCAGCTCAGCAGCTGTCTGCTTCATCTCGTCCGGATCGTTCTGCCCGATGTGCGTATGAGCGTCGAACAGGGTCACGCCCGCCACTTGATCACGTACGACTCCAGACCACGGCATGAAGGCGGCGGCGAGGTCCATGACCGGATTCGTACCATGAAACGTTGATGGCCACGGCACTCACTGACAGCTGGACCCTCGGCGGCGTCCCCATCGGCAACCGGGTGGTGCTCGCACCGCTGGCCGGGATCGGCAACTGGTTCGTGCGTTTGCAGGCGCGCCGGTACGGCGCCGGCCTCGCCGTATCGGAGATGGTCTCGAGCTTCGCGGTCCATCACCACAACGAACGCACCTGCCGCGAGCTGCTGCGGATCCATCCCGACGAGCATCCCGTCTCGGTGCAGCTGTTCGGACATGACCCTGACGTGATGGCCTCCGCGGCCGAAGCTGTCGCACGGGCGGGTGCGGATCTGATCGACATCAACATGGGATGTCCGGTGCCCAAGGTCTGCAAGACCGGCGCGGGCGCCGCCCTGCTCGACGATCCCGACCGCGCCGTGGCGCTGGCGCGAGCCGCAGCACGGGGGGGCGGACTCCCGGTCACGGTAAAGCTTCGGTCCGGGCAGCGGCCCGGGGACCTCGGCGGCGTCGAGGTGGCGCGGCGTTTGGTCTTCGACGCCGGCATCGCGGGGCTCTGCATCCATCCCCGGCACGCTTCACAGCGTCACAGCGGCACCCCGGACTACCGGCTGGCTCGCGAGCTGGTGGAGGAGCTTCCGGTGCCGGTCCTGATCTCCGGAGGGCTGCAGACCGCGGCTCAGGCGAGGGCGGCGTTCGAGCAGACCGGCGCTGCCGCAGTCATGCTCGCGCGTGGATCGCTGGGCAATCCGTGGCTGTTCGAGCAGCTGCTGCGCGGTCGGGTCGAAGAGCCTACCCGCGGCGAGATCCTGGAGGAGCTCGACTGGGTGATCGAGCGGGCCTGCGAGCACCTGGGAGCTGAGCGCGCCGGACGCTACCTGCGCAAGTTCTATCCGTGGTACGTGGAGCGGCTCGGTGGAACCCGGGCGCTCCAGGCTGAGGTCCAGCGCGCGCCCTCACCGGCTGTTGTGCGGGAGCTGCTGAGCGAGGCTGCCGCGAGCATGCCCGCACCCGCTGCCGCCTGAGGTGCAACTGGTTCTACACCGACAAGCAGATCGCGTGCTTCAACGCGGGCCACAACCCAGCGAGGCCCGACGCCGGCCGCCGCGTCGATACCCGCCTCGTAAGCGTCGCCGGACGGCTGAACCGGTGGGTCGACCGTTCTACCTCCAGCAAGTCGTGGAGCTCCAAGGGCACGGTCTGCGGTAGTCCGTGCCGTGTCCGCTGGGGGGCCACACGCGCGGATCCCCAGGGTTGCGCTCGGGGGCGTCTATACTAGCCCGCCCACGCCAGCCGGACGCGTGGTCAGCCCCGCTTCAGAGAGCGGGTTTTCTTTAGTCCAAACGCCTCCATTTACAGGTCTTATACGCATGCCCAAGGACGTCATCCTCACCCGTGAAGGTCTAATTAATCTCAAGGCCGAGCTCGAGCTGCTGTCGACCACGCGTCGCCGCGAGGTCGCCGGGCGGATCAAGGAGGCTCGTGAATTCGGCGACATCTCCGAGAACGCCGAGTACGACGACGCCAAGAACGAGCAGGCGATGCTCGAGGCGCGGATCGCTCAGCTGGAGGAGCAACTCCGCTCGGCGACCGTCATCGATGCCTCCGATCTGGGCACCGATGTCGTGCGTGTCGGCTCCGTGGTCCATGTCAAGGACGAAGGCGGCAAGTCCACCAAGTACACGATCGTTGGCTCCGCCGAGGCCTCGCCCGCGGAGATGAAGCTCTCCAACGAATCACCGGTGGGCAAAGCGCTGCTCGGCCACAAGCGTGGTGAGGAGGTTGTGTTCACGACGCCGCGCGGCGAGCGCAAGCTGAAGATCACCAAGATCGACGTCGGAACCAAGTAGGCACGTCCCGGTGGGGCCCACCAGCATGGGCGAGGAGCCGGCCGACGTCTTCGCCGCCCGCCGCCAGAAGCTGGAGGCGCTGCGGGCCGCAGGGATCGACCCGTTCCCGCACGAGTTCGACCGGGTGGAGCCGGGGGCGGCGGTGCGAACCGCCCACGCAGGGCTGGCGCCAGGGGATGAGACCGATGTGTCCCACCGCGTCGCAGGTCGTTTGGCAGCGCGCCGCGGTCAGGGCAAGATGGCGTTTCTGGACCTCGTCGACCGCTCGGGGCGGATCCAGTTGCAAGCCCGCGTCGACGAGCTGGGGGGCGAGGGCATGGAGCGGCTGCTCGACTTCGACCTCGGCGATCTGATCGGTGTCGACGGCATCGCCTTCTGCTCACGTCGGGGTGAGCTGACGCTGCGGGTCGCATCGTTCGTGCTGCTCGCGAAGTCGCTGCGCCCGCCGCCGGAGAAGCACCACGGCCTGACCGACGTGGAGACGCGGTTCCGCCGTCGCGAACTCGACCTGATCGGCAACGAGGAGGCGCGTTCGTTGTTCATGACCCGCGCGGGCGTCGTCTCCGCCGCGCGGACGTTCCTTGATCGTGAGGGGTTCATCGAAGTCGAGACGCCGGTCCTCCAGCCTCTCTACGGGGGCGCCGCCGCGCGACCGTTCACCACCCATCACAACACGCTCGATCGCGAGTTCTATCTGCGGATCGCCACCGAGCTGTACCTCAAGCGGCTGATCGTCGGAGGGCTCGAGCGCGTCTACGAGCTCGGCAAGGACTTCCGCAACGAAGGTGTGGACACGACCCACAACCCCGAGTTCACGATGCTGGAGTGGTACGAGGCGTACGCCGACTATCTCGACGTGGCCGCGCGGTGCGAGCAGCTGGTGGCCTTCGTCGCGGCGGAGATCGGTTACGCGGGCGAGTACGACCTGACGCCGCCGTGGCACCGGGAGACGCTGGCTGAGGCCGTTCTCTCCCGGACCGGAGTGGACATCCTGCGCTTTCGTGACCGTGACAGGCTCGCCGGCGAGATGCGCGCGCACGGTCTCGCCGTGCCCGACCGCGATACGTGGCCGCAGCTGGTCGACGAGCTGGTCTCAAAGCACGTCGAGCCGACGCTGGTGCAGCCGACCTTCCTGCTCGACTATCCGGTCGAGCTCTCGCCGTTCGCCAAGCGCCACCGGTCCGAGCCAGGGATGGTCGAGCGCTTTGAGGCGTTTGTCGGGGGCATGGAGTTCGCCAACGCGTTCACCGAGCTCAACGATCCGGACGAGCAGCGCCGGCGCTTTGAGGAGCAACGCGCGCTTGCCGGCGCCGGCGACGCGGAGGCGCAGCCCTACGACGAAGCGTTCATACAGGCGCTTGAGCAGGGGATGCCGCCGACCGGCGGGATCGGGATCGGCATCGACCGACTCGTGATGGTGCTGACCGGTCAGCGGTCGATCCGCGAGGTGGTGCTGTTTCCGGCGATGCGCGAATAGCGGGCTGCGCGGGCCGGAGCCGCGGCAGGGCGGCGCGCGTGGGGTCTTGGGGGGAAATCTCCACGTATTCCGGAGAGATCGCCCTCGACCCGGGGCTCAGATCCGCCGCCAGAGCTTGATCAGCAGGTAGAGCAGCAGCACGACCGCCACCGCCACGAGCTCGAGCACGTGGAAGGTGATCGTCCAGACGGCGGCGGGAACCACAGGGCCAGACTACCGACGTCGATCAGCAGGTCCAGTGAACTTTCCGCGGTTGGGGAAGACCCGCAGGATGCGCAAAACGATGCGGTCGAGGGCGCCAGGCCGGTTGGTAGACTGCAGTATGGCCACCTACGAGACCGTCCCTACTCATCCGTTCCCGGCGTCCGGCCGACCAGGTGGGTAGAGCGGAAGCATCGGCGTCCCCTCAGCCGGCAGCGCTACTCTGACTGCTAGGGAGTTTTAACCAGGACAACCCCTCGACCGACCAAACCGTCCGCCGACACAGAGAGAAGTACTAAGAATCATGTTCGAGCGATTTACAGAGCGAGCCCGCCAGGTGGTCGTCCTGGCGCAGGAAGAGGCGCGAACGCTCAAGCACAACTACATCGGCACGGAGCACATCCTGCTTGGTCTCCTGCGGGAAGAGGAGGGCCTCGCGGCACGTGTCCTGGAGTCTCTTGACATCACCGTGGAGCGGGTCCGTGCGCAGGTCGTTCGGATCGTCGGCTCCGGCGAAGAGGTCACATCCGGGCAGATCCCCTTCACCCCGCGGGCCAAGAAGGTGCTGGAGCTGGCGCTGCGCGAAGCGCTGAGCCTCGGGCACAACTACATCGGCACGGAGCACATCCTGCTCGGGCTGGTGCGTGAGAACGAGGGCGTGGCCGCGCGGATCCTGCTCGACTTCGATGCGGACTCGGAGAAGATTCGCAACGAGGTGATCCGGATGCTCTCCGGCCCCGGGAGCCGCCAGCGCGGCTCCGGAAGCGCGGGCGCGGCTCCGGCCGGGCAGGGCGAGGGCAAGAAGTCCTCCAAGTTGCTCGATCAGTTCGGTCGCAACCTGACCAAGCTGGCGGCCGAGGGCAAGCTCGACCCGGTTGTCGGGCGTGAGACGGAGATTGAGCGGATCATGCAGATCCTCTCGCGGCGCACGAAGAACAATCCCGTGCTTGTCGGCGAGCCGGGGGTCGGCAAGACCGCGGTCGTCGAGGGACTGGCCCAGCGGATCACCAACGCCGATGTTCCGGAGCTGCTCAAAGGCAAGCAGATCTACACCCTGGATCTGGCCGCGCTCGTCGCGGGCTCGAAGTACAGAGGGGAATTCGAGGAGCGCCTGAAGAAGGTGATGAAGGAGATCACCCAGCGCGGCGACATCATCCTGTTCATCGACGAGCTGCACAACCTCGTCGGCGCCGGAGCGGCTGAGGGCGCGATCGACGCTGCCTCGATCCTCAAGCCGGCGCTAGCCCGCGGAGAGTTGCAGACCGTCGGGGCGACGACGCTCGAGGAATACCGAAAGTACCTGGAGCGGGACTCGGCGCTCGAGCGGCGCTTCCAGAAGATCATCGTCGACCAGCCGAGCACCGAGGAGACGGTCCAGATCCTCAAGGGTCTGCGCGACCGCTACGAGCAGCACCACAAGGTGAACATCACCGACGAGGCGCTCGAGGCCGCGGCCGACCTGGCCGACCGCTACATCTCCGATCGGTTCCTGCCTGACAAGGCGATCGACCTGATCGACGAAGCCGCGTCGCGCATGCGGATCAAGTCGATGACCTCACCTCCCGTCTACCGGGAGCTCGAGGATGACATCGAGGAGACCCGTCGGGCCAAGGAGGCCGCGATCGAGGCGCAGGAGTTCGAGAAGGCAGCGAACCTCCGTGACCAAGAGCGGCGCCTGACCCAGCAGAAGCGCGAGCTGGCCGACCAGTGGGAAGCCGGGGAATCGACCGAACGACCCGCGATCGGCGAAGAGGAAATCGCCGACATCGTCTCGATGTGGACCGGCATCCCGGTGTTCAAGCTGACCGAGGCCGAGACCGCGAAGCTGATGCGGATGGAAGAGGAGCTGCACAAGCGCGTGATCGGCCAGCATCCGGCGATCGAGGTCGTCTCGAAGGCGATCCGCCGCTCGCGCGCCGGCCTCAAGGATCCCAAGCGCCCGACCGGCTCGTTCATCTTCCTTGGCCCCTCCGGGGTCGGCAAGACCGAGCTGGCCCGCACGCTCGCCGAATTCCTTTTCGGCGATGAGGACACGATGATCCGCATCGACATGTCGGAGTACATGGAGAAGCACGCCGTGTCGCGGCTGGTCGGGTCGCCTCCGGGCTACATCGGCTACGACGAAGGCGGTCAGCTGACCGAAGCGGTCCGGCGCAAGCCCTACAGCGTGCTGCTGCTCGACGAGATCGAGAAGGCTCACCCGGACGTGTTCAACATCCTGCTCCAGATCCTGGAGGACGGGAGGCTGACCGACGCCCAGGGCCGGACGGTCGACTTCCGGCACTGCATCGTGATCATGACCTCAAACATCGGAGCAGCCGAGATCGCGCGCAACACGCCGCTCGGTTTTGCGGTTTCCGACGACGAGACGGGGATCACCTACGACGACATGAAGAACCGGATCATGGGCGAGCTGAAGAAGGTCTTCCGGCCCGAGTTCTTGAACCGGATCGACGATGTCATCGTCTTCCACAAGCTGGCCAAGGACGAGATCAAGGCAATTGTCGACCTGTTGCTTCTGCGCATCCGTGAGTCGATGGCTGAGCGGGAGCTGCAACTGGAGCTCTCCGAGGAGGCCAAGGACCTGCTCGTGGACAAGGGTTGGGATCCTGCGATGGGTGCCCGACCGCTGCGCCGCGCGATCCAGCGCTACATCGAAGATCCGCTGGCGGACTTTGTGCTCCGCTCACAGGTGCCCTCAGGTTCGACCGTGCTGGTCGAGCCGGGTGTCGAGGGCAGCGAAGACACCGACGTCAAGCTGACGGTGATCGAGCCGGCGCCGAAGCCGACCCCGGTCGGTGTGGGCGCGTCTGAGAGCGGCGAGGATTCCGAGCCGGAGCCCGCCGACGGCGAGGCTTCCTCGGAGGACCAGTAGCACCCGGCGCTTGCCGGTTCGGCTGACCGCCGCGCTCGCCGCGGCGGTGATCGCTGCCGTGGCCATGGGTTGCGGCGGCGGTTCACGCTCGAAGCCGCCGCCCGCGCAGGTCGATCCGCTCACGTTGGGGACGGTCCAGATTCTCGCCCACCAGTCGCTCCGCGGGGGCGGCGCGGCCGGGGCTGGACAGCTTCAGCGGCCACTGCCCGCCCGATTTGCCATCTCGGTGGACGTCGCTCTCGCCAAGGGCGCCACGCTCCAGCTGAGCCTGGGATCACCCAGACCGGCGACCACGCTCACGCTCACAAGGGGTGCCCAGGGCGCTGCGGTGCTGCGGGCCCGCGGATCCAGTTATCCGCTGGCGCCCCGGGCCGGCTGGGCGCGGGGTAACTCGCGTCACCTCGAGCTGACCAACGGAGTTCTGGCCGTCGACGGTCAGACGCTCGCACGCTGGCTGGGACCTCGCCGCGCCACGAGGCTGGTGCTGAGCGCCCTTAACGGGCGCTCAGAGGTGAGCGGACTGCTCATCACCGACGCGCGCCATCGCCCCTCGCTGCTGCTGCACCGGTTGACCGAGTTGCACGCCCGGGTTCCGCCCGGGGCGCTGCTCGTCGGGTCTGATCGCCGCGACCGTCTGCACTTCGCGTCGATTTGGACCAGCGGCTTTCTTCCCGGGGCGCTCTGGCAGGCGGCCACGCTGGCGCCTCAGGATGGGCTGTTCGCAGACTGGGCACTGGCGGCCACCCTTGGTCACCTCGGCCTTGAGCACGCCGCTACGCATGACGTCGGGTTCATGTACGGACAGTCGTCGCTGCTGGCCTGGCGGCATCTGTGCCGCAACGGTAGCCCTCCGGTGCGGCTGTGCAGGCGGCTGGCGGACAGCGTCCTCGCCGCGGCGGATGAGCTGCGGCGGCTGGCGTCGACCAACCCGGGCGCCGGCACGATCCCGACGGGCGCGGAAGGCCCGGTCGCCGAGACGATCGTGGACAGCATGATGAATATCGCCATCCTGCCCTGGGCGAGCCGGGTCAGCGGCGAGCGGTCATATCGGGAGCTGGCCTCTCACCAGGCGCACGTGATCGGCTCCCTGCTCGTCCGGCCTGACGGGTCGAGCTTTCAGGCGGTTCACTTCGACCGCTCCACCGGACGCATCGTGTTCGTCGGAACCCACCAGGGAATTGCCGACGCCAGCACGTGGGCTCGCGGTCAGGGCTGGGCCTTGTACGGCTTCGCGCAGGCCGCGCAGGATCTGCACGACCGGGACCTCCTGGCGGTCGCCCAGCGGCTGGCCGGATACGTATCGCGGCAACTCCCGAACGGCTGGGTACCGCCCTGGGACTACAGTGCCCCGGGAGGGCGACCGCTCGACGCGTCAGCCGGAGTCATCCAGGCCGCTGGCCTGTGGCACCTCCTAACGGCGTGCAATGCCGTGCCGGGGACTTGCGCCGACACCTCGTCCTGGGCGCCGCTCTCGCGCGCGTTGCTCACGGCCGCGCTCGGCCAGGCCAGCCCGCGCCCGCCGCTGGGCTTTCTCGGCTCACAGGTACTCAACGGCACGAGACCCACGTGCTGTAACGGTGGGGAGCTGATCTTCGGTCTCAGCTATGCCCTCGAGGCGCTGGTGCTGGAGCGGCAGCTGGGCGGCTAGCCGGAGCCTGCCCGACGCACCTGTGAGATCTCTGTCTCGCCCTGTGCAGAGAGCGCAACAGCTTAGGCCGCTCGCGCTGTGCCGTCGGGGCTGGGTCGTAGCCTGGTGTCAGGATGGCCAGACCGTCAACAATTCACGTCTGCTCGGCCTGCGGTCACGAGGCGCCTCGCTGGGCCGGTCAGTGTCCCGGCTGCGGTGAGTGGAACACCCTCGTCGAGGAGGTCCGCCGCAGCACCGGATCCGGTGGGGGTGCCCGCGGCCGGGGTCACGGCGGCGGGCGGCCGGTAACGCCGGTGACCTTGGCCGAGGTCGAGCGTCAGGAGCACGACCGCCTCAGCACCGGGATCACCGAGCTCGACAACGTGCTGGGCGGCGGCATCGTCCCCGGCTCGCTGGTGCTGATCGGGGGTGCGCCCGGTATCGGCAAGTCGACGTTGACGACGATGGCCCTGGCCAATCTCGTCGCGGCCGGACGCCGGACGCTATATGTCTCAGCCGAGGAATCTGCAGCGCAGATCCGCCTTCGGGCCGAGCGCCTGACCGGCGGCGAGGCGCTGCAGATCCCGGTGATCGCCGAGACGGACCTGCACGCTGTGCTGGCGACGCTCGAGCGCGAGCGCCCCGAGGTGTGCGTGATCGACTCCGTACAGACCCTGCAATCCTCGGAGCTGACGAGCGCGGCTGGATCGGTCGCCCAGGTCCGAGAGGTGGCGGCGGAGATCATGCGCGTCGCCAAAGCGCGGGGGATCGCCGTCCTGCTGGTCGGACACGTGACCAAGGAGGGGGCGCTCGCGGGGCCGCGAGTGCTCGAGCATCTGGTCGATTGTGTGCTGCAGTTCGAAGGGGAGCGTGAGCGCACCTACCGAACCGTGCGCGCGGTCAAGAACCGCTTCGGCTCGACCAACGAGGCCGGCGTGTTCGAGATGCACGATCACGGACTGGTCGAGGTGATCGACGCCTCGGCCCGGTTTGTCGGGGAGGCGACCCGCGCGCCGGGCAGCGTGGTGTTGTGTGCGATGGAGGGCTCGCGCCCACTGCTGGTCGAGGTCCAGGCGCTCGTTTCGTCCTCCGAGCTCGTCCCTCCCCGCCGGGTCGTGGCCGGGCTGGACCGCAACCGGCTCGCACTCGTGCTCGCCGTGCTCGGGCGTCATGCCGGCATTGGACTCGGTACGGCGGATGTTTTCGTAAACGTGGTCGGCGGCGTGCGGGTCGATGAGCCGGGCGCCGATCTCGCGGTCGCGCTCGCCGTGGCCAGTGCGGCCAAGCGGGTCGCCCTGGCTGGCTCGGATCCGCAGCGGCCGCTGGCCTGCTTCGGCGAGCTCGGCCTCACCGGCGAGCTGCGGACCGTCGCCCACGCCGACCGGCGGCTCGCCGAAGCCGCGAAGTTCGGCCTCGCGCCGGTGATCGAGCCGGGAGGTCATCCGACGCTGCGTTCCGCCGTTCGCGCGGTCATCGGCGCGCGCCCCGCCGTCGCGGCGGCGTAGCGCTGCGGGGCCCGAGCGCTGAGGGCCCCGGCCGGGTCGCACAAACTCAGCACATGCGATACGCGGAATACCGGGTAAAATCGGACTTCATGGCGTCTCGTTCCGGGGAAGAGCTCAAAGACGAGCTCGAATCTCGACAGGAGTCCCGGATGGTCAGGGCGCTTGAGATGGTCGCGCCGGGGACTGCGCTTCGCGAAGGGATCGACAACATCCTCCACGCGCGGACCGGCGGACTGATCGTGATCGGCGACGCGGAGGAGCTGGCGTTCCTGTTCTCCGGCGGGATCAAGGTCGAGCTCGACTACTCCCCGGCGTTCCTCTACCAGCTGGCAAAGATGGACGGCGCGATCGTGCTGAACTCCAACGCCACGAAGATCGTCCACGCCAACGTCCAGCTGACGCCCGATCCGACGATCCTGACACTCGAGACCGGGACGCGCCATCGCACCGCTGAGCGGGTTTCAAAGCAGACGGACTCGCTTGTGGTCGCCGTATCCGAGCGACGCGAGGTCGTCTCTCTGTACGTCGACGGCGTCAAGTACATCCTTGAGGAGATCCCGGTCGTTTTGGCCAAGGCCAACCAGGCGCTCGCCACTCTCGACAAGTACCGCAGTCGCCTGGACCAGGTCTCAACCCGCTTGACCGCGCTCGAGTTCGAGGGCGGCGCGACCCTGCACGACGTGCTCACGGTGCTCCAACGCGCCGAGCTCGTAACCCGAATGGCGGTCGAGATCGAGCGCTACATCGTCGAGCTTGGGACGGAGGGTCGGCTGATCGAGATGCAACTCGATGAGACGATGGTCGGCGTGTCAGCCGACAAGGCAGCCCTGGTCCACGACTACCTGATCGAGGACAACGATGAGCTGTTCGCCACGGCGTTCGAGCAGCTCGTGCGTTTGCCCCACCAAGACCTCTTGGACTTCGGTCGGCTCGCCGAGCTGCTGGGCCACGACCGCAAGTTGAACACCCTTGACTATCCCGTCTCCCCACGCGGGATCCGCATCCTGGGGCGCATACCGCGACTGCCCAAGCTTGTAGTGCAGCGGATCGTTGGGGAATTCGGGGGGCTCGAGGAGCTGCTCGCCGCCACCGATGGCGAGCTCGAAACCGTCGACGGAGTCGGCGAGATCCGCGCGAAGGACATCCGCGAGGGGCTTCGCCGACAGCAGGAGATCAATCTCGTTGATCGCTACCTGCAGACGTAGTGCAAACGCGAGGGCAGCACGCCCCGCCCTGCCAGGAAAGAGGAGGACACCATCACAGAGCTAATGGAAGAGCACTTGGACGAGGATTTCGAAGACGTCGTGCTCCCTCACATTGACTTCGAGATCGGCGACAACGTTGTATATCCCCATCACGGCGCCGGGCAGGTGATTCGCAAGGAAGACAAAGAGATCCTGGGCGAGAAGCGCGAATACCTCACGGTCAAGATCCTGCACAACGACATGACGGTGATGGTCCCGACCGAGAACGCGCAGCTGGCCGGCCTTCGCCGCGTGATCGACGAGGAGACGGTCAAGAAGGTGCTCGCCGTGCTGCAAGACGAATGCTCGGAGATGCCCAAGAATTGGAACCGGCGGTTCAAGCACAATCGCGACAAGATCAAGACGGGCGACATCTACGAACTCGCCGAGGTGGTCCGGAACCTCGCTGTCCGCGAAGCCGAGAAAGGACTGTCGACCGGCGAAAAGCAGATGTTCACGCGCGCCAAGAAGATTCTCGCGTCTGAGCTGATGTATGCGCTCGCGATGAACGAGGAGGAGGTCGATGCGCACCTCTACAGCCTGCTCGTGGATTCCTCGCACGGCGACGGCAAGGTGCCCGTGAGCGCCAACGGCAACGGCAAAGTCGCCGTGGCCGCGAAATAGAACTGCCGCAGATTGAGATGGCGGTCGCGTTGATCGTGGCCGCGGGACGTGGCGAGCGCCTTGGGTCTGGGCGGCCCAAGGCGCTCGTCAACGTTTCGGGGCGGCCGATGCTCGAGTGGTCGGTGCAGGCGCTGCGGAGCGTGGGCTCTGTGGAGCGGATCGTCGTGGCGCTGCCTGACGATCAGCTGGCCGGCGCGCCGGTCGGCACGGTGGCGGTGGCGGGCGGGGTGCATCGCTCACAGTCGGTGCTGGCCGCTCTGCGGGCGTCCGGCGGGGGTGATCCGGTGATCGTCCACGACGCAGCCCGGCCGCTGGCAGCGCCTGAGCTGTTCCAACGCGCCTTGGATGAGCTCGAATCCTCAGGTGCTGACGCAGTGGTCGCGGCGATGCCGGTGTCGGACACGATCAAAGAGGTGGGCGACGACGGACGCGAGGTCTCCCGGACGCTGAGACGGGAACGGCTGTGGGCGGTGCAGACTCCACAGGTGTTCCGCCGGCAGGCTCTGCAGCGCGCGCTCGAAGCCTCGGCGCAGACGCTGCAGAGCGCGACCGACGACGCGTGGCTCGTGGAGGTGGGTGGTGGGACGGTGCGCGTCGTCCTCGGCGCCGCCGAGAACATCAAGATCACCACCCCGGTCGACCTGCGGGTAGCGGAGCTACTGTTGGGCGAGCGCGCGCAATGACCGTTGCGATGGGGATCGGCTACGACTGTCACCGCTTCACCGGTGGGCGGCGGTTGGTTTTGGGGGGTATCGAGATCGAGCACGAACGGGGTTTGAGCGGTCACTCGGACGCCGATGTTCTGGTCCACGCCGTGATCGACGCATTGCTCGGAGCCGCGGCCCTGGGGGACATCGGTGAGCACTTTCCCGATACAGATGAGCGTTACCGCGACGCGGACTCGATCGAGCTGCTGAAGGCCGCGGTGGCGCTGCTGCGCGAGCGGGGATTCGCGATCCACCATGTCGATGCGACGGTGTTGATCGAGCGGCCAAGGCTTGCGCCCGTGCGCGAGCGGATCCGGGCGTCGCTCGCAGCGACGATCGGGTTGCCCGTCGCGCATGTGAGCGTTAAGGCCACGCGTGGCGAGGGCATGGGCTTCGTCGGGCGCGAAGAGGGCGCCGCGGCGCTCGCAGTGGCCACGGTCGAGCAAGCTCCTGTTACGTAGATGTCACATCCTGTTACACTCGCGTACCATGAATCGCATGCACAACCTGCTGTGCTCCTCTGGTTGGTGGAGGCGGAGGGTGCAGCGCAAGCTGCTGCCGTGGGGCCTCGAGGGCCTTCACCTCGGCGATGATGTGCTGGAGATCGGCCCCGGTTTCGGCGCCACCACCCGGCTCCTCGCCCAAGCGCTACCTGGCCGGCTAACTGCACTCGAGCTCGACGAGCGCTACTGCGCACGCCTACGGCGAGAGCTGCCGGGGGCGGCGGCGGTGGTGCAGGGTGATGCCACGAGCCTCCCGTTTGACGACGGCCGGTTCTCCGCCGTCGTCTGCTTCACCATGCTCCACCACATTCCCGGTCGTGACCTGCAGGACAAGGCCTTTGCCGAGTGCGCCCGGGTGATCCGGCCGGGCGGGATCTTCGCTGGAACGGACAGCATCGGTACCGGCCGCCTGTTCAGGCTGATCCACGTCGGCGACACCCTCTCGCTGGTTGACCCGGACACGACTCCCGAGCGTCTGGCTGCCGCCGGGCTGGAGGACGCCGAGGTGACTCGCGGCGGCGGCTCCTTTCGCTTCCGTGCCCGCAAATCAGGTCGGCCTGACCTCGCATGAGCGAGGTCCCCCCAAACATCGTCGACGCCGCGCGCCACGTGCTCGCGCAAGATGGGCTGGCGGCCGCGACGCTCGAGCGGATCTCTTCCGCGGCCGGGATCTCCCGCATGACACTCCATCGGCGCGGCGTGTCCAAGGGCGACATCCTGGCCGCAATCACCCTCCGGCTCGAGGGCGAATACCGCGACGCACTGTGGCCGGCGCTGGTCGCTTCGGGCACCGGCGCGGAGCGGCTGAGACTTGCTCTGACGCAACTTTGTGAGGTCACCGAGCACAATCTCGCGATGCTCGAGGCGCTGTCCGCTTCCGCCCGCGAGGAGATCTATCACGAGCAGGGTCCCGACACCCTGACCCGGCCGGTATTCGTGGAACCACTCCAGCGTCTGCTCCTGGACGGCGCGTTGGACGGCACGCTCGCTCGCCTCGACGAGCGCGAGACGGCAACGGTGCTGTTCAACCTGATCGGCCACACGTACGGTCACCTGCGCAACGGTCACGGCTGGAGTCCGTCCCGCGCCCAGGACGGCGTGATCGGCTTGGTGATGGACGGAGTCCTGGCCCGCGGCTAGGCCGGCCGGCGGGCCGGGCCGGGCCAGGCCAGGGGCGGGGCGGGTCGGGCCGGGCCGGGCCAGGGCCGGGTCGGCCCGGGTCGGCCGGCGGGCCGGGAGGGCGAACAAAGCACCAAATCGCGATCCGCGTCGCACGTTCGGTTCTTTACTCGCGCTCAGCACGAGTAAAGAACCAAGATCCAACCTGCAAAGCCGATTTTGGTGCCTTTTTCGCGTCGGAGACCGCTCACGCGCGCGGCGATCGGTCTGTCGTTGCTGAACCGGATCAGGCGCGAAGGCGTCGGCCTTCAGCCTGCGGCGAACCCCCGACCGTCACCCCGCTCGGGCCGCCCGCCGCTGCGCCGCACGCTCGCGCAGCTGCTCGTACTCGACCAGCCGCTTGAGCTGATGGAGCGAGCGACGGAGATGGCCGCGCACCGTCGGAGCGGCGATCCTCTCGGCCAGCCAGCCGGACAGTCCCGCGCCGGCGACGCCGTAGGCAAGGCGAAGCTCCACCTGGGTCTTGCCAGGGGCGGAGCTGCGCAGCCGGAACCGTCCGCGCTGGTCGATACCAGTGACCGAGGTCCAGGCGAAGTCGGAAGGCTCGTCCCATTCGACGATTTCGATCAGGCCGCCGACCTCGGCGGAGCCCACGCGCAGGAGCATCCGGTACCGCGCGCCGAGACCAGTGGCCGGATCACTGGCCACCTCCCAGCGGGTGATTCCGGACATGAAGCTGAGCGCTCGTCCCGGGTCGGAGGCAATTGCCCACACCGCGTCGATCGGCGCGGCTATCTGCGTTCTGGCCTGCACCCTCATCCGAGCACCGGCAGCCGCCGCTCGGCGGCGAGCGCGTCCAGGGTCTCCTGCATCAACCGGATCAGATGGTCGTAGATCTCATCCACGTCGGGGTCCGGCCCGAACTCGGCCTCGAGATCGATCGGGGGCAGCGTTTCGATCGTGATCTTGGCTGGGGCCGGGATGTGGCCGAGCATGTCTCCGACGTTCAGCCCCCACGGGAGCGCCAGCGAGATCGGCAGCACCTTCAGCCGGAACATCTTGTCGAGCCGAAGCAGGCGGGCGAGGCCCTCGCCCCGGCTGAGGAACAGCGCCGTTTCCTGGCCGCCGATCGAAACCACAGGCACGAGCGGGACGCCCTGGTCGAGTGCCAGGCGGATGAAGCCTTTGCGGTTGCCGAAGTCGACGCGGTGCCGTTCCCAGCTCGGGCGATGCACCTCATAGTCACCGCCGGGGTACACGAGCAGCGCGGCGCCCGAGCTGAGCGCCTTGCGCGCGTTCTCCGGCGATGCCGCCACAGTGCCGAACTTACGCAGCTGACCGAGCCCCGGCATCGACAGCACGAGGTTGTGAGCCAGCTGGAAGAACGCCCGCTCGACTCCGAAGTAGGTGTTGAACGCGAGGGTGAAGACCAGCGTGTCCGGAGTCAGATTCCCCCCGGAATGGTTGCCGACCAGCAGCACCGGACCTGAGTCTGGGATGTTCCCGAGACCGCGCACCTCGCCCCGGTACCAGAGGCTGGCGAACAGCCAGAGAAGCGGCAGCCTCTCCCGGATGAAATCCGCGTCACGCTCGTCGAGATCGGCCCGGGGAATCCGGCGCTGGGCCTGCTGAGCCACTGCACGCAGCGCGCGACTGATCAGCGAGCGCGCGGGCTCGTCGGCGGCTGTCTGTCCCTCGCCGTTCGCTTCGACGTACCCGTTGCGTTGGTGGGTGGCGGTGCCAATCTCTGCCACGGGAATCACCCGGTCGTGAATCAGGCTGCTTGCGAATCGGTGCCGACGAACTTCACGCCGGCAGGCACCGTCCGCTCGGCGCGCGCGAAGAAGTCCAGCAGCAGTTGGTTGATTTCCTCGGGGCGCTCGACCTGGGGTACGTGCCCGCACGACTCGATCGTGATCTGCTCCGCGCTGGGCAGCCATCTCGTCACGTGGCGCCCGAATGCGGCGGGCACCAACGGATCGAGCGTGCCCCACACGAACAACGCCGGGGGCTGCAGCTCGGCCAGACGCGGATAGAACCCATCCCGGCCGAACGGCGCTTCGAGGTAGATGTTCCGCGCGGAGGCGAGAAACGCATACCGTGCGCCGGCCGAGTGGTAGATACGACGAAATTCGTCGACCATCAGGTCGGCCACGGCCGGATCGATGACGTCCCGGTCGCCGAACATGCTCCAGAATTGGGACGCGACGGTGGCTCGGCGGAAGCCGTGAGGAAGCAGGCCGAACTCGGGCCGCAACAGCCGGACGATCGGATGAAAGCCACGCCGGAGCCATGCCACCGCGGGACACAGCAAGCCGAGGGCACTGACGCGTTCGGGGGCCGTCAACCCGATCTCGATTGCCACGCGGCCGCCCATCGAGTTTCCGACCACGTGTGCGCGCTCGATGTCCAGCTGGTCCATGAGCCCGAGGATGTTCTCGGCGTACCAGCGAGCGTTGTAGGCACCGCGAGCGGGCTTGCTCGAGGAGCCGAAGCCCGGAAGGTCAGGGGCGTGCACCCGGTAGCGCCGGCTGAGCGCGGCGGCCGTCTCGAACAGCGACGCCCGAGTGCCGCCGAGACCGTGCAGCAGCAGCACATCCGGGCCCGTTCCCATCGTCAGGGTCGAGATGTGATGGCGACCGACCGGCACGTCGTAGATCTGCAGCAGCGGGGGCCGCCCGTTTGGAAGCCGGAACATGCCCTCAAAGCCGACGGCATAGTCGAGGTTTCCCCGGACGCTGAGCAGACGGCGCTGAAAGGCCTGAACACCGGAGAACTCGCCCTGGCGCAGGCGCAGCCAGGTGTCAGCATCCGTCGACAGGGTGACGTCCGGGGAACGTCTGGTAACGCCCTTGCGCACGCGGGCGCCGCGACTGGTACAGCGAACCTCCCAAGTGTGACCGAGGTCACATAACCGCACGTGATAGGTGGCATCGAAGTCCGGGTGGGCGCCCAGAAAGCGATCCGGCAGCGACCGGAAAGCCTGCTCGACGACTGCCAGCCGCTGCGAGTGAGGAAGCTGGCCTGGCACCGCGGCCAGCCTATCGACCGACGCGGGCAGACGCGCCGCAGAACGCTAGGGTTGCCGGAAGGTGGCCATGATTTCGCTGCACGACACGCGTTCGGGACGGGTGCTGGCGCTGGAGCCACGGGTTGGCCGCCGGGTTCGGATCTACGCCTGCGGCCCGACGGTCTACGGTCGCATCCACGTCGGCAACGCCCGTCCCTTCGTGGTGTTCTCGCTGATGAAGCGATTCCTCGAACACGAGGGCTACGAGGTCACGTTCGTCGCGAACATCACGGACATCAACGACAAGATCTACGCGGCCGCACACGCCAGGAGCATCGGCAGCAAACGGCTCGCCGATGAAATGATCGCCGCATATATCGCCGATACCGACGGGCTGGAGCTCGGCCGGCCCGATCATGAGCCGCTCGCCAGCGAGACGGTCCCGGAGATTGTCGCGTTGATCAAGACCTTGGTTGAGCAGGGACATGCGTACGAGGTCGAGGGGGACGTCTACTTCTCGGTCAGGTCATACCCCCGATATGGGGAACTCTCCCACCGCAACATCGACGAAATGGATCAGGGCGAGGGAAAGGAAGGTTCCGGCCGTAAGCGGGATCCCCTGGATTTCGCCCTCTGGAAGGCGACGAAGCCCGACGAGGACTCCGCCTGGAGCTCGCCATGGGGGCAAGGGCGGCCGGGGTGGCACATCGAATGCTCCGCCATGGCCGAGGCGCTGCTGGGCGTCGACATCGAGATCCACGGCGGTGGATCCGACCTGATCTTCCCTCACCACGAGAACGAGGCGGCGCAGACCCAGGCCGGCCGAGATGCGCCGCTGGCGCGGCTCTGGGTGCACAACGGAATGGTCCGGCTCAATCAGGCGAAGATGGCGAAGTCGGTGGGCAACATCTTCGTGCTCCACGACGCCCTGGCGAGACACGGACGGGACGCCCTAATCATGTACTTCTGCTCGGGTCACTACCGGCAGCCGATCGAATTCGACGACGACCGCCTGTCTGAGGCAACGGCCAGCGTGCAGCGCGTGCGCGAGGCAGGCCGTAGGCTGCATGCTGCGCCGTCCCCTGGCTGGTCAGCGTCACTGCGGGAGCGGTTTTTCGCCGCGCTGGCAAATGATTTCAATACGCCGGCCGCGCTCGCGGCGCTGTTTGACTGGGTCAGGGAGGCCAACAGCTCGACTGAGCCAGTAGGCGACCAGGACCTGCGCGAGCTACTCGGCGTGCTCGCGCTTCAGAACCTGCTGGACGCCGACGACGGCGTAGTACCGGAAGCGGTTCGCCAGCTCGCCGACGCGCGCGCACAGGCCCGCGCCACCGGGGACTTTGCCCAGGCCGACCGCCTCCGCCAGCAGCTGCGAGAACAGGGCTGGGAAGTCCGCGACGGGCCGGGCGGCCCTGAGCTGGTCCCGCTGCGGTGATTTTGTACGGACGCAACCCGGTCCGTGAAGCCTTGCGCGGGCCTCGTCAGGTGCAGCGAATCTGGGCGACCGCGGGCACGCTGCGCGAGCCGTGGCTGGCGCCGGGGGCCGCAACCCTGATTGCAGCCGCGGCGGAGCAGATCGAGAGCCTGAGCGGCTCCTCGGCGCATCAGGGCATCTGCGCAGAGGTCGAGCCGTATCGCTACGCGCGAGCGGAGGACGTGCTGACCGTTCCGGCGGGGCTGATCGTCGTGCTCGATCAGGTCCAGGATCCTCAGAACCTCGGCTCGATCTGCCGCAGCGCGGAGTGCGCCGGAGCCGCCGCGGTGGTGATTCCCGAGCGGCGTTCCGCCGAGGTCACGGCCGCGGTCTGTAAAGCGTCGGCCGGGGCGGTCGAGCATCTGCAGGTGGCCCGGGCGCGCAACCTGGCCGACTTCCTCGCCGATGCCAAGGCGTCCGGCGCCTGGTGCTACGGCGCGGACGCCGCCGGCGCCGTCGCCTATGACGCGGTTGATTGGCAGGGCAAGGCGGTCCTTGTGCTCGGCTCAGAGGGCCGCGGCCTGCGCCCACGTGTGGCGGCAGCCTGCGATGCGATCGTGGCACTGCCGATCCATGGGCGAATCGAATCCCTGAGTGTCAGCGCCGCCGCAGCAGTTCTGCTCTACACCGCCGCGCGCAGCCGCGGTTGAGCCTTTCCGATTCTGGAGAAGCTTCGCTCAGGCTTGACAGCGATGCGTTGCTATGTCAAGCTCGCGGCGGGAGATAAGGATCAACTCGAGCTTTAGGGCTTGACTTGGCGAGGGGGTGCGGCAACAACAACCCGCATCCGATTATGAATAGGTGCGGCGCCAGGGGAGGTAACGCGCCACGAACTCCGATACTCCGCAGCTGCGAAGCCGTGGGGCAAGAAGGGAACGTGTCGTGGCTAGACTATCTGCAAGCCCTCAGTCTCAACCTCAGGTTGAGGATGGGTTCCTGATCGCCTTAGCGAAGCAGGGACACCCTGACGCGTACGACCGGATCGTCCGCCGCTACTACGGCTTCGTCCGCCTCAAGGCCTCGTCGTACTTCCTGGCGGGTGGCGATTCCGACGACCTGATCCAAGAAGGTCTCGTCGGCCTCTACAAGGCCGTACGCGACTACCGCACTGACCGGGAATCCAGCTTCCGAAACTTCGCGGAGCTGTGCATCACGCGTCAGATCATCACCGCCGTCAAGACGGCCACGCGCAACAAGCACACGCCGCTGAACCAGTACGTGTCGTTCTCGAGCACTCCTGGGGGTAATGGGGGGGACAATGAGCCGACGCTCGACGAGATGCTCCCCGGCTCGACGGTCCACGACCCGGTCAATCAGGTGATTTCCTCGGAGGAGCTGCGAGCGCTGGTCGCGTGCATCTCCACCGCCCTATCGGAGTTGGAATCGCGCGTGCTGGCGCTGTACCTGGATGGGCACTCCTACGAGGAGGTCGGGCGCAGGCTCGGGTGCGACTGCAAGACCGTCGATAACGCCCTTCAGCGCGTCAAGCGCAAAGTGGGACACCACCTCGCTGAGCGCAGCGTGCCCGTCTGATCCCGGCGTCAAGACGCCAGCCGGCCGAGATTCGGTTCCCGGCCGTAGGTGCTGAAGGCACGGAAGCGCGAGAATTCCCGGTGGCCTGGGCCGTGGAAATCAGACGATCCCGTGCTCAGCAGCCCCAGCTGCTCGCAACGATCGGCGAGCAGCGCTGACTGCTGGCGATCATGGGTCTTGTAGAAGCATTCGACGCCGTCCAGACCGGCGGCGCGGAAGCGGTCGATCGTAGCCAGAACCTCAGCCGGCTCCGCGACGTCCCAGAACGGATGCGCCCAGACCGCGACACCTCCGGCCTCGTGGATCGCGCGGATCGCGTGCTCGACTGAGGGGGCCTCACGCGGGCGGAAGGCCGGCGCTCCCTCGACCAGGTAGCCGACGAGGAAGGCCGTGGGATCGCTCCGGCCCTCCCGGGCCAGACGTTGGGCGTTGGCGGGGTGCTCGACCACAGCCTGGGCAAGGTGGGGACGCCCGATCGACTTCCCCTGCCGCGCGCGCTCGCGCAGGACTCGGTCGTCGAGTTCGAAGCCGAGCTGCCTGATCGCCTCGGCCATTGCACTGGCACGGCATTCGCGCTCGCCTCGAAACGCCTCCAGCCGTGCGCGCAGGACCTGGTCACGCTCGTCGATCAGATAGCCCAGGACGTGCAGATCGCCTTGGCCTGCGTCGAGCGTCGAGATCTCCACTCCCGAGACGAGTCGCAGTCCCAGTGCGCCCGCGGCGTCAGCGGCCTCGGACACCCCATCGACGCTGTCATGGTCGGTCAGCGACAGAAGCTCCACGCCGGCCTGCGCGGCCCGCCGAACCACTTCACTCGGGCTGAGCGCCCCGTCGGAGTGCTCGGAGTGGCTCTGCAGGTCGAACTTGGGCACAGACTCAGCCAAGCGTCGCAGCCTAGTCTGTCCGCAACTCTTGAAGCGACTGGTCGCGTAGCCTGCTTGGAGGACGGGCCTTGATCAACCAACGCGAACAGGAGCCACCGTTGGGCGCACAGCGTCGCCACCTCCGTATTGCGACGGCACCAATTGCCGCTGCCGGGCTGATCGCGGGCTACGGAATAGCGATGGCTACGGGCTCGCGTCCGTTGGGCGGCGTCGTGCTCGCGGGCTTCGCGCTCGTATGTCTCGCCATCTGGTTGCGCCGTGATGGCCGCAGGACCGCGGGGGTGCTGACGGTCGCCGGGCTGCTCGCCTTCGCGCTCTCGCACGTGCTGGCACTAATCGTTGGGGCGTGGCCGGCGGTGCTGATCACGGCGGCCGCTCTCGCGGCTCTCTGCTGGCAGATCTCCGATGCACGGGCGCTGGCCGCGGCTCACGCGCGCCCGGCGTAGCACCCCGGGGTCCTCCACCCGCCCCGCGGCGCGCATCTGCAACACCGGCGTCGGGAAGATCGGGCGATAGCCTCCGCGAGATGAGCCCCGGGCGCGGCAGCTCCGATTCTCCATCCGGAAGATTGCTCGTTCTCCAACACATTGCTTGTGAGCCGCCTGGAGCCTACGAGGAGGAGCTGCTCGACTGGGGTGCGGAGCTTGTTCGTGTCGAGGTCGACGACGGCCAGTCGCTGCCCGACTGGCGGCGGTTCGATGGCATCATTGCCATGGGCGGCCCGATGGGTGCCTACGAGGATCAGCGGCTGCCATGGCTGCGAGCCGAGAAGATGCTGATCGCCGAGGCGGTTCGTGGCGGTGTGCCGTTCTGGGGAGTTTGCCTCGGCGCCCAGCTGCTGGCGGCCAGCCTCGGAGCGCGCGTCACGCCGGGCGCAGAGCCGGAGGTTGGCGTGCTCGCCGTGAGGCGAACCCAGGAAGCCACCGAAGACCCGGTGTTTTCCCTCGCGCCAGAGGAGTTCAAAGCGCTGCAGTGGCATGGGGACACGTTCGAGCTGCCCCAGGGCGCCGTTCGGCTGGCCGGTTCGGACGCCTACGAGCAGCAGGCGTTCTCGCTCGGCCGCGCCTACGCGCTGCAGTTCCACATCGAGGTGGATGGTTCGCTCGCGCGGGACTGGGGCGATGTGCCGGCCTACGCGGCCAGCCTGGAGTCGATCATGGGCGACGAGGCCCTGCCCCGTCTGCTGGAGCAGGTCAAGGCGCACGAGCAGGAGATGACCCAACTGGCGCGGAGCCTGTTCGCCGCTTGGCTCGAGCGCGTCGTCGGCCTCCGGCAGCCGACCGCCGGCTAACCCGGCCGGGCGGCCCGCTGTGGCGCGATGCCTTTCGGGTGCTGAGCCGGTCGAAGGTACAGACCAACCAGAGGAGGTGTGCATCGGCTTCGTTCGGTGCACGCAACGGTGTCGTTTGACGGCTTCCTTCGCCGGACCAAATACGAGCCGTGATTTTCGTAGGCTCGTGACCTAAGACAGCAGCTTGCCCGTCAAACTCATCGCCTGCGCCGATGTGCTGTCACGGTCGCTGACCTACGCGCACGACGACGCGGACGGCGCGGGTCGGGGAAGCGAGGGAGAGAAAGTCGCGGACGGGTCCGTGATGGACGCAGAACGGGCAAGTCAGCCAATCAGCCAGTGACAGTGAATCGGCTCCGATCGCAATCGGAGCATCACAACGAGCGCACGCCAGCGTGCCGGCTGCCATTCGGTCAGAGCGCGTGGCCCGTCGCTGCTCTTCATGGGTGACAGCGATGTGCGCTCCGTCCGGTGCGCCGCGCCGCGGTGACCCAGCGATGCCATGAAGGAACGTCACTGACCCGAGTCTAGGCCGCCGCTCGCGCGGGCCGATCACTTCGTGTTCGGTCAGCCGTGGGTCGACTGCGCCACGGCGTGGGAGACGTACGTCGAGCGGTTGAACAAGCCGGGAGGCCGAGTGAGAAACTCCCGGCTCCGGTAGAGCACTCGGCGGTCGGCCTCGAGTAGCGCGCCGGTTGAGGGATCGACGATCATCCCCATCTCCACGGGGCGGATCCTAACGGCGATGCCGGTTCCGACCCGTCCGATGCTGTCCTTGACCGGTCCGAGCAGGCGCAGACCGGGCGTGTTGGCAAGAACGCGATAGGCGCCGCCACCAGCCGGGGCGGGGCCGGCACCGCGCCCAGGCCGCGAACCACCGACTGGGGTCAGTCGGTAGCCGGAGTAGTCGAGCGTAGGAACCGAGACCGGGGGATCCGTTGAGAAGATTGAAGGGGCGCGGGGATGCTTGGAGCTTCTGTGTTCCGCGCGGATCGGAGGGCCCGGATGACTCTCAGGCGCGATCCGCGGGCGGGCGGCCGCTTGTCTCGCTGGCACGTCCGTCCCGCGCGAACAAGGAACCAGAATCACCCGCGCCGGTGGCCGCTCCGGAGTAGGTCAAGGCGCGGCCAGGCCACCACGCGCCGCGATCCTCGCGGATGCTTCTTCCCGCCCGCTCGTAACGGCCGAACGCTGATCGCCCCGGCAGCCGACCACGGCGCTCACGGCGCGGCGGTCCTGCGCGTCGCGCAGGCGGCCGGCCGACATGGGCGGCCGGGGGTCGGTCAAGGCGCTCGCCTCCTGCGCTCGCCCCGACCCCCGCCGGCGTCGAGAGCGCGCGCCCGCGGCGGAGCCCGAACGCTGGCCGCCACCGTGACCTCGTGGTGGGAGGCGCGCCTCACCGGGTGATGGCCGGCACCGGCTCTTGTGGCCGGATCGCCGAAATCGTCAGCCCGCGGCGACGGGAACGCTCGCGGCAGTCTCGTCGCGGATCGCCCTGGCCCGTTCGCGGCTGTCGCGTGAGGAGATGAGCACGGCGGCCAGGAGGGCGCCAGCGAGGGCGAATCCGGCCCCGACCATGAACGCCCGGTCAAAGCCTTTGGTCAACGCGACGGATGCGTTGTGGATCCCGGCGTGGAACAGGTCTTGCGTCCGGCTGTTGGCGATGGTGGCGAGGATCGCCAGCCCCAGCGCGCCGCCGACCTGCTGCGATGTGTTGATCAAACCGGAGGCGAGCCCCGCTTCGCCAGCCTCGGTGCCGGTCACCGCGGCGATCGTCACCGGCACGAAGGCAAAGCCGAGACCGAAGGCGGCGAGCAACGACGGGCCGAGTACATCGGCGGCGAAGGATCCCCCGGTGGCCGGTACCTGGGAGAACCACAGCAGGCCGCCGGCCACCAGCAGCATGCCGGCGATCAGGGGCGGCTTGAAGCCGACCCGGGTGACGAGCTGCGACGCGGCCCCGGCGGACAGAATGATCCCCACGGCAAGCGGGAGGTAGGCCAGGCCGGCTTTGATCGGCGAGTAATGCAGCACGTTCTGGACGTAGAGCGAGATGAAGAAGAACATCGAGAACAAAGACATTCCGATCAGCAGCCCGACGATGTTCGCCCCTCGCAGGGTGCGCAGGCGGAAGATCGAGAAGGGCATCAGGGGGTGGCGCTCTCGTAGCTCGATGATCAAGAAGGCGATCAACAGCGCGGCAGCGATCGCGAGCCGGATCAGCGTGGTCGATGAGCCCCAGCCGGAGTTGACCGCGTCGACCACGGCGTAGACCAGAAGCGCCAGACCTGCGGTAACGGTCACCGCGCCGAGCAGATCAAAGCTCCTACGCTCGCCCAGGGACCGACTCTCGAGAAGCGTCCGCGGGGCCAGCCCGGCGGCCACAAGTCCGATCGGCACGTTGACGAACAGAACCCAGCGCCAGCTTAGGCCGCTGGTCAGAATGCCGCCCAGCAGGACGCCCGCGGCGCCGCCGGCGCCGGCGACGGCGCCCCAGATGCCGAGCGCGCGATTGCGCTCGGCGCCTTCGGCGAAGGTCGTGGTGATGATTGAGAGGGCAGCCGGGGAGACGATCGCCGCGCCCAGGCCTTGGATCGCGCGGGCGGCGATCAGCCATCCCTCAGACTGGGCGATCCCGCCGGCCAGGGAGGCCACCGAGAAGACCACCAGGCCGAGCATGAACATGCGCCGGCGACCGAGGAGGTCGGCCAGTCGTCCTCCCAGCAAGAGGAACCCTCCGAACGTGAGTGTGTACGCGTTCACCACCCACGAGAGGTCCGCGCGGGCGAAATGGAGCGCGGTGCCGATCGAGGGCAGCGCGACATTCACTATCGAGGCGTCGATTACGATCACGAACTGGGTCATCGCCAGCAGGATCAAGGCGAGGTTCTTCGCCCGGGGGGTGTAATCAGGCCCTTGAGTCTGGGCTAGGGTTGACATGGAAGCTGACCTCCGGTTCCGCTTGCGCTGGGCGACGATAGTAAACTACGGTTCCGTTTGTCAAGATCGTCCGGGTGAAAAGATTGTGATGACGACGACTCAGACCAACCGCCCGCTCCGAGCCGACGCGCGCCGCAATCGCGAGCGCATCCTCCAGAGCGCCAAGGAAGTGTTCGCCCAGCACGGAGCTGAGGCCCAGATTGATGAAGTGGCCGAGCGAGCACACGTGGGCGTGGGCACCGTCTACCGGCACTTTCCGACCAAGGAAGCACTGATGGCGGAACTCGTGCGCCAGAAGTTTCAGCACCTGGTTGACGGCGCCCGTGAGGCGATTCAGCGTGAAGGCGATCCGTTTGACGTGTTCGCCGACATGTTGAGGCGCAACGCCGAGGAGTGCGCCGACGACGCCGCAATGCAACATGCGCTCACGGGCGTTGATGAGCGGGTCTGGCATGAAGCCGAAGCCGTGCAGCTGGAGCTGTACGGCTACACCTCAGAACTGATTGAACGCGCCCAACGGGCCGGAGGCATGCGCCCAGAGATCGTCGCGAGCGACATCGCGATGCTGATGTGCGGCGTCTCGGCCACGATGACCCACCACGGCCCGGGCTTCGACTGGCGCCGCCACCTAGATCTGGTGATCGACACGCTCCGGGCCCCGTAAGGCGGGGCAGCACCAGGCCGCTGATCGTGAGTGCGCGCGGTACCGTTGGCAGCGCCACGCCAAGCCCAGGTCCCAACGCATCGGAACAGGACGCTTCCGCCCGCAAACGCCATGCGCTCGGGCTGTTTGCCGGTCTGCCCGGACACTACGGTCTGATCGCAGCCCTGTTCAGCTTCGGGCAGGATCCGCGCTGGAGGCGGACTATGGTCCGGGCGCTCCGGCCGTCGGCGGGGGAGCGTGTACTCGATGTGGCGACGGGCACCGGCTTGGTGGCGCAGGCGCTGGTCAGGAGCAGCGGATGCTCGGTTGTCGCGCTGGATCAGAGCGACGCGATGCTCGAGCAGGCCCGACGCCGTGTATCGGCGAACCCGCGCTTGCGTGAGCGGGTGAGCATCGTCCACGGCGAAGCCGAGCATCTGCCGTTCTCCGACGGTGAGTTCGACGCTCTGACGTTCACGTATCTGCTCCGCTACGTGGATGATCCGGCGGCGACGATCCGCGAGCTCGCGCGGGTGCTCAAGCCAGGGGGACGAATTGCCTCACTCGAGTTCGGAGTCCCGCCGCGCCCCTTGCTGCGCCTGGCCTGGCGGTTCTACACATGGGCCGCTCTACCCATGCTCGGCCGCCTCGTCTCGCGTGAGTGGTACGAGGTCGGGCGTTTTCTGGGCCCGAGCATCGCTGGGTTCTACTCACGCTACCCGCTCGAGCGGGTCGTCGAGCTGTGGCGGCAGGCCGGGCTGGTCTCGGTCGAGGCTCGGCGCATGAGCCTGGGCGGCGGTGTCGTGATGTGGGGGGTGAAGCGCGACGTCGGCCGAGAGCCTTGAACGGCCCGCATTCTATGCCCGCGGTGAGGGTTTGCTGGGTGACCTCGTCACGCTCCTGCACCCGCCCTACACGGCCTGGCATCTGAGCTATGTGGCAATCGGGGCCGCCGCTGCCCCCAGGGTTCACGCGGAGCGGATCGGCGCGGCGCTGCTTGCCTTCCTGCTCGCCGTGGGGATCGGTGCGCACGCATTCGACGAGCTGCACGACCGGCCGCTCGGTACGCGGATCTCCGCTCGTGCTCTGGCGATCCTGGGGGGCGTGTCGCTGGCCGCAGCGACCGGCATCGGGGTGGCCGGGATCGTGACCGTGTCCGTCACGCTGGCACCATTGGTGCTGTTCGGCGCGTTGATCTGCCTCGCCTACAACCTCGAGCTGCTCGGGGGGCGGTTCCACAACGACGGGTGGTTCGCGGTGGCGTGGGGAGTGTTTCCGGCGTTCACGGGATACTGGGTCAACGCGCTCAGCTTCTCGGCCGCTGGCGCTCTCGTGGCTCTTTCCTGCGGGGTCCTCAGCGTCGCCCAACGACGACTCAGCACGCCGGCGAGGCTGCTACGGCGCAAGACGCTCGCGCTCACCGGAGAGCAGCGGCTCGCCGACGGTCGCTCGATCGAGCTCTCACGGTCGCTGCTCCTGACTCCTCTGGACGGCGCGCTTCGAGCTCTTTCGGTTGCGGTCACCCTGCTGGGGGTGGGGCTGCTCGCGGCACGCCTTTGAGCGAGATCGTCGGCATCGATCCTCGTAACGCCGTCGCGGTCATCGAGGCTCTGCACCGGCGGGGGTTGCTCGAACGCAGCCGTGACCCGGCCGACCGCCGGCGACAGGTCATCCGACTCACGGTACGCGGGCGGTCGACGATCGATGACCTCCGGGGCGCGGGCGAGTCGATCGAGCACGAACTACTCGTCGGACTGAGTGGACGTGAGCAGGCGCAGCTGCACAGTCTCCTGCTCAAGCTCCTCGACTCGCGCACCAGCGGCTGACTCCGACACCGAGATTCCCGTCCGCCGTAGTCCAGCACTCGGTCAGAATTTGGTGTGTGACGGCTCGACTGAAAACGACGTGGCCGCGGGTGTTGGCGTGGCGGATGCGTCGTCAACTGCTCGATCCGGTCGGTGAGCTCAGCGTGGTGGACGTGGTCGGCCGGCTGTGTGGTGTCCAGGCTCAGGTGCCGGCGGCGGCTGCACTGGCTGTGCGGGTGCGCCAACAGCGCTCGCCAGCGGACGGCGTTGACCGATCATTGGAGGACCGTCGGCTGATGCGAACGTGGGCGATGCGCGGCACGCTTCACCTGCTGGCGCCGCACGAGGCCGGCGCCTACCTCTCGCTGGTCGGAGCGGCCCGTTCGTGGGAGAAGGCGAGCTGGCAGAAGGCCTTCGGTGTGACGCCGGACGGGATGGCGAAGCTGGTCGAGGCGGTGCGTCATGTCCTCGACGGTCAAGTACTCAGCCGCGAGGAGCTGGTCGCGGCGGTGAGCGACCTCCTCGGTCACGGAGACCTCGAGGCGGAGCTGCGCTCGGGCTGGGGCGCGGTACTGAAGCCGGTGGCATGGCAGGGCTGGTTGTGCCATGCCAAGTCTGACGGCAACCGGGTCGGCTTCGCCCGTCCTGACCAGTGGGTGCCGGACTGGTCTGGGCTCCCACCGGCTCGGGAGGCGGCCCAGGTCGTGATTCCCGCGTACCTCAGGGCGTTCGGACCCGCCGCGCCGGAGCGGTTCGACGCATGGCTGACCCGGGGGGCGTCCAAAAAGGCTGCCGTGCGGAGTTGGTTCGCGGACTTGGACGATCGACTGGCCACGATCGAGGTTGACGGCGAACCGGGCTTCCTGCTGGCCGAGGACGTTGACGACCTCGCCGGCACGCCGTCCACATCGACGGTTCGTCTTCTCCCGGCCTTCGACCAGTACGTGCTCGGACCGGGCACCAAAGCCGAGGAGCTCCTCGCCGTGTCGCGCCGAGCCGAAGTCAGCCGGGCTGCAGGCTGGATCTCCCCCGTGGTGATTGCCGGCGGCGCGGTAGCTGGTACCTGGGAGCTCACGGGCGACACGGTCAACGTCAGGCTGTTCGAGGAAGCAGGTCCGATTTCGGCCTCGGCATTGGAGGACGAGGTCGCCCGGATCGAGGAGCTCCTCGATCGTCCTGGTTAAGTCTCGAACAGTACCGCCGCCTGGCCGCTCCAGAGCAACATGAGCTCGCGATTGCGACGCAGCGAACCGGCGGCCTATGGCCGAGTCTTGGCGAGGAACTCATCTAGCCCGGCGCGCGCCTCGCGTTGGACCTTGCGGCGCAGAATTGGCGTCCAGCCGAGAGCGAGTCCGACCGGTCCGAGCGCTTGGCGCGCCCACGCGTAGAAGGAGAACGAGTCGTGGTGCTCAGCGATCAGCCCGTCGTCGAAGCGGAACTGCGCGCGAACGTCGTTGTGGACCTTGCGGCCGGTCGAGAATGTGTAATCCGCGAGCCAGTGCGCGCTCCCGTCCTCGTCGTTCGCTTCGTGCTGGGCGAGCTGCACCTTGAAGTCCTTCGCCCGGCCGGTGAGCATCCTCCACATCGCGCCTGGCTCGTGATTGCGCAGGTCCGTGAACACCGGGTCAGAGAACCGCGCGGCCGGTGCGTAGCACGCCGCCATGGAGTCGCCATCAAGCCGCGCGAAAGCAGCGTAGAAACTCTGAATCAACTCGTGGTTGTGATGGCCGATCAGCGCACGCTATCCGCCCGTGTGGGCAATGGCAAGCGGGCGGTGCCGGCCCGCTCGCCATCGCCGCTCAAGCTTCGGTCGTTACGCGCTGTACTTTCGGTGAGTGTCCTCTCGCTCGCGGGTTTGGACTTTCGGTCTGGCCGGTGTGCTCGTGCTTGCTGGTGGGATTTGCGCCGTGCTGGTCGGCGGCTTGATCGGTCAGCTGCTCACGATCGTGCTGATCTCGGTGGGCCTGGTGGGAGCCCTGCTGATGCTGTTTCTCGAGGTCGGTCTGAGCGAAGACCGCCAGCGGGCTCGGGATGAAGCGTGTCGAAGTAAGCGTCCAGACCAGCGCCGTGGCACGGTGCCGAGATTGCGCTCATGGGCCCCGCGCCGGCCGCGGCGTCCGGGTTGAGCAGCGGCGAGTGCACGAGCCAGGACGAGCGCGCGTTCGGCCGCCTGCTCGCTCCCCACCGGCGAGGTCTTGAGCTGCACTGCTACTTGATGCTCGGCGATCCGGACGCTGCTAAACGCGTGATGGCTGAGAAGGTGCTGAGCGCTTGGCGCGAGCGAGACCTCGTCGAGCCCCTTGGCGACGGCTTGGATGTGACTGCAGCGGATCGCGTCACGCATGTGTGAGGCTGGTGATGATCAGCGATGAGTTTGGGCGCGGGGCACCGTTTTAAGTGGGTGAACAGCCATGAGAGATCAGATTAAGAACATGGATCAGCGCCTTCTGCTCGCCGCGGCGCAGGCCGGGGATGAGCGGGCGTTCCGCTGGCTCGTCGAGCCGTATCGGCATGCGCTGGAGGTGCACTGTTATCGGATGCTCGGGTCGGCGCAGGACACTGAGGATCTGGTGCAGGAGACGTTGCTGCGGGCGTGGCGGGCGTTGGAGCGCTTCGAGCCCCGCGCGCAGCTGCAGACGTGGCTGTATCGGATCGCGACGAACGCGTGCCTTGACGAGCTTGAGCGGCGCCCACGACGGCCCGAACCGGTGTACCCGTTCGCAGACCGGGCGCTCGGTGAGACAGCTTCGCCGACGTATGATCCTGCGGCCCGCTATGCGATCCGGGAGGGGATGGAGCTGGCGCTGCTGCGGGCGATCCAGGAGCTGCCGGGTCGCCAGCGCGCCGTGCTGATTTTCCGCGACGTGCTCGGCTGGACCGCGCCCGAGGTGGCCGAGCTTCTGGAGTCGACGGTCGCGTCGGTCAATAGCGCGCTGCAGCGCGCTCGCGCGACGATCGACCGGCACTTGCCCGCGCCGGCACCCGTTGCCGGCGGTCCGGTCGAGCGCGAGCTGCTCGACCGTTATGTCGACGCGTTCGAGCACGATGATGTGGACGGGTTGGTGTCGCTGCTGCGCGGGGACGCGATGCTGAGGATGCCGCCGCAGCCGTCGGTGATCGGTGCTGTCCAGATCGCGCGGTTCTTCCGCGAGACCGCCGCCGGGGGTGATCTAACTCGGATGCGGCTGACGCAGACCTGGGCGAACGGCCGGCCCGCAGTGGTGATCCACCGTCTGACCGAAGCTCACGGGCTGGTCGCGCACGGGATCAGCGTGCTCGAGATCGAGGACGAGCAGATCGTCGCGATCGACGCGTTCATCGATCCGACGCTGGTGGCGCGGTTCGGGTTCCCCACCGACGACAAGAGCGCACGGTCGCCGTAGCGGCCGGACGCAGGGCAAGTTCCCTCTCCTTCCAAGCTGTCTCATTTTCAACCAGGCCACTGGAGGTCCAATGACGTCCCCATCACCAAATATCCATCGCTGGCGGGCGTTCACGCTGTTGGCGGTGTCGTACTTCATGACGATCATCGATCTGACGATCGTCAACGTTTCGCTGCCGACGATCGGCCGCGCTCTGCACTTCACCGAGACCAGCCTGCAGTGGGTGGTGACCGCGTACGCGCTCACATTCGGAGGCTTTCTGCTGCTTGCAGGTCGTGCCGCGGATCTGCTCGGCCGCCGCCGGATCCTGATGCTGGGGCTTGCCTTGTTCACGGCGTCCTCGCTGGGATGCGCGCTCTCAACCGGCGACGCGTTTCTGATCGCAACGAGAGCCGTTCAGGGGCTGGGCGCGGCGATCATGCTGCCCGCTGCGCTGTCGATCGTGATGAACATGTTCAAAGAGGGCGCCGAGCGCAACAAGGCGCTCGGGATCTGGGGTGGGCTCGGTGCCGGTGGTGCGACGGTCGGGCTGATAGCGGGCGGGGTTCTCACCCGCTACGCCGGCTGGCAGTACATCTTCTATCTAAACGTCCCGATCGGGGCGGCCGCGCTGGCGCTCGCGCCGCGCATCGTCCCGGACAGCCGGCTCGCCACCACCCGCCGGCGGTTTGACGCGCTCGGTGCGATCGCCGGCACCGGCGGGCTGGTGCTACTGGTAGACGCGATCTCCCAAGCACCGCAGTACGGCTGGGGCGCCACGAGGACGATTGTCTCCTCGCGGCATCGACATCTCTGCTCGCCGCCTTCCTGGTGATCGAGGGCCGGGCCGAATCGCCCCTGTTGCCATTGTCGATCTTCCGGCTGCGCACGCTCGCCGGTGCGAACGCGGCCGGACTGCTGCTGGGCGGCAGCTTCTACGCGTTCATCTTCGTCGGCAGTCTGTACATGCAGCAGGTGCTTCATTACAGCGCGCTCCAGAGCGGGATCGCGTGGCTAGCCGCGTCGGTGACGTCGATCTCGTTCGCCGGCCTCTCGCAGTGGCTGGTCACCCGCGGCTCCGCCAAGGTCGTGATGGCAATCGGAATGACGCTGATCGGCGCGGGCGTGATCTGGGCAACCCAGGTGCCCGTCCACGGGCATTTCCTGGCCAACCTCGCGGGTCCAATGGTCATGGCCGGCGCCGGGACCGCGTTCGCCTTCATCCCGGTCTCGATCGCCGCGCTCGCCGGCGTTGAGGAGCACCAGGCTGGATTGGCTTCCGGGCTCTTGAACACCTCTCAGCAGCTCGGCGGAGCGATCGGGATCGCGATCGCCTCAGGCGTCGCCGCCAGCCACACCAATGCGCTGCTTCAGGCCGGCAACGCCGTACCCGCGGCGCTCACTGGCGGCTTCCAGTCCGCGTTCTGGGCGCTCGGGGCGATCGCTCTGATCGCCCTCCCCGCGATCTTCGTGCTCGTCCGCCGCGACGAGCTCTCGGACGCCGTGGCCAAGACCACCATCCGGGAGGCGCAACCCGCCCTCGCCGCCACGAACTGACCCACAACAAGCAATTCAGGCAAGGAGACACAACCATGATCCCCACGAGCGATCGGTCTGACCGGACGACCATCGTCGTCGGTGCGAGCCGCGGCCTGGGCCGCGGGATCGCCACGGCCTTCGCCGAGGCCGGCGGCCCGGTCATCGCCGTCGCCCGCACCGCGGCGGCGCTGGCTGAGCTGGCCAACGGCGCCGGCACCATCAAGCCGGAGGTCGGCGATGCCGCCGACGCCACGGTGGCGGGCAGCCTCCTTGATTGCTATGAGCCGGAGACCGTCGTGCTGGTGGCCGGCGCAAGCCCGCTCATGCGTCCGCTCCAACACCAGACTTGGGACACATTCTCGGTCAACTGGCACACCGACGTCCGGATCACGTTCCACTGGCTGCGCGAGGTCCTGCTCAAGCCACTGAGGCCCGGCAGCAGGGTCGTCGTGGTCAGCAGCGGCGCCGCGCAGGCCGGGTCGCCGCTCAGCGGCGGGTACGCCGGCGCCAAGGCCACGCAGCGCTTTATAACGGCCTACGCCCAGGACGAGGCAAACCGCGCCGGTCTGGGCGTGACCTTCACCACGGTGCTGCCGCAGATCACGCCGCTGACCGACCTCGGTCGGCCGGCGGTGTGGGCGTACGCGGCTCGGAGTGGGCAGTCCGAGGAGGATTATCTCCAGCAGATGGGCGAGCCGCTCACCCCAGAAGTCGCTGGCGCCGCCGTGGTCGAGCTCGTACGGGCTGATGGCGCCGCCGCCGCCCCCGGTTACCTGCTGACCAGCGCCGGACTGCAGGACCTACCCTGAACCAGCCCCATCACGAGCACGCGGCGAGCCTCGCCGCGGTGGAGGGTAACCACGCAGCGGCGAGACCGCCAGCTGTCCCGCTCTGAGTGCAGGAGAACGGCCCGATGTGCGGACCGAGGAGGATGGACGCGCGATCAAGGCTGGAAGCACCAGGGTCACGAACGGTCTCCGCGCCCACGCCCGGCCAGGCGCCGCCACTGGAGATGCGGTGGGCGGCGCCTGGTCGGCTGGGGGGGGTTAGCCGGCGATGTGGAACGGTACGTGCACCACGTTGGAGATCTTCTTGATGGCGCCGGGGGGGATCACGGCGGGGGCGGTCCCGGCGACGACGTAGACGGTCAGGGTTGTCGGGCCGGTGCCGAATACGGGCTTGCCGGGCTGCCAGGTGTTCCAGGTTTCGGCTTTGCCGTGGACTCTGGCGACGCCATTGATCTGGAACAGGCCGGCAAGATTGGTGCGGGGTCCCCGGAACGGCGTGCCGGCCTTGTTCGGGGTGGTGGAGAGCAGCACGACGAGGCCGGGGGCTCCTGGATCGGAACCAGGATGGAACGTCGGCGCCATCGGATCGTTGAAGAAGGGCTTGTATCCGGCGGCGGCCGAGAGCAGGCTGTTGTACTTGTCCTTGCGTGCGTCGAGTGCGACGTCGACGATGAATCCGACGCCGTGGGCGCCGGAAGTGTCGCCGGCTCCGGGCGAGAAGACGGTTACGGCGATTGGCGGCTGGTTGCGGTGCTTGGAGCCGGGTCCGTAGGAGAACGCGCCGGCCGCGGCGGATCCGCTGAGGCCGATCGCGGCTACTGCGACCAGGCTGGTTGCGGCACGACGAGTCCGCAGGCGTGTCGCGAATCGGCTCAGAAAGGTGGCTTCATTGCGGGGCGGTGGCGTTCCGCGCTGGGTCGGGCTCATGATGATCTCCTTGGGTGCGACGAGCGATATTGCCCGCAGTACACGGTGATACGCCGGGCAGCGCGCAAAGGTTCAGAGCGCTCGGGTGGGCGTAGCGGCCGAGTTCCCGAGATGCTCGTCGCGAATGGTGTTGAACGATTTGCTCGTTGGGGACGTATCGCATAGATATGACCTCTGATGCCAGTCTGATCTATGCGCTCCGGGGCGCCAGCGCGGAGCGGGCTGCCCGATCGCTGTACCGCAGCTATGGCGGTGAGCTGTACGGCTTCGCGGTTGCTCGGCTGCGTGACCAGGGCCTGGCGGAAGAGCTCGTTCAGGACGTGTTCACCCGGGCTTGGCGCAACGCTGAGCAGTTCGACGAGCATCGCGCGTCGGTGCGCACGTGGCTGTACGCAATCGCGCGTAATGCCGCGACGGACATGGAACGGCGCCGGGGGAGACGACCGGGGCTGTCGCACGGCGAGGAGCACGAGGGGGCCGATCCGGGGGAGCCGATCGAGGCTGCGCTGTTGCGGTACCAGATCCAAATGGCCGTGGCCCGGTTGACCTCAGAGCATCGGCAGATCATCACCATGGTGCACTTCCGAGGCTTGCGTCTGGCCGAGGTTGCCGAGCTCACCGGACTTCCGCTGGGCACGGTCAAGAGTCGCCTTCACTACGCCTCGTGCAGCCTGCGCCTGGCCCTTGAGGAACTCGAGGTGACCCGATGACCGTATGTCGGGAGATCGGATCGCTGCTCGCCGCGCACGCGTTCGGCGCGCTGGAACCCGACGAACAGCGCCGCGTTGAGGCGCACCTGGCGGGCTGTCCCGGCTGCCGCGAAGCCTACGAGCAGTTGGCCGAGCTACCCAGACTCCTCGACCTGGCCGGCGGCACCGAAACGCCCATCCAAGCTCCGCCGCCGCTGCTTGAGGCCTCCGTGCTCGCGTCGCTGCCGCGTCATCGCCGACCGCGGTTGCGTCCACGGCGAGGACCCGGGGTCCGGCCCCGTCGGCCGCGCACGATTCTGGTATCCACGGTTGCCGTCGCCCTGTTGCTCACGGTGATCCTCCTCCCCCAGGCTCTGATCGGTCCTCCCGACCAGAGCACTCGTCTGATCCTGACCGCTTCTCCGCTGAACCCCGGCGCGCGCGCTGACGTGCAGCTGCGATCTCATCCATGGGGGACCGAGGTTGATCTCCACGCCGATGGTCTCGCGCCCACCCGTGGAACGCAGATCTACGAGGTCTGGTTCGTCGCCTCACGGGGGCGCGTCAGCGCTGGCACCTTCACCGTCGGTCCTCGCAAACGGGTCACGGTCAGCCTGGCGGCCGCCGCCCACGAGAGCCAGTACAGCTCGCTCGGAGTGACCCTTGAACCTGACGGTTTCAACCCCGCCCGACGCGGGCCGAACATCCTGCGCGCAAGCCTGCGGCTGCGATAGACGCTGGCGGAACTCCGATCGGACTGATGGCCGGCCAGGGCCCAGTTCCGGCCTTCCCTCTTCAGCAGGCCGCGCGCCGCGGGACCGTTCAGTCGCTGCTTGCGGGGCGCGAGGGCGTGATGAGATCGGCTTGGTCGATGATCCGTCTGGCCATCTCGACCAGCTTGATGTTTCGGTCCCGAGCGGCCCGTTGGATGCGTTTGAATGCGTCGGGCTCGGATATCCCGAGTGCCTCGATCAGGAGGCCCTTGGCCTGTTCGACCAGCTTGCGGTCGCTGAGTGCCTGACGGGCCTGGGTCACGTCATGCTCCAGGGCTAGGTACTCCTGGTGGCGGGTGAAGGCAAGCCGGATCGCCGCGTCGAGCTCGCGCTCGTTGATGGGTTTGGCGAGGTAGGCGCTGACGCCGCTGGCGATCGAGCGCTCGATCAGGTCGGAGTCCTCGATGCCGGTGATCACGACGACGGGGCGCCGCAGCCCCTCGGCGGCGAGCTGGGCCGCGGCGGTGAGCCCGTCCACTCCGGGCATGTCGATGTCAAAGAGATACAGGTCGGGTTGTTCGGCACGGGCGGCCTCGATCGCCTGCGCGCCGTCGGCGACGGGACCGATGGGTTCGTGGCCGAGCGCCGCGACGCGCCGGCTGAGGCCGAGTCCGATAACCGGGTCATCTTCGGCGATCAGGATGCGCATGGTCGTGCGGGGTCGAACGTGACTAGGGCCTCCGTGGTGCCGTCGGCGAAATGTTGCAGCGTGAAGGAGCCATGTAGGCCTTGATCGACGACGCGCTGAACCAGTTGCAACCCGAGACCGGGCCTGGTTCCGTCCGCTCCGTGTCCGCGGTCGCGGACGCGGAGCTCGAAGAATTCTTTGCCGCGGCGAAGCTCGATGTTGATCGGAGCACGACCATGTTCAGCGGCGTTGGCAATCAGCTCGTTGGCGATGATTCCTACGTGCTGGGCACAGGGCGGGTCGAGTTGCAGGTCAACCGCTTGAATTCGCGCCTGGGGCGCAAGTCCGCGGGTCAGGATCTCGAGCAGCGCCCTGGCTTCGATCTGACTCCCGCGCTGTTCGGCTAGCAGCCGGTGGACGCCCGCGATCGCGTGGATTCGGTTGGCGGTCTCATCGAACGCTCGTCCGGAGGGTCCAGTCGGCCGGCCCAACAGGAGGAGATCGGCCACGGTCTGCAAGCTGTTCTTCACGCGATGGTGAGCCTCGGCGAGCAGGACCCGCTCGAGCTCGGCGCGGTCGTGAAGCTCGGCGCGGGCCGTGGCGGTGCGGCGGGTTAGATCGGCGAGCCCCAGGGCGAGCATTGTGGCCGCCGCCAGCAGGCCGGCGCGAAGGGCGACTTCGCCGGCGGGCAGCGAGGCCGGAGCAGCTGCCATCACGACGACGAACATGACCAGCGCTGCGCACAGCCAAGCCATCCGGCGTGCTCCAGCGTGCACGGTGGCCAGAAAGGGGAGGATCAGAAACAGCAACAGATCGAGGTTGGCGTTGGCGCCTGCGAGTAGCACCAGGACAGCCGTCAGGCCGAGCAGCCCGGCCGACCAGATCGCGAGCATGCGCTCGCCGCGCTTCTCGATGATCCACCAGCGCCGAGGCACTGACACCACGACACCGTTGGCGACGGCGGCGGCGGCGATCAGGGCGGCCAGAGCCGGGCGGTGGCGCGCGGGTAGGTTGAGTAAGAGCCCCGAGAGCACCGCCACGACCGAGAGCCAACCCAGCCATACTCCGGCTCGCATCGCGGCGAGCCTGACATCCAGCTCTGCGGCCGAAGTCTGGCGGCTCAGCGACACAGGCGTCATGTCATGAGCGTAGTGGGCCGCATTGCTAGCATCGTTCGCAGCGGCGTTCATGTTCGATACCGCTGAGAGGCCACGGTCGCCTCACTTCGTATTCGTCTTTTCGCGAAGGAGGCTGGACCGTGAATAGCACCGATATTCGTTTTCCTGGATTTGATGCCCGAGCTGAGCGCGGGTCGATTCGCTGGGAGCTGTTTCTTGATTGGGATGTCCGTGACGTGCTGATGACTCCTCAGGCGGACACACTCAAGGTCATCCACAGAGCGGATCCGGATCGGACCGGCTGGGCGGCAGCGCTGAAGGCTGCTGGCTTTCCCGAACCGACCATCGGCGGGTCGGTACCGGAGGTGGAACCCGGTCCGATCGCGGCCTGAGGTACCCGAGATAGAAAGATGGCCCGTCGATGGCGCCCGCCTGAAGACGCCGAGCTGGCTCGACTCTACGCGGCTGGGATTCGCCTGGACGTGATCGCCGATCGCCTTGGGCGTTCGGCGGATGCGCTGACCGCCAGGAGCAGGCACCTGGGTCTCGAGGCTCGCCGGGGAGCGGTCCTTTGGTCCGCCGGCCACGATGCGTTGCTTGAAGCGGCGACGGGGTCTGGGATACCGGCGACGTCTGTGGCTCGGCAGCTGGGAAAGTCGGTCGATCAGGTCCGCCGCCGACGCGGCCAACTTCTCGGAGTACGGCGCCCCGCTCGGCCATACCTGTCATGGGAGGACGAAGCCATCCTCGCCGCTTGGGCGCGCCGGCAGGACGTGGGCGAACTCGCGCGCCGGCTTGGCCGCTCGCCCGACGCGGTCAGGCTCCGCGCCCGCGTCCTCGGCGTGCACCGCCCGCGCACCCGGGCACGCTGGACCCAGCTCGAGGATCAAACCCTGCGCACGGCCTACTCGGCCGGACTGAGCTGCAGCGAGATCAGCGATTCACGCTTGCCGACGCGCAGCATCGGCGCTCTCACGGCACGGGCGCGCAAGCTCGGCCTCGCCAATTACGCTCGCCGCTGGACGGACATCGAGGACCGGAAGCTGGAACTGCTGATCGGCGCAGACCTGCCGCTCGACCAGATCGCGATCAACTTGACCCGCACCCCCGAGGCGATCCGCCAGCGCTTGCGCAAGCTCGGCCGCAGACCCCCCGACGCGCGACCCCATCGCCGCAGCCGAGAGCGCTGGACTTCCGCCGAAGATGACCTGCTGCGCCAGAACCGGGGCGCGCATCCAAGCCTGCTTTCGAGCGCTCTGGGACGTTCTGATCTCGCCGTACGCCGTCGCCAGGCGGCGCTCGGCCTGCGCTCGAACCGCCGTTCTCCACACCACGGACCCGTCCCCACGAGGTCGTTCGCGCCCGCTCAGGATCGGCTTCTAGAACGCGAGCTCGAGCTGAGCAGCGGCGGCCAGGGCAAACGGCTGCTCGCCCTGTCCGCCCGTCTCGGATACCGGCCAGGCGAGCTCCGGCGACGCCTGAGCGAACTCCGAGCCCCCGCAGCGGTCGCCGGCACCCCCGGGGAGGCATGCAGACCATGAGTCATCTGTTTGCCGGACCGCGCCCAGATGCGCGACGACGTCCTCGTCGGCATGCTGCTGATGACGTGGTCGGCGACAACGGCCATGGCTCGCCTCGCTGGTCCGCACGACTTACCAATGCCGCGAAGTCCGGGCGCCGCCGCGCCCGGACGGCCTGAACAAAGGAGCACATCATGAACTCGCTTCGGACGTTGCGCTACGTCGCGCTCATCGAGGCCACCAGCTTCCTCGCGCTGCTGCTGATGACCTACGTCAAGTACCACGACAACTCCCCGGCCGGCGTCCAGATCCTCGGCCCGATCCACGGCGTCCTGTTTCTCAGTTACGTCCTGATCACGTTCAACGTTCGCCCTCGCGCGGGGTGGAGCAACCGGGCCACGCTCGGCGTCCTGCTCGGCGCGGTAGTCCCGTTCGGTGGCTACGCGGTGGAGCGATGGATCACCCGCAGTCAGCCGGTTGCCACCCCGTGATCGCTTAGAGCAGAGCCAGATCCCTGTGGCACGGCATCCGTCCGATCAAGCCAACGGCAAGCATGGCCCACTGTGGGCGCGGTCGTTCGCCCGCCGGCCTCACGCTGGGATTGATGCCGGTTTGCGTTGGGTGATTTGCCATAGGCGCCGGGGAAGCCCGCCCTCCTCGAACTCGGTGATGGCGAGGAGCTCAAAGCCATCGCTCAGCCGATCGACTAGCGCCCGGTCAAAGAAGTGCACGGCGAATCCGTTGTTCTCGTAGATGTTCTCGCCATGAGCGATGCCGCGTCCGTAGTCCGCGTCGCCAACGTGTCTGACCGTGTAGACGATCTTGCCGCCGCGGCGCAGCAGCCGCTGAACCTCGGCCATCAGCTGCTCGAGCTGCGCGGTGCTGAGCGCCATACAGAACAACATGTGCGCGAAGACGGCGTCGAACGAAAGGCCATCGAGCGCGAGCGGTGTGCGCACGTCGTGGACCAACGTGCGAAGACGCGGGTGCCTGGGACCCGCGTCGTGCTTAAGCTGGTCCAACGCCTCGGCGGAGAAGTCGAGTGCGGTTACTGAAAGGCCAGCGTCAAGCAGTCCGATCGTGTCACGGCCTTGCCCAGCACCCAGTTCCAGGACGTCCCGCGCACCGGCTTCCAGAAACAGGTTCGCCGCGTAGCGCCCAGGAGCGCTGGGGTGGTCACCGTACATCTGCGACTTGGCCACGAAGGTCGTTGTCCACCGCTGGCGCTGGGCGCCGGACACGTCGCCAAGCTCAGCGGTCGTGGGTGGGTTGAACGAAGGACTCACTTGACGAGCGCCGCGACCAGAACCAGCCCCGCGCTGAGGATTGCGATGATGAGAATGCCAATCATGAGGAGGGGCACCAGGGGTGCTTGTCCGATTGGCTTGCCGAGGCGCATAGCTCGCTCGTTGGATCGCCAGCGCACGTAGCCGCTCACACCGAGGAGTCCTCCGAGCCCAATCGCCGGCAGTGCCAGCACGAGGTGGCCGCCTCCGGCTCCGAAGCGAAGCTCCTGAGCCGCCAGGACGCCGGCGCCGATCAAGGCCAGCCCCGTGCGCGCCCAAGCCAGGAAGGTTCGCTCGTTAGCGAAGGTGAAGCGCGGGTCAGGTGCCTTGCCGACGTCATTCAGGTCTGAGCTCATACCAAGACGGGCTTGTATGCGGTTCCAGAGTGAAGTTCGGATTTGCTCGGGATGCGAATTCTGCGTGCTCTGCGCCGGGCTCGATCTATCGCGCTGAGATGACGGCGGCTGCTGGTCGGCCTTGTGGGTCATGGGGCTAGAGGATGGCACCGGACAGATATCAGTCGGCGAGGACCAGGACTGCGGCGCTGAGGGCGGCCGCCAGGGTGAGCGCCGCGAGAGCGCGCAACGCGGTTTCGTGAAGCTTGGCTCCGTGGTCAGCGGGCCTGTCGTGGTCTTCGTAGATGCGCCGGCTGAGCAGCCAGACTGTGGCGGCACTGAGCATCAGGACCCCGGCCATGGGGATCGCGAGGGCGGCGAGCGTCCCAGTAATTCCGGCTCTCAGCACGAGCGCGGAGATCGCCAGGAGCGAGATTGCCGAGCGATGCCAGGCCAGGGCCGTGCGCTCGCTTGCTGCCGCCTCGTCCCAGTCGTCACGCTCTCGCGCACTCGCTACCTTCGGCGGACGGGTGTCGTTCATGGCCGAAGCTGGTCGATCAGGACGACGACAATCATCAGCACCGAGGCCACTCCGACTGAGAAGCCCACAAAGGCCGAGGCGCCCGGCGAAGGGATGAGGGGGGCGCGGAGCCGCATTGCGATCTCGCTTGACCGCCAGCGCCTGAGGCCGATGGTGCCGATCACGGCTCCCAGGCCGATCAGCACGAGGCTGACGAGCTCGCGCAACGCGTTGGAGCCGGCCCGGAGTAGCTGGGCCTCGACCAAGCCACCCCCGATCAGTGCCAGGGCGGTGCGATTCCACGCCAGGAACGTTCGTTCGTTTGCCAGGCTGAAGCGCGGGTCGGCCGGCGCGCCGATACGGTGAACGGGGGCTCGGCGCCCCGGCCACCCGCGTCGAGAGCGCCACGCGGTCTGTGACCGGGCCGGCGGCCTCGGGCTGTGCTGTTCCACGAAGTTCACTCTCTCCGGCGGATGATGGCGGCCGGGGGCGTCCCGAGGGGGCCCCAGACCTCCGCGGGGCTCCAGTCCACTTGCGCGGCGAGATCGGATGAACTGCGGTGCCCCGCCGTTCGCGAGCGAGCGCCCTGTGTCCGTTCGTCCTGCGGTAGGGAGTAGGCGTCCAGCACCGGTTTGACGGGTCGGAACAGCCAGATCGGTCGGCGCAGATCGCCAGTGGCCGGGCGCGTGAGCGACTCCCATTTGCGGGCCACCTCGGCGGCACGGTGACCATCGACGTAGATGTCGGCGTAGCGGTCGTCGGGGAGCGCGGGTCGTACGCGAACTTTCTGATGCCAGCAGTGCATGCCGCTGACGGGGTCGGGGTGCACGGGGAAGGTGATGTTCTGGTGCACGCCGGCGTCGCTCCACCAGACCTTCGATGAGCTTGAATCCTCTGACTTCCAGGGCTGCACCCCGCTGATCTGGCGGAAGCGGACGCGGTCGTCTTCTTCGGTCATGTCGACCAGCGCGGAGGACCAGCGATCGGTCCCCTGGTCGTCCTTGAGGCGCCAGCGGCCCATGTGATGTGAGGCGGCGACCACTCCGGGACGGATCCCTTCGGTGACCATCGCCTTGATCACGAAGTAGCCGATCTCGGTTTCGACACGGGCGAGCTCGCCGGTGGCGAGTCCGATCCGCTCGGCGTCCTCGGGGCAGACGAGTAGCGGGTGGGTGTGGGCGAGCTCGGTGAGGAACTTCGCGTTACCCGAGCGCGTATGGATCAGGGTCGGGAGCCGGTAGGTCGGCAGCAGCACGTATTCCCCGTGCTCGTGGTTGATCAGCGAGTGGTGGACGTGACTGCGAGCGTAGGTAGGGGTGGCGAACTCTGGCCAGCCCCAGTCCGCAAGCGTCTCTGAGTACAGCTCGAGCTTTCGCGACGGGCTGTTGAACCCGCGACGCGCGACACCATCGACGACCGTCGCGACCGTGTCGGGGCGCCCGGTGAGGGGCAGATGCCCCGGGTCGAAGCTCCGCTTCGTGACCGTCTGCTCGACGCCGCGGATGTCGGTCTCGTCGGTGTCGGTCACCAGACTCTCGTGTTGGGCGTATTCGCTGCCGGGCGCGGAGATCTCGACACATCCGTACTTGCGCATGTAGGCCAGCGGCTCAAGGCCCTCGGCGGCAGCCTTCGCGGGCAGTCCCGGGACGGAGTTCTCAAACATCCAGCGGTAATACTCCTCGAGGCGGATCTTCTCCCCGGCCCGGTAGGGCGACTCGTAATACTGACGGATACCGAGCGATCCGTCGGGGTCTGCGCGCCAGGACACCTCGATCCAGAATTCGCCCTCCTCCCACACCTCGCCCGGGTTGGCCTCATAGGTGAACTCCACCGGCTGTCCGAGCTTCTCCATCGCGACGCGGCGGACGGGCTGGCGGAACCCGAGCCAGCGGCCGGCGTGGGTCTCATAGGAGTGGGTGTCGTGGCGCTCGGGGCCGTGACCCATCGGCAGGACGTAGTCCGCCCACCAGGCTGTCTCAGACCACGTCGGGGTCATGGCGCCGTGGAGTTGCACCCTGCTTTCGTCGCGGAGCGCGCGGATCCACGAGTAACCGTCAGGAAATGTCCAGACCGGGTTCAGCACGCGAGTGAAGAGCAGCGCCTGGTTCGCCCGTCCGCCGAGAAGATAGTGGGGGTAAAGGATGCTCATCTCGTTGTGCGCCAGCGGATATTCGCGCGGCCAATTGATCTCATTCCACTGCAGGTTGGCCGTCGGCTCGCGCCATGGGGCGGGGATGAACTTGTTCCAAGCGTTGGGCGACACGCCGCCCTCGGTGCCGACCGAGCCCGTCAGGACATTGAGCAGCCAGAGGCTGCGGGTGATCTGCCACCCGTGCAGGTTGCCTGCCGCGGCCGCGCGCCAGATGTGGGAGCTGAACGCCGGCGCCGCAGCGGCGATCTCATGGGCGACCGCGACGACGGTCGCCGCTGGGACGCCGGTCTCGGCCTCGGCAAACTCCGGCGTGTACTGCCCATACTCGCGGCGGAGCTCAAGGATGAAGTTCGCAAACGTCGGCTCGGTGCCGGGTGCGCGGTGGGTGAGGTACGTGCGCCAGTTGACCCAGTTGCGGACGAAGTCGTGGTCGTAGAGATCCTCGTCGAGTAGCACCTTGGCGATCGCCAGCAGCAGCGCGCCTTCGGTGCCAGGCCAGGTCGGTAGCCAGTAGTCGGCCATCGAGGCGGTGTTCGACAAACGCGGGTCGACCACGGCGACCTTCGCGCCGCGATGCTTGCTCTCGATGATCCGCTGAGCGTGGGGGTTGAAGTAGTGCCCGGACTCCAGGTGAGCGGAGATCAGCAGCGTAAACTTCGCATTGGCGTAGTCCGGTGACGGCCGGTCGGTACCCGACCAGAACCCGTAGCCCGCCCGGCCCCCAGAGGAGCACACGTTGGTGTGCGAGTTGTGCCCGTCACACCCCCACGTCTCGAGGAATCGGTCAGCGAAGCCGTCCTCGCCGGGACGCCCGACGAAGTACATGACGTCGTTGGGGCGGTTGGAGGCGAACGCGTCGTGCATCTTTTCGGCGAAGGTGTCGAGCACGTGCTCCCAGCTCACGCGCTCCCACCCTCCCCCGCCGCGAGGACCCCTGCGCCGCTGCGGATACAGGATCCGTTCGGGATCGTTGATCTGGTTGATCGTCGCCGGTCCCTTTGCGCAGTTACGCCCGCGCGATCCGGGATGATGTGGGTTGCCCTCGAGCTTGCGGATCTCCAGTGTCTGCTTGTCGACATAAGCAGTCAGTCCGCACGCCGACTCGCAGTTGAAGCAGACCGTCGGAACGATCATGTATTCGCGCTTGACCTTCCGCGGCCACGCGCCCGGATCGTATTCGGTCCAGGAGTCCCACTCATCGATCGGTGGATAGGACTCCAGCACCCGGTCCTTCGGCCCGTACCCAGTGGGCCGCCGGGCGCCCTTTCGATCGATCCCTCCCGCCATCAGCTGAGGGGGACGCTCTGGCCGGCCCGAACCCACGCGTCCTCGTAGAACCACAGGCCGACCAGCGCCAACGCCCCCCCGGCCGCCAGCAGTCCCGTCCCTCCGAGCGCCAAGAACAGTGCCGCGAGCACCCCCGGGATGGCGAGCCCGACGAGCATCCCGCCGATCCAGAAGCGCTTGGCGAACAGATCTCGCCACAGGTTCAGCGCGGCGCGCTCGGCCTGGCCAGTCGGATGCCCACCGAGCAGGTCAAGGGCGATGATCGACACGCTCGCTGCCGCGGCGAGCGCCAGCGCCCACCCCAGGGCCCGGACATCGGCGCGAGGCGCCCCGACGAACAACGCCGTCACGCCGAGGCTCGCCGCGCCCGCCAGCAACGCGTTGACGACCGTGTGGGCAAAGAGCAGCGGGCTCTGCCACAGATCCCGGCCCTCGCACTGGTTAAACAGGAACGCGGTGTAACCGGCGAGCATCACTCCGGCGGGCACCATCAGCCAGCGCAGCGCATCGCGCATGCCGTGCCAGCCCAGCACCGAGGCGACCGTGAAGATCAGCGCGATGACCGCTGCGGCGTTGATGATCTGGGCGCCGATCGCCAGCCACGAACGCCACTGCGGGCGGGTGAACAGGTAGTAGAAGCGGCGCGGCTGCTTGAGATCCCAGACCAGGAAAATGCCAGTCAGAGCAATCCCGCCGAGCGCGAGCACGCCCGGCACCACATCGGCGAGCGCTGACCCGCGCGCCCCGATTACCAGCAGGAGCACTGCGAGCATCATCGCCCCGGCCGCGACCCCCTTGGTGAGGAAGTAGCTGGCCACGCGCCAGCCCCATGGTGGCGGGTGTGAGACGTCGGCGGTCACAGTCGCGCTCGCCTCAGGAGTCAGGGGCCGCAGCTTCTCGCGCTGAGAAGACGCGACCTCGGTCGTCAGATACGCTTCTCCACCGCCCACGGCCAGCGGATTGATCGAGGCCTGGTGCACGCCGATGTAGAACAGCTTGGGGCTGGTGCCCTGCTCCGGCGCGCGCACAAAAGAGGCCTCGGTGTCGATCAGCCGGCTGACTTCGGAGGCGGGGTCGTCGAGGTCTCCGGAGATGATCGCCTGCGTCGGGCAGACGATCTCGCACGACGGCTTCAAACCGACATCGACGCGATGCGCGCAGAAGTTGCATTTTGCCGCCGTCTGCGATCTCGGGTCGATGTACAACGCGTCATACGGGCAGGCGTTGAGGCAGGCCTTGCAGCCGATGCACCGTTCGGGATCGAAGTCGACGATCCCGTCCTCACGGCGATATAGCGCCGTGACCGGACAGACCTCGACGCAGGGCGCGTCATCACAGTGGTTGCAGCGCATGACCGAGAAGAACCGGCGCGTGTCGGGGAACTCGCCCTGCTCGATGTACTTCACCCAAGTGCGAAACACCCCGAGCTCGACGCCGTGCTCGGCCTTGCACGCGACCGTGCAGGCGTTGCAGCCGATGCACGAACGCTGGTCGATCACAAAACCCAGCCGCGTCATGATCCGGCGTTCGCTTCGGCGTTGGGCGCGCAAGCTGATGTCGACTGATCGATCACTTGTCCGCGCTTTGGAGCAACGGCCGTTGACAAGCGATCAGGTCGCCGACGCTGCGGACGAATGCTCGGCCTTCTCGAGCGGCTGTCCGAGTCGACCCCATTTCGGGACGCCACCGTCAACGACGTGGATCACATGCTCAGCACCGAACCGCTGGACCAGGCTCGCGCCCGTAGCGGCACGCTGCCCTGAGCCACAGATCACGGCGACCGGCTTACCACGGTCAAGGCCGTCGGGGAGCTGGGTGATGTCGTGCCAGCATTCGAAAGTCGATTCGGGGATGTGACCCTCGTCCCACTCCGTCTGCTCGCGCACGTCGAGGATCTGTAGTTCGGCCTCGCTCTCTGAACGCTCGAGGAGCTCTTCCACGGTGACGCGCTCGATCCGCTCCACGGGCTGCTTCTCCTGGCGCCAGCTGGTCATGCCGCCGTGCAGAAAGCCGCCGAGCTTGCGGATTCCGACCGCGACCGCGAGCTGCCCGGCATGGCGGCCGTCGAGGTCATCGCGGCCGATCAGCACGATCTCCTGATCGCGATCAGCCAGCCACGCGAGCTTTGACCCGAACCCAGCTCGCATCATCGGAATGCAGAGAGCTCCCGCGATGTGGGCGTCGTCGAATTGCTGATCGGTACGCACATCGACGAGCAGTGCCCCGGCGGCGCACTTCTGCTCGACCTGGCGCGGGGCGAGCGGCAGCAGCTCCACGCCACTGGTGAGCAAAGGACCCTTGTTGAGCTCGACGATCGCCTGGAAATTCGGCGGCTGCGGGCCGAGCTTGGCCAGGGCCTGCTCGATGAAGTCGTCCTCGTCATCGATCTGAAGCGTCGGGTTGTTGGTCCGCTCGAATCCGATCGTGGTCGAGATCTTCATGTCCATCCCGGGCCCGCCGCACATCGAGCCCCCGAGATGACCCGGCCACACCTCGCATTGGTCAGGCAGCGTCAACAGCTGCTCGTGCAGGGAATGGAAAATCCCGCGGGCGCCGTCGGCCTTCTCGATCGCCAAGTCGGGACGGGCGACGTCGCCGACGAACAAAGTGTCGCCGCTGAGGACAGCCCACGGCTGATCGCTGCGGGCGGTGTCGATCAGCGCGAACGCCGTGTGCTCGGGTCGATGGCCCGGGGTATGCAGCGCACGCACCGTGAGCGCGCCGAGCTCGAGCTCCCAGCCGTCCTCGAACGACTCGTGATCATATTCTGGCTCGGCGTCGCGGTGAACGTGAATCGTCGCCCCTGTCGCCGCTGCGAGCCGGCCGTGACCGGAGACATGGTCGGCGTGGTTATGGGTCTCCAGGACATGCTCGATGCTGACGCCCATGTACCGGGCGAGATCGAGATACTCGTCGATTTCAAAGCGCGGATCGACCACCGCGGCAACACCCGCCTTCTCATCTCCGATCAGATACGACGCGCAACCGAGATCGTCATGAGTGATCTGCCGAAAGATCATGGAATCTCCTTCTCGTTTGCTCCCGCCGGGGCGACGGAAGAGGATCGATGCCCCGAAAACAGCGCCGCGAGCTCCGCCTGCTGTTGCTCGATCGCGCCGCACACTTCGTCGCAAAGCCGAGAGATGCTGGAATCCGAGATGCGATAAATCACGCGCGTTCCATGTTTGCTCCGAGTGACCACGTGTGCTCGGTGCAACAGGCTGAGGTGCTTGGCCACGTTCGCGTAGCCCGCCTCAAGCTGGTCTGCGACCTCTCCTACCGACGCCTCGCCCTCTCGACGCAGCATGTCGAGGATGCGCACTCGCATTGGCTCGCCAAGCGCGGCGAAGCGGGCCGCGATCAGTTCAGCCAAGTCCGAGGCAATCGGAGTAGCGCCGAGGGACATACGAACCTATACTATTCGATTGAACAGTATAGGGTGCTCACTGGCCCTCCAACTGAATCCGGCAGCAGCTGGCGGGGGGATGGTGATCTCTGAGCACGGCGGCGCCGGCGGTCGCCGAGAGCTCAGATGAACAGACTGATAGCGGACCGCTTCATTCGCTCGAGCGCCGTGGCTGCTCCCGCGGCATCGTCGAGGCCGTCGATGAGATCCTCGCGCTTGAGTCCCATCAGGTCCATTGTCATCTGGCAAGGCCACAGCTTCACGTCGAGATCGGCGGCCATCTCGAGCAGCTCCTCGGGTGGCGCCACTCCGTTTTCCCCCGCGAGCTTGCGCATCATCATCGGGCCCATGCCACCCATGTTGAGCTTCGACAGGCCGGCGTGAGCGGCACTCCCGCGGTTCATCACCGACAACGCTTTCGTCATCCAGTTGGTCCCGGTGATTCGCTTGTCTTCCCTGACAAGCGGGAACAGGCCCCAGAAGGTGAAGAAGACCGCGACATCCATGCCGCTGGCGGCAGCGGTGGTGGCGAGGATGGTCGTCGGCCACAGGCGGTCGAGATCCCCGCCCCAGGCGACCAGCGTGACCATATTCGGATCACGCGTTTCAAGCTCGCGCTGGGCGATCAATTCCTTCACGAATGTCTCGAGCTCGGCTCGATCCATGCTGGCGACCTTGGCGGGCTCGATCGTTGTCGTGGCTGCCTCCATCGGACCTCCTTGGGTGCTATGGCTGTTGGGGAGCAGCGTCGAGCTCAATGCCCCACGCGGCCCAGTTCTCTCGCAGTGACGTGCAGACCGCGGTGCAGACCTCGTCGAGTGACGGGTCGACGATTCGGTAGAACACTTTCGTCCCGTCGCGACGTCGCGCGATCGTCTTGTGCGCTCGCAGCATCGCCAGCTGCTTGGACGCGCTGGCATACGAGATGCCGAGGCGCTCAACGAGCTCACCGACGTTCAGCTCGCCGCTCGCGTGCAGCTCATTGACGATGCGCAGCCGCGTAGGGTCGCTGAGCAGGCGGAACCGATCGGCGACGCTTTCGATCACGTGCAACGGCAGCGTGGTTCGGTTCTCAGGTGGTGTCATCTGATGGAGCGTAGCTTATTTTCGCTCTTACGCAACTAGGCTTGGTCGGAGGCTATGTTTTCTTATTCTGGAAAATTTGACAAGACGCGTTCCAAGGGATATATGTGTTCGACCACACGAGAGAGGGAGGGTTCTAGCTGTGTCTGCCGACCCGACTACGCCAACGCAGACGATCGATGTAAAGGGCAAAGCCTGTCCGATCCCGGTCATCAAGACGGCGAAAGCAATGAAGGTCATGAGCTCTGGCGACGTGCTCGAGGTCTTGGCGACTGACCCCGGAGTCGAGCCCGATATGAACGCTTGGACCAAGCAGACCGGCAACGCGCTGCTCTCCATCGAGCAAGAGGCGGGCGTATTCCGGGTGCTGCTGCGCAAGGCGTGAGTGGGCGGCGATGAGCGCCAACGGCGATGCCTCTGTGCTGTACGTGATGACTCACGGGACCGAGTCCCCCGAGCGCTGCGCGACGCCCTTCTTCCTCGCGGCGTCGGCGGCCGCGATGGACGCGGACGTTTCGATCTACTTCACGATGAACGGCCCGCAGCTGTTGAAGAAGGGCGTAGCCGAGCAGATTGGTCCCAAGGGCGCGAACGGCGAGAAGCTCAGCTTCTTCATCGAGCAAGCGCTCGACTGCGGGGTCAAGCTGCTGATTTGCCAGCCGTCGCTTGACCTCAACGATCTCGAGCACGCTGATCTGATCGAGGGCGTGCGCATGATCGGTGGCGCCGCCTTCAACGACATGGCGATGGAAGCCGACGCCGTGATCACATTCTGAGCCGCCGATGTCCGTCAACGAGCCATTCACCCCGATCCGGGTCGACTCCGCCGCTTACAAGCTCGGCACCACTTACCCGGACGTGGCCTTAGACGAGAAGGAGCGGCTGTTCGCCGAGGTCAAAGCCGACGAGCGCTACGCCGACTACCTCTACGGATGCTACGAGTGCGGCATCTGCGTGGCCGCGTGCCCCTCGGCGCGCTACTACGACTTCTCGCCGCGGCGGATCGCCCAAGCGGCGGGACGCGAGGACGTCGAGTTGCTCTACCAGCAGATGCAGGAGGACATCTGGGAGTGCTCCCAGTGCTTCTCGTGCCTGCGCTGCCCGCGTGGCAACAACCCCGGCGGGATCATCACGATCATGCGCGAGGTTGCGGTCAACAACGGCCTCGCGAGCGCGAAGGAGGCGCTGCGTGGCTACACGCGGATCATCTACAAGATCATGTCGACCGGGACCCAGGTCTCGCCCGACATGCTCCAGGCCGACGCCTTCCCCGACTGGGGGCCGAACGTTGCGGAGACCTCCGAGAACCTCGACGTCTGGCGCCGGGCGCTGCCGCCCGATACCCACCACACGACGACGACGGGCTGGGAGATCTCGACCAAGACCCTCGTCGAGCTGTACCTGATCTGGCACAAGACCGGCGCGCTGGACATGATCGCCCAGCTCGACTCGAGCCTGCATGCGCTGCTGGAGGAGGTCATGGAGGACCTGCTGGAGGAAGAGGGATACGAGCTGGACTAGATGAGGAGCATCTGATGAGCATTCCCGTAGCAAAAGTCGCCGGGCCCCGGCGCAAGAACAAGGCCGAGTTCCAGTGGAGCCCGGAGCAGATACCCGAGGACTTCCACGAGCGGCTGTTCGAGCTCGAAGACAAGGGCGAGCTGATCGTCCAGCGGATCGAGGGCGATTACCTCGAGGTGCCGGTCAAGTACGGTCGCGCGAAGAAGGTCCCGATCGCCAATACTTGGCATCACAAGAGCTGTGGGCAGTGCGGACACATTCCTGGCTACTCGACGTCGATCTTCTGGGTAAATCGCAAGCTCGGGATCGAGTACGACGATCCGAAGGACCAGACCTCGTGCACGGCCTGGAACTACTACGCCTCGGCGACCTCTAACGCGGCGGCGCAGGCATCGGTCGCGATGCGCAACTTCGCCGCTGCCTACGAGACGGGCAATTTCCCGATCATCCACTGCGGGACGTCGTTCGGCCACTACAAGGAGGTACGCCGCGAGATTCTCGCGCACGACAAGTTGCGCGACGAGGTTCGGCGGGTGATGGACGCGCTCGGCAAGCCGCTGGTGCTGCCCGAGGAGATGGTCCACTACTCGGAGTGGTTCCACGCGATGCGCCACGAGATCGCCAAGCACCAGGTGCGCGACTTCAGCGGCATCTCGGTCACCGTCCACCCGGCCTGCCATTACTACAAGCTGGTCGAGGGCGACGCGATCTATGACCCCGAGGTCTACGGCGGCCAGCGCACGGCGGTCGTGACCGCGGTCGCGGAGGCGCTGGGTGCGGAGGTGCGCGACTACTCGACGTGGTTTGACTGTTGCGGCTTCGGCTTCCGGCACATCCTCGTGCAGCGCGACTTCACGCGGTCGTTTGCGACCCAGCGCAAGATTCGCCGGATGAAGGAGGAGGCCGATCCCGACGTCACGCTGACCCACGACACCGGCTGCGTGACGACCCTCGACAAGAGCCAGTTCGCGGCCAAGGCGCAGGATCCGAGCTTCGCGACGATCCCGGTGCTGTCCGAGGCGCAGTTCGCCGCCTTGGCGATGGGCGCGCACCCCTACCTGGTCTGCCAGCTGCATTGGCACGCCGCCGACTACAGGCCGCTGCTGGAGAAGATGGGCATCGACTGGGAGCAGGCGTGGGCGGAGTTTCAAGAGGCGTGCGGGAAGCTCGAGCGCGGCGAGCAGCAGTATCTGGGTTGGGAGGATTGCGATGTCTGAGGCGGTTGTCGTGATCGGCGGCGGGCCTGGCGGGATCGAAGCGGCGCGTGGTGTCGCTGACCTCGGCGTGCGCAGCATCGTGGTCGAGCAGCGCGAGCGCCTCGGCGGCACGCCGATCTTCGCGCGGTACGCCGCCCTGACCCCGTACTTCGCTGACGCCGAGGAAGCGATGGACGCGATGATCGCCGAGCTCGAGCAGCGAAAGCTGGCCGAAGTGCGCACCTCGACCACGGTGACCGGGGTGGCCGGCGAGGCCGGGGCGTTCACCATCTCCCTGTCCAGCGGCGAGAGTATCGAGGCCGCGGCGGTGATCGTCGCAACCGGCTTTGATCACTTCGACCCGGGGCGTGAGCGCCAGATCTATAACTATTACCAGTATCCCGACGTGCTGACGTTGCAGGATCTCGAGGCGCAGCTCAAGGAGCACCAGGTGCTGGTTCCCTCGACCGGCAAGCCCCCCGAGAGCATCTGCTGGGTGCAGTGCGTCGGCTCCCGTGACCGCAACATCGGCAACGAGTGGTGTTCGAAGGTCTGCTGCGGCATCGCCTCCAAGCAGGCGATCGAGGTCCGCAAGCTGGTCCCCGCCTCGCGTGCCTACATCTTCTACATCGACATGCGGATGTACGGCTATTGGGAGACCCAGCTTTATTGGCCCGCGCAGGAGCAGTACCACGTCCAGTWCATCAAGGGGATCATCACCGAGGTGCTCGAGCGGGGCGACCGGTTGATCGTGCGGGGAGAGGACACGACGATGGGGCGTCCGATGGAGGTTCCGATGGACATGGTGGTGCTATCGGTGGGAATGGAGCCCTCGGTTGGCACCAAGGACATGGCTCAGCTGCTCGGGATCGAGCAGAACAAATATGGCTGGATCGACGTTGTCAATCCTCCGTTGGAAACGGTCAAGACCTCGCGCGAAGGCGTCTTTGCCTGTGGCGCCGCGCTTGGGCCTGCCGATTTGGAGGACACGATCTCGTCGGCCGGGGCGGCCGCGAACAAGGCCGTGTCGTTGGTCCGGCGCCGAAGCATGGCGGCCGCGTAGGATGGCGGGAGGCGCCGGACCGATTGGCGTTACCGCCCTGCCCCAGGTCGATGTTCCGACCGCGAAGGAGCTGATCGAGCAGATCCATCAGCACCTGAGCGTCGACGAGCTGGCGGGATTGGTCAGCGAGCTGGAGCGCAAGGTGCAGGCGATGCGCGAGCTGTTGCTCACCTCGCCGGCTGACTCGGGGCGCCTGCGCTCAGCGCTCGCGTGGACGTTCGTCGGACGCCGGCGGGCCAGTGCAGTCCTGGGTATTCGTAGCGACGAGGAGCTGGCCGCCTGGGTCGGCGAGCTGATCGACTCAGATGACCCCGTCGCCGGGCGCTTTGAGCGCTTCTGCGCTGGCGCTGGCTCGCTTCAGAGCGCCGCTGCCGCCGAGCTGGCGTCTGAGTTGCTGCACTTCACCCACCCCGAGCGCCACGGGCTGTGGACGCGCTGGATCTGGAGCCCGGCAAGTCGCACGGGAGCGCTGCCGCTGCTCATCGGCGAGGACTACGAGCTCGAGGCCGCCGGCCTCGGCGGCAGCTACGAGCGAGTTTGCGAAGCGCTGCGCGCGCTTGATCAGTCCCCTGAAGCAGGCGCGTTTCGCCTCGGCGGCGGGGGCAGCCTGGGCACGGATGTGCTGCTCGCGTGCACCTACGGCGTCTACATGCGCACGGTCCTGGGACTGAAGATGACCCAGGAGTTCAACGCGCTCGTACCCCCCATGGCCGAGCTGGTCCGCCGCCTGCTAGGCACCCACCACCACCGCGAGGAGGCCTAGGTCGCATGCCCGTTGGAGGTCATAAGCAGCTCCCGATCGTTAACGAGATCCCGTCCGCGACGGTCGGGGGCGTCGAGCTGACCGCCGAGTGGAACCGCCAGTTCGAGCCGCGCGTGATCGACGACTACGACACTTCCCCGCTGTTCGCACTCGCGCAGCTGAGTGAGGCTGAATCGATCGAGTGGTGCTACGGCTGCGGGAAGTGCGTACCGGTCTGTCCCGTCGACGTGGTGGGCGAGTACGGACCGCTCAAGGTCCATCGCAAGCTCCAGCGGGGAATCGACCTGCTCGAGGATCCGGACCTGTGGCTGTGCACGACCTGCGGCAACTGTCTGCGCGTGTGCCCGAAGTCGGTGGACATGATGAAGATCATGCCCGCGGCGCGCGAGGCGGCGATGAGCGAGGGCAAGGAGGTGCCGGCCGAGCTGCAGGGCGTGTTCGAGTCGACGTTCAAGTACGGCAACGCGCTCGGCCAGTCCCCGCGCAAGCGGACGGCGTGGACCCGTAAGGCGGGCGTGGCGGTCCGCGATCTGACCAAGGAGCCAGGTCGAGTCGAGTACCTGCTCTACGTCGAGGACTACTGGGCATACCACCCGCGCGGCAACGACGCGGCGCAGGCGTTTGCGCGGATTCTGCACCACCTGGACGTCGACTACGGGACCCTCGGCCACGAGGAGAGAACGCTCGGTGACTCGCAACGGCTTGCCGGTGAGAAGGGGCTGTTCGAGATGCTGATGGATCAGGTGGTCCAGACGCTCGACCGCTACGAGTTCGGCGCGATCGTCACCCCCGACCCGCACGGCTTCAACGCGCTGGCCAAGGTGTACCCGAAGTACGGCCATGACTTCGAGGTGCTGCACTACACCCAACTGCTCGCGCCGCTCGTCGACCGCCTGCCCTTCAAGCAGGAGCTGGAGCTCAAGGTCACCTTTCACGACCCCTGCTACCTGGGACGACACAACGGTGAGTACGACGCGCCCCGGCGGATCCTCGAAGCGATCCCCGGGGTCGAGCTGGTCGAGATGATGCGCAGCCGCGAGAACGGATATTGCTGTGGCGGCGGCGGAGGCGGGATGTGGCTCGACGGCCACACCCAGAATCACACCAGTGAGCGCCTGTCCGAGCGGCGCGTCCGCGAGGCGGCCGAGACCGGCGCCGACGTGCTGGCGGTGTGCTGTCCCTACGAGGTCTCGCGGTTCGAGGATGGGGCGAAGTCGACCGGACTCGATGGGCAGCTGAAGGTTCGTGACCTGTCTGAGCTGGTGGACGAGGCGCTCGGCGGACTGGCCGCGATCGAGAGCCAGGGCAGCACGCCATGACCGCGACGTTGCGCGTGATCGATGCCGGTCAGGTGACTGCGCTGCGCTCGCAGGCGCTGTGGCACGGGATCGCCGACGCGATGACCCCGAGCGAGGACCCTGTGCTGTCGTTCTGCCGTCCCGCCGAGCCATACGTGTGCGTCGGCTACCACCGCCGGCTGGACGAGCTCGATCTTGCCGCGTGCGACGCGCTGGGGTTGCCGGTGCTTCGCCGCCAGATCGGGGGCGGACCGGTGTATCTGGACTCCGATCAGCTCTTCTTCGGGCTCTGCCTGCCGGCCGCCTGCGCACCGTCGAGCGTTTCGCGCCTCTACGAGACGCTGCTGGAACCTGCCGCGGCGGCGCTGCGCGAACTCGGCGTCAACGCCCACGTGGCGGGCACCAACGACCTCGTCGCCGACGGCCGCAAGGTGTCGGGCACCGGAGCAGGACGGATCGGGGGCGGCGTGGTCGTGGTCGGCAACGTCATGTTCTCGTTCCCCCACGAGCGCATGGCCGCCGTCCTGCGGCTGCCCGACGAGGACATGCGCTCAGAGTGCCTGCGTTTGATGCGCGCCAACGTCAGTGCTTTGCCGGCTCTTGATGAGGAATCGGTCAAGAACGCGCTGCGCCGCGCCTATGGCTCCGCATTCGGACGGACGGCGTTGCCCAGCACCCCTCTCCAGCACGAGGAAGCTGCGATCGCCCGCTGGGAGCGACGGCTGGCCGATCCCGACTGGACGGCTGGTCCATCGCTACCGTCGCCAGTCGGTCGCCAGGTCAAGGTTCGTGCCGGGGTCTGGGTGTACGACGGATCCCACGAGGACCTGCACGTGCGCACCACGGTGGAGGACGGGCGCGTCACCGTCGCCCACGTGCAAGCCCCCGACCTCAACGGCGCTACCACCGCCCTCGCCCGCGCAATGCTCGGGGTCCCGGCGCACCGGGAGGCGCTCACCGCAAGCCTGGCGGAGTTTGGGCCGGCCGGCGCACGTGTACTGAAGGCGCTGGAGCCAGGTCTGGTGGTGCGCTGATGTCCGCCGCCGCCACATCATTCACCGTCGCGGGTTATGAGCTCGCCGGCGACCGGCGCTACGACCGGGACCGCAACCTGTGGGTCGCCGAGCGCGGCGAAGGGCGCGTGCGGGTCGGTTTTGACCCGCTCGGCGCCGAGACCACGGGCGACATCGTCGCGATCTCATTCGTTGCCATCGCCACGCGCTTGACGCGGGGCGCGGCGTTGGCGACGGTCGAAGCGGCAAAGTTCGTCGGTCCTCTGAGCACGCCCGTCGGCGGTACCTTGCTTGCCGTCAACGACGAGGTGCTGCTGGCGCCCGGTCGGGTCAACGCCGACCCCTTCGGCGCCTGGCTGGTGGAGCTCGGCGACGTCGACCCAAGAGATCTGGAGCAGCTGCTCACCGGGGAGAAAGCGGTCGCCGCCTGGTTCTCCGTCGCCGTCGAACGCTTCCGTCGACAGGGGGCGATAGCGGAATGAGCGCCACCTCCCCACTGAGCGCAAGCAGCCTGGAGATGAACGACGGGCTGAAGATCCGGCTTGAGCGCTTCGGCACCGACATACAGTTCTACGCCCCTGGGTTGAAACGCTGGAGTTCGAGCGAATGGACGCCGAAGCGGGCGAATCGCTTCTTGCCGGTCTCGGTCACCGGCACCGCGTGCGCGCTCCAATGCGATCACTGTAAGACCAAGGTGCTCGAGGGGATGATTACGCTCGACACCGACCGCGACCTGTTTGCCACCGCTAAGCGCCTGCACGATCAGGGCACCGACGGGGTGCTCGTCTCGGGCGGCTCTACGCGGCGCGGCGGCGTGCCGCTGTTGCCGCACGTGGATGCGATGCGTCGCGTGCGCGAGGAGCTCGGCATGCGCGTGATCGTCCACTCGGGTGTGGTCTCACCCAAGCTCGCCGCAGGACTCGTCAGTGCGGGTGTCGATGGTGTGATGCTCGACATCATCGGCGCTGAGGCGACGGTCCGCGAGGTTTACCACCTTGATCTAACCCCGGACGATTTCGATCGCTCGCTGGGACTGCTGGCCGAGCACGGGCTGCGCATCATCCCTCACATCGTGCTCGGGCTGCACTACGGACAGTTCCTGGGCGAATGGGACGCGCTCGAGATGATCGCTCGTCACCCCGTCTCGACGCTGATCCTGGTGGTCCTGACACCGCTCGTCGGCACGCCGATGGGGCACCTGCCGCCGCCGCCGGTCAAGGACGTGACCGACTTCTTCGCCACCGCCCGCACGCGTATGCCGGACACGCGCGTCAACCTTGGCTGCGGACGGCCGATGGGGGAGATGAAGGTCGCGCTGGACCGCGCCGCGATCGATCATGGGCTCAACGGGATCGCGTATCCGGCTGAGGGCATGGTCGCTTACGCGCGCGAGCGAGGCCTGACGCCGGCGTTTCACGAGTACTGCTGCTCGTTGACGTGGGCTGAGCTATGACGGCGTGGAGACTGATCACAGACACCGACGCGGCTGCGGCCGCTGGACTCGCCGCCGACGAGGCCCTGATGCTGCACTTCGCCCGCGGCCAAGCGTCGCCCTCCGACGCGACGCTGCGGCTCTACACCTACCGGCCGCACTGCGCGCTGGTCGGTCGCTACCAGGATCTGGAGGCCGAGCTGCACCTCGAGGCATGCCAGCAGCTCGGGATCGAAGTCGGCCGCCGGCCAACCGGCGGAGGCGCGATCATCATGGGGCCAGGGCAGCTCGGGGTCGCGGTCACGACGCGAGCCCCGGCCGGGATCAGCCCACGCGAGCTCCTGCGCCAGTATGCCGACGGGATCGTCGCCGGCCTCGCGACGCTTGGGGTGCCGGCACGCTTCCGGGGAAAGAACGACCTAGAGGTCAGCGGGCGCAAGATCGCCGGGCTCGGCCTGTACGTAGACGACCACGGCGCGCTGCTGTTCCATTCGAGCATCCTCGCCGACCTCGACGTCGAGCTGATGCTCGAGGCGCTGCGCATCCCCGGCGCCAAGCTCGCCGACAAGGGCATCGCCCGCGTGCAGGAGCGAATCACCACCGTTACACGCGAGACCGCACGTCCCTGGTCCGGAGCGGATCTGTTCGGCGTGATCGCCGACGGGTTCCGCGAAGCGCTCGGCATCGAGCTGGCGCGCTCTGAGCTCGACGCGCAGGAGCGCGACCGCGCGCGCGAGCTGGCCAGCGACCGCTATGCGTCAGAACGCTGGCTGCAGGGGCGGATCGCAATCGCCGGAGCGCGCGGGACGGCGACCCTAAAGACACCGGCCGGGCTCGTACGGGTATACGCGGGCGTTCAGGCTGGATCGTTGTCCTCGCTGATGATCGCCGGCGACTTCTTGGTGATGTCGCCTCGTCTGCTCGCGCTCGAGTCCGCGCTGCGATGGTGCCGCGCGGACCCCGAGCGGATCGCTGAGGTCGCCAACCGCGAGCTTGACGGCGACGAACTGGGAGTGTCCTCGGGACAGATCGCCGGTGCTGTCTGGAGCGCTGCGGAGCGGGCGCTCGGGCGGCTGGGTCAAGCGGCGCCGGTGCGCCCGGAGGGCTCGTGCTACTTCCCGGACGGCAGCCAGGTTACCCGCGAGCCCGGACCCGAGGTCCTCGCATGAGCTCGACGACGCTCGAGCTTTCGCGGGCCGAGGAACAGCCCCCACGTCAGGAGAGCCCCGAATGGGTGCGGATCTCCTACGCCAGCGCGATCGCGCTGCGCTTCAAATCCGGCCGGTTCACGCGGCCGTTCGCGTTCGGCGGAATCAACCTCCTGCTCTCCTATGACCGCGGCTGCCTATCGGATTGCGGCTACTGCGGTCTGGCGCGCAACCGGCCCGGTGACTACGAGGACAAGTCGTTTATCCGGGTCGAGTGGCCGCTGGTGCAGACCGACGAGCTCGTCCAGCGGCTGGTTTCCGACGAGGATCGCCTCACCCGTCTGTGCATCTCGATGGTCACCCACGGCCGAGCGTATCCCGACACGCTGGACATCGCGCAGCGGATCACGCGCAGCGTGAACGCCCCCCTGTCACTGCTGGTTGCCCCACCGACGTTGAACGAGAAGCGCCTGCAGGCCTTCAAGGACGCTGGGACAGACATGATCGGGATCGGCCTCGACGCGGTTACCGAGGACCTGTTTCGCTCGCTGCGATCAGACGTGCCCAAGGGCGGGCTCAAGTGGCCGCAGTACTGGCGGATCGTCGACGCTTCGCGCGCGATCTTCGGCCCGTGGAAGGTCAACTGTCACACGCTCGTCGGGCTCGGCGAGACCGACGCCGACCTGATGGGGATCTTCGGCCGCCTGCTCGACCGCCAGATCTTCTCGTACCTGTTCTGCTTCAACCCCGAGCCCGACTCCAGAATGGGCGACCTCCCCAAGACGCCGCTGCACCGCTGGCGTCGCATCCAGCTGGCGAAGTTCCTGCTCGAGGAGCGCGGGCTCGATCCGAGCGCCTTCCGGTTCGACGACGATGGTGCGCTGGCGCGCATCCATGCCCCCCGGGACCTGGTGGAGGCGGTGGTCGAGGACGGCCACGCCTTCATGACCAACGGCTGTCCGTCCTCGGGCGGCGAGCCCGGCTGCACCCGCCCGATGGGCAGCTGGCGACCAACCGAGGCCCCGCGCGACTTTCCCTGGCGCCCAACGAGCCTCGAGACCCGCGAGATTCGGGTGGCCCTGGGCCTGGATGACCTCGTTCGCCAGGGTCCCGGCCCGTCCCGATCCCCCGAGCTGTGCGCCCCGCCCGCCGCGGGGCGGGCTCCCGACCCAGGAGAGAGCGCATGAACATCGTGGTTTTCCTCAAGCAGACCGTGGACCTCGTCGAGGAGCTCGAGCTCAACGCCGACGGCACCGGCGTCGAACGCGAGTACCTCACCTTCAAGCTCAACGAGTGGGACGACCAGGCGCTCGAGGAGGCCCTGCTGCTCAAGGATCAGGCCGGCGCCACCGTCACCGTGGTCGCTCTCGAGGAGCCCGACGTCGAGCAGAGCCTGTACTCCGCGCTGGCCAAGGGAGCCGACCACGCGATCAAGCTCACCGGTGACTTCGAGAACGGGATCTCGAGCCATCAGCGCGCGGCGATCCTGGCCGAGCACCTCAAGGCGGAGGACTTTGACCTGGCCCTGATCGGCGTGCAGACGCCCGAGGACCTGGATGGTCAGGCCGGCGTGATCCTCGCCGGGATGCTCGGCTTGCCCCACGTCTCGGTGGTGATCGGGGTGCAGCCGCAGGACGGCGGACTGAAGGTCAGCCAGGAGTTCGGGGCCGGCGTCGTGCACGAGCTGAAGCTAACCGGGCCGGCGGTGATCGGGATTCAGGCCGCGCGCGAAGCGCCCCGCTACGTCCCGATCTCGCGGGTCAGGGCGGCGATGCAGGAAGGCGGGATCGAGGAGCGCCCGGCGCCCGATGTGAGCGCCGAGCCTCAGATCACCGTGCGGCGGATGTACGCACCGCAATCGACGTCGCACGCCGAGATGCTGAGCGGCGGTACCGACGCCGTGGCCGCGCGCATCGTCGAGATCCTGCGCGACCGCGGCGCACTGAAGGCTTAACCGTCCGAAAGGAGCAGACCATGGGCAACGATATCTTCGTCCTCGTAGAGCACCACGACGGCGCCGTCACCGACCCCACACACGAGCTGCTGGGCAAGGCGGCAGAGCTCGCCGGCGAAAGCGGTGGGCGGGTCATGGCCTGCCTGCTGGGCAACAACGCGCGCGAGCTCGCCGAGGGCCTGGGCGCTGACGTCGTGCTGTTCGTCGAGCACCCGGCGCTCGAGACCTTCCTGCCCGAGGCGTATGTGGCCGCGCTCGGGGCGTTGATCGCCGAGCGCGACCCGCGACTGGTCATGATCGCCAATACGACGGTCGGCATGGACGTCGCGGGCGCGCTGTCGGCTCGCGCCGGGCGGCCCCTGGTTGCCTACTGCACCGAGATCGCTTTCGAGGGCGACACCACGGTCGCCACGAGCCAGGTCTACGGTGGCAAGCTGAACGCCGAGGTGGAGGTCAGCGGGCCGGCGATCGTGTCCGTCATCGCCGGCGCATTCGCGCCCGCTGACGCTGGCTTGCCCACCCTCGAGGAGGTTTCCGCGCCGCCTGACCTGGACGGCCTTCACACCGAGTTCCTCGCCCGCGTACAGCCCGACACCAGTGACGTTGACATCACCGGCGAGGCGATCCTCGTCTCGGTCGGCCGCGGCATCGGTGGACAGGACAACATCGAGATCGCGCAGGAGCTCGCGGACACGCTGGGCGCCACCGTCAGCGCGTCTCGGCCGGTGACCGACGCCGGCTGGCTACCGAAAACGCGGCAGGTGGGCAAGTCCGGCCGCACAGTCAAGCCAAAGCTGTACATCGCCTGCGGCATCTCCGGCGCTCCGGAGCATCTGGAAGGGATGAGCGATGCCGAGTTGATCATCGCCATCAACTCCGATGAGAAGGCGCCGATCTTCGACGTCGCCCATTACGGCACCACCGAGGATCTGTTCGACGTGCTGCCGGCGCTGATCGAGCAGCTCCAGGCCGTGACTGCATGAGCCACGTCGCATTCCCGATCGTCGCCGCGATCGCACTCCTGGTCTTCGCGCGGACGATCGCGGGCCGCGGGAAGCTTCTGTTTGCCGCGCGCCCGGCGGGCCGCACAGACCGCGTCGGCGAGCGCCTCAGGCGCACGGCCGTCTACGCGCTCGGCCAGAAGAAGTTCCTGACCGGCGAGCAGCCGGCCGGGATCATGCACGCATTGATCTTCTGGGGCTTCGTCGTCCTCGGCCTGCAGGTGGTCACCCTGTTTGGGCGGACGTTCGACGCCAGCTGGCACATCCCGGGCTTTGGGCCCGATCAGCTGCTGGGGCCACCGTTCTTCATTGCCCGCGACCTGCTCGAGGCGAGCGTGATCGTCGCGGTCAGCTACATGCTGTACCGGCGGTTGATCGTCCACACGCCGCGCCTGTTTGGGATCGGCAGCGCAGAGGATCGCTACCGCGGCGCCCCGCATTGGGAGGGGATCCTGATCTTGGTGTTCATCCTGTTCATCATGGTCGGCGGCCTGCTGCACGACTCGGGCCGGCTGGTCGCCGGCAACATCCACGGCAACGAGCGCGACTTCGCACCGCTGACCGCGCTAGTCGCCGCCGCGCTCGGCGGACTGAGCCGCCCATCGGCGCACACCGTCAGCGAGGTCGGATGGTGGCTGCACAACGTCACCGTGCTCATCTTCTTGAACCTGCTGCCGCTGTCCAAGCACTTTCACATCATCACCGCCGTCCCGAACGTGTTCTTCGGCAAGCTGCCGCCCCGCTCCGCGGATCGGCCGCTGGCGGTCTCGCAGGTGCCGGCGGCCACCGTGGCCGCGCTCGACCGGCCGGCCAAGGGTCTCGTGGGCGTCGCCTCGCTGGCTGACGTGAGCTGGAAGCAGGTCCTCGACGCCTACTCCTGCACAGAGTGCGGGCGTTGTACGGCCGTGTGTCCGGCGACCGCAAGTGGTACGCCACTCGCGCCGCGGCAGCTGATCCTCGACATACGTGACCGGCTCTACGCCCATCCCGAGGAGCAGAGAGACGGCAACGGCGCCGAGCCGGTGATCTCCGACGAGGTCCTGTGGTCGTGCACCACCTGCATGGCGTGCGTGGAGGCGTGCCCGGTAGGGATCGAGCACGTGCCGACGATCATCGATATGCGGCGTAGCCTGGTCGACCAGGGGCGGATCGAGCCGCTGTTGCAGCAAACGCTCGAGAACTTCGCCAAGCAGGGCAACTCCTACGGCAAGTCCTCGCGTATGCGCGCGCGCTGGGCCAAAGGCCTTGACTTCACGATCCCCGATGCGCGCAAGGAGGCGGTGGAGTACGTCTGGTTCGTGGGCGACTTCGCATCGTTCGACGAGCGGGTTCAGGCGGCTTCCCAGCGCGTTGCGCGCATCCTGCGCGACGCCGGGATCTCGTACGGGCTGCTGTACGACGGCGAGCGCAACGCCGGCAACGACGTGCGCCGGATCGGAGAAGAGGGCCTGTTCGAAATGCTTGTCGAGCACAACATGGGCGTGCTCGCCGAAGCCCAGTACGAGGCAATCTTCACGACCGACCCGCACTCGCTGAACACACTGCGCAACGAGTATCCGCAGTACGGTCTCGACAAGCCGGTCTACCACTACACCGAGCTGATCGCAGAGCTCGTGACGCGCGGGCAGATCTCGCTGTGCACGCCGCTGAGCGGCACCCGAGTCACCTACCACGACCCGTGCTATCTGGCCCGCTACAACCGGATCACCGACGCGCCCCGCGAGCTGATCGCAGCAACCGGCGCCGAGCTGGTCGAAATGCCCCGCCACGGGACGAACACGTTCTGCTGCGGCGCGGGCGGCGGCCGGATCTGGATGGACGACTCAAAGCTCGTCGAGCGACCCAGCGAGCAGCGCATCCGCGAGGCGCAGGCGCTCGGTGACATCGACTACTTCATCGTCACCTGCCCGAAGGACCTCGCGATGTACTCAGACGCGGCCAAGACCATAGGCGCCGCCTTCGAGGTCGCGGAGTTGACCGCGCTCGTCGAGCAGGCACTCGGACAGGCCGAAGCGGTGCCGGTTGGCGCGAGCGTCGACGGCGGCGATCGCGCCGGAAGGCAAGACGGGGCCGGAGCATGAGCGTCATCACCCCTTGCGTCTCGCCCCAGCTCGCCCGGGCGCTAGCCGCTCGCCTGCGGGACGCGATCGCTGCTGGCGAGCAGCTCGGCTCGTTCGCCTTCACCGAAGGCGCGCCCTCGCCCGGGCCAGAGCTACGCGACGGCGAGGAGCTCGCAGCGGCCCACGACTTCCTGCTGCGTGTATTGCAAGGCGTCAGCGATCCGCTCAGCTGGCGCGTGCTGGCCGCTGTTGTCGCCGGGCGCACCTCGAGTGCGGGAAGGTGCATCGAGCACAGCGGCGCCGGCTTGCCCGTCGACGCGCTTGCCGACACGCTTGAGCTTCCGCGGCTAGCGGTCACCGAGCGGGTCAACTCACTGATCCAGCTCGGGCTGATGGCCCGCGACCTCGAGCACGACTGTGTCACGGCCTCACCCGCCGGCGACGCCCTGTTCGAGCTTGTCTGCGAGCTCGACGCAGAAATTGCCGGCTGGCTGTCAAAGCGCCGGAGAGCATGATGCAGTGTCCTTTGTGCGATCACCAGGCGTCACGCGGGGAGGTGCACGCGCACCTCGCCGATAGCCACCAGGAGACAGTCGAGATGTGGACGGACGCGCGCACCGGAAAGATGCGCTACCGGGTCGCCTGCCCGCAGTGCGAACAGTCCCACGAGGCAAGCGTCAAGCCGCGCAGCCACGACACCGAGTTCCTCACCGTGTTCGCGCACGAGATCCGCCTGGTCGCCTTCGACATGCTGCTGAACCATCTCGAAGCCGAACACGATGCGCTCCCGCCCGGTGAGCCGGCACCAGCGTACGCCTCGCTTCCCGCCGCCGGCCCCGGGGGGGGCCGTGGACGTCCCGGCGCGCGGGGAGTGCCGCTGCCGCCGGGCATGGGCGAGCCCGATCTCCCGCCCTGGATGGAGGCCGCGGCGCGCCTAAAGGTCACCCACGTTGACGAACCACGGAGAGAAAAATGAACGCCGTGTTTGGCTGCGACATCCCTGATGACCTCTACTACTTGATCGACAAGCACGTCTGGGCGCGCCGCGAAGACGATGTGGTCGTCGTCGGTCTCACCGACGTCGCGCAGAACTTGGCCAAGGGCATCATCTCGGTGACCACCAAGCGCGCCGGGCGTACGCTGGCGAAGGGCAAGAGCCTCGGCACCGTCGAGAGCTCGAAGTGGGTCGGCCCGGTGCCTTGTCCCGTCGGCGGCGAGATCGCGGAAGTCAACACGGCCCTGTCGGACGATCCCGGGCTCGTGAACCGCGACCCGTACGGCGAGGGCTGGATCGGCAAGGTCCGGCCCGCCGACTGGGAAGGGGACTCCCAAGATCTGGTGACCGGGGCCGAGGGCGTGGCTGCTTACCAGGCGTTCCTCGAGCAAGAGGGCATCTCGTGCGAGGAGCAGTGACGTGCAAACCTACGCTGGATGCGCGCTTCCCGAGGAGTACCTGTACGACTTGGACTTCGACGTGTGGGTCCGGTTAGAGGACGATGGAACCGCGCGGATCGGGATGACCGATGTGGCGCAGACGCGTTGCGGGAAGCTCGTCTCCGTCACCTTTCAAAAGCGACCGGGCGCACACGTGGTTCGTGGCCGGACACTGGTGGTGATCGAGAGCGCTAAATGGGTTGGCCCGTTCCGGTCGCCGTTGAGCGGCGAGGTTCTCGAGGCCAACGAAGACGGGTTCCGTGCCGACCAGCTGATCGCCAACCGCGACCCGTATGGAGCCGGCTGGTTCGTGAGGCTCAAGCCCGCGGCGCTCGATGAAGAGCGCGAAGCGCTGATCGACGGCGTTGCGGCGTTTCCGATCGTGCGCGAGCAGATCGAGCGTGACGAGATCCACTGCTTTCGCTGCGCGGACTGATGCGCGCGCTCCTGCTGCGCACGCGCGACCCCGTCGTCGAGCAGCGATCCGCACGGGTGGCCGCCGCCGCCGGCCTCGAGCCGGTGGTGCTGCTCGGTTCCTTCCCGCAGGTGGACGCCGAACCAGCTGGCCTGCTCGTCGAGCTCGAGCTCGACGGCGCCCTCGACGCAGTGCGCGAGTGGCGCGAGCTGGATCCCGACCTGGCGATCGTCGGCTACGTCGCGACACCCGCGCCCGAGCTGTGGCGCGAGGCGGAGCTCGCGGGGGCAGACGAAGTCACCACACGGGGACGCGCGGACCGTGTGCTCGCGGCCTGCTTGGATGACCGCATCTCCGGCCGCCGCCGAGCGCGCCGCCTGCGGCTCGCGCCGATGGCCGATTTCGCGGGCCGGCTGGGCTACGTTGGCCGGGTGGACGAGTCTCCCGCGGGGCCGATCGCGCTCTTTCACCTCGCCGGGCGCATCTGGGCGGTAGCGGACGCCTGCCCGCACGCCGGCGCCTCGCTGTGCGAGGGTGAGCTCGACGGAGATGTCATCACCTGTCCGCGGCACGGCAGCCAGTTCCGCGTGACCGATGGGGAGCGGGTCCGCGGTCCCGCGGACCGCGAGCTGCAGACGTTCTCAGTCGTCGTCGAGGCGGGAGAGGCGTTTGTGGAGCTGCCCGCCTGACCGCCGTGACCTGCCGGAAACGCTCATGTTCGGTGCGTAATCCGATGCGCTGGATGATGGCGCCACCCACGCCCTCTGTTTGCGGGCTCGTTCGAGTGAGACGTCCGAGGGCTACCTAGCTCATGGCACGCAAGCGAGTCGTGGTCGTTGGCGCGGGGCCGGGTGGGCTTGCCGCGGCGGCGCGGCTACGGGAGCGGGGCGGCGACTCGCTCGAGGTGGTTCTGATCACACCGGGGGTTCGCGCAAGCTTTCTGGGGGGGACGCTCGACATCGCGCTGGGCGAGGACGAGCCTGACCACTTCTCGGCGGAGCTTGCACTCGATGGGGTGCGCTGCGTTGACGCGGCGGTTGACGAGGTAAGCCCCAGCGGGGTACGAATCGACGGCGTCGGCATGCCCGCCGACGCCGTCATTGCGGCGCCTGGGCTCGCGCTCGCGTGCGATGCAGTGCCGGCGTGGCCGCGCGCCGTCGCCGCGTGGGACCCTAAGGGCGCGGCGATGGCTCGCGCGGCCCTGCCCGTTGTGGCGGCCGGTCGGCTGCTCGTCGCAGCTTGCGGTATGCCCTACCGCTGTCCGCCAGCGCCCTTTGCGCTCGCGATCGCGCTCTCCGAGCAACACCGCAAAGCGCGGCATATGACGCGCGTGGTGGTGGCAACGCCGGAGCCGTTGCCCCTCGCCGGAGTCGGCGGTGAGGCGCCAGGATTTGTGCTGGGGGCATGCGCAGCCGCCGGCGTAACGGTTGAGTCCGGGTTCGCCCCCGACCTTGCCGCGAGCTCTGACGGCATGCTGCGCTCGGTGGATGGCCGCGAGCTGCGTTACGACGGGGCGTTCCTGGTACCGCCTCACGTGCGGCCGCAGTGCCTGGCCGGACTCCCAGGAGACGGACCACTCGTGTCTGTTGGGATCCGAGGCGCCGTGGACGCGACCAGATTGCATGTGGTGGGAGACGCCGCCGCGACGGGCCTCCCTCGCGCCGCAGGCGTGGCGCGGGGCACGGCGGTCGCGGCCGCGGATGGCGTGATCGAAGAGCTCGGGATCGCGCCCGCGCCCGTGCCGGCTCCGATTGAGGCCTCGTGCTTCATGTTTCATCACGGGGGGGCCATCAGCCGCCTGCGCCTGACGATCGCCAACACCGAGCATAAGCTCGAGATCGACGGACCGAGCCTCGATCTGAGCCTGGCGCGGGAGGGCGAACGGCGGCGATTCTTCGCCGCGGCGCGGGGTGGGTGAAACCCTGGTGCTACGCTCCGTGCGCAGCCGTAGCCGTGCGCTCGCGACGCCCTGCCAGCAGCGGTACGCCGGCCAGCAGGACGAGCAACACGCCCGGCACGACGAAGAACCATGTGAACAGGCGAAAGTTCGGCAGGCTGGCGATCTTCGCGTAGTTGCCCACGTTCGCCTGCATCGTGTCCACCAGCGGCTTGTAGTGGTCCAGTCCCGGCGGCACCTTGGTGAAAACCGGGACCAGTTTCGGCAGGTTCCCGAGCAGCCCGCCCATCGCCGGAAAGTGCGTCCCGAGGAACGTCTGCAGCTGGGTGGGGGTCATGTGCAGGCCCTTGGAGAGCGCGCCGACCATGCCGGGCAACTCTCCCGCGGCTTGCCCGCCGCCGACCGCGACGCCCCGCAACGGCACGAACGTCTCATTGTAATAGTTGACCGTCGTCTTGACGCTGGCCGGCTGCATGATCGGATGGAAGTTGTCAATCATCGCTTGACCCGAGCTCGCCTTGCTCGGCAAGGAGATCGCGACGGCAACACGATCAGCACCGCGCCGATCACCAGCACCGGCCAATGGAATGCACGCTTTACGTTCATGCTCACTCCCTTGTCAGTAGGGCTTGAAGGAGTCCATCAGCCAGGCGCTAAAGCGCAGGACCGGCCGCATGGGAGAGGCTCGCCAAGCGCTCGTCACACGATCCACCGGCCGGGACCGACCCACGAGCTCATACGAACCGCGGCCCAATAGCTGCTCTCTCAACTGTTAAACTATATGCGTATTAACGCAAACAGTCAACCCTCGCGTTGATGGATGAACCGGCTGAGGTAGGTCAGGAGGCCATCGGCAATCCGACCCCGATCGGATCCGCCATCGGCAGTGAGCGCTGGGGGGCGAGCGCGCGAAGGCGAGCGGCAATGTCGCTGATCGCCGAGGCGGCGGCATCGTCAGGCTGCTCGGCCACGAGGAGCTTTCCGGCGTCGGAGTGCTCGCGCAGCGCAATCGTGAGCGGCACGCGACCCAGTAGCGGGACGTCGAGCTCTCCAGCGATGGCGTCACCGCCACCGTGGCCGAAGATCTCGTGATGGCGACCATCCGAATCGAGGTAGCCAGACATGTTCTCGACCACGCCTACGACCTCATGATTTAGCTTGAGAGCCATGTTCGCGGCACGCAGGGCCACGCGCTGGGCTACCAGCTGGGGCGTCGTAACGAGCACGAACCGCGCCTGGGGAAGAAACTCAGCGAGCGACATCGCTACGTCACCGGTGCCCGGCGGAAGATCGACCACGAGGTGATCGAGCTCGCCCCACTCGACGTCCTCGAGGAATTGTTGGATCGTCTTGTGGAGCATCGGGCCCCGCCACACGACCGCCTGGTCACCTTCCTTCAAAAAGAAACCGATCGACATCACCTTCAGCGCTGGTCCGACCCGCAGTTGCGCCAGCGGCGGCCGTAGCTTGTGCCCGGCGGTGATTTCCGGCCTGGCGCTCACGCCGAGCATGCGCGGCAGCGAATAGCCCCAGACGTCGGCGTCCAGCACGCCGACGCGCTCGCCGGTCAGCGCCAGAGCTCCGGCAAGGTTCGCGCTTAGCGTCGACTTCCCGACGCCGCCCTTACCAGACGCCACGCAGAGGACGGTCCTGACCTGTGCCAACGCGCCGGCTGGGAGATTGGCACGGCCCAGGCGCACTCCCAGCTCAGCCAGCTCGGCCGTGTTCAGAACGTCGAAGGCAACCTCTACTGCCTCAACACCTGGGAGCGCCCCGACGGCCGCGCCGATCTCGCGCTCGAAGTGTCCGCGGATCGGACAGCCCGGCGTGGTCAGCGCGAGAACCACGCGTACGCGCCCATCGTCATCGACGAACACCTCGCGCACCATGCCTAGCTCGACGATCGAACGTCGAAGCTCCGGGTCGGTTATCGGCGTGAGCGTTGCGACGATCTGGTCGCGAGAGGGAGGCGAAGACGACATAGCCGGTCAGCGTCTCGGAGCATATACCCAAATAAGAAAATATGCAACGATCGTGCAACACGGCCGTAGGCCTGTCGAGCCGGCGCACGCGCTGAGTTGCATTCTCTTTAGGCATTTGACAGAATGCGAAAACCCGAGAGTCGGCATTCCAGAACCGAATCGGGCAGGCGGGAGAGCCTCACGTGTCTACAGTCGAGGGACGATCCGGGCGCGCAGCGTCGCCCGCATACGTACCGGCCCCCCCGTCCCGGGTGTTCGGCCGGGGTGAGCGCGCACCAGACCCGCTGATCGCGCGGGTGCTTGAAGGCGTGGGTCGTCTGGGTGGCATGGCCGCGCTGTTCGCGAGGGCGTTCGTCGCGCTCGTTCGACCGCCGTTCGTGTGGCGGCGCGAGTTCGTGCTGCAAAGCATCTTCATCCTCAAGGTCTCGCTGGCGCCGATCGCAATCTCGATTGCGGCCTGGGGCTTCTCCGGGCCCGGCCTGCAGGCGGGGAACTTCCTAGTCACCTTCGGGACGATCGACCGCGCCGGTGGCTTCATGGTCGTGGCGATCGTGCGGGAGTTCGGCACGTTCGTGACCGCGACGGTTGTCGCTGGCGTCGTCGGCACGACCATCACCGCCGAACTTGGAGCTCGGAAGATCCGGGACGAGCTCGACGCGCTGGTCGTGATGGGGGTCGACCCGATTGCCAGCATGGTCGCCCCCCGGATCCTCGCCCTGGCCACGATGATGATGGTGCTGGACATGTTCGCTCTGGTGTTCGGCGTGTTCGGTGGGTATCTCGCCTCGGTCGGCCTACTCGGCGGAACCAGCGGCGGGTTCCTGGTCAATTTCTTCGCCAACGCGACTTTCCTCGACCTCGCTGCCAGCGTCATCAAGGTCGGGATCTTCGGCGTCCTGATCGGCGTCATCTGCTGCTACAAGGGCCTCAACGTCAGCGGAGGACCCGAGGGTGTCGGGCGGGCGGTCAACGAAGCCGTTGTCGGCTGCCTCGTCGCGATCTTCCTCGTCAACCTCGTCTACACGCAGTACTTCCTCGCTGCCTTTCCACAGGTGGGGGTCTTCCGGTGAGCGAGCCGCGGTCGAGGCGGGAGCCCGCGACGCGCCTGGCGGTGCGCCAGGGAGCAAAGACCCCCGTATCGCCACAGGAGATGATGGGGGCGACACCGTTGCCCGCCGAGCTGCCCGGCGCGCGCCAGGGTCTTCTGTTCCTGATCGGTGACGTGGCGGTGTTCATGGGACGGGCACTGAAGGACCTCCGCTACACGCGCGCCTTTCTCACCGAGGCGGGGCGTCAGGCGGGCATCATCGCGAGCACAAGCGTGCTCGTGATCATGGTGATCGCCTTCCTCGCTGGTGGGAGTTGTGGTCTCGAGTCCACCTCCCTGGCGCGCTCCTTCGGCGTGCGGCCGATCGCGGCCGGCTTCTCGAGCTGGTGCACCCTGCGCGAGGTGGTCCCGTTCGTGTTTGGCTACATCCTCGCGGCAAAAGTCGGATGCGGCATCGTCGCCGAGCTCGGCGCGATGCAGGTCAGCGAGGAAGTGGATGCGCTGGACGCGATGGGCGTACGCTCGATCGCGTACCTGGTGAGCACGCGCGTGATCGCGGCCGCGGTGATGTTGCCGGTCACCTACATCCTGGCGATCGGATCCGGCTATCTCGCCGCATTCCTGATGTCCGCCAAGCGCTTCGCTGACGTCTCCGGCGGGACCTGGTCGCTGTTCTTTTACCTCTTCCAAGACCCAACCGACCTGTTGTACTCGATGCTGAAGGGGCTGGTCATCACGGCGTTCGTTATTTCGACGGCGCTTTACTTCGGGTACCAGGTACGCGGCGGCCCGATCGAGGTCGGGGTCGCCACCGCGCGCTCGATGGCGGTGAACATCATCGGAATCACGCTCATCTCCGCGTTCGGAACACTGATCTTCTGGGGTGCCAACCCACGGATTCCGTTTGGTTAGGCGCTCCGTACCTCCGCTCGCGCTCGCGCTCGGTCTGATTGCGATTGTCGCCGTCCTGCTCGGATCACAGTCCGGGCAATACCATGTGAGCGCGATCTTCGACCAGGTGAACGGGCTGGTGTCCGGCGCCGATGTCGAGGTGGCCGGGACAAAGGTCGGCAGCGTCGACGCGATCACGCTCGGCGCCGACGGCTTGCCGCACGTACGCCTGGCGATCGACAACGACTATCGGCTGCGCCGCGGGGCGACGGCGAACATACGAAACTCCTCAGTGGCGGGCGAGGTCGACCGCTTCGTGAGCCTGCAAGCCGGCTCGGGGCCGGTGCTTGCAGACGGTTCTACGCTCGGTCTCGCGCAGACCGATCAGCCGGTCGAGATCGACCAGGTGCTCGCGACGCTCGATCCGCGCACGGCGGCAAACGTCCGAGCAGTGCTGCTGGGTCTCGATGTATCGACGCGTGGTCGCGGCGGCGACATCGCGGCGACTCTCGTGCACAGCGCCGCGGCATTGGGTAACACGGCCGGCTTGCTGCGTGAGGTGACCAGCGACGGCCAGGCGCTGCGCACGCTCGTGCATCAGGGCAGCCTCGTGGTACAGGCACTGGCACGCGATCCCAGCCGGCTCGGTGCCACCGTCGATACGCTCGCAGGGCTCCTGCATACGACCGCCGCCCGCCAGGCCGAGCTGGCGAGCACCGCGCAGCTGCTCGCCCCCGGCCTGCAGGCGCCGCGGCTGGCCCTCGCGCGACTCGACGCTTCGATAACCACGCTCGACGCATTCGTGCGGGCCGCCCGGCCTGGCGTGCGCGAGCTGATCCCGTTTTCGCTCGCGCTGCGGCCCTCCCTGGAGGCGGCGCCGCCAGCGCTGAGTGAACTCAACGCACTGATTAGTCGGTCGCCGCCCGATCTCCGGGCGCTGGCGGCACTGCTGCACGCCCTGGCCCCCGCCCTGCGGGTTCTCGCGCCGGTGTTGAGCTCGGCGAACCCGATCGTCGATCAGCTCCGCGTACGCCTCCCGGACTTGTTCTCGTTCTTCTCGAACTGGGCCGACTTCACGTCGAACTACGACGCGAACGGGCACGGCGCCCGGGTCGGACTGGTATTCGCGCCGGCGCCGCTGAACCCGCTCGGGCCACACGACAACCGGGCCGGTTCGCTCAGGCCGCCGTTCGTACGTGATCCGGGGGTACTCGAGGGACAGCCGTGGACCGATTACCGGAAGTCTTTCATCGGTGGGGGCAAGCAGCCATGAGGATCGTCCTGCGCCTCGGCCTGCTGGCAGGCCTGGTCGCCGTCATCTACCTCGCGGCGAGCGCGATCACGAGTACGCCGGCCGGTCCGGAGACCCAGGCGGACTTCACCGACGCCCATGGCCTGATTCTGGGTAACGACGTGCGGATCGACGGCGCCCCTGTCGGTCGCGTCGACGCGATCACGCTGACCAGCCGCGGTACGGCGCTCGTCACGATGCGTCTCAACGACGGCCTCAGCGCGCCACGCGCGGACGCGACCGCCGCGGTGCGCCCGGTTGATCTGCTGGGCGACACCTATGTCGCGCTCGAACCCGGGCACGCTGCCGCCCCGCTGCGCGGTCCGATTCCGACGGCGAGGACGCTGAACGACCCCCGGCTCGACGACCTCCTGCGCGTCTTTCGCCAGCCACAGCGGGCGGGGATGAAGGCCATCCTGGTCGAGCTCGGGATCGCGCTCGACGGCCGTGGCGTCGATCTCAATCAGGCCGCGCTTGATTTGCGTCCGACGCTCGCCGCGGCCGACAACGTGATGCAAGAGCTCGGCTCCCAAAACGCCAACCTGCAGAGCTTCGTCAGCGATGCCGAACGCGTGGCCGCCCAGGCTTCAGCGCGGCAGCGTGATCTCGGCACCCTCGTCAACTCATTGGCTGCGACGCTGCGCACGACGGCGACGCATGCCTCCGGCCTGGATACGGGCTTGCAGACGATGCCGGCGACGCTGATCCAGGCCCGTCGCACTGCGAGCGAGCTGGCGGACACAGCCCACGCGGCGCGTCCACTTTCGCAGTTGGTCGCCGGTGCTGCCGATCAACTCTCGAGCACCGCGACGCAACTGCCTCCGTTCCTAGGCGATCTCACGGCCGCGGCGCGGAATCTGCGTCCGACCCTGCGAACCGCCGCCGCTGTGCTCGTGCGCGGAGATCCCACGCTTGCCGCGCTCGCGCGAGGGTTACAGGCGATCGCCGCGGCGGGTCCCGACCTCCGGAGCTTCCTGTCAGCGCTCGTTCCCGCCGCACCAGGGATCGCGCAGGGCTTCTTTGTCAACTTCCCCAACCAGGCGAGTGAGCCGGGCCGCCAGCCGCTGGATCCGAGTGCCGACGCGCGGCGGGACTACTGGCGCGGTGCCGCCGTATTCACCTGCCAGTCCTTCGGGCTGCCAATCGCGCCCGGGTGCCTGACCAAGTTCCTCGCGGCGAACCAGTCACCCCGTGCCCGCCGGTCCTATCCAGTGCGCGCGGCGGCAAGCCCAGCGCGGGCGGCGCAGCTCGGGCTATGGCGTCCCCAGAGCCCGTCGCAGGCCTCCCCGGGCGGGCGCTTGGGGGCGCTCCTCGGCCCTGGCGCGACGGCCAAACTGGGTTCCCCCGTCGTGCCGTCAGGAGCCATCCAACAACTCCTGAACTACCTGCTCAGACGATGATCTCGCGCCCGCGCCATTACCACCTTGCCCGCGCCGCCGCACGGCTTGACCATCACCGGCTCAAGCTCGGGATTCTCGTCCTCGCGGCGATGGCGTTCATGTCGTACATCTCGATCATCGCGATCAACGGGATCCCGTTCTCGCATCCGTACAAGCTCCGGGCACTGGTGCCGGCGTCCGCCCCGATTGTGCGCCCCGGTGACGAGATCGACGTCGCTGGCCAGCGCGTCGGTCAGGTTCGTAGGGTGGTGCTCACGCCACCGGGCCGGCTGCTCGTAATCGATATCGAGAACGGGAGCGTCGGCCGTGATGCGAGCGCCACCGTGCGGCTGCGGGGCCTCGCCGGAGCGACGTACATCGACCTTCATCGTGGAGATCTACGCTCTCCAGCTCCGGAGAACTGGATGATTCCACTGTCCCGGACGAGCGCCAACACGCAGCTGACTGCGGTCATCGCAGCATTCGACGCGCAGGCGCGCGGTGCGTTGAGCCGCGACCTGTACGCGTACGGCGCCGGTCTCGCTGGCCGTGGCGAGGACCTGAGCTCGGTGCTCGCTGACCTGCCACCGCTGCTGCGCCAAGGCGGCCCGCTGCTGCGAGCGCTGGATCCCCAACCGGGCGTGCTCACCGGCTTCGTGCACGAGCTCGACGGGACGATGCGCGGCGTCGCGGGCCAGGCACCGGGCGATCTCGCCGCGCTGATCTCCGCCGGCGCGGCGACGTTCCAAGCGCTGGCACTCAAGCAGAGGGCGCTCGGCGCCACGCTGGATGAGCTGCGGCCGTTCTCCGACGAGGTGCGGGCAACGCTGCCGATCGCAGACCCTGTGCTCTCCGACGCGACCCGAGCGGTACGGGCGCTGACGCCGGGAGTGCGCGCCCTGGCGGCTGCCCTACCCAGTCTCAACCGGCTGCTCGCGCGCCGAGCGCAGCTCGTACAGCTGTCCGAGCTGGCCCACGCAGCCAATCCGGTACTGGACGTGCTGGGGCCTGTGCTCACGCAGCTGTACGACGGCGCGGCCTCGCTGCGACCACTGGCGGCCGCGCTGCAGCCGCTAGCCGCGTACGTCTCGCGTTATCGGGCCGAGCTCTACGCGGGACCACACGGGTTCACGACCTGGGGCGGCTTTCACTATGGCGCCGGACAGGCCAAGGGCGCGCGGGCGGTTCGCTTCGCACCAGTGTTCACCTGCGAGCACGCGCGCAATCCCTACCCAGCCCCTGGCCAGGTCGGAAACGATCGGACGGCGTGTCCGTGACCCGGCAGCCGCCGCCCCCCCGCCCAGCGCCGCTCGCGAGCGGAAGCGTGCGCCGCGCCGCGGCCGCGGGCACCAGGCGCGTGCGCCACCGCGGGCTCGCGCCCAACCAGACCCGGATCGTCGGCGCCGCGGTGATCGCGGCGGTGATCGCGGTGATCATGGTGGGAACCGTCAAGCCGAACCCGTTCGCGTCACATGAGACTGTCCGCGTCCGGTTGGCCGACGCCTCCGGGATCGGCGTCGTCGGCGCCGACGTGAGAATGGCCGGGACATCGATCGGCCAGGTCAGCGATATCAAGCGTGAGGGGAGCCACGTGCTGCTGACGCTGCAGCTCGACCCCTCCGTCGGAGCCATCCACGCCGACGCCACCGCCGAGCTACGTCCTCACCTGGCGTTCGAAGGCACCGCGTACCTCGCGCTGCATCCCGGGAGCCCGACCGCGCCGCCGCTGGGGGACGCGGTGATCCCGCTCCGCCACACCCGGGTGTATGTGCCACTCGACGAGGCATTACGCGTTTTCAATCCGTCGACGCGGGCTGCGACGCAAGCGACCATGCGCGAGCTGAGCCCGGTGCTCACGGGGATCGGCCGCGTCGGCCTTCAGCGCACGCTCCTGCAGGCGCCGGCGCTCACGAGTACGCTGGCGCCGGCCGCGCTCGCCGCCCAGGGGGCACATGGAACCGAGCTCGCCGGTGCGCTGCACGGACTCTCCCAGACCGTCGACGCACTCGCCGCTCGCCAAGCCCAGCTCGTTCCGCTGGTCCGGGCGGCCGCGACGACGTTCGCCGCGATCAATCCGGATGCCGGGATGCCGCTCGATGGCACGCTGGCCGCGCTGCCGCCGGCGCTCGCGCGGCTGCAGGCCGGCGGTCAGGCGCTGGATGGGATCGTTGCCCGGCTCGATCCGCTCGCGCTCGCGCTCCTTCCCGGGCTCGCCGTGCTGTCCCCGACCCTCGGGCAAGCTCTGCCGCTGGTTCGGGCGCTCGGACCGGCATTGCGGCAGGCTGCCCCGCTCCTCGCCGACTTGCGCGCCGCGCTCCGCGCCGGCGCTCTCGCCGTGCCGGACACCCTGGCGGTCCTGAAAAACCTCCAGCCCAGTCTCAGCCTGCTCAACAGCTCACTGCTGCCCGCTCTCCACGCGCCCACCAAGAAGCTCGGGATCCCGGCCTACCTGTCGTTCATCAATCTGTTCGAGGGCGGCGGCGGCGCCTCCCGCCCGTTCCAAACCGGAAAGGAGCCCGGAGCGATGGGAGCCGGGCATTACATGCGGTTCGGTTTCCGCTTCCTCACGGGCATCGGGTTCCCTGCGCCACCGTGCACGCTGCTGGAAAAGGTCGAGGCCCGGCTGGCGGCCACGCTCGCCGCCGCAGGAGCATGCTCGCCGTGAAGCGGGCGCGCACCCGGCCGGGGAGGATCAGCTTTGGGCGGACGCTCATCCTGCTTGAGGCACTGCTGGCCGTCGGCGTGGTCGGCTACCTGTTCTCACACGAGTACGTGCAACTGCCGTGGATAGGCCCCAGCCATTACGAATTGCGTGCCGCGTTCACGGACGCGGCTGGCCTGAGCGGGCAAAACCACTCGCCGGTGACCGTCGCCGGGGTGCCGCTCGGGCGCGTGACTGCCGTCGAATACCACCAAGGCCGGGCCATCGCCACGCTAGAGCTGCCAGCTTCGGTCAATGGAAAGATTCACTCCGACGCGCACGTGCGGATCATCCCGCGGTCGGCGCTCGAGGACCTCATGATCGACATAGTGCCAGGGTCGCCCACGGCCGGTCCGCTGCCGTCGGGATCGTCGATCTCGCCCGCCGCCACCTCGAGTACAGTTGGCTTTGACCGCCTGATCGACACGCTGGATGCCAACACCCGGGCTCAGGTGCAGGTGCTGCTGGGCCAGCTCTCGACGGGGCTGGCGAACCGCGCGGGGGCACTGCGCTCCGGCATCGGGCAGCTAGGCAGGCTCGTCGGCGTTTCGACGGTCGTGACGCGCCAGCTTGCGGAGCGCCGGGGACTGCTCGTGCGGCTGGTGGGCGACCTTGACAAGCTCGTCACCGAATTAGGCAACCGGCACCAAGATCTCGCCACCGTAGTCGACGCCGGCCAGCGCACGCTTGGCGTTACTGCCACCCGCGATGCCCAGCTCTCCAATACCGTGCGGGTGCTGCCCTCGACGCTGGCAGCCCTTTCCGCCGCGATGGGCGCAATCACCGACCTGGCACCGTCGCTCGATCCCGCGCTCGAACGCCTGCGGCCGTTTGCGCGCCGGCTCCCCGGCGCACTGTCTGCGCTGCGAGCATTCGTCCCCACCGGGAACGGGTTGGTCAATGACCTCGCCGCGCTCGCGAGTCGCGGCGCGCAGCCCGTGCACGACCTGCATGCAACTTTGACCGCGCTCGGGCCAGCCGCGGGTGCACTGCGCTCGCCGGTCGCCGATCTGCTGCCGATTCTGCGCGACATCAACAGGGACAAGAGCGGAATCGGTGAAGTTGGCGACAACTTCTCCGGTGTCTTCTCGACCAACGACGTGAACGGCCCGATCCTGCGCGGGCTCGGCTTCTTCGACACCTTCAACCCCGCTGACGTTGGCTTCCCGGCCAATGCGAGCGGTAAGCTGCTCGCGCGCGCGCAGGCCGACTCGGTGCTTGCGCTGACGCGCGTGTGCCTGCATACCAATCCGCTCGCTTGTTTGGTGCGCTATCTGATCCCGGGGCTGCCCGGCTCGGTCGTGCCCACCGTTTTGTCTCCGACGTTTCCGGGCTTGAACCGATGAATCTCCGTGTCAGCAGGCCGGGAGGGGTCGGACTGGTAGTGGCCGTGATCGTCAGCGCCGCACTGTTCGTGTACCTGATGGGGCAGTTCGGCGGTCCCGCGCTGCGTCTCTCCAACCAGTACCGCGTGAGCGCGACGTTTCCCGACAGCAAGGAGCTGGCCGTGCGCTCGGATGTCTCCGTACGCGGTGTCAAGGTCGGTCAGGTCGAGCGCATCGTGCTCCACCGCACGACGGCGGATGTCACCTTCAGCGTTCAGTCGCGCTACGCGCCGATTTACCGCGATGCGACGGTGCGGGTCGGCGAGAAGACGCTCCTCGGCGAGAGCTACGTCGACCTGGATCCTGGCCACCGGGTGCTCGGCCCGCTCACCAGCGGTGCGCGCCTCCCGGCGCGCAGCACGCTGCCGGCCGCGATCGAGATCGACCAGGCGCTGAACGCGCTCAACCCTGCTTCCCGTCGGCACCTGAAGGCGCTGCTCGAGACCTCTGCGGTGGGGGCTGGTGCGCCCGGAGCCCCTGCGCAGGTGGGGGATACGCTCACACAGCTGAACGCTGCCACGGTTGAGCTGCGAAACCTGACCGATGTTCTGCAGGGGCAGGCGGGCGACATCGCCAGTGGCGTTCAGGCCGCGCGGGTCGTAGTCGCCCAGCTCGGGGAGCGGCAGTCGGCCGTGCGGGCAATCGTCTCCGACGCGCGTGCCACGTTAGGCGCAATCGCCGCTCGCGACGCGGCGCTGCGAGCCGGGATCACCGAGCTTCCATTGCTGCTCTCTACGGCTCAAGTCACGCTGCACCACGCCCGCCCGCTGCTCCAGGATGCCAAGCCTCTGCTGGCGGACCTGCGGATCGCGGCGCCTCCGCTCACCTCGGCACTGAGGTTCCTGCCGCCGGTGACGGATGCGACCAGCTCGGTGATCGCCGGCCTGTCGGCCTTCAACCACGTCGCACTCCCGGTACTCGCGCTGACCCGCACCGTGCTCAGCCTCGCCAACCCGGTGTCGCTGAGCATCGGGCCGGCGCTCCGCAATCTCGTTACGGCCGTGCGCTACCTCGGAGCTCGACGCGACAGCCTCGCGGCCTGGTTTTCGAACACGGGCGACCTCGGCGCGAGCCGCGACGCCAAGGGGTACTTTGCCCGCTTCTTCCTGTTCATGGACCCTGGCACCGCCTTCGGATTTCCCGGATCGTTCCGCAACAATGCTTATACGCAGCCTGGCGACGCCGGTGGCAACCAGGCCTACAGCGGCTATCCGCGCCTGCTTCCCTACATGCCGCAGCCGCCCTCGACCCGGGCCCCATGATGTCCAGCCAACGGGACAGGGGGGTCGAAATCGCCCTATGCCGCGGACCCGCTGGGTTGCTCTGCGTTCGGGCTACCGTGACATGTGGGTGAGATGCCCATCACGCGGCCTCACGCGTCGACTACCACGATCTGCACAGCGGTCAACGGCGATTACAAGCAGCGCGCGCGGGCTGATGCACTCGCCGCGCAGCTCGCGACGCTCGATCAGGCGACTGCGGCTACCCGCTGGCGTGGAGGATCGCTTCGAGGTCGCGTAGCTGTCGGCTGACACTGCCGCAGACCTGGTCGCAGAGCTCGAATACTGCCGGCTCGCTGATTGCGTAGCGAACGGTGTTGCCGTGCTTGGTACGGCTGAGCATGCCGGCGGAGTGGAGGATCCCAAGATGCTTTGAGACGTTCTGTTGAGAGGCTCCAAGTGCCGCCTGGAGCTCCGTGACGGTCGCGGCGGACTCACGCAAGCAGTCGAGCAGCCTGATGCGCATTGGCTCTCCCAGAACGCGGAAGCGTTGCGCGATCAGCTCCACCAGCGGCTCTGGCAGTGGACGAGGGATGGCAGAATCCCGGCCCTGTATTGGCATGGGATGATGAAGGGCCGCGTGTAGCGCGGTCTGGCTGGACGCCGCGCGGAGCGGCAAAATGCGGTTCACGCCAACCGAGACCGCATGACACCACCAGACAACCCCAGCTCCGTTGCACCGTCAGCCACGCTCGGCACGCCGGAAATCGCTCCGCTGCGCGCCGAGCTGCGGCGGGCCCAATCCACGCTGGCACGGGTCGATGCGGGACTCGCTCAGCTGCAACGTGCTGATCCGACGCCCTCACCACGAGCGCGGCCGAGCCGCTACTACGAGCTCCTGCTCGACGTCTACGAGCACGGACGCCACGGGATCGCCAACGAAGCGTTCGGAGCGGTGGGGGCAGCACACGGCTATGACCGCCGGGGGCTCGGTGGCTTCTTCGCCGGACGCCGTGCTCCGCTCCGCCTCAGCGATGACCGTGTTCGTCTGACCCCCGAGGGTGAGCGGCTGCTCGAGCAGCACCTGCAGCAGCACACGTCGTGAATCGAGAATTGATCAAGCCGCTGGTCGACCGCGACTGGCTGCTCGCGCACCTCGGCGACCCCAGCGTCGCCGTGCTCGAGGTCGACGAGCGACCCTTGCTCTACCGCGTCGGACACATTCCCGGCGCGCACTGCCTCGACTGGCACACCGACCTGCAGGATCCCGTCACCCGCGACATCCCCAGCGCCGCCTCGATCAACCGCCTCTGGCGACGCACCGGCATCGACAAAGACCGCCTCGTCGTGCTCTACGGCGACAAGAACAACTGGTATGCCTGTTTCGGTTACTGGCTATTTCGCCTCTACGGCCTCAATCGTTTGGCCATCCTCGACGGAGGTCGCCCCGCATGGGTGACTGGCGATCTGCCCCTCACCACCGACGAGCCCGCGGAGTTCACCGGTGGCGCACCCCCGACAGTCAGGCTAACTCCCCACCTCCGTGCGGGCTGGTCAGACGTCATCGCGCTGGCCACCGACTCGGGTCAGCTCCTTGACGTGCGCACCCCCGAGGAATACCGAGGCGAGCTCCTCACCGAGCCCGGCTACCCCGGGGAAGCTGCGCAGCGACCCGGCCACATCCCGGGCGCCCATAACATCCCCTGGGATCAAGCGACCACGAACGACGGCCGCTTCAAGTCAACCGAGGAGCTGACCGCGATGTTCGCGGCGGCCGGCGTGCGCGAGAACGCCCCGACCGTCACCTACTGCCGGATCGGCGAGCGCAGCGCGCACACCTGGTTCGTCCTGCACGAACTGCTCGGCTGGCGGGACGTCCGCAACTACGACGGGTCGTGGACTGAATGGGGAAGCATGATCGGGATGCCCGTCGCGCTCGGCGAGGAACCTGGGCAGATCGCGGAGATCGCGGCGGGTTGGCGCCCGGCGCTTGCCGGAGCGAACACGACTCCCGCCCCCCGGTCCTAGACGCTGCGCGAGATCAGCCGCTAGTCGAGCTGCGTCGGTGCTCAATCGGCAGTCCGGCTTGTGTCCACGCCGGCCAGCCGCCGGCTATCTCGCCCGCTCCACGCCATCCGGTGAGCTTCGACCGGTGGGCGTGCTGGCAGAGGTAGATGGCCCCCGGGCCTCGCGGGAACAAGAGATGGCGGACCAGCGAGACGCGCTGGATGCCCGGCGGCCACCCGTACCGGGCGCGCTCAAGCCCGCTACGCAGGTCGTAGAGCTGAGCGTCGCCGGCTTGGACCGCCCTCCAAGCCTCCGCCGGCTCCACGGACCGAACCGCTTTGGCTGATTTCATCGGGACGACATCCTCAGCAAACCTCTCTCACCCCCTACGAAGCGCCGAATTCCTAGGCGCGCTTTCGACCCATGAAGTCCATGCCGAACAGTGGTGCGAACAGACAGAAATTGAAGATCCCGGCCAGCAGCGGGACCAGGCCGACCACCGCGATCGCCACCCCCGCGCTCCCACCGATCCCCGCCAGACCGATGGCGATGATCGCGGCGCCGGCGGCGATCCGCGTCGCACGCCCGGCACTACTGCGCATGAATCCGACAAAGCCCAAGAGAAACCTCCGGTTCGAGAGCAGACCCGATGTCCGCTCATACCAAGAGACGAACGAGCACCTCGTCGTGGACAACATTGTTTGTGGTGCGCGGCTCGCTCAAAGACAATGTTTCGATCGACCACCAGGAATTCACCGCGCTTACCGCTGCTCACTTCGGCCGGCTCCGCCTCCTGGCGCGACGCCTAGCTCCCAGAGGCCTGGATCCGGAGGACCTCCTACAGGACACGCTGGAGCGCGGCTGGCGCTCACATGGCGAACTGCAGCACCCGGACGCGGCCGGGACCTGGCTGCGCACGATCATGGTCAACCGCGTGCGCGATCACGCGCGGCGCGCCAGCCTGCTCACGTTCAGTCCCATGCCGGACGCGCTCGAGCCAGAGGATTTGGAGATCGAGGATCCCCTGGTCGTGATTGCGGCCGCCGAGCAGGAGAACCAGCTGCGCTCCGCCCTACGGATGCTGCCACCCGAGGAGGTGATGGCCCTCGTCCTGGTTGACGGGGAAGGCTGGCAAGCCGCCGAGGTCGCCGCGGTTTGCGACTGTTCCTCCGGGGCGATTCACAAGCGCGTGCAGCGGGCCCGGGCCCGACTGGCGCTGAACCTGGCCTCCGCGACGAGCCAACGGAGCTCGCGCCCGACTACAGCTTCATGCCACGACGCCCGCGCCCTGGCCTCGGACTACCTGGATGGCCGGTTGGGCGCCGAGACGCGGACACAGCTCGAGGCCCATCTGCGGTCGTGCGAGCGGTGCCCTCCCGTGCTCCGGGCGCTGCGGGGGATCGTCGCCGCGCTCGGGGCCGGCCGAGGGCCGTTGATGCCCGCCGACCGCATGACAGCTCTGCACGCCAAGCTGGCGCAGTGACGACCACGTCCGCCCCAACCGTCGTGGTCATCGGGGCGGGTCCCGGCGGCCTCGCGGCCGCGAGGCGTCTGGTCGAGCGCGCGCACGAGCGCATCAACGTCGTGCTGGTCGCGACGAAGGCCACGGCCACTCATCTGGCGAGCACGATTGACGTGGCGCTCGGTTCGGCTGAGCCCGAGTCGGTCGAGGTCCCGATCAAACTACGTGGGGTGCGTCTCCACGTCGGGCAAGCGCACATCACCGATGACCTGCGGCTATCCGTGGACGAACAGCGCTGGGAGACTGACGCGGTCATCGCCGCTCCCGGTCTGTCGCTGGACTTCGGCGCGATCCCTGAAGCCGATGGCGTGGTCGCGGCGTGGGATCCGCGATCCGCGGGTAGCGCCGCTTCCATTTTGCCTGGCGCCCAGACGATCTGCGTGATCGTGGCCAGCCTTCCCTACCGCTGCCCCCCGGCACCGTTCGGCCTGGCGATGCGCCTGGCCGCGCGCGGCCATCGGGTCACCGTCTGCACCCCTGAGGCACGCCCGCTCGCCGGCGTCGGACCATCGGCGGTGCGACTTCTCAAGCACGCGTGCAAAGCCGCCGGCGTCCGGGTCGTGACCTCGTTTGAGCCAGACCTGGCCGCTGGCCTCAACGCCCGCGTGCGGTCACTGGCAGGCGAAGAGGTCAGATTCCAAGCGGCGGTGGTGATCCCGCCCCATCGGCGGGCATTCGCGCTCAGCTCATTGTCCGGTAAGGGCCCTCTCGTGTCCTGCGCGCCGGACGGCCGCGCGGGCGCTCAGCTTTGGGTGGTTGGCGACGCCCGGCACACGCCGATGCCGCGCGCGGCCGGGGTGGCCGCGACCCAAGGCATCAACGCTGCCGATGCTGTCCTCGCTGATCTGGGCATCGCGTCTGCGCCGGCTCCGGCGCTACCCGCGCCAGCCTGTTGGCTTTGGACTGACGAGCGCCAAGCCGCCCGGATCGCCCTCGCCTTCCCGGATGGTCTGCCGCCAAACGGTCAGGCTGTGGTGCAGATCGACGGACCGAGCACGAGGCTCGCCAGCGAGGCACGCCGAGGCGTGGCCGAGCTGAAGGCACAGGCCTCCGGCTGAACTGCCCGCCGATAGGAGCCGGTGCGTTCGCATGAGCCAAGAGCGTCGCGGTCACGAGGACCTGACCCGGCTTGTGACCGACGGATGGCACTTCGATCCCTCGGTTGGGGCTTTCGTTGCGCTCGTGGCGATGCTTTACGTGGTTGGTGCGCGACGGTCGAGGCTGCGAAAGACCGGCCCGGAGGTGGGCCGGATGGGTGCCTTCTTTGCCGGGCTGCTGATTGTGGTGGTGGCGCTGGAGGCGAGCATCGATGGTCTGTCGGAGCGGTACTTCTGGATTCACATGCTCCAGCACGAACTGCTGTTGGTGATCGCCCCATCGTTGCTGCTGCTCGGCAAGCCGCTGCCCACGATTTGGCGCGCGGTGCCGCTCGACGCCCGGCGCGCCACCGCCCGCAGGATCGTCAAGAGCCGCCGTGTGCAGGGCGCTTGGGGCGCCACCGGGAGTCTGGCGCTCGGCCCAGGCGGCGTGGCTGATGTTCATAACGACCCTCGTGCTCTGGCACCGTCCCTTACATATATGACCTGACCCTGCGGATACCGGCTTTCCATGTCTTGGAGCATGGACTGTTCTTTGGCACCGCGCTCAACTTCTGGGCGCGCGTGATCCCAAGCCCGCCGATACGTCGGCTGCGTCAGCGAACCCAGCTCGTCGCCTACCTGGGTGGGGCGGCGCTGTTTGAGAACGTGTTCGACACGCTCTTCGTCGCTGCACCGCTCTTCGCCCATCAGCGACAGCTCTCTGACCGGACGGGACGACGCAAAATCTTTGTCCTCACCGCGGCAATCGTGTACGGCCTGGCGTTGTTCGTGGTCGCCACCGGCTGCGCCGGACGTCGTCGTGCCCCGAACGATCGGGTCGATCTCTGACGCGCGAGCCGCCAGCGTGCGGTTCGCCGGGTGGCGCTGAGGCCAGCCGGCACACCGTCGCCGGTTTGATGATGGCATCCCGCATCCTGACCTGCGCTACGCATCCGGCGCATCGGCAATAGCAGGTCACTTGCCTGCGGGCTGCGGCGTGGAGCTCAGACAGGGAGACGAACAGCCGCTACACCTCACCACTCATTTCCGCCGAGCGGATACAGCGCTGATCGCCGCCGCCATCCTAGGCGCCGGCGGCGCCACGGCGCGCTGCGCTCGCTGCGAGCGGCAGGGCGCATTACCAGAACGGTGTCCTGGACGAGATCGCGCTCGACTACTACGCCCAGTCCGACGATGGCACCGTGTACTACTTCGGCGAGGCCTCGGACTTCTAAGACCCGTCGGGCACGCATGTGATCAGCCACAAAGGGGTGTTCCGCTGCGGGCACGATACGAAGGTGCGGGATCGCGATGCCCGTGCATCCGCACATCGGCCAGCACTTCCACCTTCGCGACGCTCCCCGTTTGGGCTCGCAACGCGACTGCACGCGGGACAAACGCGCCTGCGGTGGGCGCAGCGGTGCTGGAGGGCGTCACCCCCCCGCCTGCGCGAACGGCGGCGGCCCGAGCAGCTTGACGGCGCCGGTGCGCTCGGCCGCCGCGCCGATCCGCTCGATGTCAAGCGGGCTCTCAGGAGGGAGTGCCCGTTCTGTGGCCGGCTGGCCGACGTCGCGGAAAAATGCCTCCATCGCGCCGCTGCCGGGTGTGATCAGGATCACGGCGCGCGCCATCTCAGAGGTGACGACATATGCGTGCGGGACGCCGCGTGGGACCGAGACGAAGCCCCCGGCCCCGAGCGTCCGTTCGTCGCCGTCGAGGTGGAAGCGAGCCTCCCCCTCGAGGATGTAGAAGGTCTCCTCCTCTGCGGGGTGTGTGTGAAGCGGGGTGACCTTGCCCCGGCGGGCAAGTTCCTCGACGAGGAGGAACGCCCCGCCGGTATCGGCGCCCGTCGCCTTCAAGGTCAGCAGGTCGTTGTTGAACCACAAGGCCTCCCCCGCCTCGGGGGCTAGGACGATGGGGCTCGCGGTCGAGGTGATGGTCTCGTCGGTTGGCATGGGCGCCTCCTGGTCGGGTTAGACTTCATGAGACTAGAGTATCATGATGAGTATGTCACTCTCATATCAGGAGAGCGGCCGTACGCGGCAGAAGGCGCGCACGCGGCGGGCGCTGATCCAAGCGGCCCGGGAGCTCCTCGCGCAGGGCATGAACCCGACCGTCGAGCAGGCGGCGGACGCAGCCGAAGTCTCGCGGGCCACCGCGTACCGGTATTTCCCCAACCAGCGCGCCCTGCTTCTCGCGGTGTTTCCCGAGATCGGCAGCCCCACCCTGCTCCCGGACCCGGCGCCAACTGACCCGGAGGCGCGCCTCGATGCCGTCATCGTCAATCTCTGCCGGCAGCTTCTCGAGCACGAGCCCGAGCTTCGGGCGGAGCTGCGCGTGGCGCTCGACCCCCAGGAGAGCGGGCAGGACCTGCCTTTGCGGACGGGGCGGGCGATCGGATGGATCGAGGAGGCACTACGCCCCCTGGAGGATCGATTGGCCGCCGCCGACCCGCGCCGCCTGGTTTTCGCAATCCGGACGGCCGTGGGAATCGAGGCGCTGGTCTGGCTGACGGATGTTGCCGGCCTCTCGCGCGAGGAGGCCGTCGAGCTCATGCGCTGGTCGGCGAGCGCGCTGATGCGCGGCGCGCTCGCCGAGAGCGAGGCCTGAGACATGCACCTATGCTCGGGTCACGGCGGGTCATCGTCGACTGCGATGGGCTCGTCGACTCGGAGCTCTCTCCTATCAAGCGGTGGTAGCTGGGCTCACGTCCTCGGCTCCTCGATCTCTCGCTCGAGGAAGCCGAGGCGAGTTCACCGGCCGCTCGTCGGCCGACCGCCTGGTGCGTCGAGGCAGGACCGGGCAGGCACCCGGGCTCGAGCGCGAGCTGCGCCCGGTCGAGGGCGTCGAGGCCGCGCGGAACGAGATCAGCCGCCGAGCTGCGTCGCACGCGGGCGCGCACAAATCGGGCTGACTCTCCGCCTCACGGGGCCAAGCCGAGCACTTGGGTGAAGGGGGAAAAGCTCGAAGCGATTCACTTGGCCGCGCTTGAGGCACTGACGAACGTGGTTGTGCACGCATATGGCGGCGCTCCGGGATGCATCTATCTCACCGCTGCGCTTGCCTCAGAAGAGTTCTGGGTGCTGATCGGCGATGATGGCCGCGGATTAATTGCCGCTAGCGACAGCCCCGGCCGCGGCAGGGGATTGGCGTTGATCGGATATCTCAGCGACCACTTCGAAGTCGCGACACGCTCAGGCGGGGGCACCGAGCTGCGCATGGGATTCAGCCTCAGCTCTGTTGAGGTCGCCGCGTAGGATCAGTCTCTCGAGCATCGGCTTCCTCGACCAGCTCCGCGCCTCGACCGTCTTTCTCGATGAGGACGTAGCCGGCTCGAGTCGCGACGACCGTCTCGACGTCGAGGAACTCATGACCCGGGTAGCACATGAAGCGTCGGGGATTGACGCGCACATCTTCATACTCGCGCAGCGTGAGCTCGATTAGGAGGTTGCAGTCGTCGTGCGCGCACTCGCAGCGAAAACAGCGGACATCATCCGCCTGGCCGGGCCAGGCCCCGCGCATGATCGCTTCGTTAACCTCGCGAAGCGACGCCTCATTCAAAGCGAACCGCTGAAAGCGGGCTTCCATGGCGAGATCCTCTCATGTCGACGTGAGGTCGCTTGCCTATCCGCGGCTCCGCTTGGCCTTGAATAGCTTCGCGCCACCGGAGACACAGCGGCTGAACGGCGTGCCGGGCGTGCCGGCGACGTGGGTCTTGCTCTCGCCCTGGCAGTACTTGTCGTACGCCTTGGCCTTGGCGGGCAGAGGGACTTTCGGGCCGACGGTGGTGGTCTTGTGTGCGGTGCCTCGGTTGCTCGCCGGACCGGCCGCGAGCGCGGATGGCGCTCTACCCCAGAGCGGGGTAGTTGCAGGTTTTCTTCGACGAAGTCTTCGCCGATGGGTGTAGGCGTGGAGAGTTTGCCGACGATCGCGGTCAAGCGTCTCGCTCGTATTCCGGCCCGGTAGACGCTGACCGTTCGTTCGTTGAGGTCACCGACGATGTGCCAGGGGCTGGTTGAGATCAGCGTGTTCGTCGCGTTGATCCAGATGTAAACGCCGCAACACCCGTACTCGTCGAAAACGCCTCGCAGAAGCTGTCTTCCATAGCCGTGACACGCCGAGTCGTTTCCGCAGTTCCTGCTCTCGGAGAGACTGTTGTTAGCGTCTAGCCCGCATCGTGCAGTAATGACCGCGCCCCCGATGAGCGGGGGCGCGGAAACGTCCGGCTGAGCAGGGATCCTGGGCTTGTCGAAGGTCCTTGATCCCGAGCTTGGAGGTTCACCTTGAGGGTGATGCGTGATGGACGCCCGGTAACCGTAGAAGTCAGCGCGGACGGAGCGGGGTTGGTGTCGCACGCCGGCAGCGCGTTGCTGGCGCAGGTCGCTGACAAGGTCGGGCTCACCAGCGCGTTGTCGCTGCGGCTCGCCGGGTTGAAGCAGCGGGCTCGTGGGCATGACCCTGGCCGGGTGATCCGCGATCTCGGGGTGATGCTCGCCGACGGCGGGGAGTGCGTCTCCGATCTCGGCGGGCAACGTGACCAGGAGGCGCTGTTCGGGCCGGTCGCGTCTGACTCCACGGCGTTCCGGACGGTCGACCGGATCGCATCGACGCCGGGCATGTTGGACGCGCTGCGCGCCGCGCACGCCAGGGCCAGGGCGCGGTTCTGGCAGCTGCACGGCGCGCCAACCCAGTTGAGGATCGATGTCGACGCGACGTTGATCACCGCCCACTCGGAGAAAGAGAAGGCAGCCGGGAACTACAAGGGCGGATACGGGTTTCACCCGTTGCAGGCGTACCTGGATGAGACCCGGGAGGCCCTCGGCGGCGTGTTGCGACCGGGGAACGCGGGCTCGAACACCGCCGAGGATCACAAGGCGGTGATCGACCGGGCGCTCGCGCAGATCCCCGCCGAGTACATCACGGAACTGGAGATTCTCGTGCGGGCCGATTCCGCCGGCGCAACGCACGGGTTCCTCGACTACTGCCGTGAGGGGAACCTGAGGTTCTCGGTCGGCTACGAGCTGACCGAGAAGGTCCGCGCCGCGATCCTCGAGATCCCCGAGGATGCCTGGGTCCCGGCGCTCGACCAGGACGGCAGCGAGCGGGCGAACGGCGAGATCGCGGAGATCACCGACATGGTCGACCTGTCCTCCTGGCCGGAGGGAGCCAGGCTGATCGTGCGCCGCGAGCGTCCGCACCCCGGCGCGCAACTGTCGTTCACCGACCATGACGGCTACCGCTTCCAGGCGATCCTGACAGACCAGCCCGACCCGGACATCGCCCTGTTGGAGTGCCGGCATCGCCAGCACGCGCACGTCGAGGACCGGATCCGTGACGACAAAGACACCGGCCTGTCCAAGTTCCCGTTCAAGAAGTTTCAGCTCAACGAGGTGTGGTTGGAGATCGTGATGCTCGCGCACGACCTGATCATCTGGACCCAAGCGCTCTGTCTTGACGGCGAACTCGGCAAAGCCGAACCCAAACGGCTGCGTTACCGCCTCTGGCACGTTGCTGGGCGGCTCGCGTTCCACGGCCGCCGCGCGAAGCTGCACCTGCAGAGCACATGGCCGTGGGTCGACGACCTCCTCGCCGCGTTCCAAAAGCTCAACGCGCTCCCAGCCGCCACCGGCTGACCGCCGCCGGCCCCCCACCACCACCCAGCAGACCCCCGGCGCCCGGCCCCGATCACCCCTGCGCACAAACAGGCCCGAACGCGCCGGACGTTCCCGCGGGAACGCGCCGAGTGCGTCACCACCAGCCCCAACCGTCACCGCCAACACCGGTGACCGTGATCCGGCGTCTCGCAGTCACCCTCACACGCCTATTGCACGATCCGGGCTAGTGCGTACGCACAGACCTGGGTTCCGCAGTGAGTGCCGTTACCTTTGGCATGAACCATTGTCGACCTGATTCCCGGTCGAGTGGTGTAGGTAGGGTGCCGGTACGCACTTGGCGCCGTAGTAATTGGCGGCGCCGTAGCGATCGTACCCCGCCAGCGCGGTGGCGGCCGTGACAGCGAGGACCGCCGTGGCTAGTGCAATCACGGTTGCTGCTCTTATACGCATCTGCTGTCCCCCTCTGCGGCTCATCAATAGTGGTGTTGTCGAGAGCTTCGTTTGCAGACGCTGTCCTCGCCGGAGCTCCGCCATCACGACCCATCAGCGGTATTGCTCAGTGCCTTTCATCAATCAGTCATCGTAAGGGGTATGTTGGGCTTGTCAAGCAGGTTCTGAGGGCGGAGCAACCCCTAGCCATCGGCGGCGAGCTTCTGGCCGAGCTTCTTCTTCGCGCGGTGAATGCGGACCTTGATGGTTCCGACAGGGGTCCGAAGCAGCGTCGCGATCTGTGGATCGGATTTTCCGGCCCAGTAGCGCAGAAACAGCGCTTGGCGCTCCACAGCGGAGAGCTCCGAGAGCCCGGCGATTATGTCTAGGCGCCGATCCAGGTTCCCGAGATGGCCTTGGGCTCGGCTGGGCTCATAGTCGTCAGGAAGGTGCTGGTGCGTGCGGCCGGCGTTGATCCGTAGCGCTTCCCGCCGTGCGATAGCTCTCACCCACGCGTCCGGGTTCTCGCCGGAGCACGTATGAGCGTTACGCCACGCCCGCAGGATCGCCTCTTGGGCCGCGTCCTGGGCATCGTGGCCGTCGAGGAACCTCCGCGTTTCCCGCAGCGCGACAACGCGGAGGCGACACCAGTCCCAAGTCGGCTGATTCGTGGCAAAGGAATGCTGATTGATGAAACCATTTGACTACTCGGCCGGGTCAATGTTGCGTGACCAGCGCGACAGCTCTCGACAGCGACGCTCGTGAGGCCTACGACACGATCGCGTCTGCCTACGACGTCCTGACGGCCCCGTACCCCTACGACCGCTGGCTTCTTGCCATCGAGGACCTCGCCCTCAGCCACGGTCTAAGCGGCCGGCGTTTGCTCGACGTCGCGTGCGGCACGGGAAAGAGCTTCTTGCCGCTCCGCGCCCGCGGCTACGAGGTGACCGGCTGCGACATCTCAACCGGCATGCTGCGATGCGCCCAGCGTAAGGCGCCCGACGTACCGCTCTACCAGGCTGACATGCGGGAGCTTCCCGTCTTCGGCCACTTCGATCTGATCACCTGCTTGGACGACGCTCTGAACTACATCGTCGAAGAGGGCGAGCTCGAGACCGCGTTGAGAGGGATCGCGAGCAACCTCGCCGACGACGGAATCGCAGTCTGGGATCTCAACAACGTTGCGCAATACCGCGGTCAGTTCGCCCACGACCAGATCGTGGCCCGGGAGGACATGTTCATTGGCTGGCGGGGGGG
>JRHI01000043.1_pt1 | contig 113456 bp, 103 predicted proteins | sample 215371 | NCBI WGS metagenome assembly JRHI01 (sample SAMN02929681, study PRJNA255918) | sediment metagenome | biome: cave system; feature: Ice Cave; material: Sediment; isolation source: sediment from deep within a dark volcanic ice cave with no known source of... ...
TATACCATTGTTTTTGATACGAGGCCGCCAATCCGCCCATCCATGTTCACTAAAAAACCTTGCCAGACCACCAAGAACTATTACTCAAAACCAGCTAGTGGTCAGTCCGATGAGCCTTTGAAGTCTCATGCATACTAGCCTCGCATTACACTAGCACTTCCTCTGAAGAGAACATCGCGAAAGAGGCTGCAAAGCTTGTCCTTCGCTAACCTCTGCTGCGTCCGTTACAATGCACCTTTGTGGATCACAAGCATCCAAGCAGACTGCATTGAGCGTAGTTATTAGTAGCTATGAATAGATTTGATCAGGAAAACTTTTCTGAGCTTGTGAGACAGTTTCTCGCCCTATGGTGTGAAGAAGGTGCTGATCTTCATACCACGGAGCTTGCGCTATTCAATAAATTCCGAGTGTTCTGGGCACAAGCTACACATCGATGGACACATGAGGCATCCTATAGTGAATTGCATGTGGAATTGCAGCGTCGAGGATATCATTTCGCTCGGACGCCTAGACGTACCTGGTATGGCTTGAAGTTGCGGAAGAAGCCAAGAAAGGCGTAGCAGAAAGCAAGCGTAACGTTGAGTATTTCGAGAGGCTCCTGCTTTTCCCGAGGAGCAAAAACAACATATGGCTATGGTATAGCGCGGAAGAGAAGGTTTTTGCCAGGGGTACAAGGGCAAAATTACGAAAAACGTAATGAACTGGCTAGGTAAGCTATGCCTTTCGGGCAATTCATTACATGAAAAAGAGTTATTCGAACTATCAATGGAGCATAGAAGCACTACGCGCTCTTAACTTGCCCCCCATGACTCGTTGCTAATATAGTGGGTGATCTCAGCCTCGTTATCGTAAAAGTAGCTGATAGCGTCGTAGACCTGTGCCAGGGTGATTTGTTGGGAATTGGCAATTTCTTCAGGGTCTTGACCTGATTGGAAGAGAAGGATAATATGCCGTACGCCTGTACGAGTACCTGCGATGATCGGTTCCCCACCATAGATGGCCGAGTCACGGACGATGTAGGGATGCGCTGTACGTTCAATAGCCAAAGACGTTAACTCCTTCCTGGTTTGTTTTTCACACTCCATAGTGTAACCTCAGTACCTTCATGCGTCAACTACCTTATCACGAAAAATTTTCACAGTATTTTCACAACGCAACAGGTCTACTCACATCCCACTCCATGCTGATTTACATTTATTCAGCACCTGCTTGATAAGAGCAAATTTTAACGAATCTTTAAGAAAGCTTGACAGCGCAAAAAATGCAATGTACAATAAGCGCAATGAAAGGAGGTGGTGTGCAATGAATGAACGTAGTCGCTGCACAGGCAGCACAGTGATTTCCTACACCTTCCAGATGAGAGGTTGTCGGCCTTAGTGCCGCATCAAGCTCACTGGTAGGTGGCTAACGCTCCCTGCCTGTGCAGCGTCCCCCCAGAGTGATGGCCCGAAGAAAATTCGCCTTCACTCTGGGATTTTTATACATCCTTTGCTATTCATCAGTTTCAGGCCTGGCAAGCCGGAACTAGTTTTCCACCGCGTATCTCTGGTACCCTGGTACAGACTTCCCGCTTGATTCAGCGATTGCGATTTCTTCATTATTTTTAGCTTCCGCTGGAATGTGAAATGTAGGTTGGTAGGACGAGCTAAATCGTATGCAGTTAAGCGTCTCTTCAGCAAGAAAAGGACTCGATGTCGCAGAAATACGACTTCGACTTGAGACTCGTCTATTTGGGATTGGCGAAAAACTGGTATACCTACCCACTATAGATTCAACAAATTCGTTTGCAATGAAACTGGCTAATGAGCGGCCAGAAGAGGGGGTGGTGGTACTTACCGACAGTCAGACTGCCGGCAAGGGCAGGTTAGGCAGACGCTGGGTGGATATGTTCGGATGCAATGTACTCTCATCAACATTGCTCCGACCTCTTTTCCCACCTCACGTTTTGGTAATGGTTGCCTCGCTTGCCATCGTAGATGCAATCGCTAAAACATGTGGGATAGCTGCAGTTATTAAGTGGCCCAATGACGTACTTATCGGGGACCGCAAAGTTGCTGGCATCCTAATAGAAACAAGCCATATTCCGCGTAGAACAATGGAGCAAGAACGCTCTAGCCAGCTGATTGCTATCCTCGGTATTGGCGTAAATGTTAACGGCAGCATCTTAGACATACCCGTAGCACCTTCTCTCGTGGCCTCTCAATCGTTAGAAAGGCATCTTCAAGGGGGACCGGATTCGTTGAGTGTGACAGCGACAACCCTTGAAACGGAATGTGATCATGTGGTGAGTCGAGAGGCGTTTATCACTCACCTGTTGCAACGTATCGAGGCTGATTATCTATTGTTGCAACAGGAGGCTCAGGAACCTTTTTTCACAGCAAATGGCCATGGCCCAGTCTCCCATACAATTTGGGAGCAGTGGCGCAGCCAATTATCAACCCTTGGTCGACCAATTTATGTGCATCAGGGCGGTACTGTTTTAAGTGGTATCGCTGAAGAGGTGAGTGAAAACGGGGAGCTGTTACTCCGCCTTCATTCAGGTGAATTAGTTCCTATAAATTCGGGAGATGTTGGATATCCAACAGGGTAATCACTTATCCTGCTTTAAGTTGAGTCAGGATAAGCGAACGAGGAATAGGCAGAGAACATAGAACGTGTTGTCTCGGCCAGAGTATTGAAGGGACAAAGAGATGGAGACACAGGAAGTCATTACCAGTGATGGACTACAACACGCGCAGAGTCAGTTGGAGTATTTGTATACCGTTGGCCGCGCCAAAGTTGCACAGTACCTGTATGACGCCAAGGAATCGGGTGATGTGATTGACAATGCCGCTTATGAAGATGCAAAGAACCAACAGGCGCTTCTTGAGGGTAAGATCCAATACTTAGAACAATTACTAGCCAAGGCGAAATTGATCAGTGAGGTACGCACAGACGTCGTCTCCCTCGGTTCTGTTGTACATCTCCGCAATAGTGATGACCGTGAGTACAACTATAAACTCGTTGGAGCATACGAGGCAAATCCAGGTGCCGGTCGTATATCAAACGAATCACCGGTGGGGAAAGCGCTGTTGGGCCAAAAAGTAGGTGACCTGGTCATAGTCTCTACGCCCGGCGGAGTGAAGGAGTATACCATCCTCTCCATATCATAACCCCAGGCAGTAGCAGCATTCGACCGACCTGTGGCCCATATAATACGAGCCGCGGGCCGGTTTTTTTGTGCTCGCCAGGTAACGCCCGGGGTGTTTCTATGACTATTCGATCTTTGAAAACAATGTTACAATATATCCGCAATTATTGTTGGAGGAAAAAGATAGCTATGGCAGACGAACGAGAAATGCGTATGCAACGCTTGCGCGCCTTAAGGGAAGAAGGTATCAACCCGTACCCTAATCGAGTTCAGCGCACCCATACCATTTCAGAACTATTACAACACTTCGATGAATGGCAGGGGCCAGAAGGCTCCTTTACCGTTGTTGGCCGCATTCGTCTCATGCGCGAAATGGGCAAAGTTGCCTTTAGCAAGATTGAAGATGGTACCGGCAGCATTCAGACCTACTTTCGTATCAACGATATAGGTGAGGAAGCCTATCGCAGGATCAAGCTAGTAGACCTCGGTGACTTCGTACAGGTAAGTGGTTTTCTCTTTCTTACCCGCACAGGTGAACGCACCATACATGTCAGCGAGTTTCGTATTCTGTCTAAGGGACTGCGTCCACTACCAGAAAAGTTTCACGGGTTAGAGGATAAGGAGATACGGCAGCGCAAGCGCTATCTCGATCTCATTGCCAACGGTGATGAAATCAAGAACATCTTTGTCACTCGCAGTCGTACTATTACAGCCATGCGTCGTTATCTCGATGAACTTGGTTTTCTTGAGGTCGAGACTCCTATCCTGCAACCTCTCTACGGCGGTGCCACCGCGCGCCCTTTTATTACCCATCATAATACGCTAGATCGAGATTTCTATCTTCGTATTGCCGTTGAACTTTATCTAAAGCGCCTCATTGTGGGTGGGTTTGAAAAAGTATATGAAATTGGACGCGATTTCCGTAATGAAGGTATTGATCGTACTCATAATCCTGAATTTACCATGATGGAATGTTACCAGGCATATGCTGATTATGAAGATATAATGACCCTGGTTGAGGAGATGATACATTTCATTGCTATAGAAGTGAAGGGAACGCCGCGCATCACCTACCAGGGTTATGAAATAGATCTCACTCCCCCCTGGCCGCGTATACGCCTGCTTGATGCTATCGCTGAATTTACAGGAATTGAGGTCAATCTTTTCCCCGACAAAGAGAGCCTTGCTGCAGAGATGCGCGCCAATGGCTATGAGGCAGATCCCAGGCTTGGACATGGCCGCTTGATTGATGATCTCATGAAAGCAATGTTCCGTAAGGGCATTCCCGTCTTGCGCCAGGCCATTTTCTTGACCGACTATCCGCGCGATATCTCGCCGTTGGCAAAGGATCACACTGAAATACCTGGATTGGTCGATCGTTTCCAGCCATTCATCGGCGGTTTGGAGTGCGGTAACGCCTTCACTGAATTGAATGACCCGCTCGACCAGCGCGCGCGTTTCGAGGAGCAAATGCGCCAGCGCGATCAGGGGGATGATGAGGCCCAGGTCTTAGATGAAGACTTCCTTGAGGCTTTGGAGGTGGGGATGCCACCTACTGGAGGCATCGGTATCGGAGTCGACCGCCTTGCAATGCTCATGGCTGATCAGGAATCTATACGCGACGTCATACTCTTCCCAGCCATGCGAAAGACCGCGGAGGAACAGTAGCTCGCTACAAAATCCTTTTTTCTCTGCTCGCCGATGTAGGTGGCGAGCAGAGAAATGCTTGACATTCCAACCTTCAGATGCTATAGTGATTTCTGTCAACAAAACAGTAAGGGCGCTTAGCTCAGTGGGAGAGCGCTTCGTTCACACCGAAGAGGTCACTGGTTCGAGCCCAGTAGCGCCCACCACACTCATATAATTGGGAATACCTCACCTTGACGCATTCTTTCCAACGCCATATACTAGTAGTAAGCATCCTCGTAGCAATTGTTCGTAGAGTAAATCGCTCATAGCGTCGTTCCTAATTCACATGCACCAATCAATACTTATGGCACACGACATTGAAGCTCAACGTCAACAACTGATAACCTCGCTTCGTAATGTTGGCTTACGCGATGAACATATTCTCTCGGTCATAGCAACCACGCCACGAGAATTATTTATCGATGAAGCGCAGCGCAACATGGCCTATGCTGATTGCGCCCTCCCTCTATCCATGGGACAGACGATTTCACAACCCCTGATGGTCGCTTTAATGACACAGGCGCTGCAACTTAGTGGCAAAGAGTGTATCCTAGAAATAGGTACCGGCTCCGGTTACCAGACCGCCATCCTGGCGCGTTTGTCTGCTCACGTCTATAGTATAGAGCGACATCAGCAATTGGCATTGCAAGCGGCCAAACACCTGGAGCAGTTGGCTCTCACCAACGTCTCTCTCTATGTCGGTGATGGTTCACTCGGTTGGCCAGATGCAGCGCCATACGACCGTATTCTGGTTACAGCGGCTGCCCCTGAAGTACCGAAGCAACTCGTAGATCAGCTTGTGACATGGGGAATGTTGGTCATCCCAGTTGGAAGTCCTACGCGACAGGATTTACTTGTTGTTCATCGCGCGCCCTGGGGGCCAGAAATTCGTTCATTGGGCGGATGCGTTTTTGTTCCCCTGGTTGGTGAAAAAGGATGGAGCGAGTGAGTGCTTGAAAGTTGCACTTTGCTCGAAAAAAAATAGTATAATAGTAGCACGGGGTAGTCACTCTTTCCTGGTTACCCCATAGGGATGCGAGGGGGTATATATGACAGTAGCATTGTCCAGCATACATGGATCCAATCTCCTGGGTCTGGCAGGGTTTTTAGTGTTATGGATTTTCCTGTTCGAGTGTGCCCATGTGCTGGTAACGCTGCTACTACACGGTCCACTTATTGGTTGGGCTGTCAGCCCCCTGGGTGTAACAGTGATGTTTTTGCACGAACCATCCACCCTATACATCTGGTTAAACGTCTTGTTTCCCGCGTTTGTCTCGGGTTCAATTCTCTACGCGGGCTTCTTTACAGATCTCGCGCCCATCGCTTTTCCGCGACAACCCATCATAGAAGTCCTCGTTATTACGGTAGGCGTTCTTCTCTTGAGTACCATTGACCTCTTCAACGCCTTGCGTGACCTGCGTTATCCTTTATGGGGGGAAGCACGCATATTGCGCAGTATCCAATTCCTACGTGCCAGTTGGGCTAGTATCCACTTTACCCCCTTTGGCCTCTCCTATTTGCGCGACCGCTTCGGCTCTAGTCCGACTGACCTGTTGCAGGTATTGTAAAGGAGATCGTACAACCGAGCCCTTCATTGTTGGTAACCCAGATACGTCCACCATGCCCTTCGATAATGGCCTTGGTAACATATAATCCGAGTCCAATACCTGAGTATTGACGGCTGGCAGTATTGCGTACTCGGTAAAATCGTTCAAAAATGTGATCGAGATACTCTGGACTGATACCAATTCCCTGATCGGTGATAGTTACTAGATAATCTCCTTCATGCTTCTCGAGTTTGATCGTTACCTGCCCACCCCGAGGTGAATATTTAATGGCATTGTCCAGGATGTTCCCAACTACCTGGCTCATACGCAATTTATCGGCCAGGATAGTCGTATCTCGTACCCCGATATCAAGATATATGGTATGCTGTTCCGCGCTGGCTTGCACTGATCGTACACTCTCAGCGAGCACGTCGGCCAGATAAAAGTTGCTGTATTGTAGATGGAGTTTTCCCCATTGCACCCGTGAGAGATCCAGCAGATCGTTCACTAATCGTTCAAGGTGATCAGTCTGGCTCTGTATAATACCCAGGCTTCGTAAATCATAGCTCTCGGGTAGGTCCGCAGCGCTTATGACTTTCTCCTGCTCCAGCTGCATCTTGCGTAATCGGCGCTCAATTCGCCGAACGAGGTGTTGTGTGTAGCCCTTGATCGCGGTGAGGGGTGAACGTAACTCGTGCGAAACGATTGAGACAAATTCATCTTTTAGTTTTTCAATCTGTTTGTTCGCCGTCACATCATTGAGCAAGGCTACTACCCCTATTGGACGCACCTGTACCAAACCTGCATCATGGAGTGGAGCTGCGCTGATGCTCAGCGTCAAGGGGACAGATTCACCAATCTCACCCGCAATCAATTCCTGATTCATTACGGTCTCACCTGCCAACGCTTTATCAAAAATGCCGGCCAATTGATGCAGCCAGCCCACATTACTGGCCGATGCCAGTTTGCGCGGAGGAGTGTTTTGCTTGAGATCGACCTGCGCCTGGGCTAGTAAATGGTGTGCGGATACATTGAGCAAAGTAATCTCGCCCAGCTCATTTGTAATCAACAGCCCTTCGGCCATACTGCTGATAATGAGCTCCAGGCGTTGCCTCCCTATTTCCGCTTGCCTCCAGAGAGCAGTTTCGCGTTCGCGTAAACGCACGTTCTCTAATGCGACCGCCGCATAGTCAGCTATCATCGTCGTCAATTTGAGTAAATCAGAGTCGAAAGTTCCTTCACGCTCGTCAAATAAACTCAACATACCGACGATACGATTCTCGACGGTGAGTGGGATATTCAAAAAGGAACCTAAATCAGCCCCTCCTATCATATCCTTTTCCTGTGTTATAGAGAGTTCATCGGGTGCGTCAAGATACGAGGCAATCGCTAACTCTTCGACGGATACAGAGGGAAAATCCATCACATTGGCTGCACTGGCAATGCGCTCGATCATCGCTGCCAAAAATGGCTGACTGAGAGGATAGCAGGGGATAATCGATAACTCGAACGGCTCGCCTTTAAGTAATATGGAACAGGCGGCGAAACTATACAACTCTTGTAAAGCTGCGAGTAGGGCTCGATGTACTTGAAAGCGATCGATAGCAGCTACGAAGCTTTTCCCAATGGTATTGAGGTATTCCATCTCCTGGTGAATAGCTGCTAAGCGATCACTATTTTGCATGTGGGATGAGCGATACGCGCTTTCTGTTAGCCTGGACTGTGATTGCACGCTGCTCTCCATAGATTTTTCCTATTGTAACTGTTCTAGTTGGCGTGTAACTTCATCGTAAATGGGAGGAGCAATAAGGTCGCCAGTCAATTCTTTGAGACCAGCAAAGCACTCCTGTAACAGTGCATCTAAAGCGGCGGCAAGCTCTATTGTAGAAACACCACTCAATTGTTCGTTTACTACCGTTGGGACAACTTCAGTGTAGGGCATCTTGACAAGAAAATGAAGAAATGGATACGTGCTCGAAACTCTTTTGGCAGCACCTTGCACCAGGACACGTGTTGTGACTTTACCAAGATAAGGAGTAACCCTATCGTCAATCAACCGTAGGGCCTTCAGGTACGCCTCTGCAACCTGCTCATGAGAGACGGAAGAGGAGTGATCAGACATATTTGACATATGTTTCTCCCTTCACTTATGTAGTTTTTTCTCTCCGTAACTTATTATAGCATAGTTCTTCTACCTATTGTTAGTAGATAGTATTTGATATTGTTGAACAAACTTCCTGAATTACCTTTCCTCTCATACTAAAGAACGGTTATATGCCCTCTATTGTCACACTATATGAGTCATAGCCAATTAGACCGATAAGAGCAGAAAAGAGGATAACGGGCGCTGACCTATGCCTCTCTTGGAACCAATCCAAAAAGGCGTGCCAGCCAGAGACGAAAACCCCGCAATGGTGGTCGTCCGCTGCTATCCATGTTGGCAGCCATCTCGATTAATCGTTGGCGTCCCGCTTTCTGTTTATTGATCGACTCCTCTGCCTCTTCTTGCACCGCATAGCGTTCGCGTTGTTCGTCAATGGCGCGCGCGAAGTGCTCAGGGCGAATCATGAAGCGGCTGGCAGGTAATGCACCAGGCTCCTGAGGCTGCTCACTTTCCTTGAGGCTCGTTAGGCCTTCCTCTTCGGTTGTTTCTGTGATCTGGACACGAGTCATAGCGATTTTGGGTGCGATCCATTCACGCAAGGCGAGTAGCGCGGCTCGTCGGCAAATGGCCTCAATATCCGCGCCGCTTCTTCCCGGCGTCAGACTTGCTAATTCTTCGACCGTAACATCCGGCGCTATCGCCTTGCCGCGTATATGTACCGCGAAAATCGCCTGCCGTTCTTCCTCGTTGGGGTACTCCAATTCAACCACCAGGTCAAAACGGCCAGGGCGTAGCAATGCTGGGTCGATCAATTCAGGTCGGTTAGTCGCAGCTAGCACAATTACCCCTTCGCGCCCCTCGATACCATCCATCTCTGTGAGCAACTGTGCTATAACACCATTGCTGTAGTTTCTATCCATATCACCAGAACGTCGCGGGGCAAGCGAATCAAGCTCGTCAAAGAAGACGATACAGGGGGCCGCCTGTTTGGCATGTCGGAATACCTCGCGAATACCTTTTTCGGCTTCACCAACCCATTTTGAGAGCAGTTCAGGCCCTTTAATAGAAATGAAGTTTGCCTCGCACTGGTTCGCTAGCGCCCGTGCTATTAATGTCTTCCCTGATCCCGGAGGGCCTGACAAAAGCACACCGCGTGGAGGTTCGGCCTTGACATTGGCATAGACTTCAGGGAAGCGTAAGGGCCACTCGACCCCTTCGGTTAGTAGGTCTTTGGTTTTTTCTAGACCTCCAATATCATCCCAGGAAGTCTCGCTGACCTCAACATATACTTCGCGCGTTGTTGAAGGCTCAATCTCACGTAGAGCGGCCTGGAAATCTGCCATCGTAATGTTCAGATTTATCAGCGTCTCATAGGGAATATAGCCCCGCTGGTAGTCGATATGCGGTAAGACCCTGCGCAGTGCGATCATCGCTGCCTCGCGACAGAGCGCTTCCAGGTCGGCGCCCACGAAACCAGGCGTTAGCTGTGCCAGTCGCGCAAAGTCGATATCGTTCGCCAGGGCCGCGTCTTTACTGTGGATGCGCAGTATCTCCGTACGTGCACGAACATCTGGAACGCGTAGCCCGATTTCCCGGTCAAAGCGGCCAGGACGTCGCAAAGCTGGATCGAGCGTATTGGGCTGGTTGGTCGCGCCAATTACCACGACCTGGCCTCGCGAGGCCATGCCATCCATCAGGGTCAGCAACTGACCCACGATACGCCGCTCCAATTCGCCGGAGTTCTCTCGTTTCGCCGCCAAGGCGTCCAGTTCGTCAATGAATATGATACTTGGTGCGCGTCGTTGTGCCTCCTGGAAAACATCGCGTAGCAGCGCCTCGCTTTTCCCATAGACGCTGTTCACAATTTCCGGTCCATTGATGATCGAGAAAAACGCATTTGTCTCCGCTGCCACCACGCGAGCTATCAGCGTCTTACCGGTGCCAGGAGGGCCATAGAGTAACACCCCTTTGGGCGGCTCAACACCAAGACGATCAAAGACGGCGGGGTACTTTAAGGGCAACTCGATCATTTCACGGATACGCTGTAGTTCCTTCCCCAACCCGCCAATATCCTCGTAACTGACTCTTCCTGGCGCTCCATTGGATGCGCCCCTTGCCTGTGCTTTTACAGTGGTGCCCTGCTGCACGACGACTGCCTCGGTCTCTAACATGGGCTGTGGCATTACCGGAGGAATGACCGTATTGAGGTCCCCACTAGCGAGCTTTTTTTGCAGGGCATAGCTCGGAGTGGCGGGGTTGGTACCAATAATCAAGAATTCTCGCGGAGCCGCCCCCGGCGTCCCAACTTGTAAAAGGTCTCCGATTGTGACGGGCAGGCCAATCATGTAGCGGGTGATATACTTCAGGTCACTCTCTTGAATTGGCGCGCCACCGCTCAGTGGTAAAAGCGTAATCTTCTCCGCATTGCTCACTTTTGCCTTGCGCACGGTAACGCGTTCACCAAGACCAGATGCGCTGTTCTGGCGTACCTTACTATCCATCTGGATAGTCTGTTGTCCGCGCTCAACAATAGCGCTAGGGACAACCTTTGCTGCCGTTGTGCGCCCCCCCGTAATCATGATAATATCGCCGGGTTGGCATCCTAACTGTGCCATATCGCTTGGGTCTATCCGCGCGACCCCGCGTCCAACTTGAAAACCCTCGATCACCACAAATTGCTGGCTATCAATCGTCCTGGAGGTTGCATCCTGCCCATTGCTACCTGCGGCATTCTGCTGAGTGTGTTGTGTATTCGTAGAAGCATTCTCTGTCGGGAGTTTGCTAGTAATTCTCTGTCTGGATGCCGTCGCTTCAGTGCTGCTCGTTTTGAGTGATTCCTCCATATGCTCCCTCGTTCTTCCCTTCGTCCATAGTAATAGAAATTAATATATTTATGAATACCATATCACATTTACGAAGCGCTTGAAGGAAAGTTGAAGGAAGTCAACCACCTCCCCCTTTTTAAGAGGTCTTCCATTTACAAGTATTCTCTAAACTTCTTCTTTTTCATGTGGAAGCACTATTCTTTGCTGCTAAGGACATTCTGGCTTCAGGAGTGGTTTTGTATCATTGCAGAGGTAATAACCTTCGTCTTGCCCTTGTAGCTTCCAACCCCGAAATAGTACTAATTTGTAAAACGCTATAGGCAAACATCTTGCTCAATGTACTTCTTTACGCTATACTTACGTCATATTGTTGACTTGAGTCACAAAGACGTGCCAGGATACAAGAAGAAATAGTCACTTCGTAGAGAAAGTTTTTACATCCCAATTGTACAGTTTGGAAGGGTGAAGCTTTACCGTATGAAACCATCTCAACCAAATAACCGTGAACCTAAGCCCGCACAAAAAGCATCCAGGAAATACTCGCGCTTGATACGCTACGGTGTTTCAGCCTTCTTCATTCTCTTTGGAATAGCCGTCCTGGGATTCGTGGCGATTCGCGTTGGAAATTTTACATCTGCACGTGATAGGACGGTGGATAAACCAATTACCGACGTGCTCAATATGGCGGATCAGCACAAAATAAAAACAGCGTTGATTAGCGGCAATGTGATACTCGCCACAGGTACGAATGGTCAAAAATATCAGGCTTACAAGGAAGATGGACAGACAGTTACAGATTCATTGCGACACGATGGTGTAACTGTTACCATTGACAGCGGACAGACCGATCAATGGACGCAGGGTTTAATAGACCTGATCTTGATAGCGCTCACCGTTGGGAGCATCTACTTCCTGCTTCGTCGCACAAGTATGGGGGGGCGCGCTTCCCCTTTTGCACGTTCGAAAGCCAAGCGCTTTAATGAATCTCGCCCTTCCATTCTCTTCAAGGACGTGGCTGGCGTTGAAGAGGCAAAAATTGAGCTTGAGGAGATTGTCGATTTTCTCAAACATCCTGCCCGCTTTACCGATATAGGCGCGCGTATCCCCAAGGGCGTTCTTCTCGTTGGCGCTCCAGGAACAGGCAAGACACTTATTTCGCGTGCCGTGGCGGGCGAGGCCGGAGTATCATTCTTCAGCGTGAGCGGCTCTGAATTTGTGGAGATGTTTGTTGGCGTGGGTGCGGCCCGAGTACGCGACCTCTTCAAAGATGCCAGGGAGCACGCACCCTGCATCGTCTTCATCGATGAGATTGATGCGGTAGGCCGTCACAGGAACAATGCCAATGCTGGAGGCAATGACGAGCGCGAACAGACGCTCAATCAGTTGCTTGTGGAGATGGATGGCTTTGACAAGCAGACCAATATTGTCGTTATCGCGGCGACGAATCGCCCCGATGTACTTGACTCTGCTCTGCTCCGCCCTGGTCGCTTTGACCGCCAGGTCATGCTCGACAAACCGGATATTCGTGGCCGCCTTGCCATTCTTGAGGTCCATGCCAAGGGCAAGCCAATTGAAAGCGATGTGGCGTTGAATGAACTGGCTCGTCAAACAGCTGGCTTCTCTGGTGCTGACCTCGCTAACTTGTTGAATGAGGCTGCGCTTCTGACGGCCCGTCGCGGCAAAAAGCTTATCGCCATGCCTGAACTCGAAGAGTCAATTCTGCGCGTTATGGCAGGTCCTGAACGTAGGAGCCGCCTCATCACAGAGGCAGAGAAATCCATTATCGCCTATCATGAAGTGGGGCATGCCATTGTCATGCGTTCGATGCCAGGTGCTGACCCTGTGCGCAAGGTGCAGGCGATTGCCAGGGGAATGGCCCTCGGTATTACCGTGCAGGTTCCATCTGAGGATCGCTATCTCATGCGGCGCTCAGAACTGTTGGCGAAGATGGCGGGTGCAATGGGTGGGCGCGCCGCCGAAGAACTTGTTTTTGGCGATATCACCACAGGCGCTAGTCAGGACATCGAGTATGTCACGACTGTAGCTCGTCGTATGGTCTGTGAATTTGGTATGAGTCCCCTCGGGAACGTGGCCTTCAAATTGGAACCGGATGGCAGTACTTCCATCAGCCCGGAGACGGCGGCAAAAATCGACAAGGAGATCGCCTTCCTGGTCGAACAGGCGTATGCTACTGCGATCAAGATCCTTAGTGAGCGCAAAGACAAACTTATTGTCATCTCCGAGCATCTGATCCAGGTTGAAACAATTGATGGTGTGGAACTCGACGCGATGTTATTTGCTGCATGACGCGCACATTTATCGCTCTTGAGCTAGATGAATCCCTGCAGCGCTACCTGGGCGAAACCATTCGCCAGTTGGCGCAGGAGTTACATGGTCCTGGTCTTCGCTGGGTTGATCCAGCAGGGATTCATCTCACACTCGCCTTCCTGGGCGCATTGAACGATGAGCAATTGGCTGAAGCGATGCGTGCAACCGAGCGTGCGGCACGAAAAGTTTCCCCCTTTGAGTACTGCCTCTCGCACCCAGGTCTCTTTGGTTCACCTGGTCGTCCCCGTGTCATCTGGATCGGCGTTGATGAGCCTTCTGGTAACCTTCAACTTCTCCACAGGCACCTGAACCTGGAACTTGTTCAACACGGCTTTGAGGTTGATACACGTCCCTTCTCGCCACATCTGACGCTCGCGCGGATCAAAGGGCTTCTCAGACAGGAAGAACAGCAGCGTTTGCAACGATTGCTCACCGTTGAGGACCGCCAGCGACTTTCTCCCACAATACATGTCTCCCAGGTATGTGTTATGAAAAGCGAGCTTTCTCAAACGAGGGCAAGCTATACTTGTTTACAGAGTAGTGCTCTTGGCAAGTAATCAGCAGCGAAGCAACAATTGCGGTCCTTAAAGCAAAAGAACTGGGGTTGGCTTGAGTATGGACATCACCTAACCAACCTTTCAATCCGACTAACTGCCTCATCACGACTCATCTTCCCCGCTAATAATTCGTCCACAATCTCCTCAACTGACGGAGTTCCAGCAACTGCTGTAGTCGCTTGTCCCGCCTGCGTCACTCGTGCCTCCTGTGTAAACGGGTTGGCAGCAGTATCAGGCTGTATCATTGCAAGAGCCGCTGGATGTAGTTTCTCGTCTATTGTCGCAGTTGTCGATGATGTCACCTCTGTTACTTGCTGCTTTACGCGGCTGCCTAAGAAGCCTTCGCGGATGCTTGTCCACAGGTAAATGCCCACGATCAGTACACCTATTGTCAGCGCGGCGATACCTGTATGCGCTACATTTAGCCAGTTATCTAACGGAGAACCAAGCGCTGCTGTACCATATGCGTAAAGCGCGGTCGCTCCACCAATGGCTGCTGCCAGAATCCCACCACCTAACAGTGCAAAGGTGAAACCACGCAGAGGTGCGAGGAATGCTGCCTGTGCACTGCGGAGGCGCAACAAGAGACCCAACGGAATATAGGCTACGCCTGCGATAACAAAGGCGATTGATGTTGCCCAGTTTTCCGACGTTACCGGCGTGGTTGAAGGGAAAGTATTCTCTAATATATACAGCAACATCAGCGCGCAGCCAGACCAGAATGTTACACCAAACAGCGCCGCAGCTACTGACAGCTCTGTCAGGAACACCGAAACTCTCTCCTCAGGATGTTTCGCTGCTGCATTGCGCAGCCAGAAAACATAGGTTGCTGCCACAAAGATGCCCAGGCTAAGTGGCGATACTACATCATACTCAGCGAATGGTCCCGAAATGCTATTAGCTGGTAAAGTATCTTTGAAGATCAGTAGAGAAAAGAGTAGTGTTACCCCTCGATACATGCCAACCAGCACCGCAATTGTCCCATAGCCATAGCCGATGAAGTGAAACACACTGCGTAAAACGGAGTCTGTATCGGCACGGCTCAGCCAGCTGTAGCCAGACCAGAACAGCACAACCCAGAGCGTACTTACCACGTTCGCAATTACACTGGCAAGGATAGGTCCCTGGCATCCAGAGCCTCCACCGCAGGCCGCCGTCGTACCGGCTCCTCCAAAGAAGACGCTGTCTACTAACTGCCCTACTGTCTGGAGCCAGCTAAAAGTGAGGATGATAAGTAATATGAGTTGTGTACCATAGAGATGTAACCTCTGGAATACGAGCGCCGCTCCTGAACTTGCCTGGACGCGTCGTCGTTCCCATTCGAGCAATGCCCACAATCCCAGGAAGGCAATGGTGAAAGCTGCCCCGCTGCTTACTCCTCCTCCATTTTGCTGCCCAAAGTTAGAGATCGTAAATGCTCCTGAACCAACGGCCGATGGTAGACTGATCATTTCTACAGCATTCAGAAAAAAAGCGCGCACAGCACTATTCCCTGCCTCGGGATCATCCCTCATATCGCGTCGTATGAGCCAGTAGTGCAATCCGCCAAACAGGGCAGCAGTGATCAATGACACTATCCCGAACACGAGCGCCTGTACCAGGCTCGCGCTGCTGGGTGTATTGTATTGATCTTTGAATAGGCTTTGGAGCAGTACTGTCAGAAGCTGTATTACTCCGAATGTTGCGAATAGTAACATAGCCATGAAAACCACGTAGAGATAAAAACGATACAGACCGCGTAACATACCAGTGCCTCCTCGTCACTCCCTCACTTTTAGGGGTGCATTGATGAGCTATCAACAAAGAATAAACACTCACAATAAGTGCTGTAAACGATAATGTTCTACTGAACAACAGTAATATACCTCTAAAATTTCTCAATGGTAGAGTGTCATTTGACCCATTTTTGGGGCTTGACAAAAGGGCGATAAGTCGTGTATGCTTTCTTATATCAGTTAAGACCTCTCATCTGAGTGTGAACTCCAGCAAGGTTGCTGTCGAATTCCTCTATTGAGACCTTATAGCAATATCAAACCTTGGTAAAGCAGTAGTATTGTTTTGGACGGAGTATTTTCATGTCGGCAATGTTGAGCGCAGTAGCACAGACAGCAATGTTCGCTGGCCAGGACCGCGCGAAACGTATGTCTTCTACCATGCACGGAATGTGTATGGCTGCTGCTGTATCTATCATCATTATTGGAACCGGCGTATTGACGTCGGTTTCTTTAGTTGCTCGTATGTTCACCCTTCTCTTTGTGGTGCTTGGAACCCTTATTAGCCTTAGCGGCCTTACTGGACTTGGAGGTCTGGTAGGGCTTATGACAGGGTTAACCCAAAGCATTTCACAGGGAGATTAAAGGAAGCAACGAAGCGACCAATCCAAAGAAGGTAACCTAACGAGGACCTCCCGGTTCGGGTGGTTCTCGTTTTTTTATTGTCTTTTTTATCATCCTAAAGGAGTCATCGTTCATGGTTATTGCTGCAACAGCGACACAAAAACAACAGCAAAGTGCTCAATCAGCTCACATTGAAGTGACGCATCAGCAAGGCGTGGAAGACCTACGTACGCTCAGCGGAAGCCAGATTCTCTGTGAGGCACTGGTTCGTGAAGGCGTGGAATTGCTTTATGGGTATCCAGGTGGGGCAATCATGCCATTCTATGATGCGCTCACCTCCTATCCATCTTTGCGCCATATTCTGGTACGACATGAGCAGGCTGCAGCTCATGCCGCCGATGGCTATGCTCGAGCTACTGGCAAGGCTGGTGTCTGTGTCGCTACCAGTGGTCCTGGAGCCACTAACCTGGTCACCGGACTTGCCACCGCTTTCATGGATTCAACCCCTATCGTTGCCATCACTGGCCAGGTAGCGCGAGCTTTTATTGGGCGTGACGCGTTCCAGGAGACGGATATTATCGGAGTGACACAACCCATTACCAAGCACAATTTCCTGGTGCGCACTATCGAGGACCTGGCGGATACGGTTCACGAAGCCTTTCAGCTTGCTCAGGGCGGGAGGCCGGGTCCAGTATTAATTGACGTACCCAAAGACATCCTCCTCACTAAAACGACATACCGCCCATTAGCCTCTGTCAACTCGCTTGAGTATTTTCGTGCGACACGCCAGCCAGAACTCTCATCGTCGGCAATAGAACAGGCAGCAGACCTTATCAACAAGGCTCAACGTCCGATAATTATGTCTGGGCATGGAGTCATCCTCTCTGAAGCCTACCATGAATTACGCGCCTTTGCTGAGAAAACGAATATCCCTGTGATTACTACATTGCTCGGTATTAGTGCCTTTCCTGATACACATCCGCTTAGCCTTGGCATGCCTGGCATGCATGGCCCTGCTCATGTTAACCGGGCTATAGGAGAAACAGACGTGCTATTCGCCGTTGGCCTACGTTTCGATGATCGCGTCACCGGCAAGGTCAGTGAATTTGCCCCCAAAGCACGCATTATTCATATAGACATTGACGCTTCGGAGATACACAAAGTCAAAGTCGCTACAGTGCCGATTATCGCCGATGCGAAAGCTGCTCTTGCTGCTCTGACTACAGCGGTTCAGCCTGGAGATCACCGGGCGTGGATCAGCGAAATACGTTCCTGGGAAACTGAGAATGCCGAGCGCTCAAGGCGAGTGAAGCGCGATGAGCAGTATCCCGATCCAATCTCTATCCTGGAGGCTATTCGCGCAGAAACTGGTGGAGAGGCGATCATTGTCACAGATGTTGGGCAACACCAGATGTGGACGGCGCGCCACTATACGTGGACACGCCCCAACAGCCATATCACCTCAGGCGGGCTTGGTACCATGGGCTTTGCCCTTCCTGCCGCTATGGGCGTCAAAATGGGTATGCCAGATGTGCCAGTCTGGGCAGTAGCGGGTGATGGTGGCATCCAGATGAACATACAGGAACTGGCCACCTTGCGTCAGCAGGGCGTCTCCGTCAAGGTCGCTATCATGAACAATGGCTATCTTGGTATGGTACGCCAATGGCAGCAGTTCTTTCACGCACGCAACTACTCTGAGACACCCATCACTGGCCCTGACTACGTGAAGTTGGCAGACGCCTACGGCCTGACAGGCATGCGTATTACGCGCCGCGAAGATGTGCCTGCTGCGATCCATAAGGCAATGGTCACGGAGGGCACTGTCATTATTGATTTTGTGATTGAGTCAGAGTCCAATGTCTATCCCATGGTGGCCCCTGGCTCCGGCATTACCAGTATGATTGAAGAAAGTGTCGAGGAAGATTCCAACCATGACTAAACATGTTGCTCCCCCAAAGCGAGCAGGCCAGGAAAACGCTCCCCAGGATGGTGGGCAGACACACATCCTGGTTCTGCTCGTGGATGACAGCCATGGTGCGCTTGATCGTATTATAGGTCTGCTTCGCCGCAGGCGCTCGAATATGCAAACGTTCGCTATCGGACGAAGTGAAATGCCACACGTGGTGCGCATCACGGTTGTTGTGAATGACTGCGAAGTGGGAGTCGAACAGCTGGTGGAGCAGCTACGCAAAATTGTCGATGTCCGACATATTGTCAACCTTTCATTTGAACAGGCAGTTGCGCGAGAGCTGGCGCTGATTAAAGTCAACAGCACAGCGGCGCATCAAAATGAAATTATTGAACTTGGTCATCTTTTCGGCGCCCATGCTGCGGATGTCGATCACGAAACGGTCACGCTTGAAGTGACGGGCAGCGCCGATACAATAGATAAGCTGGTGACCCTGTTACAAGCCCACGGCATTCGCGAAGTCGCTCGCACCGGCTGTGTGGCTATGACCCGTGGAACCGCCAACACATAGGACCCGATAGTAGTACACCGATAAAGCAAACAAAGGAGTAATCTTATCCATGCCAAACATCTACTACGATGCAGATGCCAATCTGGAACTTCTGCAAGGAAAACGTATTGCCGTCATCGGCTACGGCAGTCAGGGCCACGCCCATGCCCTCAACATGCACGATAACGGCTGTCATGTCGTCGTCGGGCTGCCAACCAGCAGCAGGAGCCGAGCCAAAGCGGAGGCCGAAGGCTTCCAGGTCATGTCGCCAGCTGACGCGGCTGGGCAGGCTGATGTCATCATGATCTTGATTCCCGACCAGCATCACCGCGAAGTCTTTGAACGTGATATCCGCCCTGGACTGGCTCCTGGCAAATTGCTCATGACGGCCCATGGTTTTAGCCTGCACTACGCGCAAATTGTCCCGCCTGACGATATCGATGTCGCCATGGTGGCTCCGAAAAGCCCTGGTCACATGCTGCGTCGCCTCTTCAGTGAGGGCATTGGAGTCCCTGCTCTCTGGGCTGTACATCAGGACGCCACTGGCAACGCTGAAGCTTTGACCCTGGCTTATGCCCGTGCCATCGGCTGTACCCGCGCGGGGGTGCTGCACACGACTATCGCGGAAGAGACCGAGACCGATCTTTTCGGAGAACAGGCTGTCCTTTGTGGTGGTATTACATCCCTTATTCGCGCTGGCTTCGAGATTCTGGTGGAGGCTGGGTATCAGCCAGAAGTTGCCTACTTTGAATGTATGCACGAAATGAAACTCATCGTTGACCTCATGTACCAGGGTGGCATGAGCTATATGCGCTACTCCATCAGTGATACCGCCGAATACGGCGATTATGTCTCCGGCCCGCGCATCATCGACGAACGCGCTCGTGACGAAATGCGCAAGATTCTACGCGAAATCCAGGATGGAACGTTTGCCTCACGCTGGATTCTCGAAAACCAGGCTGGTCGCCCGAGCTTCCTGGCCATGCGCCGCAGGAATGCCCAGCATCAGATTGAGCATGTCGGCAGCGAATTGCGCGCGATGATGCCATGGTTGAACGCGCCAAATAAGAAAACGGAAATTGCTGAAACGAAAAAGTAACCTTTTTTGGGTATCATTACCATCTCATGGAGGAAAAAGAACGTGACAGACCCTGATGTCATTCGAATTTTTGACACGACGTTGCGCGATGGCGAACAGTCGCCCGGCGCCACCTTGACCACCGAGGAAAAGATTCAGGTTGCCGAGCAGCTCACGCGCCTTAATGTGGACATCATTGAGGCGGGCTTCCCGGCTGCCTCACCTGGCGATCTCATGGCAGTCAAAGAAATTGCGCGCCGCACCCGTGGCGTGGCTATCGCTGGGCTTGCGCGCGCTAACGTCAGCGATATTGACGCTGCCTGGGAAGCTATTCGCGAGGCCGAGCAACCTGTGCTCCATGTCTTTCTTGCTACCTCTGAAATTCATCTCACACATAAACTTAAGCTCGACAAAGAAGAGGCTCTGCAACAGGTCAAAAGAATGGTTGCCTATGCGCGCAACCTCTCCCCCACCGTCGAATTTTCAGCGGAGGATGCGACTCGTAGCGAATGGGACTATCTCTGCCGCGTCTGTGAAGCGGCGATCAAGGCTGGCGCGACCACCCTCAATATTCCTGACACCGTTGGCTATAGCTTGCCCCATGAATATGAAGCCCTTTTCCGCTATCTGCGCGAACGTGTTCCCGGAATCGACGAGGTCGTCATGAGCGCTCACTGTCACAACGACCTGGGTATGGGCACTGCCAACACACTCGCTGCTATCAAAGCCGGGGCGCGACAGGTCGAGGTGACCGTCAATGGTCTTGGCGAGCGCGCTGGCAATACGGCCATGGAAGAAGTCGTTATGGCGCTCCGTACCCGAGCAGAAGCCTTTGGTAACGTTAGCACTCGTGTCAACACACGCGAGTTTCTCCCCACCAGTCAACTGGTCAGCCAACTGACGGGTATTCCTGTGCAGCCCAATAAAGCTGTGGTAGGGGCGAACGCCTTCGCTCATGAAGCAGGGATCCACCAGGATGGTATGCTCAAAAACCGCCTGACCTATGAAATAATGACACCGCAATCGGTTGGCTGGGGCGATACCAAACTGGTGCTTGGGAAACACTCTGGACGTCACGGCCTCGATGCCCGTTTACGGCAACTGGGTCACAAGCTCAGCGCCGAAGAACTGAAACAAGCCTATCGCCGCTTCGTTGCCATGGCCGATCAAAAGAAACACGTCAGCGATGCAGACCTGCTCTACATTGTAGAAAGTGGCATGGAAACTCCTGCCGCCATGTAGTTTCTTATCCGGTGTGCATGGTGCGCCACTACAACCAGGCGCACCATGCACACTATTGGCACCATGGTAAAAACAGTGCATGTTTTCCGAAACGAGGAGCAAACTCTTGACCCAGACGAACACTTCACTACCGCAGCAACATGGCAATGTGTCTAAAGCAGAGTCCCCTACAATACCAGTGCTCAGCCTTGAAGAGGGTTTTGCCTACTTCGCGGGACACATAGTGCCCATGAGCGAGGCGAAGGTGAGCGTGGCAACCCATGCTCTTCAGTATGGTACAGCCTGCTTTGAAGGGATACGCGGCTACTGGAATGCCGATCACCACCAACTGTACCTGCTCAAACTGCGTGAACATTATGAACGCATGGCTGATTCCTGGAACGCTCTGCGTATGAAACCCGCGGAAACGGTGGATGATTTGTGTCGCATTACTGTCGAGCTTGTGCGCAAACACGGCTATCGCCAGGATGTTTACGTACGTTCCCTGACCTACAAAGCTTCGTGCACCATTAAACTCACGCTTACTTCCCTGGAAGATGCCGTTGCCATCTATACTTTCGCCATGGGCAATTACGTCGATATCAACGCTGGCCTCAACGTGTGTACTTCCTCCTGGAGACGTGCCAACAGTAATGCCATGCCAATTCGCGCCAAGGTCACAGGAGCTTACATCAATAGCTCGCTTGCCGTGGATGACGCGAACGCTGCTGGTTTCGACGAAGCAATCCTGCTGACCCATGACGGTACTGTTTCTGAAGGCAGCTCATGTAATCTGTTCATCCTGCGTAATGGCAAATTCGCCACGCCCGCGCTCTCTGAGGATATCCTTGAAGGCGTGACACGCAATACCTTGATCGATCTCATCCGTAACGAATTAGGTATGGTGGTTGAGGAGAGGCGCATCGACCGCACAGAACTGTATGCCTCGGAGGAGATATTCTTATGCGGGACTGGTGTGCAGGTTTCGCCTGTCAGCAGCGTTGACCGCCGCCAGGTTGGCAGCGGCAATCCTGGCCTCTTCACTATGAAACTACAAGAACTCTATCTTGCCGCCTGCCGTGGCGAAAACGATAAATATCGAGACTGGGTGACTCCAGTCTATTAAGGAGACCCTATTGTATGCGTTCTGATCAGATTAAGCTCGGTTTTGAACGAGCACCGCACAGAGGATTGCTGCGAGCAACCGGTGTGGTGGGAGAAAATGACTTCAATAAACCGTTTATAGCCGTCTGTAACTCCTATGTGGATGTCGTGCCCGGTCATGTCCATCTGCAAGCCTTCGGCAAAATCGTCAAAGAAGCCATTCGAGCGGCAGGGGGCGTCCCCTTTGAATTTAACACTATTGGCGTGGATGATGGTATCGCCATGGGCCATATCGGCATGAAATATTCGCTGCCCAGCCGTGAATTGATTGCCGACTGCGTGGAGACCATGGTCGAAGCGCATCGCTTCGATGCAATGGTCTGTATCCCCAACTGCGACAAAATCGTGCCCGGTATGCTCATGGCCGCTATGCGCATCGATATTCCCACCATTTTCGTCAGTGGTGGTCCAATGGCCGCGGGCAAACTGGCCGACGGGCGTACCATCGACTTAATTAGCGTCTTCGAGGGCGTAGGTGCCTATCAGGCAGGAAAAATCAATGATCAAGAACTGCTGGAACTGGAGCAGCAGGCCTGCCCCACCTGCGGTTCCTGCTCAGGTATGTTCACCGCTAATTCCATGAACTGTCTGATGGAGGCGCTCGGTCTCGCTCTCCCCGGCAACGGCTCGTATCTTGCGACGACCGAGGCTCGCAAAGAGCTTGCCCGCGAAGCTGGTCGCACAATCATGCGCCTGCTTGAAGCCAATCTCACCCCAAGGCAGATCGTCAATCGGGAGAGCATCGATAATGCCTTCGCCCTTGATATGGCGATGGGCGGATCCACAAACACAGTCCTGCATACACTGGCTCTGGCACGGGAGGCAGGCGTGGAGTATTCTCTGGAACGTATTAACCAGGTGGCGGCGCGTACTCCCCACCTCTGTAAGGTCAGCCCATCTGGCAACTGGCATATGGAAGATGTTGACCGGGCTGGTGGTATCAGCGCCATTCTGAAAGAACTTTCCAGGAAACCCGGTGTGCTTGATCTTGATCGCCCCACTGTCACGCTCAAGACCCTTGGTGAAAATATCGCTCATGCACAGATTGCTGATCCCGAGGTCATTCACTCCGTTGAACATCCACATAGTGAGCGCGGTGGGCTTGCCATTCTCTTTGGCAATCTTGCGCCTGAGGGCGCCGTCGTGAAAATCGGCGCGGTAAGCCCTGCAATGATAAAGCATTGCGGCCCTGCTCGTATCTACAATTCGCAGGAGGAGGCCTGTGCAGGTATCCTGAACGGACAGGTAAAGGAGGGCGATGTCATCGTCATTCGCTATGAAGGTCCGCGTGGTGGACCAGGTATGCAAGAGATGCTGGCGCCAACCGCCAATATTATGGGGATGGGCCTTGGAGATAAAGTTGCCCTGATTACCGATGGACGTTTCTCCGGCGGCACGCGCGGAGCCTGCATCGGTCACGTCTCCCCTGAGGCTGCAGCAGGTGGGCCTATCGCAGCCCTGATCAATGGGGATCTAATAAACATAGACCTGGTCGAGCGTCGTCTCGAGGTCGATCTGACTCCTGAGGAGATACAGCAGCGCCTCAGTACGGTTCAATCGCCCAAAGTGCGTAGCAAAAGTAGGTGGCTGCGCCGCTACGCGTCCCTGGTAACATCAGCCAATACCGGTGCAGTCCTGGCCGACATCTAGGATGTTACTGGAGCGGCGCGGGGGGCCAGGGCAGCGGGCGGAGCCAGGGCAGGGGCAAGCCCGGCCCGTACATTTTAGAGGGCGGCGGAGGTAATATGTAGGGGCAGGGCTTGCCCCTGCCCTGGCGTTACAGAAAATCGTAATCATGTTAGAATAGTCACACATAAAAAGGAAAAAGCAATGCGTGTTTTATCAGAAAGGCAGGATGCTGGCGATGGCACTGGTATTACCTGCCTCAACAACAGTCTCGACACCAGCCACTTCGGCTAATCTCGGACCAGGCTTTGATAGCCTGGGACTGGCACTACAACTGTATAATCGCTTCGAAGTAACCGAAAGTGGAGATGATCCTCACCTTCCAACTATCGAAGTCAAGGGTCCCCTGGGTGCAGACCTCTCTACGGGGCCGGATAATTTGTTTTTCCGCGCCTTCGCCTTACTCTTCAAGCGGCAACAGGTTGACCTCCCTTCTGTTCGTATTCGCATGACAATCAATGTTCCACCGGGATGTGGATTGGGCAGCAGCGCTACTGCCGTCGTTGGAGGGCTGGTGGCGGCAAATGAATTGTTGCGCTTACAAGATATGGCAGTATCCAGAGAGGAACTATTAGCATTCGCTGTGGAGGCCGAAGCGGGTAACCATCCCGACAATGTGGCCCCGGCTCTGCTGGGTGGCCTGGTTGCTACAACTAGCGTAGATGGGAAGATACATGCAGTGAAAACGCCGTTCCCGGACGCGCTTAAAGCCGTCATTTTTACACCGTCGTTCCCAATGGATACCGTAGCGGGCAGAAAGTTATTGCCTTCGAGCTATTCAAAGGCCGACGTGACCTTTAATACTGGGCGCGTTGCCTTGCTGTTGACGGCTTTACAAACTGGCCGCTATGAGCTGATCGGGGAGGCTATGCAGGATCGCTTGCACCAGCCGTATCGTCAGGTCCTCTTTCCCGCTATGCCGGATATTATCGACGCCGCCATTGCCGCCGGGGCTTATGGTGCCAGTCTTTCTGGTGGGGGATCGTCGTTAATTGCGCTAGCCGGTTCACGTTTTCAGGACGTGCTCCATGCGATGCAGGAAACTGCGCGTGTCTGTGGTATCAAAGGAACTGGTAAGATACTGCGTGCCGACCAGCAAGGAGCGCGCGTTATCAATACTCCGCGTAGTCGCGTTCGCAAGGAGGCCAGTGCACGCTATGAAGATCACTTTTACTGGTCACCTGCCAGGTCTGGTAAGGAAATTTCGCTCTAATGAAAGATACTCTTATGCCGTCAGCACTTGAGACATTGCGTACAATTTCGTTGCGATGCCTGGAATGTTCAACCATCTATCCAGGAGTAGAAGCAGGAGGGAAGCCGCGCTACCGCTGCGATTGTGGCGGTGTTCTCGATGTCGAGCAAGCGCCTGTCGCTGATGCAACAAGCCTGCGCCAGCTTTTTAATGAGCGGGCAGCAACTTCCTTCACATGGCCGGTACATGCTGGAAATATGCTGCATGATCATAGCGGCGTCTGGCGCTATCGTGAGTTAATTTTGCCAGTTCCTGCACAATACATTGTCAGCCGGCCGGAGGGCAATACAGGCCTTTACCCCGTGGGGATGGAACATTGTGGTGCTGATCGCATTGGGCATGGGCAGATCGGTTCTTATGCCGGGTTAGAGCAACTCTTCCTGAAACACGAAGGCGAGAACCCTACAGGCAGTTTCAAGGATCGCGGCATGACGGTAGGCGTTACCATGGCATCACTGTTGGGGGCGCGTGCTGTCGCATGTGCCTCAACTGGAAACACCTCTGCTTCACTGGCATCTTATGCGGCCCAGGCAGGAATGCAAGCTGTAGTCTTCTTGCCCGCTGGCAGTGTCTCAGCCGGGAAATTAGCCCAGTCGCTGGCTTATGGCGCGACAACCATCCAGATTGATGGTGATTTCGACGATGCAATGCACCTGGTCGAACAAGTCTGTGACGAACAGGGCATCTACCTGCTCAATTCGCTCAATCCCTATCGTGTCGAGGGCCAGAAATCCATTGGTTTTGAAATATTGCAGCAACTGAACTGGCAGGCTCCCGACTGGCTCGTCCTTCCAGCGGGCAATCTTGGAAACACTTCAGCCATCGGGAAAGCCTTTCGGCAGGCCTATCAGCTCGCGCTGATCAGCCATATGCCACGTTTTGCCTCGATTCAGGCCGCTGGAGCCAATCCCTTCTATCGCAGTTTTCAGCAGGGATTTGCTACGCGAGAAGTGGTACAGGCACGAACCATTGCTACCGCTATTAAGATTGGTGATCCTGTAAGTTTCACACGCGCAAGGCGCGTCATTGAAGAAAGCAATGGATTGGTCGAAGAAGTGACCGATGCAGAAATCCTGGCGGCAAAAACCATCGTAGATCGCTCGGGCATTGGCTGTGAACCAGCTTCGGCTGCTACTCTGGCAGGTATACACAAACTGGTCGAGCGTGGTGTCATGAAACGCCACGAGCGTGTAGTAGGCGTGCTGACAGGGAACCTGCTCAAAGATGTTCTTACAGGCATTCCTCAACCTGGAGAGGGTGTAGTAGTCCCAGCGAATATAGAGGCAGTTAGAAAGGCTCTGGGATAACGAATCTGGTGCTACCTGAAAACACTAGCGAAAGCTTCCCTAGACTGCTACAATATGCTTAGCTTAGCGCAAGCATTACCGCAAGAAGGGAAGAACGAAGTGAGTAATATAAAACGTAGGAGTAAGGGAAAGCTGCTTCCAGACTGGGACATGCCCTCTGATCCTGTGAAAGCAGTATTCTGGTTTTTTCATTGGTCATTAAAAGTACTCGTGCGTTTTTTCTGGATCCTGATACTCGCGGGAGTCATTTACGAGAGCTTCGTCAATGGTTTCGTTGGAGGAGCCGTCACCCTGCTTGTTGGCTTAGGCGTCTGGTTAGGCATAGCCGTTGCGCTTTTCCTTTTCAACATCGGCACAAACGTCTCTCGCACAGTAGCTGATGTAAACCGGATGCAACAAGGCGTCACTGCCCGTCGCCCCTTCGCCCAATTTTCGGAACCAGGTATCAATAACAGTAAAATAGTTGAAGGCACTGTCACCGACCTGGAAGAGGAGCGCAAGAAGCGTAGAAGAGAGTAAACACCTTATCGAGCAGGCACGGTGACCCTATTCTTCTCCTCCCATGCCTGCCATGTCTCATCCCCCGGTCTCGGTACATAGGAGAGCATCAATTCGCCTTCACCCTTGATACAATAGTCATCTAATGCCGCTGGCAGCACCATTGTCTGACCACGAGCAAGCTTCTCACTGTACTCTAGATTACTGCCATAGCGTATCTCGACCTCACCAGCAATTAATGAAAGGATAAAGCAACTTCCTGCGGTCCGGCCTTTCATATAGCCTTTTTGTTTCAGAATGATTTCACGAGACACAAAATATTGGCAAGCGACCAGGCAGCGATCCTCGTAACCGTCTCCACCCACTAATGGTACAGCTTTAACCTTACTAATGGGTGATACGTCATAGTGTGAAACTTCCAACGATTTATTGACATGTAGCTCTCGAGGCGTACCATCGGATGTGATACGACCGTAATCGTACATTCTATACGTGATATCCGAATACTGCTGTAGTTCGTAGAGCATTACGCCGCTGCCTATCGCGTGGACGGTTCCAGCTGGCACGAAGATGATATCACCGGCTGTGACAACCTGCTCTTGCAGCAGATTCTCCAGCGTGACATCTTCAATTGATTTGCGAACTTGTGCGAACGAAGTGGGGGCCTTAAAACCGTGTACAATAGTGGCGCCAGGTTCGGCTGCAAGAACATACCAAAATTCTGTCTTTCCTAGCTTGCCGCCTTCATGTATAGCTGCGTAGCTATCATCTGGATGTACTTGCACTGAGAGTGGGGCGTTAGCATCGATAAATTTTGCCAACAGGGGGAAACGATTGCCAAATAGTGCGATTGCCTGCTCACCAAGCAGTGCTACTCCCATGTCCTCGACCAGCCTGCCCAATGTTTTGCCCCGGTATGGCTCATTCTGGGCCACTGTATTTATCTCTGTCTCCCAGGACTCACCAATGGCAGTGTCGCGAGAAGGCAGCCGTTTCCATCCGTAAAGCTCTAACCTCTGTCCTCCCCAAATCGTTTCGTGCAATGACCCTTCCAACCTGATGGGATGTAAACGCTGCACAACATACTCCTGCTTGAACGACTAACACCAATGAAATAAAATCAATCCTGAACATCTAACGCGATCTGAAGGTCCTTAAGCAATGTCACATTTTAGTTTGCCAGTAGTGCCCCTTCGATCTGGCGGCGCAGCCTTTTACGCATCATAATACCCTTAATACGATGTATCTCGCGTCCCCCTTTAAAAAAGATAATCGTAGGAATTCCATCTATTTTCCATTGACTGGTAATTTCCCCGTACTTATCTGCGTTGAGCCTGGCAAACGTCACACGATCTTGATATTCTTTGCTGATCGCCTCAAACTCTGGGTCCTGTATTTTACATGCTGGACTATTATCTGTTAAAAAGTTCACTAGAACCATCTGCTGCGCCTCAAGTACCTTTTCAGTAAAATCCTGATCTGATACATCAATAAAGCTGTCTGCCATGATATTCCTCTTCATCTCTGCGAAATATATGTGTTGTGCCAAAAGGGTATCACCTCATTTGAAAGGATGTCAAGGAAAAGGTGTGATGTGAGGATCAGGTAAAAAGAGAGCAGCCTCGCCTCTTATGAGGCGAGGAGCATCTCTGCATCTTCTATTACGTAGCGGTACCCCTGCTCAGTCAGGAAAAGCTGGCGATTCGCGGAAAACTCCTGGTCGCGTGTATCACGTGTGACGATTGAGTAGAAGTAGGCCAGGCTCCCATCGCTTTTGGGGCGTAGGATACGTCCCAAGCGCTGCGCCTCCTCTTGCCGCGACCCAAAGGTACCCGATACTTGAATGGCAACATTGGCATCTGGCAGATCAATCGCGAAATTCGCTACCTTGCTTACTACCAGCCGCTTAAGTTCGCCTCGTCGAAACTGATCGTACAACTTTTCGCGCTGCTTGTTGGCGGTTTTTCCGGTAAGCAGCGGTGCCTCCAGCTCTTCAGCAAGCAGTTTGAGCTGGTTGATATACTGACCGATAATCAACACCTGGTCATCGCGATGCCGCTCTGCCAGGTAGCGCGTCACGGTCAATTTCGCGGGGCTTTCCGCGGCGAGTCGGTACTTTTCCCGCTCCTCAGCGACGGCATAATTTAATCGTTCATCCTCGGTCATACTGACACGAATCTCGTGGCACTCAGCAGTTGCAATCCACCCTTGCCGCTCTAATTCTCGCCAGGGAACATCATATTTCTTAGGACCGATCAGGCTGAACACATCTGCTTCTCGTCCATCCTCGCGTATCAGCGTCGCCGTCAGGCCCAGGCGTCTGCGTGCCTGGATCTCCGCGGTAATACGGAAGACTGGCGCCGGAAGCAAATGCACCTCGTCATAGATAATAAGTCCCCAATCGAAGCTAGTGAAAAGGGAGAAGTGCGGAAAATCCGCTTCTTCAGAGGGGCGGTACGTCAATATTTGATAGGTACTAACCGTGATGGGGCAGATATCTTTGCGCTCTCCAGTATACTCTCCCACCATTTCAGGGGGGATATCGGTCCTTTCAATAATTTCATTGATCCACTGTCGTACCGCGATAGTATTGGGTGAAAGAATCAAGGTAGCGCGTTGAATATCAGCCATTGCCGCTAAACCAACAATAGTTTTACCAGCACCGCATGGCAACACCACCACCCCACTCCCTCCGCTGGGAGCTCCTCCTGCATAGAAAGCTGCCGCGGCGGCATATTGATAAGCGCGTGGCGCGAACTCATCCCCATGTAGCGTCGTATCACGCAGTTTCATTGGTAATGGAGAACCGTCGGTATAGCCTGCCAGGTCTTCGGCTGGGAATCCAATATGGATCAAAGCCTGCTTAATGTGCCCGCGTCTCGATGCATCCACCTGGATGGTATGGCTGTTCAACTGCTGTAGTATATAGGGCTGCGTGCGTTTATGATGGTAAATTTCAGCCATCAGCGCCGTATCATCCGATATAAGCAGCAATGCATCGCCTTCGCGAATCAACTTGATACGACCATAGCGGTTCATATACTCGCGTATATCGACAGCAATATTCATAGGGATAGCATATTTACTATACTCTGTAAGTAAGTTCATGACCTGCTCTGCAGTCATGCCACCCGCAGCTGCATTCCAGAGCGAAAGTGGTGAGAGTCGATAGGTATGTATGTGTTCAGGTGACTTCTCTAACTCTGCGAATTGCGCCAATGCGTCTCTCGCCTCGGCATGTTGTGGATGATCTACCTCTAATAATATTGTTTTATCACTTTGTACAATCATTGGGTTAGTCGTATTCATTTCCCGTTACACTCCTGGCATAGCCGCCCATTTCTTCAGATATTTCATAATAGCATTGATGGTTGGTTCTTCATATCCTCGCATCAAGTGTCGCGCCCCTGTAATCACGTTGATCCCTTTGGGACCACTTTGCTGTTCCACAAATGGTTCAAGCTTATGACGAGGGCAAATTTCATCAAACTCACCGGTGACAAACAACTTGGGGCGTTCAAAGGACTTTGGAAACCCGTTCGGCACGCGGTAAAGAAGAAGACTAATCGCCACGACAGTACGTATTCGAGGATCATATGGCGCATATATCAGCGCGATATTTGCTCCAAAACCATGTCCAATTACACAAACTTTGGCTGTATTTGCTCTAGTCTGTGCCATCGCTACATCAATGGCCCCAGCTAAATCAAGCGGTTCCATCCGGCCATCGGTCTGCTGTCCCTGGCTATTGCCTACTCCACGGAAGTTGAATCGTAATGCAATCATGCCTGCTTCTTTTACCAGGCTGCGGGCCAATGCCACTGTCAATGTATCATTCATATTGCTACTGGCTGGTTGGGGATGACAGAGTATAACGATAGGGGCTTTCTCTACGTTAGTCGGTTCGTGTAATACTCCCTCCAGGAGAAATGATGGCTGTCCCTTGCTATAAAACGAAATCGCCCGCTCAGTCTGTGCCGATGATAAGGTCATCTTCATCCCTTCATGTGTACCTGCAACTTCCATGTGTACCACATCTTATCGCACCACTGTCCTTGCGTCAAGCACGCTGAAAGAATTATCAGAAAACATGCAATTTTAATGGATTAACGTAATTTACGGGTAATTTGTGTGTATAACACTTTGCATATGCGCAAAATGATGTTATACTAAGTAAAACATATGCGTGTTTATTTTCGTGGTTTTATCTCATGTGTCTGATCAGGTAGCGCAAATCCTATTTTTCGCCAACTCGTTTTATCGAGTTGGCGATGGTGAACGTATCACAAGCAAAGAGAGACGGGATAATTCAGGGGAAAGCACTATTTCATTATCTCCTTCTCTCCGGTTAATCTCCACCTGTTTGAGCATCCTCTGGGGGATGGATTTCGGCAGGTAACAGTTATTATTGCTTGCAGCAAAGACGCTGCGCCAATGCCAGCATAACAAGCTATGCAGTTCAATGACAGAAACTGTTTATGTTTTTGTGCTCGGCAGAGAGCGTAGCTGATAATCCTGAAAGCAAGCTATGATGTATTCCCATGATGCAGGGGCATGCATGAGTCCCAACTACGCGGTCAACAAAAAGTGTGGATGGGATTTCATTGCTACTATGACGAACCTGGCTATTGTGGAGTATACTTTATCGTAGTACTTGTGAAGTGTCGAGGTAGGAGAACTCATGGTCAACATTTTAGTCGTCGAGGACGAGCAGTCGATCGCTAAGATACTAAAAGAAACGTTAGAGATCGAGGGATATCGGGTAAAGGTGGTCCTTAACGGCGAAGATGCTGTACAATTTGCGCTACGAGAAATGCCGCACCTCATTATTTTGAACGTTATGTTACCAGCTATGTATGGCCTATCGAGTATGGACGGTTATGATGTGATACTGCGCTTGCGCAGTCACCCGAAAACCATGCATATCCCCATTATCGCTTTGAGCGCTTTAGGCGAACCAGCAGACAAAATTCGTGCATATGAGGGAGATGTTGATGGCTACATCACAAAACCCTTCGACACAGCAGAATTACTTGCCCGTGTGCGCAGGCAGTTGCGGCGCGTACAACAAAGCTGCCTCTCTCCCCTTACTAGCCTGCCTGGTGGTTTACAAGTAGTACGCGCTATTAACTACAAGCTTGGCAATGTGGACCCCTGGAGTATTCTCTACCTCGACCTGGATAACTTCAAGGCCTTTAATGATGTCTATGGCTTCTTAACAGGCAATGAAATGATCCTTCTTGTGGGACGTATCTGCCAGCGTGCCGTTTATGAGTATGGCAACACCGATGACTTTGTTGGCCATATAGGAGGTGATGACTTCGTAGTCCTCACTACTCCTGAACGTGCTACACCCCTCTGCAGAGATATTTCCGAGAGATACAAAGAAGAAAGCGCCTTGTTATATCATTCCGAAGACATGAGACGTGGCTCTATCAGTGGCGTAGACCGTAAAGGACGCCCATATCAATTTCCATTGGTTTCTTTATCTATTGGCGTTGTCAATAATCAAACGCGCAGGCTACACAGTATACAGGAAGTAAGTTGTCTTGCTGCCGAAGCCAAGCGCAATGCCAAACAATCTACCAGTAACATCAGCTATATTTCATCACAGCGTGATAAAGTTTATTCTGACCGCTCTCCTTCCTTTGCTTCGTCATCCGCACTCTCTCCGCACTCTTTCTCGTTAAGTGGTCTTACTATGAATGACCTGCTGCATTTTGCCGAAGAAGGTGCTATCGCCGAATACGAACAACAGGTCTACTGATCATCGTGCAAACAATAAAACACTGTATTTCATCCACTTCTCGCTACCTCTTTCGGAAGTGCCTTGCCGCGCCTGAAATACTGTGGTAATGTTTTGGCATATACCTGAATGGAGGTGAGTAGTACGGAAGAAAAACAGGTAGCAGAAGAGAACGAATCAGGAGAGCAGGCGCTCAGTGACCAGGAAATCGAAGCCGGGCGTCTTGCTCTGCGCGAAAATGCTAAACGAGTTTTGCGAGACAGCGGCCTCGCGCAAATGCTCCAGGAAATCAACAAGAATGAGTTGAGAAGAAGAGGAAGCTTTGAAGAGTACGACTCCCTTCTGCTGCTCAAGTGGGGTACAGGCTACACCCGTCGTCATATCTGGATTGAGGTCAAAGGAAATACCATTCGTTTTAGACTCTCTCCCCACCGCAAATGCTCCAACTCAGCCCCTATTTGTGATGGTGAATATCACACGTTTACCGGTCAAATGTGGGCTAATAGCGATCTGCTGCGCTTAGAACTGTATAAATATTACAGGAAACCTGTCGCGGAAAGTTCAGACGATTAACCAACCTGGATACCGCCGGAGCTTCCTTCAACTACAGAGGGTCTAGTGTCAAAATCTGCACAATGCCCTCTCCACTGAGAAAACGGCTAATTGCCTGATAATTTGGATCGGCATAGAAATCTTCTCTGTCTGTCTGGCTCGCCCAGCTCAAGAAATTGAGGAAAATAGAACCGTGTTTATAAGGAGTATCACCACCTCCAGAAGTGCTTGTTGATGAGAAGACTGGAGAGGTCATTGTCTCTTCGTTTAGGCCACGCGCTAAAAATGCGAACGACAGCATCGGGTTGACTGCCTGCCTTCGTAGGCTCTCAATCCAACCTCGTTGCGTTCGATCTGCGTAAGCGGGATAAATAGTCCCCAGGTGTGCTGCCGCCAGAATCGACCCAGCTGCAGGACGACTATAGCCCCAAAGATAGTGCATCAACCATTGCTCAGGAGGATCTATCAATAGCTCGGTTGCCGATCCCAGGAGTAGTTGCTTTGGATTGTATCGTTCCTGGGCTTTCTGCCAACACTCTTCGTCTTCCCATGTCGTGAGCATAAAATAATAGCATTCTTTTTCCCTGCTGCGATAAAAACTAGCGCTGACTAATCCTGGCGCGTTACGTATCGTATCAGAAATTAAGCGTATCCGCGCCAAGGCATCCGCATCCCTCTCCGGCATTATATGCGCCAACGTCACAACCAGTAGCTCCATACCTTCTTACTCCTCTCCAATGTCTACCTCTATCTTATCATCCTCTGTCTGCACTGTGCGTTGTGCATCAAGCTGCCGGGCGAACTGAAACGGGTTTCATGAGTGACCTCTTGAGTATACATCTCCTATCGAGTATAGTTCTAAAAAACATAGCGTTTTGTGGCGAAATAGAGCGTTCTATTGACCGCTTGCTTTCGCTGCTACATGCTTGTCCTTTAGCTTCGTGAGGGGAACAACAATCCTCACCGGATGGACTACCAGGGATGCAAGCACCTCTTTCCCATCCTCTACCGCCTTTAGCCCGAAGGCATCAGGGGCTACTTTTCTGATAATGTTGCCTGACCCGTTAATATCGGCATTGATTTTACGTCCGTCTGATGCGCGGTAGAGTCCACGCTCGACGCGCTTGCCGCTAAACGTGTGCTTCTCACCGCCATTGTTCGGGTCACGCACTGGCAACGGGTCCAGGTCCAAGAGCGATGCCTTTGACGTGTAGGATTCTTCGGTGACCTCCACACGAATGCCTACCAGTTCAGCCTTGTAGGTTAACATGGCGATGAAACGAGCATGAGGGATTTGGACAAAGTGTTGATTGTTCCGCTTGCCCATGTTCGCTTCCTGCTTCCAGGCGTCATTCTTCCCAATGCATAGTACGCCTATGCCTTCTTTCACCAACAGATCAATAATCCGCCTACTAGCAGTGTGCATATAATGATCGATATGCCTGTTACGCTTGTTGGTCATGCGCTCCATACGCTTTGTTGTACCCGTATGACCGAGCCTGCTTTGCAGTTCTGCTTTCCGCTTATTGTAGAATTGGTTGACTGATTTCACCGGACGCCCGTTAACAAGTCTTGACCGAAAGCCAGGTTTGTTTGAAGTTAGCGCAACCAGATTATTCATGCCAATGTCTATGCCAGCGTAGTAAGCAGGGTTCACGTCAGCTGGTTTCACCTCTTTCTCGTAGACTACCTCAACCACGTAAAAGCCCTTACGAGGCACGATGCGAACTTGATCGACATCCTTTTGCTTCGTTTGGACTTCAATAGCGAGCATAGAGGGTTTGATGATGCCACGTTGCAAGCCGTTCTTGCCTCGACTCATGGCCTGGATGGTGTAGAGCAGGATGTTGCGGCCTTCCGTCTTGTGCTTGTACTTTGGCGGCTTAGGCCGTCCGAGAAACTTTGACGGCTCTTCGTAGTACGATTCCAACCCCTCTCGAAAGCCCTTCCAGTTGCGATCAAGCACCATCAGGATTTGTTGACTGACCTTTGCTGGCAGTCCTTTGTACGCTTCATGGGACTGCATGCGCTTTTGCACCTCGTTGTAGTTGAGGTACTTACCTTCGTGAATGAAGGCTTGTCGGTACTCGTAGTTAGCAGCATTGTACAGGTTTTTTGACTTGAATGCTGCTTCATCGATGATGGCATAACGTGGATCGTTCTTCCCAATCACATGTTGCTCAACAAGGTGCACCTTTCTCACCCCTTTCTTTGTTTGTGTTTGAAGCTCCAACTCTTTGACCATCTGCTCTGTCTTCCGTTTCGCTCTCCATGGCCCGTAGAGCCTACTTGAGAACGAATGATGCTGACAAGATCAGCAATGAGATCCTCGAGCAGGTTCTCTGTTTCAGATTAGTAGGTTACGCTCTACTTTGTTTCAAACCTCTTGAGACGCGCTACAAACACAACGTCTACTAACAGCTTCTTCCCCTGGATTCGCACTCCGGTCACTGTCATGAAAGAGGGAATATGATAGGTGATAAACTGGCACTTCCAGGTAAGGATGACGTTTCCCGCAATGTGTTCTGTACAAGGAGTGAAGAGCAACCCTGAAAGCGTGTGAGAGAAAAGAGCCTGTCTTGCCTGGATAATGGCTCTCAAACGATCCTGGGACGTAGTAAAGGTTACTGTAGACGCTTTCCTGCCGCCGGTGAATGGGGAAAGATTACGTACATATAAAGACGTTCCTACGACTTGGTTGACATCAAGGGGTGCTATGTTGATGCCAGATACCAACACATGAGCCAAAACTATTGCTCCCCCATATCCCGATGCGCTCCCTGGTGGCACAAAGGCGGCGGTATCAGTTACGACTTCCACACCATCATTGCCGATAAAAATCATGCCTTTGGGAAGTTCTTCGGATACAATAGAGCCATTGGTGATAGCGAGTGTTCCTGTGGCGTTCGTGGCGGGAAACGTTTTCACCCCTGTTGGGATGACGTTAACTGAGACAGCGAAGGTCTTAAGTGGTAAAAAGTGGGCGGGAACACGAAGCGTTTCGTGTTCATACAATGGGTACTCTCCTGAATACAAGGTTAGTGCGACAATCGTTAAAAGACAGAGAAACGCAAAGAACAGAGGAAGCAGCGAGGAGGGATGTGTTTCCTCTTCCCGCACTACATAGAGATGAATAGTTTCCATTGGTTCCTCGACTCGCTGCATACGTCCTCCTAGTGCTGTTTGAACACTGTGCCATCGTTGAGCAAGATGACCGTGTACGAATTTACTGCGCCAATCGTTACCAGCAGATCCACCTTCCCATCATGATTGACATCAGCAAAACTTATGGTAACAGGTATTGAGATGTCTGGAATGGTGCTGATGGCGTAGATATGGTCATTCTTGGGGTTGGTGGTGTTGAGTTCAGCCACTTCAATCGTTCCACCGACATTGAGAGCGATAAAATGATTGGGATGGTCTGGACTATCACGGTGGCTAACAAACTGGTCTATCTGGAAGGTTCTGGGATTGCCGTACTTCCAATCAAGTTGTTTTGCCTGCCACCAGTCTCCAAGTAAAGTAAAAGCAATCCATCCCGAAACCATCGTGAACATGACAAGTCCCACAAAGAACATCCAATGAAACTGACGCTTTGGTTTTGGCGGTGGTGGTGGTTCTTTATGAATGACAATGCGCTTGTTCCCTTGTTCAATCACCTGCTGTCCGGTGGTGGTGGTGTACTTTCTGGTTGAACTCGGTATCCGTTGTGGATAGTACGAGTTGTCCTCTTCCACATCAGTCACATTTCCAGAGAGAAAGGGCGTATCTTCGGGATGAAGTCCTGCATAATGTCCTGCTCTATGTGTGCTGGCAGATGTTATGGTACGTCTTGCTTGTAGCTCCGCTGGTGTTGCGCTCGCTCGTCTAGGATAGGGTGTGGTCGGCATTGTTCCCTCCTTTCTGTCGAAACTGTTCTTGGAGAGAGATGAACATTCGGTACGTTTCATCACTATCCAGGCATATCCCATTCTCGGCGAGATAGGGAGTCTGCTCATGAGTGGCAAGCACATCAATGCTTCCATCGCTCATGATCAAAAGGATGTGTTGCCCTAAATCGAGTTCGTGGAGGATAAACACTCTTTCGTGTGAGGAGAACGGGTGGTGCATTGCGTTTCCTTTCCAACATGGTCCATGCCGATATCTTGAAATCCCTCTCAGGGCCACCGTCGAGGAAGCAAACAACTTCTACACGGTTCGCCCCGCGACAAAATTCGTGGTTTCTTCTCTGCTCATGAGGCCAACTGTCACCCATTGAGCAACCTGAGAGATCGTTTCTTGATCTTCATGGCAAGGGCAAGTCATATCAAAACAAAAAGGATTGGTTGGCATATGAAGTGGCTCATCCTGTAATGAGATGACTGGAATAAAGTTCTCTCCAAAGCTTTGCATAGGTCTTTCCTTTGACTAAGAGGCCTCCACATGCGTTAGTACATATGGAAACCTTACTACTTGGTTGGGTTCCGATTTGCTGGCCTATCGTGGGCTAAATGGTAGGTCAGTTTTTTTTATATGATTGCACCTCCTTGTATTCGTTTTTATAGTTATATGTAGATGTAATAAGTATACATTGGTTTTTATAGTTTTTCAATGGTTCTTATAACCAATTTGACGTGTTAGTCTGTTTATCTTATAATATGTTGCAAAGGTGTAAATTGGAGGCTGTCATGAGTTCAGAATGGATGACCGTTGAAGAGATAGCTCAAGATCTTCGGGTCAAAGAATCAACCGTGAGAGAATGGATTCGGCAGAAACGACTCAAGGCAGCGAAGATAGGCCGAGACTACCGAATTAAGAGGGAAGATTATCGGAAGTTCATAAATGAAAGTTACAACACAGACGAAGATGAATAAGAAAGAGCTTATATACTCTATGATCAAGTAGAGGTACAAATTCAGCAGGGAGAACTAGAACCAAGTAGCACAATTCTAACCGAAGCGCAACGCTAGCAAAAGATCTCGAATCTCGAGTGTACTTCAACAAACTTGCTATAGACTATCATGAGCTACAGACACAGTGGCCTAAAGAACCTTTAGTAGGTGCATTAGAAGAAGTGTTTCAACCCTGGTAACTCAAGAGAACCATCCGAGTCGTGAAGCTATAAGGATGGTTTTTCAGGTTCAAAACCCTGTCATAAAACGCTAGAAAACCAAACACTAGTTTCTAATACTTCTAGCACGAGAAAAATCTTGGCCTTCGTATCAGGTTCTCACGATCAAACTTTTTCATCTACCCTTGCTAGGGCTGTCTATCGGTTAGTCGCTTTTCTTCATTCAGAGACTATGAACAGAGACTATGAAAAGGAGCTATTTTATAATGTTTGACCCAGAGACGAATCGCAATATTGTTGAGTGGAAACAAGCCCGACCGGAAGATGCCGCCATCTGGGTCTCGGTGACCAGGCGCAGTGCTGACCAGATGTCCTTTGAAAGCGAAGATTTCCAACTCGCTCGCTACAAAGAAGAAGATGAGGAACAACAAGAACAGCGCTATCTACTTTGGCGTGATGATACACCCGTTGGACGTCTACGCTTCTACGTCAATGGCGATACCGCCGTGATGGATGGACTGGTGCTCTTGCCAGAGGCAGGTGGCATTGTCGCTGCTCAGGTCGCCTCAGAAGCGCTGGTGCGTTCAGCAGCCTTGAATGTGCGCCATCTCAATGCAACGTACCCTGCCGCGTACATTGCCTCATTTGCTGCCGCGGGCTTTCAAGAACTCCGCCGTCGCACCGGTATGATAGCATCTACCCAGGTATCAATGCCCTTGTCACCATTGCCTTCCTCGCTCCGCGTTCGTGGAATGACATCCGCTGACGTAGATCAAGTAGGCACTCTTCTGCAACGAGCCTACAGCGGAGGTCCAGACAACCTTCATCCCGACCTCGCTGGCTGGCGCGCGGAAGCACGTGTCATCCAGGAGGGTCGCTTTGGCCCGTTTATCCCCGAATGTAGTTTTGCCGTTGAACATTCCCTGGATCGCTTTCATATGGCGGGTTCGATAATGGTCCATTTAGAGCGCAATGTCGCTCGAATACACCACCTTGCTGTAGTACCATCCTTCCGGCACGTTGGCCTTGGCCAATATTTAGCGCAGAAAACTATGCAGCGCTTGCACGAACTTGGGCACTATACCGTTATCCTCTATGTAACGCTCGGTATTCCAGCCTTCAACCTGTATCACCGTCTGGGCTTTATCGAGGCGGGCCCAACCTATATAGAAGCCGAACGGAAATTCATTATTTAAACTGCTTTGATGCTTTGCGCAAGTAGAGGGGTACGGATCAGGCATCTCTCGTGAAAGGTGCCTGATCCGTACCCCTCCGTTTTCTTAAAGTATGGAGGTCCTGAGAAGAATACTCTACCGCTTGAATGAGATGAAACGCGCTTATCTGTTTGCAAAAGATCGTAAAGCAAAGGTGATTTGCTGCTCCAGCGTCAACCCCTGGTCCTGCGGAATCTTCCCTAATGCCGCCTGTGCTTCTGCCGTGGTATACCCAAGCCCTATCAACGCCTCCAGTACTTCGGACTGCGTCTTACCAGATGTATAGGTACCTGGACCTCCTCCCAACGCTGCCAACGAAGGAAGTTTTCCCTTTAGTTCGAGTACCAGCCTGGCTGCGAGACGTTTCCCCACGCCAGGCGCTAATGCCAATTTTTGCTGATCCTCGTCAGCAATAGCCTTATAGAGCGTTCGAGCGTCCATAACCGACAGCAATGCCAGCGCGACCTTTGGCCCAACGCCACTTATGGAGATGAGCTGCTCAAAAGCGCCTCGATCCTCCTCGGTAGAAAAGCCATAGAGTGCCATTCCATCTTCTCGTACATGAAAATGGGTGTGGAGCGTAACCTCCGCACCGGTTTCATTCAAACGCTGTAGCGTTGAGGATGGTGCGAAAACACGAATGCTAAAGCCTCCAACGCGAATTATCGCCTGGTCTACTCGACAGGCTTCTAGAGTGCCATGGATGCTCTCGATCATCTTCCCTTTTGCCCTTATCTCTTCTATACATTGGTACATATCTATTTGTGGGTAGCGGTAACTTTGCTGCTTTCAGATAGCTGGAATTATCATAGCTGTACTGTAGTGGTGTAGCCTGCTATAACAGCGACTGTCACGCCATATTATCTCAGTTTGAGATAATTGTCTGTGAGTACGCTAGCAGTGTGCAGGTGACAGATGGCAACAGCTGCCGCGTCAGCTGCATCATCTGGCCGGGGAATAGCTGAAAGCTTGAGAAGAATACGTACCATCTCTCCAACCTGGTCTTTCGCCGCGCCCCCATAACCTGTCACGGCCTGCTTGACCTGTTTGGGGGTATATTCAGAGATCGGAAGGCCCCCGTTTGCCAGTGCTAGCATCGCTACACCACGCGCCTGTCCCACAGTCATGGCTGTACGGGCATTTTTCGCGAAGAATAGTTCCTCCATGGCGGCTTCATTGGGATGGTAGGTACCAATAATCTCGATCAGGCTCTGATAAATATGCTGAAATCTTTCAGCTAACGGCATATGTGCAGGGGTTGTGATCACATCACACACGATCATGCTCAGATTATCCCCCCTGGCAGCTACAACCGCATAGCCCACAATAGCCGTGCCTGGATCTATTCCCAGTGCGATACGCGGACCGGTAGGCGCTGGTGATACCCCACCCATTGCGCTATCCTTTCACCATTGCCCGGTGCAATGAGCACAAATCGTGCTCTTTGTTATCCCTCGTAGGAAGCTGCGAACTCTTCGGGGAAATCTGCGTTTGTATATACATTCTGCACATCATCCAGGTCTTCGAGCTTCTCTACCAGGCGCATTACCTGGTGTGCGACCTTCTCATCGTTTAGTTCCATTCTAGTCTTTGGCAGCATTGAACTCTCCGCCTTCAACACCTTATACTTTTTTGCTTCCAGTTCCTGGCGAATCTTTTCAAGATCTCCTGGATCGGTGTAAATCGTAATCACCTCGTCATCGGCTCCAACAGGATCAACGTCGTCCGCCCCAAGATCGATTGCCTCCAGAGTGAGTTCATCGGCATCATGTCCCTGTAGTTCTACCTCGAGAATACCCTTTGCTTCAAATAACCAGTCCACACACCCATTTTCACCCATATTTCCCCCGTTGCGATTGAAGGCGTTGCGTACTTCGGCAACGGTGCGATTGCGATTCTCTGTTAAGGTAGATACCAGCATTGCCGTTCCGCCAGGTCCATACCCTTCGTACGTGTTCTCCGAAAGCGAGGATCCATCCGATCCACCAAGGGCACGTTTAATGGTACGCTCAATATTGTCCATTGGCATGTTGGCATCGCGCGCACGCTGTACGGCCATGCGCAGGCGAAAATTTGCATTGGTGTCACCACCCCCACCCTCGCGTACTGCTACAACAATTTCTCGTCCCAGGCGAGTAAAAAGTTGTCCTCTTCTAGCGTCGTTAACTCCTTTGGAGCGGCGAATCTGCGCCCATTTTGAATGTCCTGACATATCAATGCCCCCTACTCTATTTAAAATAAATCGTAGTTATAAAAAATATACATCGGCCTACGCCAGGTAGTGCTTTATGGTAAATCTGTTGGAAGTATTGTAACATGAGGAAGTACTTAGCGTCGAGGGGGAATGACTTCTTCAAAACGTTTCCAACCACTCCCTGATTGCCTCGTTCACCTCTTCGGGCTGTTCACGCATTACATAATGTGCCGCGTTATGAAAGACCCGCAGCGTCGATCCTTTCAAGTGGCTATGAAGAAATTTGCTGTACTTCACTGGCGTCGCGCTATCGTCCGTCCCACAAATAATCAATGTTGGCAGAGAGATTTCAGCCAACCGATCCATACAATCAAAAATATTGCACGCTATTAAATCGCGATGCAAGATCGTTGGACCTGGTTCTACCTGCTCCTGTTTAATCATTGGAACAATAGTTGTTCTATGCGCCTCGATAACATTCATCTTTAGTAAGCTGTCTCGTGCCTGTTGCGGAGTCGACTGCGTCGCCTCAAGTACCTCAGGCAGTACTCGTAACCGCGCCCCAGTCCCCACCAGAATTAGTCCCCCCAATTCAAAGCCGTATTCCAGCGCTATTGTTAGGGCGATGGCTCCTCCTAATGAATGTCCTGCGATGATAGGGTGGTCGAGTTGTAACTCATCCTGGATAATCTGATGAGCAGCCCTTGCATAATCGAGCACGGTGACTGTATCCGGCATGGTATCTGGCCTCTCTCCATGCCCTGGCAAATCAATGGCAAATACCTGCTGAGCCCTCCCGAAATCTTCCAGCTGGAGACGCCAGATTCGTGCGCTATCACCCGAACCATGAATGAAAACAATAGGATAATTCATCATGACCTCCTTTAAGGTGAAAATACGTTAGATGCTCTCTGGAACCTCTTGCATGTACAGAGAACCTTAATCAATGACATAGTATCACTTAAGGGTCAATGAGAGTATCTTATTTTTCCACTCTCTTTTGCCGTACAATCCTGTTATGTTCTCTCTCCTGCGCCTGTGCTATACTACATCTACATTGTGCATATTTGAACACATCTGTTACCTTGCAGATTACAACATAAACCAACGAAATATCGTAATACATAATGAAGAAACAAGTCGCTCAAGTGACGACGAACAACCAGAAGAAAACAGCGGCACGTCAGGGTCTGGGTAGAACCGGCGAGCGTCTTGCCGCAGAAGAACTCTTCCGCCAGGGATACCGTATTCTGGAACAAAACTTCCGTTGTTCCTATGGAGAGATAGACCTGGTAGCTGAAGATGAACACGACTTGATCTTTGTGGAAGTGAAAACGCGTAGAGGAACTGCGTTTGGTCTGCCAGAAGAAGCAGTCACCCACCGTAAACAACGGAAAATTGTGCAGGTAGCTTCTTACTATCTTGATCTTCACGCATGCTCGGACCGCTCGTGGAGAATAGATGTCGTCGCTGTACAATTAAGTAAAAATGGCAAGCCGGAAGAGATACGTATCTATCAACACGCCGTCTCCGAATAAACTGTACATAATAATAGAAAAGCTACTAATATAGAGTGAAGAGGGAGGTAAAGAACAATGGCCGACTTTGTAGAATCAGCCAAGAATTTTGTCAACTCGGCTGTCAGCCGCACGAGTTGGGAAGCCCAGAAACAACTACGTGTTCGCGGTAAACAGGGTGAAATCGATAAATTAATGGATCAGCGCAATCAACTGCTCGACGAACTCGCGCAGATCGCCATGACCCAATATCAACAAGGAACCCTCTCTGATCCACAACTTTCACGAGTATGTGCAGGCATCATGGAACTAGACCACGATGTCAAGAACAGGGAGGTACAGCTACAGGATATCAAGAAGGAAGCGTTTACGCTGGAACAACCTGTCCCTGTCACCGATTATTCTCCCCCACCTTTTACACCGCCATCTTCGTCTGCAACGCCAAAGCCACCACCCGGCCCGGGTAACCAGGGCCAGGTTATCTGCCCCACATGTGGGAACTCGGTTCGCGCCAACTCGCTCTATTGTCGCAGTTGCGGCGCCAGGCTGCGTTAATCGCGTAGACAGAACATGGTATAATGAGAATCGTCAAATCTTCTAAAGAGTGAAAGATTACTTTTCCACTGCAAGGAAGTTGATGAGAGCACAGTTGAGTGACAACCATGCGACGAAAAACTTGTGTGAAGGTGCCATAGTGACCAGGTCTCAGAAAGAAGCAACAAGTACACTCGACATTACTAGCCATAGTTCTGTGCAAACGCAGCGCCTGGGTATGCGCCTGGGCGAGTTATTACGTGGTGGGGAGCTAATCTTGCTCGATGGACAATTGGGAACAGGAAAGACTACCTTTACGCAGGGACTGGCAAAAGGAATGGGTATCACTGAAATTGTCAGCAGCCCGACCTTTACCTTACTCAAAGAGTACCAGGGACAATCAGCCACTACTGCTCGCCTCGGCCATGATAAGTTCTCCAATCAAGCTTCATCGATGCAACAGGTCGGTCCGATTCTGTATCACTTTGACCTGTACCGACTGGAAGACCCGGAAGAGGTGGTAGATCTCGGTTTTGAGGACTATTTCTTTGGTTCGGGGACCTGCGTTGTTGAATGGGCAGATAAAGCCGACCTTCTTTGGCCAAACGAGCAACTGCGTATCCGTCTGAAAATGATGAGTGAAACCAAGCGTGGATTATTGTTAACTGCGACAGGTCTTCGTTACTGTGAACTGTTGCAGCAATTCCAGAAAAATACATATGCTACTACTAGCTCTTGACACTTCAACCCGCCAGGCGAGCCTTGCTCTCTGCACAGAGGACGAACTGCTTGGCGAATATACCTGGCATGTGGGGAATAACCATAGTGTCGAGTTGTTGAAACGCATTCAGCGCATCACTGCTGAATGCAATAGCACCATGAAAGATATCGATGTTGTAGCAGTTGCTACTGGACCTGGCTCGTTTAATGGAGTCCGTGTAGCGCTATCAACCGCGAAGGCCCTCGCTTTTGCCCTGCAAAAACCTATCGTGGGCGTTAGTACCCTGGATATCATTGCCGCTCAGCAACAGCATTGGCCTGGCCCCATCTGTTCCATATTGGAAGCAGGGCGCTCTGAACTCTATGCCGCTTGTTATACATTCGATGAAACTCACGACACCAACGGCAGCATAATCTATCGTATGCGCCAACTCAGCGATTACCTCCTGAGGTCACCACAACTACTAGCCAACTATCTTTGGGAGCAGGCCGATACCTGGTCTGGTTTGCCTGGCAAGCGGGAATTGCCATTGTTTCTCTTTTGTGGTGAAATAAATCCTGCATCGCGTCAGGCTTTGTATGCACAGATGCAAGAGAAATGTGTCTTCGTCAATAGTGTTCAGGCAGCCAGGCGTGCTTCTGTGTTAGCGATGCTGGCTCTGCAACAAATGCGTGACGGCAAAGAAGATAACCTGATGCTGCTCGAACCGCTGTATCTGCGGCGTCCTTCGATAACAACAAGTACCCGTAAACAGCCGCTTCTTGGCGGTACATCAAATCGACCAGCAGACCACAGTCCGACAGGACCACGTGAGACAGAAAGGGAAGAGGGTGCGTTACGTCATTGAACGTATGACGATGTCAGACGTGCCTCGCGTCATCGAAATCGAGCGCTTAGCCTATCCATCAACCTGGCCTCCTAGCGCCTATCGTAAGGAGTTACAGGATAATCGATGGGCACATTATATTGTGCTACGCGATAGAAAGATTGTTGAAGAGCGTGCGACAGTACCCGCCCAGGAACTCGAGAAACCTCGTCGCATTTTCCCTTTATCACTCTTGCCCAGCCGTCCCTATGCAACTGTACTGGCGTCAGACCTGGCTTCAATCATCGGCTTCTCGGGATTATGGCTGATGGTGGATGAAGCCCACATTACTACCATAGCTATGCATCCCAAATTTCGGCGTTTGGGGTTAGGCGAATTTATGCTGGCCAGTCTTATCGATATAGCCTATTCCATCGGCGCCAAATGGGTAACACTAGAAGTGCGCGTCTCAAACTATAGCGCGCAAAATCTCTATCGCAAATATGGCTTTCGCGAGGCCGGACTGCGCCATCGCTATTATAGTGACAATCAAGAAGATGCCTTGATTATGTGGACCGATGAAATTAACTCAACCAGCTATAAACAGCGCTTTCAAGAGATAAAGGCAAACCTGACGAGGAAGCTTGAAGCGCAGTAATGACCGTTTTGAACCTAATCATATAGGCAAGCAACGTGGAAGTACAGTATGCTAATACTTGGAATCGAAAGCTCGTGTGACGAAACGGGAGCAGCCATAGTCAAAGATGGTCGCTACCTACTCTCGAATGTTGTAGCCTCCCAGATTGAGATTCATAATCGGTATGGTGGAGTAGTACCTGAGGTTGCCTCGCGCCAGCAGCTCTCCTCCATTATCCCTGTTATCGAAACAGCTCTGGACCAGGCAGCTTGCTCATGGCAGGAAATAGACGCCATTGGCGCTACCTACGGCCCCGGGCTTGCGGGTTCGTTGTTGGTTGGTTTAACCGTAGGGAAGGCTCTTGCCCTGGCGCGAAACCTGTCTTTCCTTGGTGTTAATCACCTGGAAGCACATATCTATGCGAATTGGTTGCGCAAAGGGGAAAGCCCATCCGGAGAAGATTCAGCCAGTGCTTCCTGGGACTTGAGAAAAGGCGATCCCGCGTTTCCTTTAATTTGCCTCGTTATTTCTGGAGCTCACAGTGAGCTTGTGCTTGTGCGCGGCCACGGGCAGTACGAACTGCTTGGGCGGACACGCGATGATGCCGCAGGAGAAGCCTTTGATAAGGTGGCACGCGTCCTGGGGCTTGAGTATCCCGGCGGCCCTGCCATTCAGAATGCCGCGCAGCGTGCCGAGGAGGAATTGCTTCAGCAAAAGAAGCCAGTCGAGTTGGCTCGCTCTGCCTATCGACTACCTCGTGCCTGGCTGCGCGGCACGTATGATTTTAGCTTTAGTGGCCTAAAAACTGCTATGCTTCAACTCGCAGAAGGCGCGATAGGCAGTCAATCTCTTCCTCAAACCCCTGACAGCGGGAAGAAACTGATCGGCGAGAGCAAACAACGGAGCCAGTATACACGCATGGGTATGCACGCGGCACAGAAGGGACCGACCAATGTACCTATGTTAGCCGCTAGTTTTCAAGAAGCTGTTGTCGATGTGTTGGCAGTCAAGACGCGCCTTGCTGCACAGGAGTATCATGTAAAACAAGTCGTCTTAGCTGGCGGTGTGGCAGCTAATCTCAGCCTTCGTACAAGGCTTGAGCAGGAGCTGCTCCCTCTCAGAATACGTCTCAGTTATCCACCTATCGAGTTTTGTACCGATAATGCCGCGATGATCGCGAGCGCCGCTTACTTTCATCTTTGCCAGGAAGAGCAGAGTGGGCTTGACCTTGATGTCCAGCCTGGATTGAGCCTACCCTTTCGTAAAAGTGAATAGTATCATATAAAAGTGAGTAGTAGTATGCTAAAACAAAAAACCTATGCTGTAGGTATTGACCTGGGAGGAACCAAAACCCTTGCTGCTGTTGTTGACATAACAACTGGTGAAGTGATTGCTTCGGCCCGTAAGCGCACGCGCGCTGAAAAGGGACAGGACTTTGTAGCACAGCGCACTATTGAACTGGCGCAGACAGCCATCAGTGCCGCAAACCTTCCTCAAGACGCGCCTATAGTTGCAATTGGGGTTGGAGCAGCAGGGCAGATCGACCGCAAGGTTGGTGTTGTCGTCGACGCTCCAAACCTGGGTGTCAAAGATATGCACCTCGCTGACATTCTCGGCAACCAATTCAGTAAACCAGTGCGTGTTGGGAACGACGTTGAGGTAGCTGCGCTGGGAGAATATATATATGGTTCAGGGCGAGGATTCAACAACTTCGTCTGCCTCTTCGTCGGCACCGGCATAGGCTCGGGCATTGTACAGAACGGTCGCTTGTATACGGGCTTGACCGGTACGGCTGGCGAGGTTGGTCACATGGTCATCCAGGCAGGTGGACGAATCTGTGGTTGTGGCTGCCGTGGTTGCCTCGAGGCATATGCTTCGCGTACCGCCATCACCAAAGCCATTATGGCGGAAATCCACCATGGACGCTCCTCGATACTGGCCAATGACGCGGCACTCCAGATGAAAGAAGGTGATACTATCATTCGTTCTGGGCTACTCGCGAACGCAATTGCTCAGGGAGATAGCCTTGTCATAGAGATTGTTACCGAAGCTGCTGACTATCTCGGCTATGGTCTGGGATCAGTCATGAACTTCTATAATCCAGAGGCCATTCTTCTCGGCGGTGGTGTCATCGAGGCTATCGACCTGCTTTTTGAACGAGCTGTGAATCGCGCACGTATTACAGCTTTGTCTGCACCGGCGGTGCAAACAAAAATTATTCGCGCAAAGCTTGGTGACTTCTCTGGTGTGGTTGGCGCCGCCTGTTTAGGGGCGGAGGCAGCAGGATACCACTTCCCCCTTTCGTAAGGTGAACTAGCATAGCGGCGTAGTGGCATTCCCTTGTAATGCCAGATCATGGTGGATGTATTGTGTGGGAGCAGAATCACCCTAGAAAACTCCGTCAAAAAGGTTCTGACAGAAGAAGCGCCCTGGTGCTTCATGCTGTCAGAACCTTTTTGCTACACCCTTGCCAACTCTTCCAGCTTGGGAAACAGCGGAATCGGAACGGGCAGCGTTTTGCCCGCGGGCACTTCAGAAGACCTCCAGCTACCGGCGCTGATATCACCCTCGAAACCCAATAGATGATGCAACTTCTGTGAGGAGAAAGGCAGATATGGGCAGAACATCACTCGTAAGCCACTGATCACTTGCAGTATCACATAGAGGGTCGTCCCCGCTGCTTCGCGGTCAACTTTGATCTGTTTCCACGGTGCCTGTTCATCCAGGTAGCGGTTCGCAGCTCGAGCTACTCCCATAGCTGCATGTAATCCATCCTTGAAGTGACAATTGGCGATGTTGCGTCCAACCACAGAGAACCCTCTATCTATTTCCGCCAGAATCTCTCGATCTGCCTCTCGTAGCGCCTGAGGCTGCGGCACAACCCCCCCAAATTTGCTTTGCAAGAAGGTCAGTGTGCGATGGACTGCATTTCCATAGGTGGCCACCAGTTCGTCGTTGTTGCGGCGAATCAGCTCATCGAATGTAAAGTCAGTATCGCGCCCCTCAGGTGCGGTGGCTGAAAGATAATAACGCAGCGCGTCCGCACTGTACTGATCTAGAACGTCGCGTGTCCAGATAACATTACCCCGGCTGCTGGATGCTTTAGCGCCACTCATCGTCATAAACTCGTTTGCAGGCACATCATAGGGCAAGTTCCTGTTACCATACCCTTGCAGCATCGCGGGCCAGATGATCGCATGAAATGGAATATTGTCCTTCCCAATAAAATAGTAGGACTTAACCGCGGGATCACTCTGGCCAGGGACCCACCAGGTTTTCCATGCTTCAGGGGTTCCCTGTCGCTCCGCCCATTCAACTGAAGCCGAAAAGTAGCCGATCACTGCGTCAAACCACACGTAGATTCGCTTATCCTCGTATCCTTCCAGGGGTATTGGTACGCCCCAGTCCAGGTCGCGCGTAATTGCTCTGGCGCGCAAGCCCTCTTTGAGCCAGCTCATCGCAAAATCGAGCGTATTTGCTCGCCAGTGCTGCTTACCCTCCGACAACCATGCCAGTAATGACTCTTGTAACTTGGGTAAATCCAGGAAAAAGTGATCTGTTGGCCGAATCTCCAGGGCGCTGTCTTTGCTGCCGCATAGGCGACAGAGTGGATTGATCAGATCAATCGGGTCCAATGTATGGCCACAATTATCGCACTGATCACCACGGGCGGCCGAATACCCACAGTTTGGGCAAGTTCCTTCGATGTAACGGTCAGGCAAGAAACGACCATCCGTTGGGCAATAGGGAGATTGCATCGTATTTTTGAAGATGTAACCCTTGTCGTATAGCGTAAGAAAGAAATCTTGCGTAATACGATAGTGATTTTCTGTGCCCGTCTCAGTATATAAATCCCAGGATATACCTAATCTATCCCAAATTTCGCAAATCTGCCTATGATACCGCGCTACGAATTCGCGCGGGCTAATACCTTCACGCTCAGCATCCACGAGAATCGGCGTGCCATGTTCATCACTACCTGAAACCATCAAAACCTTGTTGCCGGCCAAGCGGTGGTAGCGAGCGAAAGTGTCTGCTGGCAGGTACGCCCCCACTATTTGCCCAACATGCGTGGAGCTTTTTGCATATGGCCAGGCTACGCAGACCAGAATATGTTCATTCATGCTTTTTCCTCAGTTCCCAATATAGCGCGCATAAACAGAACGTGCGACCTGCTCATCATCTGTACCTTTAATGATCGCACGAGCATCTGGAAAAACTGTTAGTTCATAAGAATCCACGTTGAAGCGGAGTAGGAAATCATTATAGCGTACCTCTCCAACTGGGCGCAACCGTTCTGCCAATTCTGCTAGATTGAGCACTATCCCTCGCCTTCCGTTGCGAACCTGCACCGCATTTCGCCCACAGAGACTCGTGCTACTGCCTCCACTCAACTCATCAAGAAACTCGTATTGATGATGTCCGCACGCGGGACAATCCGCCTGGCGCGGCAGCTCGATACGCTCACTGGTGTTTTCCCACAGATCCATCCAGAACATCGCTCGGCTCATCATCTCGCTCTTCAGCAGAATCTTGAGCGCCTCGGTGGAGGCTACGCCCGAGATCGCCCCTACTATCCCATTGAGCACACCGGCCGTATCACAGGTTGGTGTGGTACCAGGCAGAGGCATATCCGGGAAGACACAGCGAAGACACGCAGTATCACCGGGGACAATATTCATAGTCACGCCATAGGAGGCAATCACACCGCTATAGATCCAGGGGCGTCCGTATTTTATACACACATCGTTGAGCAGGTAACGTGTCTCGAAATTATCAGTTGCGTCAAGTACCAGGTCTGTATCACGCACGAGCGTCTCTATTCCATCGGCATTGATATCTTCAACCAGCGGCTCGACCGTCGTATCGCTGTTGATGCGCCGTAGTTTCTCCGCCGCGGCAATAGCTTTGGGGAGACCACGAGCAATATCTTCTTCATCGAAGAGAATCTGCCGTTGCAGGTTATTGAATTCGATATAATCGCGATCAGCAATTACCATACGGCCAATACCTGCGCGACAAAGGTTGTTAGCCAGGACAGTACCTAGCGCACCGCAGCCAATAATAGTAACTGTTGAAGCCCGCAGCCGTTCCTGCCCTTCCTTCCCTATTGGTCCAAAAAGTGTTTGGCGCGAGTAGCGATCAACTGCCATCTTTTCTCTTCTCCCGATCTGATAGACTCGTATGCACATTACATTCTAGCATATTAGGGTGACGTAGGGGAGCAATTCATGTGCGCCTGCCTGGGGAGACGATCCCTGCACCCGTGCGCAAGTGAATGGCGCCCCCACATAGTTGCATTAGTTGGCAGCAGCACATAACTGTGCTACAATGCTAGAGTTGAATCACTCTTTTTTAGAATAGTAACCAGTACATCGTGCAAGGACGTTAAAGGTGATGGGAGCCCAATGAAGAAAGTATTGGTTATCGACGACAACCCGACTATCGTAGAATTAATAAAATACGCTGTGAACCTGCAAGGAACATTTGATGTCGTTGTAGCCTACGATGGCGTACAAGGTTTGGAACGTATCCTTATTGAACATCCAGATTGCGTAATTATCGATGTAAAGATGCCCCGCATGGATGGTTATCAGTTGGTGCGTTGTCTTCGTGGTGATGCTCGTACCTCTGGCACCCCTTTGATTATCCTGAGCGCCATGACGCGAGACGAAGATCAGATGACGGGAATGCTATCAGGTGTCGATGAGTATCTCACTAAACCGTTTAAACCGGCTGCACTAAATGCAGCCATAGAACGTGTCCTACTCCTGACGCCAACGGAGCGCCAGCACCGCATGGATTACTTAGTACAGACTCAGGCAGACCGCGAATAGCTTAGAACAGACCGTGGATAGGCCGCAAATAAGCATAGTGTCGTGTACAGCCATTGCTTCGGACTATGCTTCATGATAAAGAATGGCTTTAGTTAAAAGTGCCGTGTACTTCATTGTCTATAGTAGAAGTTGCGGTGCAGAGTTTTCACACAATAGTGCGTGATCCACATCCTTTACGCAAATTACACATCCTTTTCGTGGACAGCGATCCAAATGGACGCAATAGGATACAGCAGGTGTTAGGGAATGGATTTGTTGTGCAGTGCGCTTCGTCAGTGATAGAGGCAAAGCTCTGCCTTGAAGCAAACCTCCCGGATGTACTGATCTGTGAGGTATTACTTGGTCAGGAGAATGGCTTAGACCTGTGCCGTTCTATGCGAAACACCCCCTCTCTTCGACATATACCTATCATGCTGCTCACCTCCCTGACAACTATTCAGGATAAAGTAGCCGGATTTGAAGCGGGAACAGATGATTACGTGGTAAAGCCCTTTGATACGCGCCACCTGGTGGCAAGAATCCGCCTGCTCTCGCGCATAAAGCGTTTTGAATTCCCCAATGAGCTGAGAACTTCAAACTGAGAGAAGGAAAGCGGCTGGCTCCCGATTTTGTCGGGAGCCAGCCGCTTTCCTTCTTTATTGTCCACTTTGCCCGCTATCCAGGGAAATGACAGGCAGCGTAATGATTATGCTGTTTCTCTTCCAATGGTGGGATAACCTCTCTACAGATCGCCTGGGCTTTCCAACAGCGCGGATGGAAATTGCACCCACTCGGTGGATTAACCGGGCTGGGTACATCACCTTCGAGGATAATACGCTTGCGCTTTGCCTCTATATCAGGATCAGGAACAGGAATTGCCGAAAGCAGTGCCTGCGTGTAGGGATGCAATGGCATCTCATACATTTCTTCACTTTTCGATAACTCGACCACGCGCCCCAGGTACATCACCGCTACCCGATCACTGATATGCTTTACGACCGAAAGATTATGTGCCACGAACAAGTAGGTCAGGCCAAACTTGCCTTGCAGGTCTTCTAACAGGTTGAGTACCTGTGCCTGGATTGAGACATCAAGCGCGGATACTGGCTCATCTGCCACCACTAACGAGGGACGCAGGGCCAATGCACGCGCAATACCGATACGCTGGCGTTGGCCACCACTAAATTCGTGAGAGAAGCGATTCATGAAGTAGGGATTCAAACCCACCACTTGTAGCAAATCGGCTACCTGCTCCTGAATTTCCTTCGCGTTACCACGGTTGAAATTTTCCAGCGGCTCCGCGACAATCTGTCCAACCGTGAAGCGCGGATCGAGCGAGCCATAGGGATCCTGGAACACCATCTGCATCCTGGCGCGCTTCTTGCGTATTTCTCCAGGTGAAAGTTTTGTCAGCTCATCGCCTTCGAAAAGAACGCTTCCCGCCGTTGGTTTGATCAACTGCAAGATAGCCCGTCCCGTAGTTGACTTACCACATCCACTTTCACCTACCAGGCCAAGCGTCTCGCCGCGCCGGATAAACATGTCAACACCATCCACTGCTTTTACATTGGCAACGGTGCGACCGAATAGCCCCCCTTTGATGGGGAAATGAACCTTTAAGCCCTTGACCTCGACCAGAGTTGTCCCTGTCGTTGCTGGCGTTGTTATTTCTTGTACCATAAAAATCCTTTCCCCGGCCTAGTCTGGATAGAAACAGGCCGCTACCTGTTCTCCGCGTCCAACTGGCTTTAACTCTGGACGTTCATGCCTGCAGCGATCTTGCACCTTAGGGCAGCGCGGTGCATAAGGACAACCGATAATCTCTTTGGACAAATCGGGTGGTTGTCCTCCAATCGGGATGAGGTTGCTGCCACGTTTCTCGTCGAGGCGTGGAATGGAACGTAGAAGTCCTACTGTATAGGGATGTGCTGGCGTCTGAAAAATTTGCGTGACTGGAGCTGACTCTACCACGTGCCCTGCATACATTACGTTGACATGCTGGCAGGTTCCGGCAACCACTCCAAGATCATGGGTAATCAGCATTACGGCGGTGCCAAACTCTTTCGAGAGACCACTCATCAATTCAAGCACCTGAGCCTGAATGGTCACATCGAGTGCCGTAGTAGGTTCATCCGCGATAAGCAATTTCGGGTTGCATGCGAGTGCGATAGCAATCATGACGCGCTGCCGCATACCACCACTGAACTCGTGCGGATAGTTCTTTGCCCGTTTCTTTGCGTCAGGAATACGTACAAGGTCAAGCATTTCAACGCTGCGTTTCCAGGCCTGGTCGTTGCTCAGTTCCTTATGGTGGCGTTTGACCGTCTCTGCAATCTGAAACCCTACGTTAAACACTGGATTGAGTGAAGTCATCGGGTCCTGGAAAATCATCGAAATTTTGCTGCCGCGCAGGTTCGTAAGTTCTTCTAAATCCTTGTCCAGGATATTCTCACCATTGAAGTTGATCTCGCCTCCCACAATTTTGCCAGGAGGCATGGCGACCAGGCGCATTATAGAGAGTGCTGTAACGCTTTTGCCGCAGCCACTTTCTCCTACGATTCCCAATGTTTGACCTGGCTTGATTGTAAGCGAAACATCATCTACCGCTTTGACCACTCCTGAGCGTGTGAAAAAGTAGGTCTTCAGGTTATTTACTTCCAGCAGATTCTCTGCCATTTTTTATCTCCACTCACTAATCTTTTGATCGAGGGTCAAAGGCATCGCGCAAACCATCACCGAAGAAGGAAAAGGCTAGCACAATGAGCGCCAACACTCCGGAGGGCAGCAGAATTTCCCACGGGTGAGTATCTACGAGGTTTTGCGCCTGGGCTATCATCAGGCCAATACTTGAACCAGGTGACTGTACACCAAGGCCAAGGAGGCTAATACCGGCCTCGCCGATGATGGTACCGACGATGTTTAGGGTTGATGCAACGACGACGATGCTGAATAGGTTGGGGATGATGTGACGTAGAATGATGCGTGTATCCCTGGTGCCTGCTGTACGCGCAGCCTCGATAAACTGTTGCTCCTTGAGCTGGAGTGTCTGGCCACGCACGTAACGTGCCATCAACGGCCAGGCCACGAAAGCGAGGGCCAGCGAGACAAGTAACAGGCGCGCGTTGCCGTTCGCCCCAATAATGGGAATATTACTTAAGTTAGTGTCGGCCCACTCACCGAAAATACCGGCGACCAGGATGATGAAAAGCAAGCCAGGGAAGGCAAAAATGATGTCGGTGAAACGCGCCAGCACCTGGTCGATCCATCCACCATAATAACCGGCCAGCACCCCAACCAGGATACCCAGGACAACATCCACGACCTCCACCAGCACGGCGACGCTGATCGAAATAAGTATCCCTTGCATCAGGCGCGCCAACAAATCACGACCGAGGTCATCTGTTCCCAACCAGTACTGTGCCGATGGTCCTTCATCCTGCCGATCAAGTTCCTGGTGATAGTAAGTATGGTAGACTTGTGGTCCAACCGTTCCGTTCAATGAACTTTGATAAGGACCGCCAACATGAAGGTAGATAGATGGGCCAAAGATCGCGAGCAACACGAAAAAGAGAATCACTCCAACACTTGCCATGGCGCGCTTATCGCGCCGCAGGCGCCGCAGCGAATCCTGTAACGGGGTCGCTGGCTTCTTTTTCTTCTCTTCCTTCAGATCCTTCGGCTCGTTCTCCTTGAACGCAGCAGCAAGGTCGGTATTGCTCAGCTCCGCCAATTCTGGCTCAAATTGCAACGGGCTTGCCACCGAGTCAGGAGGCATAAATCCATGGGCGGTAAGTTCTTGATTCTTATCCTTCGTATCCATTACCTTGCCTCCTATGCTGACTTGATGCGTGGGTCTACAAGCGTATATAAGAGATCTGATATCAAGTTACCTACCACGACCGCCACAGCCAGCAAGACCGCTGTAGCCTGGATTACCGGATAGTCGCGGTACTGCGTCGCCGCAAGCGTCGCTGCGCCAATACCAGGAATGTTGAAGATGTCTTCGAGGAAGAACGTTCCCGTCACGAGCAGACCGAGCGAGAGACCGAGGATCGTAACCAGGGGAATGAGCGCGTTGCGCAGTGCGTGCCGGTAGACGACGACTTGTTCGCGTAGCCCTTTCGCGCGTGCAGTACGCACAAAATCCTGCCGCAAGACTTCGAGCATACTCGTGCGTGTGAGGCGAGCGAGATAAGCCACCCCTGCCAGTGCCAGAATGACGATTGGACCTATTTTGAACTGTAAATCGGTGAACGTGTACTGCCAGGCATTGCCCCAATTCGCTACGGGCCACTGAGCACCTGTATGACCGTCAATCCATACGACTACAACCTGGAATAACACCGCGAAGACGAATACTGGCAGCGAATACATCACCAGGACGGCACCCATATTGGTCGTGTCGATCCAACTATTCGCTTTCAATGCGCTGACAATGCCTATTGGGATTCCAATCAATACCTCCAGCAGCAGCGCCCAGAAACCGAGTTCCGTCGAGACCGGTATACCATCTTTTAAAATGTCCCACACAGGACGGTTTACATACTGGTACGAAAGTCCAAAGTCAAACCTGAACAGGCCCGTTAAGAAATGGTAGTACTGCTGGTACCAGGGTATGTCCAGTCCATACGCGTGCCTTAACTGTGCGTAGAGCACTGGATCTGGATGGTTCCCTAACATGGTGCGAATTGGATCACCAGGGGCGAAATACCCCATTATAAAGGTGATGAAGGTTACACCAATCACTACAAAGATGAGGCCGATGAACCTTCTGATCAAGAATTGAACCATAATCTGCCCCTTGCTCCCTTGTAAGAGGTTGTAATTGTTTTTAAGATAGCCTGACAGCCATCTCTACTCCAAAGATACGTCGCTCATCTATCGTCTCTGTTATAAAGAAGTGTCCATGAAACGGCACCTTTTCATAGACAAAAACGGATAGGTGAAAATAACAGATGTTACATAAGCGAACTGCTACTTATTTTAAGTGACATTTTTACTATTGTCAAGCAAAAGAAATGGCTTGCGAGATCAGCTGAAGAGGTGTTACAGTAAAAAAGAGAACGAAGTTACAAAAAAGGTTTTTAGAGGAAGGGACAGCGATCATGTGATCACTGTCCCTCGTTTCGTAGCGCTGTCTACTCACGTAAACAACACCGGGTTCGTTTAGTGGGCTGCAATGAAGATGTTCGCCCAGTCATCGGGTGGTGTTAAATCCTGAGGATTGGTTACCAGTCCTTTGACATATGGCTTGACTACCTGGCTGATCGTCACCTGAGACGTTGGCATCCAGGCTACATCATTAATCAACTGCTGCTCTGCTTGCATATATGCCTGTATGCGAGCAGTCTGATCAGGATTCACGTCGGCTGCTTCCAGTTGCTGCTGCACTTGCTGCTGCGTGGACGCGTCAGACGTGTTGTTCTGACCATAGTTCATATTGTTGTTAGGGACACCCTTGTCAAACTGCAGCGTGGTCCAGTCCTGCGGATCGGGATAGTCGGCAATCCAGCCGATGTTCCAGAACTGCAAGCCCTTTGCATTGTTCGTTGCGGCAGTGATATCGGGCAGAAGCTTGTTGAAGTCTTCTGGATTCGCTTTGACGCTGACGCCCAGCGTTGTCTGCCACATCTGTACCAGTGCGGCAACCTCGTTGTCTAGTTCTTGACTACCACTCGGATAGGTAAGCTTGATTGGAGGTACCTGTGAAACGCTTGTCCATCCCTCTTCCTGCAGACCCTGTTGGAAGAGCGCCTTGGCCTTGGTCGGGTCTCCCTTCGTGCTCGCTACACCAGCAGGGCCTGTGAGATTCGAGTTATAGCCCGGCATGCCCTTTGGTACGATGTGATTCGAGGGGAGGACGGTGTCCTTCCACACGCTGTGGGCGATCAGGTCCTTGTCGACGGCAAGGTCGAAGGCCTGGCGAATATGGATATTGTCGAACGGCTTTACCAGGTAGTTCATGGCGTAGTAATTGATCCACAACTGCGGGATCTGCTCGTACTGGTTGTTTGGGAGCAGCTTCGCAGCTGCGAGATTGGCCGAGGGGACGCCTGCGATGTCGACCTGGCCCGCCTGATAGGCTTTGTACGTCGTGTCAGACTGCTTGTAGAACGGGTAAACGAGCTTCGTCAATTGTGGCTTGGGTCCATAATAGTTGGGGTTCGGCACAAAGACGATCTGTTTGCCATGCGTATACTCGCTGACTTTGAATGGACCATCGCCGCCGCCCTCTGTCAGGTGATCGGTGAAGTTGGTGGTATACTTTTCAACAAGGCTTTTCTCAACCACGTAGGAGCACGAGTAGGTCAGTGCATCCAGGAAGTAGGAAGCCTTCTTGTTGGTGACTATGACGACGGTGTTAGGATCGGGTGCCATCAGGCTGTCGCCAATGATGGTCTTGATCTTGCCTGCTACCAGTTTGTCGGAGTCTTTTACCAGAGCCAAGTAGATAGGGGCTGTGGTCGACTTTTCGGCTGGCTGAAGAGCGCGGTCAATACTGAAGACGACGTCCTGCGAAGTAAGGGGCGTGCCATCGCTGAACTTCAAGTTGGGCTTCAATTTGAATGTCCACGTCAGACCATCAGAACCCTCGGTGTAGGATGCTGCCAACTGTGGCACTACTTTCAGACTGTCATCTAGCTGTACCAGACCGGTAAATACGTTGTCAATGGCTGCAATAGAGGGCAAGTCCGTCGATAGGCCTGGATCGAACGTCTTGATGTCCGAAACACCCGATTCTGGGGCTACTAATACCTGTTTGTCTGCTGGAGCTTTGCCGCTAGTGTTGTTGGTCGTGGTTGAAGTACCACCACAGGCTACCAGCAGCATACCCATCAAGGCCAGGAAAGTTGGCAGAAGCCTTGTCATTAACTTCTTGCTAGGTCGCATTCGTGACTACTCCTTGTAATAGATGAATTCTCATTCGATGAACAGCATCGTTACTGTTCCAACGTGGTGTATCTCATGCAAGAGACCTTCTTTTGCGTGTGCTACTCCCTCCTTTCACCCAACGATTCATGTCGCGCTCCCAGTCTTTGGCATAATGGGAGTTCCTTTTTATTGCTTATTCTGGGCTAAACCACACAGCAGGGCGGAATACTAGAAATGTGTTAGCATGTTAACCAATGCAAGCGGTAGCACATAGTACTACGTCAGGGGAAAAATAAATCTCACACGCGGTGAAAATAAGCATCTATCCTTATGCATATTGCCCTTTATAAATGTTCGCCCAGTCGTTGGGAGGAATGATTCCCTGTGCATTATCTACCATGCCGATTATCGTCGGCTGGCGCAAGAACGTCAATGTTACCTGCTCCATCGGCATCCATGCCACGTCGTTGACCAGTTGTTGCTCTGCCTGCTGATAGCTTTTGAATCGGCTATCTTTGTGACTATTGCTATCTGCGTTTTCCAACTGCTGCTGCAAATTCTGCTGCCTCACAACATCCGTGCTCGTATTTTGGCCGTAATTCATATTGTTATTTGGCACCCCACTATCGAACTGGCGCGTTAACCAATCTTGCGGGTCAGGATATTCAGCTACCCAGGTAAGTCCCCAGAACTGTAAGCCTGCGGCATTGCCCGTGGCGAGCGTAACCTGAGTGAGCAGTGCATTGTAGTCAATGGGGTCTGGCGTAACGATAACACCCAACACGTCATGCCACATCTTGATCATGGCCGTCACTTCCTGGACAAAGTAGGCGAAGGTTGCCGACGTCGCATAGGTCAGTTTGATCGGTGGCAGCGCGGCAATATTCTCTTCCTTCAATCCCATCTGTAGCAATGTCCTTGCTTTTGTCGGATTCCCTGTAAGACTCTGCGTACCGTCTGGACCTATGAGGTTTGGATTATATCCCGGCATACCCTGTGGCACAATATGGTTTGTGGGCAGCACCGTTCCCTTCCAGATAGTGTTGACAATCGCCGTTTTGTCGACAGCCAGCGCGAACGCCTGGCGAATATGAATATTATCGAACGGCTTCACCAGGTAATTCATGGTGTAGTAGTTAATCCACAACTGTGGGACCTGGTGAAAATCTTGCCGCTTCTTGTCAGTCGCGAACGTCGAGACGGGCACACCTGTTGTATCAACCTGGCCTACTTGATAGTCATGGTAGGCATTGTCCGTCTGCTGGTAAAACGGGAAGATGATTTTATGCAGTTGCGGCTGGGGACCATAATAGCTGGTGTTGGGAACGAAATCGATCTCCTTGCCATGAATATACTGTAATACCTTGAAGGGGCCAGTAGAACCTCCCTCTGCCAGGTGATCTGTAAAAGTCGTCTTATAGGCATCAATCAAATGCTTTTCAACAACAAAGGAACACGGATAGCTCAGCATGGCCAGGAAATAGGGCGCGCTCTTCTTGAGGGTAATCACAATGGTATGGTCATCAGGCATTGTCAGACTGTCATTGATAAGTGTCGGTATAAATCCACCGAGCATTTTGTCAGAATCTTTAATGAGAGAAAGGTAAATTGGAGCTACCGTCGACTTGGTCTCTGGCTGCAGCGCACGATCAATACTATAGGCCACATCTGCCGAACTAAGCGGCGTGCCATCACTAAATTTCAGATTGCGACGCAGGTGAAAGGTATAATTAAGCCCATCTGGGGACACATTCCACGACTGTGCGAGCTGTGGCTGGACCTGGAGTTTATCGTCGAGTTGCACCAATCCAGTGTAAATCATCTGTATTGCACTCATTGATGGCTGATCAGCTGCAAGTACCAGTGCGGGATCAAGCGTGGTGATATCGGTGACTCCCACTTGAGGAACGGTATATACCTGCTTGTTAGCGGAAGCCTTCACCAGTGTCTTTGTAGTAGGGCCCGGATTATTCCCGAAATTACAGCTAACAAGCAGCATGCCCAGGAGACACAGAAAGATTGGCAGCAACCACCGCCACCTTGTCATCTTCTTACCGCAGTACATGTACGAAAACTCCCTAAATAAACATCATCAATTTATAAACCTCTCACCAGCGTATTACGACTGCCAAATGTAGCGGCCCGTAAAGCTACAACTAAGAACGAATCTCTATCAACATCTGCCAATGGAACAGGCCACGCCATACATTCTTCGCTTGCCGCCTGCACGATTTGTAGCGTATGCCCCTGATCAGCAGCAGCATCTACGCGAGCAGCGAGTAGCCCGATTGTGGCAAACAGCGCCCGCGCATCATTGCCAAGTCGGAGATAACGTCGAGCGCTAGCAATAGCTCCGTTGAGATCCTGCGTATCTACCTGCTCGCTCAATGTCTCTAACAATGCTGGCGCAATTAACCCACCACCAAGAGCGTGTCTCGTGGTGGTCGCCGCTGGTGCCGTGCTTGTTTGTTGACCTAACTCTTTTTGTAGCACGTTGATATAAGAGGCCGACGTATAAAGGAGTGGCAGAGCCGCTAAATCCTGGACATGAGTGTAAACTAACCGTACTGCCGCCGCGAAGAGTAACCCGTGCGCGGCTCGTACAAATGCATCGCGCTTATCGTCTCCGACCCGCTGCATCACATCTGCCGCGGTCAGGGCGATGACAGATCCCACACCACGAGGGGATGCTCCTCGTTTCATTAACGTGTCATACACTCCCTGGCAAATTTCTGTCGTATCAGCATTGCTCAGGATCAAGTTGCGTAGCGACAATGCCGCTGCGTCTTTGGGCGCTGACAAGCGCGTGCGCAGGCTTGCGAGGCTATGGGCGGGATCACCATGGAACGTCCGCACAGCATTCACCCAGGAGGGCTCTTCCGTATGCAATGGTAGATGAGGCGTGAGCCATTGTAAAATGTGAGGCGCTCGCTCTCCCCACTCAACAGCGTCAAGTAGCTGAAAACCCCGTACTGCGTACATTAAAGGGTGTCCTGCATTCTGAAACGTGGTAGAGATACCATCATACGTGCGCACCTCCATCGTACGATAGTCAGCTCCTGTCCCATAGAGGCCTAGTAGTAGTCGCTCCACACGCATTGCGTCGTTACCATACACCGCGTCACGCATCGCATCATCAACCGTATTTCCCTCTCCTAGCTCGCTCGGAAATAATGGTTCGGGGTAGGCAACATCTACCTTTTTCCCATCCCGTAATGCTGGCGCTGCTGCCCACAAGGCTTGCACAAGGAGCGGCAGCTCTTGTTCGTGACTATGGGAGTCCTCTTCGGGAGGCCGTGGCACCGCTATCGGCCAACGGCTCAATGCTGCTGCCGCATCGAGCGTCAAAATAGCATGTCCGTCACTATCACCATGTGCAACAAGCAAACCCACCCGTCCTGCTATCTCGGCGGCTGGGGCGCCCCTGCGTAAAAGTTCACGTGCAATCGAAATAATTTCTGTACTGTCCTCGGCAATTGTCGCATCAACAAGCGCCGAAATATCGACGCCCATCCCAATCGTTGGCATATACATCTCTCCCATTTAGCTCAGTATGAGACCAGATTACGCTAATTTTGTAACTCGCGAATAGCTCGCTCGATGTTTGGAATATCTGCGTACTCCTCGTCGAGGAGTTTAAATCCTCGTTCCAGGTATAATTCTGCCAGCCGTGCACCACGTTCACCAGCGTCCATTGCGGAATTCGTCAGCTCATAACCTCGGTATTTATCTGCTAAACGTCCCGCGATACGTTGCATTCTTCGCTTTGTCTCTTGTAGCAGGTTGGTATCATGTCCCTCTAATGCGTAGCGTGCCATGCCAACCAGCTTCCCTAATTCTGTCAGTCTCTGTCGGTCAGTCATCGTCTGTAACAGTAACTCTTCCGCGTCCAGGTCATCCAGTGGAACACTCGGCTCGTCTATTTGATCCATCGGTGCAGTGGATGATACCTGCTCGAAGGTCAATGTATAGCCAAGGTATAGTTGCCCATACTCCTGGCAACCCTCCGCAACCCGCTGCATCCTTGCCCCTTCGTCCTTTGGATTGATAGTACCGATATCGCACAGATCATCATCACGACGATCAGCCAGCATCTGTAAATGCTCTAAACTACTACCTTCTTCCAGCATGGGTGGGATCGGCATCACATTAACATTCGCAGCTTCCCGCAACTCTTCAGGTGGCAACTGTGCTGCCAGGAAAGAGGGGAGGTACTTTGCTAATGATAACGGCGTCGGTGGGACTATACAGTATGTACTAAAAATGATTCTTGGGTCACTGGTACTTCTCGCAATAAAAATAGCATGCCCCTTTGGTGCTTGTGGATTACCACGTAAAAACCGCATATCCATCACAAAGAAATCCTCTCGACAATAGTACTTGTCCTATTGAAAGTATTCAATTTACTTTCTTGTATCATAAGCTGTTTATGCTCACATGGCAAGCTATCATAGTACGCCATCGACAACGAGGCTCATCATCTCAGCCTCTTCCTCAATTGTCCAAGCCGCTTTACCAGATCTTTATTCTCCCGTATCTCGTCCTCCGACATTTCCTCACCACTCACTGGTATTGTCTCCTCGTATGCTTTAATGTGCTTGACAAGAGAGGCGCTCCCTGCGACTTGACTAAACGATTGTAGTTGTGTTAATGCCTGTGTATCCTGGTTTAGTCGCACCAAAGTAATGGCCAATTGCGCATAAAGTTGGGCATACTGTTGCAGGTATGTACTCCATTGCTGAGGCCTCTTCATCGTTTTCATGACCTGCTCAACCAGCGCTACCGCTATGGACAACTCCTCCCTGGCAGGAGCAAGTTTTCCTTGCGCTAAGGATATACCAGCGCGTTCATAGCGCGTATCCGCCTCGCCCAGTGGCTGCTGCTGCTGTTGATACAGCTTTAATGCCTGCTCAAAATCTGTTGACGCCTCTGCTAGCGCACCATCGCCTCGGTGAGCTAGCCCCAGCGAAAGCATGGTATCGGCCTGACCTATCAGATCATCGCTCTGGTTGAAGCGCGTTAAAGCCTCCTCGCAGCGTTGAATAGCCTCTTCCCATCGTTCCTGTCCGATCAGCGTCTGCGCTACGCCCAATACCGCGGCCCCGTCACCATCTGTACTTTCCAACAACTGGAATTGGCGTCCTGCCTCCGTAAACAGTGTTGAAGCAGCGTCCAGTTCCACTTGTGCCAACTTTACACGCGCCATGCCCAGTAGGGCTTCAGCAGCCAGCAATGGTTCTTGTTGTCCTTCGGCCTGCGTTTGAGCTGCTCGAAAGCGCGTCTCAGCCTGTGCAAAATCACCCTGCGTCAATAACAACTGACCCTGAACGAGGGGCAGCAAAGGGATGGCCTTTACCGCATAGGTACCTGGCGTAATAGTAGCGGCAGCTTGCGACAGGTAAGCCGCTGCCCCATCCAACTGGCCGGCAAAAACGGCTAGCCGTGCCAGGAGTATCTGCGTCTCTGCCACCTCAGCTGTTTCTCCCAACCGTTCCAGGCGGCCTTGTGCATCACGATAGCATGCGCCTGCATGGGAAGTTCTTCCCTGTTGGCGATAGACTTCTCCCATCCCCAGCAAAGCCCTGCTCTCAATACACTCTTGTTGTAGCTTATCTGCCAGGGTCAGCGCCTCATTGTACGTCTGTAGTGCAGTTGAAAGAAAGCCTCTGAGGCGCTGACTATCGCCAATCCCAACCATCGTTTCAGCCTGTCCAATACGGTAGGCAGTAGCCTTATATGTCCGTAGCGCTCTCTCCATCATCGAGTTAGCATAGGAGAGCTGTCCGCGACGCATATTGATTTCCCCTAAAAGGCGATTCGCGTGAGCCGTACCCAGGGCATTCTGTTTCTCCATGAATCGTTGGAGCGCAAGTTGTGCACTCGTCAACGCCTGGTCTACCTGCCCCCGCAATTCAGCAACCTCGGACAACCCCAAATTGCCATCCGCCTCTCCCAGTTCGTATTCTATAGGACGAGAACGCTCCACTGCCTCTCCAAAGTAATCTGCCGACTCATCGAGTCGTCTCTGGTCAAGGTAAATACGTCCTAGACCTGATAGTGTATCAACAATGCCGTACAGGTCTCGAGTTGCTTCGTAGACTTCCAGCGCATTTCGATAAGCTGTTGCTGCTTCATCAAACCTTCGTGTCATGCGTAAAATATCGGCAAGGCTACGACGAGCGTCCGCCTCGTTAACGGCGTCTTGAGCATCGCTAAAATAGTTGATAGCCCGCTGATAGTACGTGGCCGCACCATCGGTATTGCCACGTTGCAACTCAATGTGTCCAAGCGCCAATGCCACGTTTCCCTCTCCCTGAGCATTGCCGCCCTCCTCCATGCTATAAAGTTCGCGTGCTCGTTCATAGGCTTCCTGCGCGCGATCCAGGTGTACTTGCTGTCGCTCCAAATGACCTATGGCCAATGCAGCGTGCGCTTCCTTCACAGATTGTCCTGCTTCTCGGTACAACTTCATCGCGCGTTGGTAATTGGTAATAGCCTGTTCGATCAAATTGTTCTCACGCTGTACATCAGCTAGCAGTGAGCGACAATCGCCCGCGCGTTTACTATCCCCAAGCTCTCGGAACAGCTTCTCTGCACCGATCAAAGCCTCTGCTGCTGCCTCCAACTTCCCATCATTATAGGCATTAATGCCCATTTGTAAGCGACTTTCAGCCGCTTCATGATCCTGTGTTGTCATGAAAATCTATCTTTCTCAATCTCTTGATGTGTTCAAAGTATGTGCTCAGCATTTGCTTTGGTAGTAGTATCCTTGCTTAGCTCCATTGTAATGTCTGCTATCATTAAAGTCAAAAACAAAAGGCATGGCAAATATCTGCTGCTAGGCTAAACAGGCCTGTTGTGATAAAATACGGTCTATAGTAAACTAAGCAGGAGCATCGGTAATCCAGAAAAAAAGGTAAAAAGGAGCTTTCAGGTATGTACGAAGACATCCTTAAGCGTGTGGACTTATTTTCAAATCTCGACAAGAAAGAATTGCATGCGCTTACCCAGACTTGCCAGGAGCGCAAGTACAGCGCAGGGAGCACAGTAGTTTCGCAGGGCGATACAGGAGTAGGACTCTATGTAATCACTGCTGGCACAGTTCGTATCACTCAGGCAAACAACCCTGATAAAGCAGAGGAAGTACTAGGTACAGAGTCTGCAGGAGGAGTGCTGGGCGAGATGGCACTGCTCGATGATTTGCCCCGTTCAGCCACTATCACCGCCGTAGACGATGTGACGGCTCTTCTACTGCCCGTCTGGGATTTTCGAGCAACATTGCAAAGTCATCCTGATATCGCTTTGAAGCTCCTCGCAGTACTCAGCCGTCGCCTACGCAAGGCCGAAAACCGTATACACGATCACTAAGCCGCCCGAAAAACAGCTTCTCACTAGCACGAACGCCCTGCGTTCCTGGTAAACTTTGGTTACCAGGAACGCAGGGCGTTCATCCTGAAAGCTTTTGTATCTTATGTCTCCGAAGTTGGCTTAGCTCTATTGAGAAGATTCTGTATCTCTTCAAACATCGTCTCAACATCGCCAAAGGATCGGTAAACACTGGCAAAGCGGATATAGGCAATCTTATCCATTCGTTGTAAATGTTCCATCACCAGCTCACCTATGACGTTACTTGGTACCTCTTGTCTACCCAGGCGATAGAGCTCCTGTTCGATCTCTTCAACTGCATTTTCAATTTCGCCTACTGGCAAGGGACGCTTCTCACATGCTTTGCGAATACCAATATAGAGCTTTTGACGGTCAAAATCTTCTCGCCGCTGGTCGCGCTTGATTACCATCAGGTGAAATTTCTCGACCCGTTCATATGTACTGAAGCGTCCTTTGCAATGTTCACATTCGCGCCTGCGATGTATGGCATCACCGATATCGCGCGAATCTTTTACTCGCGATTCGGTTCCGCCACATAATGGACATTTCATCCTGGTGCACCCCGTTGAAATAGCGTAATAGAACTATTCTATCACAGTATTCAAAAGGTGGTAGACCTGATAAAGGTCAAATCATGATAGAAGTAGCTTCCTCTGAGGCAATGGTGACGGTCGATCTAATGCTCGCATGAATAGCTGGAGTTGACATTTCCTCGGTGGGATGAACTTTGCCGATATAACCTGAGCGCAAGCGCGATCCCTCACGCCAGTAGGCGTACCAGTAAGGACCATGCCCCTGACCATCACGGCATGTGCTGCATGAGGCTTTTCCACATTTGCGATACTGCAATTGATAAGTGATATGTTGATTGCTCGGTAGTTGATTCATAAGTAAGGTACCCTTCCACAAATCAAAAAACTACAAAAGTTCATTTCAATGCCACAATCAGCATACCATCATTGGATGAACATTTTATGAAAATGTTCATCCAATGATGACATAATGTTCATCTTGTAGCAAGTATAGCATGTAAATTGTCGAATTAAAATAACATCTTTTTCATTTTCCATGTATTCATCCACTTTCTTTTCTCGCTCCTGCGCCCTGCAAAAAAGTCTTTCAAAAAGCTCTGAACTTTGTGATTGGGACGAGAGCACACCCACCTCCTCAAAGTGGTATAATAAGCAAGTACCCAATCTGCCTGGTTTTTGATAAACCTCTTTTGTTTGTTTTGTTTGTTGTTGAATCGGAAAGAGAAAATACAATGCAAATCATTATCAATGGTAAGCAGATGGAGGTTACTCCTCGATTACGTCAACATATCGAACGGAAAGTACAGCGCCTGTCCCGTCTTGTTGATGAGGAGACTCTTGTAGAGGTAACGGTTACAGAAGAGCAGACGCGCAGTGCACGTGATCGCTACTTAGTCCAACTTGCGCTTGCCAGCCCCTCTCATCCAGTCCGTAGTGAAATGAGAGCAGTCAACGCGAATATGGCCCTTGACCTTGTTTTGGATAAAGTTGTAGTCCAGCTAGGCCGCCAGAAAGATCGTCATACTTCCACAATCCGCCGTCGTTCCCCACTTGTAAAAGTTCTTTCTCTCACTCGTTCAGGCGACCTTTTGCCTTTGGAAGAACAGGAAGAGGAGGGAATGACTGACCTCGGGACAAATGTAGATGGAAAGCATACCAGCAGTGATGCCTCTTCCATCGACAAAGAACGCAACGAAGAAATCTGGTCAAAAGTAGTTGAAATCCGCCGCGTTCCCACCAAGCCAATGGGCGACCAGGAGGTCATAGCCCAGATGGAGACGTTAGGGCTCTCCTTCTTCCCATTCTATAACGAGGCCACCGATAGCGTGAACGTTATGTACCGCTTGAGTAAAGGAGGCTACGGTCTCCTCGTACCAGAACTACTATAACCAACAACTATTCCACAAGCAGATGAACCTTCAAAATGTCCTGTAGGGGCGCCATTGATTGGCGCCCCAGGCGGGCGCCAATCAATGGCGCCCCTACATCGCCTAAAAAGTAATCTCGAATTGCCATGGATGTGGCAGAGAGTCTCCAAATTGAGCAAGCGGATCCGCCGCACGTATCTTCATTGCGTGTGCATCCGCTGAAGGAAGCGGGCGGAAACGCGCGCTGCCCTGGTAGATTGCCTGGTTTGCATCACTCGCCAGTTCGGGTCGAGCTAAAAGCATCCCCCCTCGATCCCCCGTCCACTGTGTTCCCGTATTATCCTTTACCAGGAAAATGATACGTGGAACAAAGGCAAAGCCAACCGTAAACGGTGGCCTGATCCACAGATAATGGAGTTCAAAATGCTTCTCGTAGAACTGCAACCGGTGCAGCATCAACACCATGCCTTGCTGCTTCTGCTCAAGTTCGATAGTAATGCTTCGCACAGGTTCACGTGGCAATGTCGGTACAGCCTGTTCGATTTCTGGGGGAGCAGCTATCACCACGGGTGGCCGTGAAGCCAATTCCAGCGCTTTCGCCGAGAAGGGTGTTGTATCCTGAAGAATATCATTACACAGTTGTAGGCAAGCTTCGCAGATATCGGCCGCTCCTGGACCAGCTACCATGCGGCGGACATCTGGTGGGCGGCGACCACAGAAAGAACAGCGAGCCAGCGATCGGTCGAAACTCATGTCTTCCATCATCCTCGTTGTTGGTACATCGACGCACTTTTCAACTGTTGTAAGTACTCAATACGGCTTTGGCCGCGTTTTGCAATCCCATACGTTCAAGTAGAGAGGCATGAGCCTCCCATTCCAATCTATCATCGAGAGGTGTAAGCGCTAACGATGGCTCAAAATTTGCTGTCTTCAGACGCTTTAAGGAAGGTACTTCCTGTGTCCATTCGCCAGCTTCATCAACAGAGGAATCGCTCCAATCCTTCTTGCCATATTTGCGCTGCAGGGCCAACTCGATCAGGTGATCGGCGAAATGTGGGTTCTTGGGCAAGAGCGAACCATGCATGTACGTCCCATAAGCGTTACGATAGATCGCCCCTTCCGTAGCATCTTCCGCGTTATTGCCATATCCCTTCAGTACTTTCCCTATAGGTTGAGCCGTGCCCAGATACGTACGACCGCCATGATTCTCAAAACCAACCAGCGTGCTGCCATTCCAGCTGATCGCGATGTCTCCAATACAGCGCGCTACGCGTGGCCCTTTGTGAATCGTCCAGGCGTCGAAAACCCCTAATCCCCGCATATCAGGACCACTAGCTGGTCGATAATAGTGCGCTAGCAGTTGATAGCCACCACACACGGCCAGCACAGGCATATCGTCCTCGATCGCAGCCCAGAGCCCGATACCTTTGGTCTCATGCAGATCTTGAGCTACGGGCGCCTGCTCCCTGTCCTGGCCACCACCAATGAACAGCATATCGTACTCATCAGGCGCTAAAGCATCGCCGATTCCCAGGACAACCACTCGCAGCTCGATACCGCGTTGTCGGCAGCGTTGGCTGAGCACAAGAACATTGCCACGATCTCCATACAGATTTAATTGATCCGGATACAAGTGCCCCAGCGTAAGCGTCAGTTGTGGAGTAACACTGTCATTCAACTGTCTCTTCCCTCCCAATAGCGAGGTGTCAGGCCGCGTCGCTCTAGTTCATGCTGAATTTCCAACAAGCCAGTATACGTTGGTACTACGAACAAAGTTTCACCAACAGGCGTCTCATGAACTGCTTTATCCAGCGCCTCGGCAATCCCGTAGCGCTCATTCCTATTCTTTGTCCTACGTTTATTCCTGGTAACCAGAGTGCCGTCTCGCTTCATAGCTCGTAGAGGCGCGCTAGTCACCGTAATCATCTCATCCTCGGCTACCCCCGCGTACTTCAAACGTAATGCCAGGTCCAGCGCTCGGCTACCCGTCACCACTAATGTCGATGTGAGATGGACCGCCCGCTCGAAATCCACATCCCATATCCAGGAAATGTCACGCCCGTCAGCAATGTTATCATTGAGAACAAATAACACACGTCGTCGTGTTCCCTCGCTAAAAAGTGTTCGTAAGACTTCATTAAACCCCGTCGGATTTTTGGCCAGCAGTAGACGAAGGGTACGCCCTTCGATATGTATACGTTCACCACGCCCAAAAATTGGCTTGAATTGTTCAATGCCCGTAACTATCGGCTCCCAGCCTATCTCAAGTGCCTGGGCCACCGTTGCGGCAGCAAGGGCATTATAGACGTTATAAATACCCGGTAGAGGAATAACAATCTCCTGCTCCTTTTTGTTCGCTGTCTCCATCACCAAACTGCTAACCTGCATGCGCGTTCGATCGAAATCATCAGATTGCACCTTAATCGCTCGCACTTCAGCTTGTGGACGCTGGCGTCCGCAACGCGTGCAGCGATAATGGCCCAAATGGCTGAAGAAGCGGAGCTTGTAAGTGTATTCCCCTCCACAATGTGGACAGGTGCGCGTATCGATAACCTGGTGTCGTTCATCTGTCTTTTGCTGCGTTGACAAATCAAGCGTAGGATCGTCGATGCCGAAATAGAGCACTCGACCTCCAAACGCTTCACCGAGATGAGCGGTAGTGGGATCATCAGCATTCAGGACAAGAATCGTATCTTTTGAGAGTGTTTCCAAAGTCTGCTGCCAACGCGTCGTGATACTATCGACCTCACCATAACGATCGAGCTGGTCACGAAAAAGGTTAGTAAAAACAACCACACGAGTAGGAACTATCTGCACCACCTGTGGTATGACGGCTTCATCAACTTCGAGAATGGAGATTGCTCGTCCATCTCTGCGCAAGTTTCCAGTGGGTAGGGCACGTATGACCAGTGAGCTGGCGATCCCCCCCATCAGATTAGAACCTTCTCTGTTGCGCCACACCCGTAGGCCAGCATCGCTCAAGATTGCAGCAATAAAACCACTTGTTGTCGTCTTGCCGTTCGTACCTGTGACAATGACACTCCCGTGTTCCAATTGTGTTGCGAGATGGCCAACAATACCTGGATACATCCTTTGGGCTACCAGGCCTACAATACTTGTGCCACCACCTAAATGCAGGCGGCGGCTTAATGCCCCCGCTGTCCTGCCTCCTACTACCGCTAGCCCGGCACGAAGCGAAGTGCGCCTTTTGGAATGAGTCAAGCGGCGTCGAACCCTGGCACCAGTTTCAGGGCTGCCAGCGGAGTGCTCGGCGTGGTTCAAAGTACTCTTCCTTCGTCCCAGGCGTAAATCTCCGCGTGGTGTCCTGACAGGTCGCCTCTGTTTTCGCATACTATTCCTCCAAACTAGCGCATATTTCTTCTCTGGTGGTTGCAGCATAGCATGGGAGGGCAAGCAGGTCAAGTTTGCTCACTCACCCTTGCTGGGAATTTTCAGCTACACCAAACCGTTACATGAAAATAGGTGAATACCCTGAAAACCTGAAAATACCCTATTGACAGCATAAGCTATTCTATCCATTGAGACAGCATGCTCATGAATTGCCAGAGTCGCGAGTTGAGTTGAAAATAAAAGATCAGGTATGATTTAATGACAAAGAAACTTGTAATAGTAGAATCACCAGCAAAAGCAAAAACAATCGAAAAATTTCTTGGACGAGATTTTGAAGTGCGGGCCTCTATGGGCCACATCATGGACTTGCCCAAAAAGGGTCTCGGAGTGAACACGCGCAAAGACTTTGCGCCACAATACGAAATAATTGAGAAAAAAGACAAACTCATCGACGATTTGAAAGCCGCCTCAAAGCGTGCAGACGAAGTGTATCTCGCTCCTGACCCTGATCGCGAGGGCGAATTTATTGCCTGGTCTCTCAAGCAAACATTAGGATTGCAGAATCCTCATCGCGCGGTCTTCAACGAAATTACCAGGAGCGCTGTACAGGACGCTATCAAAAAACCGCGTGAAATCAACGAAGATCTCTTCAACGCACAACAGGCTCGCCGCGTCCTGGATCGCCTCGTTGGCTATAAAATCAGCCCGTTACTCTGGCGGCGTATTCAATCAGGTACCAGCGCTGGACGCGTCCAGTCAGTTGCACTTCGGCTCATCTGTGACCGCGAAGCAGAGATTCGCGCCTTTATTCCAGAAGAATATTGGAGCGTCACCGCGACCCTTAGCAAAAAGCAACAACAGGAACGCTTCGAAGCTCATTTAATAACCCGCCTCAAAGATATCGCTGTGTTCAACAACCAGGAAAGCGCTTCAGAGGGTGAGGAGCAAATTCCCCCGGCGGGGTTAAATGGTGCAAAAGCACCGCTCGCTGAAAAAGGACGCATTAAAATTACCTCCAAGGAAGAAGCCGATACCATCCTGGCCGACTTAAAGGGCGCCGCCTATACCGTCTTGAAGGTAGAAGAGAGGGAGCAACGTCGTCAACCAAATCCGCCCTACACTACCAGCACCATGCAGCAAGAAGCATCTTTACGGCTCTACTTCAAACCAAAGAAAACTATGAGCCTGGCCCAACATCTTTATGAAGGTATCGAAATGGGCGCGCGCGGTCACCAGGGTCTTATCACCTATATGCGTACCGACTCGACGCGTATCTCTGATGAGGCACAGTCGAAAGTCAAAAGCTACATCGAGTCAGAGTATGGGCTGCCCTACGTCGGACGTGGGCGTACTGGCAAAGTTAAAGCCACCACCCAGGATGCCCATGAAGCGATTCGCCCAACCGATGTCACCTTGACACCGCAGATCGTCAAACCCTATCTCACCCCTGATCAGTTTAAACTGTATAACCTGATCTGGCGGCGCTTTGTCGCCAGCTTTATGACTCCTGCTGTTTTTGATACTATTCGCGTTGATATCTTAGCGACTCAATATGTCTTTAGGGCCACCGATTCTCATCTCAAATTCCCAGGGTTCTACGCTGTCTGGCCTCGTGAGGAGGATGAGAAGCTGCTACCAGCCTTGACAGTGCAGGAAGTGCTCGATTTACATGACCTGAAACCCGAGCAACATTTTACGCAGCCGCCTCCGCGCTTTACAGAAGCCAGCTTGATCAAGGAGCTTGAGGAGCAGGGAATAGGTCGCCCAAGTACCTATGTGCCTATTATCAGTACCATTCAGGATCGTGGCTATGTCGACCAGGAACAGCGACGCTTTATACCAACCTGGTTGGGTGAAACCGTCAACGAGGTCATGAACAAGCACTTCCCCAATATAGTTGATACTAGCTTTACTGCCGACATGGAAAAGAAACTGGATGATGTTGAGGAGGGGAGACAATCCTGGATAGAATTCCTGCACGACTTCTATAGTAGTTTTAAGGTAAGCATGGAAAAAGCTGAAGCTGAGATGAATCGTGTACAAAAGCCTGTCGAAGAAATGGATGAGCTTTGTCCTGATTGTGGACGTAACCTCGTCATTCGAACCGGTCGCTTCGGTCGCTTCATCTCCTGCTCGGGCTTTCCGGAATGCCGCTATCGCCGTTCCTTTATGAATAAAACAGGAGCTGTATGCCCTCAGTGCCTTGGTGACCTGGTGGAACGCAAGACAAAGCAGAAAAAGCGCGTTTTCTATGGATGCAGCAATTATCCTACCTGCAATTTCGCTATCTGGGAGCGCCCAGTCCCCGATCTTTGCCCGAATTGTGGCGGCCTGATGGTCGTTCCTCGCGTGGGGCAAGACCCCGTCTGTTATTCAGAGGCCGTCGCTGTTCAGCGAAACACCGAGGAAAAACCTAAGCAAGGTGAAAAGACAACACAGCGTGAGGGACGCAAGAGAGCGCCTGCATCAGAAACGGAAATAGCATCAGCCTCGGCGGAAACGAAGACCAGGCGGAGAGCCACAACAACTACATCAACTGCAAAAAAAAGTGCGACGACTTCAAGACGTGCCTCAGCAACAACAAAGCCAACCAGAACCAGGAAAACTGCTGCTCAAACATCAACCCGTGCAACGAAAACAAAAAAACCGGCTGCTCGGGCCTCAACAAAGAAAAATACTGCTTCTTAATCCAGCTTTGGAGCGTACCTAACAACATCTGCACATTAGTAATCATCGCCTAATTGTTCAACTGAAGATCCCGTCCAGGGCGAAGCCGCGGACGGGATCTTCAGTTGAACGAGAGATGAACGAGAGATGAACGACTTGTCGTGAAGCCACAACGCGCCATGAGGAGAAACGTGGAGGAAAAAGATAACTGCAATGGGTGATATAATCAAGCATAGTTAATAATTATTCATTTAAGGATGAAGTTTAGTATGTGGAGGATTCAATGTCGCATGCAGTAACGCTAATTCCTGGTGATGGAACCGGGCCAGAAATTACAGAGGCGACACGTCGCGTGCTTGAAGCAACAGGTGTTCAGTTCAACTGGGAAGTTCACCAGGCTGGAGTAGAGGTACTGGAGAAATATGGAACAGTTTTACCCGATGAAGTCATCGAGTCGATAAAACGCACGAAAGTCGGTTTAAAAGGTCCTATAACTACTCCTATCGGTAAAGGCTCGCGTAGTGCAAATGTATTGCTCCGTAAGAAACTCGACCTCTATGCCAATCTCCGACCGGCCAAAACCTACCAGGGGCTGCGCTCCCGCTACGAAAATATCGACCTGACAATTGTGCGCGAGAATACGGAAGATCTGTATGCAGGCATTGAGTTCCAAAGAGGAACATCTGAACACGAAGAAATCCTTGAGACGATCGCTCATACTACCGGTACTCACCTGAATCATGATTCTGCCATCAGCATCAAATTTATTTCTGTGATGGCCACACGGCGTATTGTCAAATTTGCCTTTGAATATGCACGTGCCCACGGACATCGCAAGGTCACTGCTGTCCACAAAGCTAACATCATGAAATTTTCAGATGGCCTTTTCCTGGCAACCGCACAGGAAGTCGCCCGCGAATATCACGACATTCAATTCGAGGATCGTATCGTTGATAACATGTGCATGCAGCTCGTGCAGAAGCCCGAAATGTATGATGTCCTTGTTCTGCCAAACCTGTATGGTGATATTATCTCTGATCTATCAGCGGGCTTGATAGGTGGCCTCGGGGTGGCCCCTGGCGCCAATATCGGTAGCCAGTATGCGATTTTTGAGCCTGTCCATGGCAGTGCCCCCAAATATGCCGGGCAGAACAAGGTGAATCCGATGGCCATGATGTTCTCTGGCGTGCTGATGTTGCGCCATCTTGGCGAGCGAGAAGCGGCTAATCGCCTGGAAAAAGCTATAGCTCAGGTTATAGCGGAAGGCAAAAATGTCACGTATGATCTCAAACCGCGCTCTGACGATCCAACGGCTGTTGGGACCTCACAAGTTGCGGATGCCGTCATAGAAAAATTGCAGAAACTGCCTTAGATCGCCACTGCTTAGCTGGGGCGCTGGCAAAGCTAGCGCCCCGTTAAACAACCATTTGCCTCAAATGTACTTACGGGATGACTCGTGTGCTTCGAGAATTGCAGGAACATGCTTGCTTGCTTACCTGTTTACTGAATTGCGCCACTTATGCCGTGCTTGAATATAGCGCACTGTTCCGGAGTGTAAACGCATCATAACAGAGGATGTGCGAGCGCCCCAGCCAAAATACTGCACACCATCCATCAATTCTCCACTGGTAATACCTGTTGCTGCGAAGGATACATCATTGCCCTTAACCAGGTCATCCACCCGAAAAACCTGGTTAAGATCTATCCCGTCTGCTTTGAATTTTTCTCGCTCCTCGTCTGAACGTGGCCAGATTTTACACTGGATTTCCCCTCCAATACACTTGATCGCTGCAGCCGCTAATACCGCTTCTGGTGCACCACCAATGCCCATCAATACGTCTACTCCTGTGTAGTCTTCCATCGCAGCTTGAATAGCGGACGAAACATCTCCATCAGTAATCAGACGAATGCGTGCGCCTACTTCGCGAATTTGTCGAATAATCTCCTGGTGGCGCGGGCGGTCCAGAATGACCACCGTCAAATCATCGATACGGGAATCGCGAACCCGGGCAATGCGGTCCAGGTTGACGGCGACGGATGCGTTAATATCAACAACATGTTTTGCAGCGGGACCCACAGCAATCTTTTCCATATAGAAAACCCCTGGAGGAGCTGAATACATACTGCCTCGCTCTGCAATAGCCACTACTGCCAACGCCCCAGGAACGCCAAGTGCGAGTAATCGCGTGCCATCCACTGGGTCGACAGCTACATCAACTTCCGGTGGCGAGCCGTTGCCGACATGTTCACCAATGTAGAGCATGGGTGCCTCGTCTTTCTCGCCCTCACCAATCACCACCACCCCGTCCATGTCAACACCATCAAGCGCCTGGCGCATGGCATCTACAGCCGCCTGGTCAACCATCTCCTTATTGCCCTTGCCCATCCAGCGCCCCGCACTTAATGCCGCCGCCTCCGTAACGCGTACCAACTCCATTGCCAGGTTACGCTCTTGAGTTCGTGAATGCTCAAAACGTTCTTCAACCATAATATCTCCTTGATGTCGCTAAATATCGATGTTGCGTGGATGAGTTCGCGCATGCTCAGCGAGCATTATTGCGCGTAGCAACTCTACAGCCACTTGCAAATGACCCTGTCGATTGATGATTACATAATCGTACCAGTACTGTTGTGCCAACTCTTTACGAGCATCTGCCAACCTCCTTAGCAGTTCCTGTTCCGTCTCCGTTTGGCGACCAGTCAAGCGCTGTGTCAGTTCCTCTAGCGAACCGGGAACTAAAAAAATAAAAATTGCCTCTGGCACCTTGCGATGTATCGTGTCCGCTCCCTGAACATCGATCTTGAGAAGCACATCACGTCCTGCACGCAGATTATCTCTGATTACCTGGCGTGGTTGCCCGTACCAATTCCCATGTACATTAGCGTACTCGATCAGTTCATCATTCTCGATGAGCCGCATAAATTGTTCTTGACTCACAAAGTGATACGGATTTCCTTCACTCTCACCTGGACGCGGCGCTCGTGTCGTCACCGAAGCCACTACATAAAAATCGCTGCCTTGTTTTTTAAGAGCGTGAATAACGCTGTCTTTTCCCGTACCTGATGGTGCTGAAAGAACAAAGAGGAGTCCCTGCTCGAGGGTTGCTGGTTTGAGATACTGCTGGGGCACTGTCTGCTCCGTCTCAAGTTCCATGCTTTCTTCCTGACGCTACGAACTTTCAGAGAGTTGATTGGTATACGACAGACCACTCTTTTGCTATACTGACAATCATCTCATGCAAGTAGCCACTGGTCGAGTTGCTACACCTATCATACCTGGTAAAAAAGTTCTTTTCGGTATGAGATAGAGTAAAGCCACCCTACAACGACTCGTGAAATTAGTTCTTAGCTAGTATTGTACAACAAGATCAGGCAAATTCGATAGTTTTAACTTCTGACAGAGAGATTGTCTATGATGAACGACAATTTCTTTCGCTAAAAAAATCATAGATAGGAAAATCTTATGCATGTAGATGCGATAACCCTGGCGGCTGTCGCCGACGAATGGCGCACCTTATTGGCTAATGCACGCATCGATACCATCATTCAACCAACTGAACATGCCATAGCCATCCAATGTTATGCTCCAGCTCCACAGGGCATTGGGGGTGGCCAGAACCGCTGGCTTTACCTCTCTGCTCACCCACAAATGGCAAGGGCACATGTTACCGCGCGTAAACCTGCCAGGATAAATAGTGATCCTCCCCCATTCGTCATGTTGCTACGCAAATATCTTGAGGGGGCGCGTGTAGAAGCCATTCAGCAGCCTCGCTGGGAGCGCGTTATCGAGCTACTTGCAAGTCATCGCCTTGGTCCAGATAGCGAGGAGCGCGCCCATTACCGCCTCGTCATAGAAATTATGGGCCGCCTTAGCAACATTATCTTCTGCGATGAGCACAACATGATCCTGGGTAGCCTGAAACGCGTCGGTGTCGAGATCAACCGCTATCGCACTATCGCCGCCAATGTCCAGTACATACCACCTCCACCACAGCAGCACACATTCGCGGGGCAAACATTGCCAAAAATAGAACCAGTCACTGTCTCGGCTACGCAACTCTCGCTCTGCATCGTAAACGAAAATGAAGCAACACACGTTGAACAATCGCCATTGGCTGCCCCTGCAAAGTCGCGTAAACGGGCACCCAAGGAACCGCTTCTCTGGCAACAATTGACAAAACATCTTCTCGGCTTTAGCCCTCTCATCTCCCGTGAGGCGGTCCATCGTACCACTGGGAACACTGAAATACCGCTGGCTAACGCGGATGCGACTCTATTGGATGAACTGGCCTGGAATGTGCGTGAATTGGCTGTGCTCTTTGACAATCATAACTGGCAGCCCCAACTGGTAGAGCGTGCTGCAACAGTCGAGAGTCAACCTGCCTCGGCCTCTTCATCTCAAGCACTTCCTATAGCCTTTGCTCCATATGTCTTGGAGCAATATGCAGAGATACCTAGTGTCCTCGTCCGCCAATCCCCGTCGATCAACGTCGTTCTCGACGACTACTACGCACGTAGCGAGTGGCGAGATGCCATGGAGGGCGTTCGTAATCCCATACGTAAGATATTGCAAACTCAGCGCGACCGCTGTAAGCGCAAAGCCGACCTATTGCAACAGGAGCTTGCCTCGCTCGGAGAGGCAGCGCTCTATCGCTTGCATGCTGAACTGCTCCTGGCCCATCAGCATGAGATAAGCCAGGGACAGGCAAGTGTCACCCTGCAAAACTTTTTCGAAGGTGACAACGAGCAAGAGGCTTCCGCCCCTCCCACTCTCACTTTCTCCATTGATCCTCGTTTTGATGCTATAGGTAATGCCAACCGCCTTTTCAATAAATACCACAAATTGCGCCGTGCCGCTGCCCTTCTTCCCGCCCAGATCGAGCAGAACGCGACAGAACTGGCGACCATCGAACAGTTATTGGCCGACCTCATGCTCGCCGATACACCGCCAGAAGTAGCCCTCGTCAAAGCAGAGGTCCAGGCAGCAGGTTATATACGCGGTCGTGGGGCGCTTAAATCACAGGAGAAGAAGGCTCAGAAAACGACGAAAAAAGGCAAGAAAGCGCTCAAAGGAAAACCTGTTCCGCCAGGAGGTGGTGTACCCATGCGCCTGCAAAGCTCTGATGGTTTTGCTATACTGATTGGTAAGAACAGCCGGCAAAACGAAGAAGTGACATTCCATCAGGCAACAGCTAACGATATCTGGCTCCATGCACGCGGTGTACCTGGTGCGCACGTCATCGTCAAGGCAGCTGGCCGCGAAATTCCCCATGGCACCATTGAACAAGCTGCCAGCCTTGCCGCCTATTACAGCCAGGCACGTGGTACTACAACTGCGCCCGTTGATTTTACTCTCCAGCGCCACGTCCGTCATATGAAGGGTGGCGGCCCCGGCATGGTAATCTATGAAAAAGAGCGCACCTTATATGTTGCACCAGAGAACCTACAACCTTAAACTAATAAAGAACGCTAGATTGGGATGGTTGAGCTGCCTCAACCATCCCAATCTAGCGTTCCCTGGACGAGCCGATTCTCATTTCTTCGCGATATTTCGTGATAGTTCGTCTCGCCATGGGTATTCCTCTAGCTCGCAGTAAGTGTGCGAGTTCCTCATCACTCAAGCGCCTTTTCGGCTCCTCGGACGAAATCAACTCTCGCAACATATCTTTGACGCCCAATGAACCGTCAAAAAAATCAGAAAACGGCATCAGGCGACCGCTGGGTAGCAGCACATATTTATTGGCTGTTGCCCGGCTAACAGTTCCTTCATCAAGATGAAGGCGCGTGGCAACTTCTGAGCGCGTCAGGGGGCGCAGGAAGCGTATCCCGTGCTCTAAAAAATCGCGCTGGTATTCGACGACCAGTTCAGCCACCCGCTTAAGGGTTTGCCAACGCCGTTGCACACAACCGATAAAAAATCTGCTGCGATCAATATAGTGGTGCAGGTAGGGCTGCATTTCCCTATATGTAGCTCCAGCAGAAGGCAACGATATAGTAACATCAGTATTACTTTGGAAGCGAAAGCGTTTCTCTTCAATAAGCTCCACTTCAAATCCCACGGCGCCTTTACGAATAACTACATCGGGACGCATATATGCCGCTAAGTTGTCTGCATGGCCATACGAGGCCTCTGCTCTATACGTTTGTGCCGGGAAAGGATGCAGCATTGTACGGATATAGTGGCTCCCCAATCGTACTTCCTGCTCGGACACCCCCAGTTCTCCGGCAATTTCATGATAGAGGTTCCGTCCAAGGCTATGTAAGTGGCGATCGATCAGCGTATACGCCAGTGGATGTGGAGTTTCCTGCTCGCTCAGAGCCAGCAACTGGATCAGCAAGCATTCACATAGGTTCCGTGCCCCAATCCCTAATGGTTCTAAGGTGTGCAACTGGCTCAAAACATAGTCAACACGCTCAATCGGCACCTGGAGGTGTTCTCCAATCTCTGAGACGGTTATCTCCAGGTAACCTCGCTCATTCAAGTTGCCCACCAATTGCTCGGCAATCGGCGCATCACCGGGTGTAACCAGCGCTTCTAACTGTTGTAGCAGTATCTCTGCCAAAGTTTCCCCTGTGGCAATGCTCACCAGTGGATCGAATTCCTCGTCACGATCAAATTCTGCGAAGCCATAGTTATCGGAGTCATACAATTGCTCAGCATTACTCCACTCAGCTTCCATGGGAACGTCAGTACTGCTAAGGACTTCGCTCATTCCCTGGGCTGGTTGAGCGTAACGCCCACACGTGGTGCAAGCCTGACCGAGTACATACATCCTGGCTCCACAAAAGAGGCAGACGTGCTGCTCATCTACTTCAAACGAGGGATTCTCCATCCGCTCCTGGTCGATAGCGCGCTCTAACTCTTCTGCGGTCAGATGCAGGATAGTACTCGAAGTAATCAGCTTCGCATTGACACGGAGCATATGATCTGATCTTGGAGTTGGTTGTAGTTGCATGGAATCCCTATCTCTTCCCAATCTCACATGCAATCTGTCGTGTTCTCATACCCATCCGCTGCTAATCAGAGCCACGTGCGCCGCCTCCTGCTCCGCCGTCTGTTTATTGCGACCATGCCCCATGCCGGCTACTTCTTCTCCCAACATCACCTCTACCGTAAACACTCGATTATGAGATGGTCCTTCCTGACTCGCCAGGCGATAGTAGGGAGTGATCCCTACGTGCGCCTGTGCCAGTTCCTGAAAGAGTGATTTATCATCCTTGAACAAGCGTTTCTTTACAATATTGCGCGCCATTGGCTCCAGGCGGTGGAGTAAGAACGCTTGTACCGCCGTAATCCCCTGGTCAAGGTAAATCGCGCCCAACAACGCTTCAAATGCTGATGCGAGGACACGTTTTCCCCCACCGCTGCTCTGCTCCCCTTTGCCCATAAGTAGAAAATTACCAAGCTGAATCTCTCGAGCGAAATCTGCTAATGTCTCTGTTTTTACCAGCGCAGCACGTACATCTGTCAACTCCCCCTCGGTCAAATCAGGGAAAGCACGATAAATAAAATCAGTACTCACAAATGCCAGAATAGAATCGCCCAGAAATTCCAGTCGTTCATTAGAGCATTGTCCCTCTCCTGGCGTTTCATAGATATAGGATCGATGAGTCAGGGCCAGTTGCAACAATGCAGGATCTTGAAAATGTATTTCCAGTGCCTCCTCCAGCAATTCAGACACTAATGCACCTCCAATAGCACCTGTGCTTCATCTTGCACTCGTTCAGTAACCTCGCCAATGCGCCAAAACAGTGTTTCAGGGGCCAGCGCTGCGAGTTCTGGCCACAAAGCTGGTTCAATAGCTGCGAAAAGTCCACCCGACGTCTGTGGATCCCACAGAATTTCACGATCAACTTCATTCAGCCGCTCGTCGATGCGCACATGTGGCATCAGATAGCTTGCGTTTCGCTGTGCGCCACCGGTAACATGCCCCGACTCTGCGTACTGCCGAGCATGGGGCAGCAATGGCAGCGCGTCATACTCAATACGCATCCCACTCAAGCTCTGCGAAGCCATCTCCCAGGCATGACCAAGTAGCCCAAAGCCAGTAATGTCAGTTACGGCGTGTACTCCTGGTCTTTGTAACGCCTGGCTTGCCATGCGATTCAACTGCATCATAGAGGTGATAGCCGCTGTCAGATCGCCTTCGTCTACCTGCTCGCGCTTATGTGCGGTAGTGATCAATCCTGTGCCAAGCGGCTTGCTCAGAACGAGTACATCCCCTGGCTGCGCTCCGCCCTTGGTCAAAATCCGTTCGGGATGCACCAACCCGGTCACTGCTAGCCCATACTTTGGCTCCCTATCGGTCACCGTATGTCCCCCTGCAATTACCGCACCAGCCTCTGCCGCGATATCCGCTCCCCCGCGTAATATCTCGCTAAGAATAGCATAATCCAGGTTATCGGGCCATGCTACCAGGTTGATCGCCATCAGTACCTGGCCGCCCATCGCGTAAACATCGCTCAAAGCGTTTGCCGCGGCAATCGCTCCAAAGATATATGGATCATCCACCACAGGCGGAAAGAAATCCGCTGTGCTGATGATCGCCTGCTGATCGTTCACGCGATATACAGCCGCGTCATCGATCGTATGTAATCCCACCAGCAGCTCGGCTGGAGTGGCGTGTTTAGTCAGTGGACGCAGAACCTGCGCCAGAGCCTCCGGCCCCATTTTCGCTGCTCAGCCAGCGCAACTGGCAAGCGATGTCAGGCGAATCTTTCGGCCTGTCGTCATCAAATACCTCTGTAAATTCATTGTTAGGAAAACATGTCTCAGTTGCCATTGTAGCGCCTTTTTAGTCAGGCCGTCAATGCAAAGATATGCGCTTTTGAAAAATATTCTGCTTGTACAAGACATCCATATGTGTTACTCTAACACGGTGGGTTTGAGGAAGACAGGCAATCGCGAGCTGCAAAGCTCGAGGAAAGTCCGAACTCCAGAGAGCAGGATGCTGGCTAACGGCCAGTGAGGGTGACCTCAAGGAAAGTGCCACAGAAACATACCGCCTGACAACACCACTGCACCACATATGTTGTCGGGTAAGGGCGAAATGGTGAGGTAAGAGCTCACCAGCAGTTAGGCGACTAACTGGCTGGGTAAACCCCATTCGGAGCAAGACCAAGCAGGGGGAATAGCTGGTCCGCTTGCGGACCAACTAGCAGGTTGCTCGCCTGTCAACCTCCGGGTTGGTCGCATGAGGCGTCGGGTAATCGGCGTCCTAGATAGATGATTGCCCCTCTGCTGCTGCAAGGTAACAGAGTGACAGAATTCGGCTTATGGCTTGCTCAGACCCACAACCCACGTAGCCCTTTGCAAAAAAGGTCAGTTTTGTTGCCCGGTGTAGCGGTGTGTTGCCTGGGATAGCTGTCAATTTCTGCCATCAGGTTCTGTCACTCTTTGGAGCTTCTGAACCGGGATGAGGGGTGCTGACACTGGGGAGCATGAGAGAGACTACAAAGGTATCCGGCGATACACCGCATCAAAGGGAAAACGGATACCCATGCTTTTGAGTTCGACCAGGTCACCTTCTCGATAGTGGTACTGTCTCCAGAAGTTGCCCTCGCGCCGATGGACCTCAATCGCCTTGTATTCGCTGCCAATCAGCACGTACTCTTGTACCGACGGCAACGCCTTATAGGTTTTGAATTTCGCCCCGCGATCGCGCTTCTCGGTTGCTGGTGATAAGACTTCGATGACCACGATCGGATCGGTCAGCATCGTTCCGGTTTGCTCGCCACAGGCAACTGTCAGACCGGGATAGAAGTACTGACGATCCGCCACCTTCATGCGTGCATCGCTGGTGAAGACCACGCAAGGGCTATCGACGAGGGCCTGGTCGAGTAGAGATGCCATGCGGGCACACAGGGCTGCATGGGCGACACTCCCACCGGCCATATCTACGGCCTGGTCGTCGTAAGCGCTGGAAGGCGGGCGTACCAGGAATACATAGCCATCGAGGTATTCATACTTGGCATCACTGCTTTCATCGAGAGCCAGGTATTGCTCGACGGTCATATAGAGGCCATCGCTCACCTGTGATCTATCGGCTGCCATACTGTCTCTGCTCTTTCTTCATCCGCTGGACACTGTACGGGTCACGCTTATCCTATTGTACCATACGCCACTTTGCTCAACCGCCAGTGAGCCACGTGATAATGATCGTTAGGCAAGGTTCAAAATGGGCGAATTTTACTTGACACTTTATGCTTGATTCAGTCGTAAATTGTCAACTTCATTTGAACCTTGCCTTAACTACTATTTAACCCGGATCATGAGATACCTTCAAAAACAGATCACCAAATCGCTCAATTTGAAGAGCCGCTTTATGGCCTGTTTTTCTGAAACATTTATCGTGGAAAAGCTATCTAAGTTTGATGTTAGATACACAATCTTGATAGTTAGGACCTGTTCATCAAATAGCAAGTCCTCTTTTCTTCTCTACGATAGAATAAGGAGATCTCCGTGAGTGATACTTCCGTGATAGGAACGCCCAATAGTAGTCTGGATCGTACCAGCGTTAAAAGTACTCCTCCGCGTACAAAGGTCAACGAGTACGCCGAGTTGAAACAGCTTGTCAAGAGTAAAGGGTTGTTGGAAAAACAGCCTCGATACTATACCTATAAAATACTCTCAACAGTGGGCTTGCTTGCCCTCTCGATAGCCTTTCTGCTGCTGGTAAACAACTTCTGGCTGCAACTGCTGAATGCCGTTTTTCTCGCCATTGTCTTTGGCCAAATTGGTTTCCTCGGACACGATGGAGGCCACCGTCAAATTTTTAACGCTACCTGGAAAAATGACATCGTCACACTTTTACAGGGCAATTTGCTGGTCGGTATGAGCTATTCCTGGTGGAACAACAAACACAATGCACACCACAGTCATCCCAATGAGATCGACATGGATCCCGACATTGGTATCCCAGCCATCAGCTTTACTGAAGAACAGGCTCTTGGCAAGCGCAATTTTTTTCGCTTCCTGGCGAAATACCAGGCTTTCTTCTTTTTCCCTCTACTCACTCTTGTAGGAATAGATCTACAGCGCGTCAGCATCTTCCATCTGTTCAAGACGAAAGTCCAGCATCCTGTGGTTGAAGCGACCTTCCTGGCTCTTCACTATGTCCTCTACTTTGGCCTGGTCTTCTCGCGGCTGAACCTCTGGCAGGGGATAATCTTTATCCTTGTCCATCAAATGCTCTTTGGCCTTTACCTTGGTCTAACCTTTGCTCCCAATCACAAAGGTATGCCCATTCTGGACAAAGGCTCCTCCATTGACTTTCTGCGACGCCAGGTGCTCACTGCTCGCAATGTCACATCCAGTCCTTTTAATGATTTCATATATGGTGGTCTGAACTACCAGATCGAGCATCACCTCTTCCCCAGCATGCCTCGGAAGAACTTAAAAGAAGCGCAGAAAACCATCAGAGCATACTGTGCATCACACTCAATTGCCTACTATGAAACTACTGCGCCTCAATCGATCAAAGAGATTCTGACATACTTGCATGCAGTCGGTGCCCCTTTGCGTGATAAAACCCCTCCTCATAAAAAGGTCGTTGAATACAGCGCCCCTCGGATCAAGAAAGTTGAAGCAGTCTAGCTGCACATACACAAAGAACACCCTGGAGCGAGGTGCACCTCGCTCCAGGGTGTTCTTTGTGTTATTTTTGGGAAGCCTCGGCAACGAAATGCACGAGCGTCTGCATATCACCAATCGCCCGTAAAGCCATGGCATTGCCCATTCGGGGCACACTTTCCAATGCCTCAGTAGCTAATCGACACTGTTCAGCCAGGTACGCACAACAGAATTCTCTTGTCTGACTTCGTGCGAATATAGCCAATACCTTCTCAACCTGTTCATTTGTAATCGGCGGCGTTTGCTGGTACACCTCGCGTAAATAGCGTTGGTCATTTGCCTCGGTATGCTCCAGAGCGTGTAAAAACGGCAAGCTCTTTTTACGTCGATAAACATCTCCCGCGGGCGTCTTACCCAGTTCCGCTGTAGTAGCCCATACGCCAAGCAGATCATCACGCACTTGAAAGGCCACTCCCATTGCATGACCAAAACTGTGCAATCGTTCGATCGTTACCTGGTCCTGCGTTCCCAACATCGCTCCCATCTCCGCTGCGCAAGCCATCAACGCGGCTGTTTTGCGGCTGATCATGTCTACATATGCCGCGACTGAGATATCTTGCCGCCCTTCAAAACTGATGTCAAGATATTGCCCCTCTGAAAGAATAAGGCAGGCCTTGTCAAGTACAGCTCCAAGACGGGCTGCAACGTCCCCTTCCACGCCCTCGTCTAATACTCCCCAGAGTGTCAGTCGAGCCAGGGCGAAAAGTCCATCACCCGTATTAATAGCTTGAGGAATACCCCAGAGCTTCCATACTGTTGCGCGGTGACGGCGCTCTGTATCACCATCTTCAATATCGTCGTGGATAAGTGTAAAGTTATGCGTAAGCTCGACAGCCGCTGCCGCTGGCAATGCCCGGCGCAGATACTGGGAGGTAGCATCTGTCATTCCACATGCACCCGCTGCCTCATAGGCTAAGAGTAATAAGGTTGGTCGCAACAGTTTCCCAGGATTGCTTTCTACAGGTGCGAAGCCCGCATCAACCCAGCCCATGTGATAGTGAATTTGGCCATAAAAAGCTTGCAGTTCTGTAGCTCCTGAACGTATCGCCGTATTCTTTACGTTCGATACTGCCTGTTGAAGTGCCTCTTGAATTTCCCGTTGATGGCGCAAAAGAGTCAATTGTATTGTCGATGGTAATGCCATGGTCCTCCCCTCTCCGTCTTCTGCTATGTATCTTTCATCTAGTGATGAAGGTAGAAAAAGGTCGTTGCCGCTAGCGTCCCTAGCGCTACTAGCCAACGTGCTACCCCTTTGAGACCGCCAATGCGATAGATCGGCGAACAGATATCGCAGTAACGAGTGGTATATTGGTAGCGATGACCACGTAAACCCTCGCGCACAATAAAGACATCATCAACTTTGCGTTGCGTGTGCAGTTCATCGCACACGTAGCGCCCGCAGCCTTTACAGCGATACTGGTCAATGAAGTGTGATGTGCGCGAGTTAGACCATTGATCGGGATAGACCTGCGCGCTACACACGTAGCATACCTGGGTCTGGGCCATTTTCATCTGCTTTTCGGCACATGGTAAATGCTGTTGCTTGGGAAAGTGATCTTGACACAAGCTGTGTTGGCAGTCTGGACAACGACCAAGAGCTTCTTCAGAACATTCATGACAGCGTCGCGCAGCATTTATCGTACGTTGACGCTGCTTTGTTTCAGCGGCATCCTGCATATTTTTTACTTTTCTCCCCAAAAGCGCAATAAATGAATCCCTAATATTGATACGTTGAGTGATAGACTCTGGGTAAGTATAACATTGCTATTTGCATAGAAGCAATCAAAAAGGTATCATGTCCTATATGGTATCATCACTTGCTCCCACCATATGGGGAAGCCATCGCCTGGATTGGGGTCAACGTACCCACGTCATGGGCATAATCAACATTACGCCGGACTCCTTTTCTGGGGATGGCCTGCTGCAAGACTCCGCCACACGATCACAGGACGAGATCATACATGATGCCGTAACATCGGCCCTGCAATGGGTTGCTGAGGGCGTTGCAATCATCGATGTTGGCGGTGAATCCACACGCCCCGATGCTGTTCCCCTTCCGCTAGAACAAGAGCTAGCGCGTGTTATCCCCGTTATTCAAGCGCTATCGAGCGCGTTGCCCAAAGAGGTTATCATCTCAATTGATACCTTTAAGGCGGAGGTTGCAAGGCAGGCCCTGGATGCTGGAGCGTCTCTGATCAACGATATCTGGGCCTTGCGGGCTGATCCCCAGATGGCGTCGTTAGTAAGTGAGCGTCACGTACCCATCATACTGATGGCGAACATGCGCGGCTACCAGAAACGCGAGATCGTCAGTGATGTCGTTCGCTTCCTGGCTGGAAGCATTGACCTGGCTTTAGCGGCTGGCGTTTCATGGGATCACCTCATTATTGATCCGGGTATAGGCTTTGGTACCACGCCAGCAGAGAATCTCACCTTACTTCGTCGCCTGCGCGAACTGCGTGCGTTAGGACGGCCCATCTTACTTGGCACTTCCCGCAAATCTACCATTGGCCAGGTCCTGGGTGGTTTATCCGCCAGCGACCGCCTGGAAGGAACCGCCGCCACTGTAGCTCTAGGCATTGCTCAGGGAGCGGATATCGTGCGCATCCATGACGTACACGAAATGATGCGCGTCGTAAAAATGGCCGACGCTATTATACGCGCAGACCTGACCTCCAGTACATTCTCAACTCATCATGCCCCTGATCAGGAAAAACATCTATGAACTACCAGGAAGCCTTGACTTATCTCTATAGTTTGAATGATTTTGAGCGCAGTGGGCAGTATACCCGCGATCCCACAGAAAATCTTCCCCGCGAGGCATGGTTGCTCGAACAACTAGGAAACCCGCAGGAGAGCTATACCAGCACACTTATTGCGGGTACAAAAGGCAAAGGCTCGACAGCAGCATGTATCGAGCGGGTCTTACGCCAGGCTGGCTTGCGTACCGGCCTCTATACTCAACCAGACCTGCATACCTTTCGCGAGCGTATCCGCGTCAATGGACAACTTATCGGCGAAAATGAGATGTCAGCACGTATGGCGGAAATTCGCGCTGTCGTTGAGCGTATAGAGCAACAAAAGAAGTTTGGCCCGTTTATCACCTATGAAGTGGCAACCGCGTTAGCCCTGCTGTACTTCAGCCGTCAGAGTGTACAGCATGCCGTGCTAGAGGTTGGTTTAGGTGGTCGATTAGACGCAACGAATGTCACGCGGCCACTTGTCTCCGTCATCACCTCGATTAGTTACGATCACACGCAAATTCTCGGCAATACTCTCACCAGCATCGCTACGGAGAAAGCCGGGATTATCAAGCCAGGTGGTCTGGTCGTCACCTCTGCACAATCTCCAGAGGCCTTGCTAGCCATCTCAAAAGTCTGTCAGCAGCAACATGCTAGCCTTGTTCGTATTGGTTCCTTTGTTGATGATCCGGCCTCAGAGGAAGTCAAAACCGATCGATTGCCACCCCTTAGTTACACATATCGCCTTGAGAGGCGTACAGAGGAGCGGCAGTACTTCACCATCCAGTCGCCAGAACATACCTATACAGATCTTGAAATACCACTGCTAGGTGATCACCAGCTCGAAAATGCCACTGCCGCCCTCGCTACCCTCGAGCAGTTACGAAAACGAGAACAAGCTATAGCATGGGACGAAGAAGCATTACGAGCTGGTCTCCTTGCCGTGCGTTGGCCCGCTCGTGCCGAGGTTATCGGGCATGCCCCCACCATTATTGTCGATGGAGCCCACAATGCAGATTCTATGCAGAAATTGTTGCAGACTCTGCACTCCTCATTCACCTATAAACGCTTGATCATCGTCTTAAGCACAGCCAGTGACAAAGACCTGGTTGGTATGGTGCGAGCGCTGGCAGATAGTGACATAGCAGTGCTCACTCGAATGGCGAATCCTCGCGCAGCCTCCATCGAACAACTGGAGATACTGTTTGCTGAAAACGCTCCGGGTGTATCTATCTATACTGCTGAGGGTAGCGCACAAGCTATGGAACTCGCCCTTGATATCGCGAACGACAATGACCTTATCTGCGCTAGCGGATCACTCTATATAGCAGCAGAAGTTCTACGCTGGTCAGCGCATCGTGGCAACAAAGCCATCGCCTCCACCATAGAAAGCATAGACCATTAACACAAATATCCAGTTGCCCTCACCTCATCCCYCGTCTAAAATGTACGGGCRSSSCTTGGCCCTGCCCTGCTGCCCCTTGGCCCTGCCCTGCTGCCCCTTGCCCTGTCCCCTGCCCCTCACCTGCCCTTACTCTACATCCAACAGGCTAGCGCGGCTCTTCCTGGCGTCTCTGCGCGTAGCGCGCGCTCCCCTTCTTGCCCGCTGCTGATGCCTCTTCCGCTGTCCATTGGTGAGCTGTTCCGCGAGCTTGAGAGGTTCGCCCGCCCTTGCTGGCGATTTCACGGCGGCGTTCTAAACTCATTGCGGCCAATCCACGTGCTCGACCGGTACTCTGGCGAAGGATCATACTGTGCTCCTCTCGTTTCGTTCACTATGCAAATAGAAGGTATACTCGCGGTGTCCTGTTGAATAGTGCATCACCGCAAACTTTTTTTTGTTCCTAAGACAGCATAACAGATGAGGCAGCAATCATACAAGGAAACCTTAGCATTTCCGGAAACTCTCAGCTTCCTTTAAGGTAGCGTTTATCTTTCTTAGCTTTTTGCAATTTTGCTTGAGTTATTGGTGAATATTGGGTAGAATAGGAATAATCAATGGTAGCCCATTACTCAATAGTATAGTTGTGTGTAGTTGATATTTTCATTGAGGAGGTACATATGCAAGGTCTGATGATGAATTACCCCTTGACTCTGCAGCATGCATACAATCGCGCCGTTCGAATTTTTCCTCGCAAAGAAATTGTGACCCGCACCGAAGATGGTCTTCACCGCTATACCTACAGAGAATGGGGAAAACGTACTGCTCAACTTGCTCATGCCCTGCACAAGGCTGGGTTCAAAGAAGGTGATCGCGTGGCCACTTTTGGGTGGAATACCTATCGCCACCTGGAACTGTACTTCGCGGTTCCCTGTATGGGGGCAGTTCTCCATACGCTCAATATCCGCCTGTTTGTCGAGCAATTGGTCTATATCGTCAATAATGCCGATGATAAAATCATCTTCGTTGATGGCGATCTGGTACCAATACTCGAGGATCTTGTAGATCAGCTTAAAACAGTAAAACAATATGTCATAATGGGTGATGCTCCCAACTCCTCCGGGAAACTACAGCCCGCGGTTGACTATGAGACTTTCATTGCAAATCAGCCTGAGAGCTACGATTGGCCCCAACTTGATGAGAATGCTGCCGCGGCCATGTGCTATACCTCTGGCACTACTGGCAACCCTAAGGGTGTCGTTTACAGTCATCGCTCTATATTTCTCCACTCAATGGGTGTTGGGCTGGCTGATGGTGCCGCCCTCTCCGAATGTGATACCGTTTTGCCTCTCGTACCAATGTTTCATGCCAACGCCTGGGGCTTTCCTCATGCTGGCGTCATGATGGGGTCAAAATTCGTTTTACCTGGCCGTTTTCTCGATCCATTGAAAATCGCCCAGCTCATGGCGGAAGAGCGCGTCACCGTCGCCTGTGGCGTCCCTACTATCTGGATCGGTATGCTACACATACTGGAACGGGAACAGCTTGACCTATCCTCGCTGCGCGCCATCTATTGTGGTGGATCAGCAGTGCCTCGTTCATTGATCGAAGGGCTGCATCGCAAGAAGCTCAACATTGTTCAGGCCTGGGGTATGACTGAAACCTCCCCGTTGGCCTCGCTGAGCAAGCTCCGCAGTTATCAGCTCAATCAGCCCCTTGAAGAGGCATTCCGTATCAAGGGAAAACAGGGTACTGTACTTCCCTGCGTGGATTTCCGCGTGATGGATATGGAGACAGGGCAGGAGGTACCCTGGGATAACCAGAGTTACGGTGAATTGCAAGTCCGCGGTCCCTGGATTGCCAGGGCCTACTACTCGGATACCGAATCCTCCGCGAAATTCGTCGATGGCTGGTTACGTACTGGCGACGTCGCTGTCGTCGATGAAGATGGTATGTTACAGCTCGTTGACCGCACAAAAGACCTCGTCAAATCAGGCGGCGAATGGATCTCTTCAGTCGAACTTGAAGGCTTGATAATGGGCTATCCCAAAGTGCTGGAAGCCTGCGTCATTGGCATCCCCCATCCCAAGTGGTCCGAACGTCCCCTCGCTTGCGTCGTAGCCAAACCCGATTACGTTGGGCAAATCACCAAAGAAGAAATAATAGCCTACCTCACCCCCCTCGTAGCGAAATGGTGGCTCCCCGATGATGTTGTCTTCGTCGACGCCATCCCAAAAACAAGTGTCGGAAAGTTCGATAAGAAAGTGCTCCGCGCTCGCTTTTGATGCCTGGGAAGCAAACAGGTGCAAGGTTGAAATAGAGCTGCAATTTTGCACCTGATGCCCTACCTTCTCCTCTGGTCCAAAGCAAAAAAATCTAATTGTCCCTATCTTTCCGCCAGGGTGCGTCAGAGCGTCGCATCCAGCGCCCGTTGAAGTTGATAAACATGTCCTCTCGATCAAAGAATGAATCGGTAAGCTCTGCATCCTTCCACGTACCGACTGTACCTGCTTCCTCGTCAATCAAATGTACCAGAAATGGGAGTATTTCTCGCCCATCTGCAAGATCTACACCCGGAAAGTGCTCTTCATCGATTTCTCCATCAAGCTCTACAGACGTACCTTCCTGTGTACCACGCAAAACATAAAAAGTATACATGGCGTTCTTTAATCCTCGTTTCTTCTCATTCTAAGTAATTAGTACATGTATTATCCCATATCTAGCTAAAAAAAGCAGAGGGGACAAAAAAACGAGTTCCTGACAACACACCAGGAAATTTGGATGAAAAATTGTACAAATTTGTAATGTAATGATATACTTCGTACAGTACATGATGTGGATACACGCTTGTCAAAGATAAAACCGGACAACACGTACCAGAACCAACTAGGAGCAAACATCCTATGCCCTTACTCCTGCTCATGCTACTCGCTGTCATATCCCTGATAATTATCCTGGTAGGATTCATTCTCTCCAATAATCAAACTCAGCAAGTACGAAGACAGCGATCAGCATATCAAGCACCCTACTACGTCGACCGTAGTGGACGCCGCCTGCGAGAACCGGAATCGGTACGGACAAGCCGGATGGTTGAATATACCGAACAGCCCAATTTATTTGATTTCTGGCAATCTCTCGCGGTACATCGCATTTTTCATCGACGTATAAATGAGCCAACACCCTGGATGGGTATTACCCTCATATTAGTTTCGGTTTTCCTGCTCTGTATCTTCCTGCTCAAAACATTGATGCCTGGCACGTTGCTCATTGGTGCCATCTCGTGGCCATATACCTCTGCTTCCTCTACCCAATCCTCTTCTCAGCAAAATTCGCCTGCGGAGCCTTATATTGGCGCCTCTCGAGCTTTGATACGCCTTAGCCAGCTGGACCCGCATCAATATAACTCCAATGCAGAATACAACCAGTGGGCTTACTCTGCTTGTTCTGCCGCTGCCATGACCGAGGTCATCAATTCCTATGGGCATAACTATCGAGTGACAGATATCTTGAAAACGGAATCGCAGATTGGAGAAATTACTCCTCAACTAGGACTATTGGAAGATGTAGGCATACAGCGGACCGCCGCCCGTTTCAATTTCCAGACCGTGTGGGGCCATAAACTTTCACTCGATACTATTATCGATATTGCCAATCATGGGAAGCCAGTCATCATCAGCTTCCCGCCAGATCGCTATGCGGGTGGCCATGTGCTCATAGTAGTAGGCGGCAACAGCAATTACGTGTACCTGGCTGACTCATCGCTTTATAATCGCCACTCATTGTCTCGAGCTCAATTTTCTCAATGGTGGGAAGGCTTCTCTGCTATCCTCAGCCCAAATTCCTGATCCATAGTAGGTAGATAGAAACAAGAAAAAAAGCCGCGCTTCCTGCAAAGCGCGGCTTTTTTTCTTGTTTATTGCTCTTGCTGCTTAGGCACGTACAGCTTGATTCTGCGGAACGCTTCCGCGAACTGCAAATCCAGGCCTTTCTTCTTTTTGGCCTCTTTCGCCGTCTCCGCGGCCCAGTTGTGAACCCTCTCCGTCATCTCAGTTCCTGGACCAAACTGAGTCACGTGGCACTGCAATCCCTTCGCCTTGAGGTCTATCGTTTCACTGACGTCAACATACGTGTTATCATTCTCAGTGAAGAAAAGATAGAGTTCATGGACTCGATAGGGCGGAAAACCTTCTGACAAAAGTTCTCGGTATGAACGAGGATTGCCTACTGCCGGAAATATGGCGTCCAGCACAATATTACCAGTTGCGCGGTGGTCAGGATGGTTCAAGTAAGCAGTATCTTCTGGCTTCTCATCTGGATCAGGAGCAAAAATGTGCTGTGATGGATCATGTGTAACGATGATCCGCGGTCGATACTTACGAATCAACCGCACAACAGCTTTTCGCGCGGCTTCGCTGTTTGTCAAATGGCCATCTGAAAAACGCAAAAATTCAACCGCCTGGACTCCATAGACCTCGCATGCCAGCCGCTGCTCTTGCTCTCGTTCAAGCAGGAGTTCAGTATCTATCAGACTGGGAACCTCGCTGCCTTCAGCGCCATCGGTCATCACGACCCAGACAACCTTCTTACCCTGCTTAACCCAGAGCGCGCTCGTCGCAGCCGCCGCAAAATCATCATCATCAGGATGGGCGCCAATCACCATCGCCTCATAGTCGGGCGTGGTAATCACTTCAAGCGCACCAGGAGCATTTCTATCTGCCATGTCAAATACCTCTCGTCTAATCTCTAAAGTTTGTTTAGTATAGGATGCATCCTAAACAAGTGTCAAGCAAGTTTTCTTTTGAAATGCGAAGCATTGCAACGGGTATAGTAGGGACGACCCTTGCGGTCGTCCGATGCTCATCCCACCTGATCCATGGAAAAAATCACCTCTTCAAAAGTTGCGATCACCTCTGCTGCGTTCGCAGCGCGGCCAGTCAGCCTATCTAACCCGACAGCTCTATCGAGTAATCCCACCTCGAGTAGACTTTGCTCTTCCACTGTCTGTCCTACTAACTGTGCCAGAGTCTCAGTCTCCCATTGTAGAAGCACGCCCGCCTGTAAAACACTCCCTGCCCGGCGGCGAATCATATCTAACCCGACAACTTTTCTCTGCCCCACCACGACTTCGTATGGCGAAATCGAGCCATAACAAGCTCTGCGCAACAGTCTCTCTCGTGCCTGCGTTTCTGGTTGTTGGAGGAGTGAGCGTTGTTCATGAGCCTCCTGAGGTGGCACTGTGCGCGCGTCAACCCCCAATTGTCGCAGTGTCTCTATCCAGGTTTCGCCAAGCCATTGATAGGATTTCACAACGTCCGCTAATAGTAGAGGGTGGCCTGCTGGTAGCACAACATCCAGGCTGAGCAAATGTGGTCCTACCAGCACCGCCGTTCCACCTGCTCGCCGACGGTAGATAGGTATCTGCAATCGCGCAACTGTCTCCTGGTTAAGTATCTCCTCTTTTTGGGAGAAACCCAGTACCAGCCCATCAGGTTCCGCCATCGACCAGTACAATGTTGCCAGGTGCCACGGTTCTATCGTTCTGAGCAACATTTCGCTTTGATCGATGTGTCGCTGCTGATCCGCAAGCGAGAGCGGCAGTATGTGCCATTTATTCATTGGCATAGGGAGGTTTCGCAAGGTCCCTCTCCGCTGGTTTCCGTAGCACCCAACAGACAATAACTGCTCCCAGGCTCAACCCTGCTCCTACAAGCAATGCGATAGGCGCGTCGAAAAAGTGAGCCAGTCCGCCCATTAACAAATTGCCAAAGGGGACGCTACCCGCGAATACCAGCATATAAACACTCATTACTCTCCCTCGCAAGTGATCCGGTGCTACCGTCTGTATCGTCGTATTTGCTGTTGCAGAAAAAGCAATCATCGCGAACCCTACCGCTGCGATCAACAGAAGCGACAGTGCGTAGACTTGCGAGATTGCGAAAAAAGCTTCCAACACACAAAAGATAAACGCATTGACGAGCAAGTACTGAATGCTCGGCTTGCGGTTGCTCCATGCCAACCACAGCGCGGAAAACAGAGACCCCAGTCCAAAGGCCGAAGAAATGAAGCCAAACCCCTCTGCACCCGTGTGAAGCACACTCGTTGCGAAGAGTGGGAGTACTACATTGAAGTTTATACCAAACAGCGAGACGATGCCAATAACGGCGATGATCAACAATACAGACGGTGTGCGGGCAACGTAAACTAGCCCTTCACGTAGGCTCTGCATGGTACTCTGTCTCGGTGCCTCTACTTCTACGCGTTTGCTATGTGCATAGAGCCCTCTCAAATCAATCAATGCCAACCCAATGAGAACGGGGATGAAGCTGATAGCATTCAGCAGGAAGAGCGGCGCAACCCCGGCCCATGCGATGATGAGACCCCCAATACCAGGGCCGACAATACGTGCCATGTTGAAAAGAGATGAGTTCAATGCAATAGCATTTGGCAAGTCTTCCCGCCCTACCATCTCGACCACAAAAGCTTGCCGTGTTGGCATATCGATCGAATTGGTCAAACCAAGTAAAGTTGCCAGTACCAGGACGTGCCATAGACGCACCTCTCCCGTTGCAACCAGTATCCAGAGTACAGTAGCCTGAAGCATCGCAAATGACTGTGTAAACAACAGCACTTTTCGTTTCGGCAGGCGGTCAGCCAGCACACCGCCAAATAGTGAGAGCAACATCACTGGCAAAAATTGCAGTGCACCGACGAGACCAAGTAACAGGGCGCTATGGGTTAACTCGAGCACAAGCCATGCTTGCCCAATAATCTGCATCCACGTCCCCATCAAAGAGATCATCTGACCAAACCAAAATAGGCGGAAGTTGCGATGACGTAGTGCTAAAAATGCTCGCAACAGGCCTTTTACCTGCTGCTTTTCTGAAAGTGAAGGGAGGTTTTGTATATCCTCTTGCACCCGTGGAAGACTTTGACTTGGCATAATACCAGGGATCCATTCTAGTTAATGTAAGATACTTCGTTATTGTTTATTCATTAATTCATTGCGTATATGTTCATGACGTTCAAGTTTCGCCATTAGAATAGCTTTCATCTGCTCCAAACCTACCAATTTCTTCTCGATTACATCCATTTGGCCACGTATCAGTTCATCCGCGCGGTTCAGTTGAGCCACCTTCGCTGTTGCCTCTGTCTCATGCTTATAGGCAACTTTGATTTGCCCTCGCTCATCCTCCGCCTCCATAATTTCACGGATATCTAAAAGAGAAAACCCCAGCAAATCGCGTAAATTTTTAATGCTTTCAAGTCGCTCTAAATCAGCTTGACTGTAACGTCGATAGTTTCCCTCTGTACGCCCTGTCGGAGGAAGTAAACCAACCTCCTCGTAGTAGCGCAGTGTTCGTTTGGTGAATCCTGTATGTGTCGCTACCTGTTCAATCGTAAAGAGGCTCTGTTCATCTGTGTCGGTCATCATACTGTGCATCCTCCCATACAGGGTAATAATGCGTAAGAAATTTCAGGAAGATACTACTATTCTATCACAAGTTTAACGTTAACGTCAAGGTTAATAATGTACTCTGCATGGCTGTTGAAACATCTCCTGGCAACTTGTGATAGAATAGAGTTATGCTCTGCCGGATAGAGCAAAGCTTGAAGCACAAAACATGTTGCCATAGTCACTTTTGATGCAAGGAACGTATAACTATGCACAGTACACACAGTACGTTATCATCCCTCGTAGAAAGAGCATTGACGGGCAACCAGCGCCCATTGGAATTTTACCTGCGCGAACAGAGCCGCTTGCCAGGTCCTCGTGCGAACCTAGAACTGGTCAGCGATCTCAGTTACCTCCTCGCCGCCCTTGTAAAAGAAAAACCCGACAAGGTGCGCGACCTGTTAAACTACCTTATCAGTGATGACCATAAAAAGGTAGTCAGCAATACCCCCTCTGAATTCGTTGCGCTTTGTGGCGTCGTTGCATTCGGTGCTTGTGCCGCTGCCCAAACAACATGGCGCAGTGAAGTCTTCGAATTGTTGGATCAATATGCATGTAATACGTGCTGGCGCGTTCGCCAGGGTGTAGAAATTGCCTTTCAGCGCCTGCTGACTGTGGCGCCCCAGGAAACCATTGGCTACCTCGTCATTATGGCTACTAGAGGCAATTATTATCAGCAGCGTGCATCCATTGCCGCCATGGCCGAGCCATCACTCCTCTTCTCTCCCGATACCGTTCAGGCTGCCTTATCTACCCTCAATATTATCTTAGAACGATCGCGTTCATCTCCTGCATTTGACCGCAAACGCGAAGATTTTCGCGTACTGCGCCAGACGCTGGGCTACGCTGTTAGCGTTATTACTGCCGCTGCTCCTGAAAAAGGTTTCGCCCTTATGCGTACCTGCGCAACCTGGGGTGATAATGACATCACCTGGATATTGCGCGAAAACCTCAAGAAGAAGCGCCTGGCAAAATTTGTTGAGTACACCGCACAGCTATCTGAACTTCTAGCGTAGCTTTCTCTTTTCGCGAAATTTTGCCAGAACGTGATAGACTATTGAAGAGCGTATTGCTGAAATCCTGTGTCGTTATGAAGAGAAAGACATTGTCAGTCAGTCTATTCGCCAAGCAACACCCGCTCTCTCTCGACGTTGAGCGTACAAAGCAGAGGCTTCACAAACATGAAACGAACTCTTTCGATAAAGTTGGCGTTGTATAATTGATAGCTTGCTATTTGAAGTCTAAACAAAGCTCGAATGTGCACAGCCAGGAGGAAAACGCATACGGCAAAACAGAACGAAAACCATGAACAACCTTAGACCCTAGTAGACAAAATTGCACCATAGCAATGCTCATCTGGCCAATCAATCGAAACTGACCGCATGAGAAGCCATAGGCATGTGATATAATCCCAGACCATACCAAACACCTACCACAACGCTTCAAACCACACTTCACGTTTACCCTATAACAGTAGCACCAGATTAATACAGCAATTCTGACAGCAAAACTAGTTTATCCTCATGACTATCAGCACTAGCTCCTCTTGCCCAAGAATGCAATAATAGATATACTTAGAAACAAAATTCTAGGGAGAACGCTATGACGATAGACTCATATATTATAAGGCTCGAACAGCAGCTTCAAGCTATTGAAAGCCAAACGATACAGTTCCTTGATAACTCTACAATCGAGAAAAGATACAAAGACCCATTCAGGGAAGAAGAGATTATTTTCATCGCAAATGACCATTATTGGGGCAAAGATAACGAAAGCCAGAAACGTCTACAACTCAAGCTCCTCCAATCATACTCCACATGGTTTGAACATTTGCAATTAATCTTTCAGGATGCCACTAAGCAAACAGAAAAACAAATTTCCCATACTCATCAATATACAATGAAATGGATTGAGAAAGATGATGGATGGAACGTCCCACCTACCATCGAAGAGGCTAAGTCAAGCTTCAAAGAATTAATCCAAACCTACTACCAACTTCTCCAAATCTTCAAAAATTCTGACAAAGCTCAGATCATACTAGTACCAGATACTAATGCCCTCATACAATGCAGGGATGTGTCACGGTATACAGAAGTAGCTGGACAAAGTAAATTTACTATTGTTTTCATTCCAACCGTATTAGGTGAACTAGACAAGCTAAAGCGAGATCATAGAGACCTAGACTTTCGAAATAAAGTAGATAAAGTCATCAGATATAGTAAGGGCCTTTGGAAACAGGGAAATATTCGAGAAGGTGTTACAGTAAATAAGACAATAACTGTAAAAATGACAGAGCAAGATCCAAATTTTGAAAAAACTCTTGGCTGGCTTAACCCAACAAATCCCGATGATTGCATTATAAAGCAGAAATGGCAAATTTACCGTATGCAGAACCACTAGAATCTCATAACGAAGCTCGAAAACCTTATTGACAATGAAGGTTATATAGTAAATGCTGGCTTCTCTTCCAGAGCCTCCTCCTGATTCCAAAGAAAGGGCATGGAGGACAACCATAAACAACCTGTACCATATCCATCTTCCAATATTATTATTGCTAGCTTGCTTGCCATGTGGAAATGCCCGCAAAGCTGACCGAGTTGTTGGTATAAAAAGCACAATCGTCCAACTTATGGTATGATGAGCTGCTCCTTTTTGACAGCTAAACCGATAATTTCAATTGGATACATTTGAGCAAAAATGGACCTTCTCACGCTTACTCAGTAGCTCAAAGGTGGACAATAATGACCCCAAAAAGGGGCGTTACACAATGCATAATTGTACTACATCCATCGCGGGAATAGAGCAATTGATGAACCCGTCACGCATACCGATCAAACATCTTTTCGACCCGTTCACGCCGCTGTCGTTGCTGTCCGTGTTGTTCGCTCATAAGCCCTCCTTAGTCTAATGGCTTACTGTTGACGAGCATGACCGTGTGCTTTACAATGGATTTATCCCCAAAAGGCTCACTCCCTGGGCATACTGTCAGTCGTCCCATTCTAGATCAGCAATTCCTACAAGTGGCCTGACACCCTGGCATGATCTACTGGGTGTTCTTCTGCCTGAATTGAATAAATTCAGAATAACCTCATACGCAAAAAAACAGGAAGACCTGCGTACATATAGCGTAGGTAGTTGTTCATAAGATCAAGTCACCATTGAAGTGCGAAATTTCCGAGACGGTGCCCTCGTATTTACAAAGAAATTCTATTGCGTCAATTGTCTGCCTGTAGAGATAGTGGCATTAAGAAACACAATGTCGAAAGAGTCCTCCCTTTTTAAGTGACCTGGTGTTTGCTCACCAGAGTCCTACGCTAGACATAGTTCTGCCAATGTTGTCCTGATCCTCAGGGTCGAAAGGAGATTTATCAATGGCAACCATCGAGTATTGGATTCAGCTAGAGAATCATGCATGGGATGTCTGTCCTAACAACATCGATCGTATTAGTGGACAGAATGTGCAGCAACTCACCCAGCAGATGACTGGGACGGCAAAGCTGCCAGTTGTCAAAACCCTCAACTCGCCAGTAACCGGAAATGCGCATACGCAGACGATGTACCTGCCTTTGAGTAACGACGCACTCATCTTACGACGCTACACCGCAAACTGGGCAGCGCCTGACGACCGCAAGGTGAACCCATGGGACCTGAACGAACATGATCCGACAGATTCCGGCACAATGGGCACCATTCCAGGTCCAATCATTGAGTGCAGCGTGGGAGACAGTGTAGTGGTACACTACCGCAATATGGACAACCGCACTGCTCTTGTGGGAAACACACAGCAACTCCTCCCTATAGAGAACCGCACTCACAGTTTGCACCCACACGGATTTGTCTTCGCCCCAACGTCAGACGGTGCCTACCCACTGTCCGCGCCAGATCCGACGCAGCCCATTCCGGCAGCATCAGCCGCCGCTTGGGCAAGCGTAGGAGCTACAGGGTTCAAACTGGGTGACCGCGTCCCACCAGGAGAAACCTTCGACTACACATGGGAAACTCATGGCTGGCCCAGTACTGCTGGAGTTTGGTTATACCACGATCACTCGATATGTGATGACGACAATGTCCAACAAGGAGCGATTGGCATCATCGTGATTCACAACCCCAAAGATCCCCAAGACGTAATCACTCCAGACCTGCCGGATGGCTCACCCAACGGATCACCAACTCACTTGATATGCTTTCCCTTCCCATTCGAGGTGCCAGTCTCACCGCATGATTTAACTCGCCTGGAAGCAATCGGGTCTATGCCGCAAGGAGGCCAGATGGCGAACATGCCTCAGACTGGAGGACCAGCAACCGGGGCTACATCGAAGCCTCAGATTGATGTCGGTCCCCCCATTGTGGCACCCACAATCAGGCATGGAGACTTTCTATTCGAACTGGACGAGAAGTTACAGACATTCTTCCGCTTTTGTCTCCCTAGATATCGCACACCACCAGGCAAAGCACAGTATCTGCTGCTGTTTCATACACTTGGCGACGCAGGAATGTGTATCAACGGGCGCAAATACCTGGGGAATACTCCGACCTTGATTGCAGGCCCAACCACTCAAATGCGCTTCGGCATCGTTGGGATGATGAGCGACTTCCATACCTTCCACATACACGGACACCGCTGGACGATTTCCGGCCCCGATGGAACAGATCCTAACACGATCCAAAACAGCCCACAGATAAGGGCAGTTTCGCAGTTTGAGGATACCCGAACCTTCGGTCCTGCCAATTCGTTCAGTTTCACCATCCAACAGGATCAGGGAAGCTTCATGGGTGCCTTCCCAGGTACTGCGATTGGCGAATGGCATCTGCATTGCCATGTGCAGGCTCATATGATGGATGGCATGATGGGCTCGCTCAAGATTGTTAAAGGCGGCGAACTCGCTTTGTTTCTTCCAGCGGGCAAACCTTGCCCTCCTCTCCCTACAGGCGGCACTGGCGGTGGAATGGGCACAGTCCAGGTAAGCATCCAGGACGACTTCTTCTCCCCAGCCAATGCAATGATTTCCGTAGGCCAAACGATCCAGTGGACTAATAACGGGAGTGCCCCACATACTGTGACAAGTAACCCCGGGTCACTATCGTGCAATCCGCCTTCAGCAGAGTCGTTTGCTTCAAGTACATTATCCTCCGGTGGTACTTTCATCCACACGTTCAACCAAGCCGGCACCTTCCCCTACCACTGTGAGATTCATGGCTGCTCAATGGCTGGCACTGTAACAGTAATGTAATCAACTACCTGCAGACGCAACAGGCTAGCCAAAGAGCCTGGTTGCCCAAAGTCACTTCTTTCAACTCTCCATATTAGGAGAGTTGAAAGAAGTGACCACAAAGCGAAGGAACGTTCCAACAACTGGTAGTGATACTTCGTGGAGTGTGAAACGTACTGACACAAGATAACATTCCGAAACTCATGCTCTAAAAATGAGAAAGGCCTGTTCATGTGACCTTCCACCTCTCCAATGCTTCCTGCTCTTACTCTCTCACATCATTCCCTTTTTAGCCACTACCCACTTTCCCTGCCCTAATTCCGCAAAAGGCTACAATTTGACAGCACTGTTGACAGCAGAACCGATCCATTGAGATGGTTTTCATTCAACACATCTGGACAAAAATGTACCACTGCACGCTCAACGACCTCAAAAAACAAGGGGTAGACAAGGACCCTATGTACGCCCTATACTATTGACTGAATTAAATCGTGTCCTCAGTGGGTCTACTCCCATGGTAGAAGAACTGGCAGGCTCGTCCCAATGGCCTTTCACCACATCGTGGAGTATTTTTAAGACCCCGAACGTTTCAACAAGAGCGTTTTGAGCCAGAAACAGGAGAAGAGCATCAACTTTCTCCTATGGTATACACCTATAAGCAATTGATTGAAGAGGAGAATGTAACTCTTGGGTGCAACAACAACCGCCGATTTTCGTAATGGCATGGTAATTCGCTATAATGGTGAGCTATATACCGTCGTCGAATTTCATCACGTCAGCCCCGGCAACTGGCGTGCCTTCGTTCGTGTCCGCCTGAAAAATGTCAAGAATGGACGTATCTTAGAGCAGCGCTTCCGCGCCGGTGAAGAAATTGAGGATGTGCGCGTCGAGCATCAGAACTGGCAGTTTCTCTACATCGATGGCGAAGATTATATCTTTATGAATACCGAGACCTTCGATCAGCAACCTGTGCCGAAAGAGATGCTTGGTGATGCTGTTCCATTTCTTAAAGAGCAGGACATTGTAGAGCTCCTGATAGATGGCGAAAACATTATCGCCGTAGAGTTACCGAACTTCCTGGAGTTAAAAGTAGAGAGCGCCGAACCTGGCGTTCGTGGCGATACAGCCAATAACGTGACCAAGCCAGCTACGCTTGAGACCGGGGCAGTCATCAATGTGCCCCTGTTTGTAAATCCGGGCGACAGAGTCCGCGTCGATACACGTACAGGCCAGTATGTTGAACGTGTAAAGTAATCTCACAATATCTTATGAGGATGTGGGCACGTGGGCACGTCACCAGCTCATTTTGGTTGTCTACCCACTACCCCACACCCATATCCCACTCTACCTGAACGCCATTGCCCACAAATGCGGCCCCAGCACAAAGAGTCCAATGACCACCGACAAGATCGCGCTCAATAACACCGCCCCTGCCGCTACATCTTTTGCGATTTTTGCCAGGGGATGATATACAGGTGAGACCAGGTCAACACACAACTCGATAACCGTGTTGAACATCTCAGCTATAAATACACCTGTTATGGCAACAAAAATCATGGCGAACTCAACCGCCGAGATACGCAGCACAATTCCCATTACAAGAGCGAGGCAAGCAATCACAACATGCACCCTCACATTACGCTGCGTGCGCAGGGCATACCACAGGCCGCTGAAAGCATAGTGAAATCCGGAAGTAAATTTCGACCATTCTGTTTTCTGGGCTTGCGGTAATTTCGGTTGGGTCATAGTCGCTTTGCTTTCCGCCCTACAGCTTGCAGCACTGATTGCTGTAGAGCGACCATTTTCTGATATCCAGCCTCGCTCTGATCATCATATCCAATGAGATGGAGCACACCGTGAGCAAGGAGATAAAGGAATTCATAAGACGGTAAATGGCCCGCTGCAGAGGCTTGTTGCAACACTGTTGGCCAGGAAATCACGATATCACCCAGGTTGGTGATCTGTCCTGGCGGTGTGATAAATGTTGGCCTGCTAGCATCGTTCGTCTCCTGAGCCTCTCCTTCGCTTCCTTCAACTGGCATCCATAATTCATCTAGCGGAGCATCGACCAGAGGTTGCTCGAGCAAAGGAAACGAGAGCACATCGGTAGGTTTGTCCTGTTGGCGATACTGTTTATTCAGGTCCCGTATACCTTCTTCATCGGTAACAAGCAGTGTCAGCATCACCGCTTGAGTTATACCGGCGGCCAGCAGAGTATTTTCGACCACAAAATCTAGTTCCAGCGTCTTGAGCATCTGCTGAATAGCAGCATTTTGCTCGTCATTACCTGCGTTAATATAGAGTTCAATCTCAGGATGTTGTTCATTCATACTATAGAGCCTCAATGTCTTGTTCAATACAATAAGTACCCACAAGGGACATTGTCTCTCCTTGTGGGCACCCATGTATCTATACTTCGTGGACCGGCGGGAAAATTATAAGCCAGCCCCAATCATCATGTCAAGATTTTTTTGCTTGCTTTGTCGCTTGCCTCCCAAACGCAAGCATGAACACTATGAACCCGAATAGTACGATACTGAGCAGGCTAATCGTGCGATCAAGCACGATAGCGGCTGTCGATAAGTTCAAGGCGTTCGGTGCCCCGTGATTGAAGAGCCCAATCATCGCTAGCATACCAGCCTCAACCAGCCCGACACCACCACCTGTGAACGGAACAACCGTTAACAGTGCTTCACCCAGCCCTATGAAGAATGAAGCTGTGAGCATATGTAAAAGACCTCCGCCAATCAGGTTGAGGGCCATGGCTACACAGAAGAAGCGTAAAGCTTCACAAGCCCAAACACCGAATGTCAGTCCTGTCAACGTGGGTATACGCTTGAACGAGCCAAGCGTCCCTTCCTGGAAATGATAATAATAATCTCGGAAGCGCGCTGGAACCAGTTTAGCAATGTGTGTAGGAAAGAGGCGCATGATGAACAGAGCCGCTATCCCTAGCACGACAGCTACCAGCGTCAGTTCCAGTCCTCCTCGTAGATATAGCGGGAGATTTGAGTGCAGGCTTATGATTAATGCTGGGATAAAGAGCAGTAGTAGGACAATCAGATCCAGCAGGCGTTCAGCCATTACAGTTCCAAAAGTGCGGGTCGTCGAGACTCCAGCTTCCTGGCGCAAAAGATAGGCGCGATACAGGTCACCTAACTTGGCAGGCACAATGGCATTGGTAAACCAGGATATGAAAATAATCTCTACCAGCTTCCAGAATTTTGGTAGCTCAACGCCATTTGCTTTGGTATAGCCCACATTCTCCAGTAAAATACGCCAACGAAGAGCTCGTAAAGGAAAAGAAAAATAGTAAATAGCGAAAGCGGCCAGTAAAAAAAAGACATTGGCGCTCTTCATCGCCATCCAGGTTTTATGGGGATCGATTTGTAATTTTTGTATGAAGAAAACAATCGCGACAATGACGATGACTAGAGGTACGATAGTGCGCCAATTGAGCAATCTTTTACTCAGCGACAATTGTTCGCGTGTAATCTCCGTCTCGACTTGTGCTTGATTGGTATCTTTTAGTTTCTGCTGTTCTAAAAGTGCTGCCTTTTTTTTCTCGACTGCTTCAGTCGGGTTGTCATCTATAGAAGACACACTATCATTTTGCGATTTCTGCCTAATCAAAATTTCCTCCATTGCCGCCAACATTTTTAGTTACCTCCTCTAGACGGATTAAGACAATAAGGAGTAACGCTATCAAGTTGGTTAGACTATGTACATATAGATCGTCAACGAGATTATGGACGCATACAGATAAAAGTGCCGCCAATAATCCAATTGCCAATGCCTGGTCATTCCTGAACATTTGCAGGATGGCATATTCTCCTTGGGACTGGGAACGAGCTGTCATCCTCATTGGTTGCACCAATGCAAGCAACTTGTCCCGGATGCCCGGTGGTGCCTGGATCTTGGGCGGAGGTGTGCTACATTCAGCCTTCGCCTGTATATATTTTTTGCGAATGCTGCTATAAGCACTCCCAGCAGCCACAAAAAGTGCCATCAGAAACAATAAATAGGCTGTCAATCCTATAGAACCGATTTCAGCGGCAATATTGATGTAGTAGTTATGTGCATGTCCGAGTGAATTGACAAAAATTGTGACAAAGTATTGCGAATACGCGTCGGGATAGTTTCCTGTGCCTACGCCAGTAAGGGGATGATCAAGGAACATGCGAACACCGGCAATCCAGTGTGCTAAACGTTCAGCTGTTGAAAAATCCTGTGAGCTGGGATGGGTGAACGAAATTTGAATGAGGCCTAAGTATTTCAACGCTGGTGTAATCACATACGTTGGTATCCAGCCGGTGAAAAAAATCTCGACCACAACTAACGCTGCTAACCCCAGTAGAGCCATCAGTTTCCGCAAGTGGGGAAAGCCCACTATCACAATGAACAGCAGTGCTACGACAATGGCAATCTCTCCACCACGCGATTGTGTGAGATACTCTGCCGCTGCGAGCAGAACGCTTGCCAATCCCGCCAGAAAGCGTGTCAACCACTCACTGCCGAGCAACATCAGAGCCAGGACAATGCTTAACGGGATATTGAGATATCCAGCAAATGGGTTAGGTTGATCAAAAGTTCCGTATACCCTCAGGCTCGTATCGCGAATAAAAGCCTCTGGTCCCAGGTTAAAAAATGCCTGGAGATAGCCAAAAAAAGCTTGCGAGATCCCCGCCAGGCAAATGAGTACGATGATCGTCCAGATTTGCTTACGAGTTCGGATATATTGCGAACCGACCAGCAGTAGTACCAGGAATTCCAGCCATTTGCTCACCTCTTTCAAACTTGAACCGATGCTAATGGATGACCGCGTGGAGAGTAACATTGTGCTAAGTAGTGCAAGGAGAGCACATAGCAGATAGAGGGGAACATTTGAGGCCTCCCGGTCAATAGGCCCCATACCCTTACTAAACGTTCCCCGCTCTCCATACGAGAAGGTTGAACGCAGCCCAAAACTCAATAGCCAACTGGCACCTAGCAAGACTACCAGGATATCAGCGCTGTTCAAATGCAACCCTGCGATATCGATAGTATCAAGCGAACCCCAGGGTACGGCTAAAGGCATGAGGTAGAGTGCTACGCGGGGACGGAGGATTGTCCAGATGAGGATAACGCAATAAAATGGGAGCCGGTAATTCCATGGCTCCCGCAAGGCAATCAGCAGAAAAAGTGCGCACGCTACTCCTATCAAACCTATCAGATTTGATACTGTCAGCTTTTCACGCCATACTAGCGAGGCTGTTTGCAGCCATGAAGCCTGGTGGATTCTCTCCAATCCGCCAGTACCGGGATTATTCATGCTGTTCGCTAATTTTCTGGGGTTAGTCCCCTATACTATGCTTGAAGGTTGAGAAATAGTATTGCTGAACCATTCGATGGCGCGGCGCAAGCCACTCTCAATACTCACCTTTGGTGTCCATTCCAGTACGCGCTGCGCCTTAGAAATATCTGGGCGCCGCCGCTCCGGGTCATCAACCCGGTTCGGCTCGAAAATAATCGTCGAGGTAGCCTCACACAGTCGAATTATCGTATTTGCGAATTCGAGCACGGTATGCTCCTCGGTATTACCAAGGTTGAATACCTCCCCCGCTGTATGCGGTCTGAACATGGCTCGCATTAAGCCATCTACCAGGTCACTCACATAACATATACTGCGTGTAATACTGCCATCACCATAGATGGTTAGCGGCTTATCGTCTAGTGCCTGTGTAATAAAATTGGGTATCATGCGTCCATCATTGATCTGGCTATTTGGTCCGTAGGTATTAAAAATACGTACAATGCGTGTATTGGCCTTATATTGTCGAAAGTACTCCATTGTCAGCGTCTCAGCCAGCCGCTTACTCTCGTCATAACATGCGCGTGGCCCAACAGGATTGACATTTCCCCAGTACTCTTCACGCTGTGGATGCTCAAGCGGGTCTCCATATGCCTCGGACGTCGAAGAGACCAGGAACATTGCATTCTGCTTCTTTGCCTGCTCAAGCATTTGGTAAGTCCCCTGACTATTGACCAGGATGGTCTCAATGGGATGGTCCATATAGCCTACAGGGCTGGCAGGACTTGCCAGGTGGAAAATAGCATCAGCTTCGAAATCAAATGGCACGGTCACATCTTGACGTAAAAAAGTAAATTGCGGATGATTGTGTAGTGGCTCAATATTTCTTTCAGAGCCAGTAATAAAATTATCTACACACAGCACGCTGTGTCCTTCATCAAGTAAACGTGTACAGAGATGAGAGCCAATAAAACCTGCTCCACCGGTAACAACAATTTTCAACGAAATGGACCTCCAAATTGCGAAAGTTTTATATGCTATTATAATTATACCTTACAAGTCGAGACGGTTTGAGCGCATAATGGTAACGACTCGGGACTGCGTTTGCTATAATGGATAAATGCCTGTAGAAATTAGTGCAAAGGATCATTGCTATGGCTCTTATTCTCTCTCGCGCCGACGTCCAGCGTTGTCTGGACATAAGCGAAGCTATCAACGCTATGCGTCTTGCCTTCGGTGCTTTGAATACTGACCATGCTCAAGCCCCCCAGCGCCTGGCAGTCGACCTCCCAGAAAAAAGCCTTGCGTTGTTGATGCCCTCACTATTACAAACGCATCAGCAGCATATGTTTGGTTTGAAAGTCGTCACTATTGTCCCACAAAACCTACTAAGAAATATGCCGCGTATTTTTGCTTCCATCCAGCTATTGGATGCTACAACAGGCCAGACAATCGCCATTATGGCGGGTGGTTGGCTCACCGCAATGCGCACAGGTGCGGTCTCCGGCCTCGCAACAGAGTTGCTGGCGCGTAAAGATGCCGATGTTCTCGCTCTTTTTGGCGCTGGTGCCCAAGCTCCTACCCAGGTTCTCGCTATACATACGGTACGTCCCTTACGTGAAGTTCGTGTCGTGAATCGTAACGATACCCATTATCATGATCTCGTCCAGAAATTGCAAGAACTACTTGGTCCCACCTGTCCACCTATAAGTCGTGCGGTGTCAAGCAAGGATGCACTGACAGGTGCAAGCCTGGTCGCCTGTGCCACCGTCTCTACCACGCCCCTCTTCTCCTGGAACGAAATCGCGCCAGGCACTCACATCAATGCTATCGGAGCATTTACACCTGAGATGTGTGAAGTTGATCCTGTCACGCTTGCCCATGCGCGCATCGTGGTTGACCAGCGTGAAGCCGCGCTAACCGAGGCAGGTGATTTGATACAACCTCTCGCTGCCGACCTCATCGGCGGCCCTGCCACATGGCAGGAACTGGGTGAGTTGGTAATCGGCAAACACCCTGGTCGTCAAACAGCCGAGGAGGTAACCTTCTTCAAATCAGTTGGTATAGCTGTTCAGGATGTAGCTGTAGCTTCATATGTCTATCAAAAAGCTCGCTCATTAGGCATTGGGATCGATATTGACCTGTAAGCGTCTTTAATTTGGCTGCTTGTGCTTCCGCTTCCAGCGCCTATACATAACCTCGTCTCCCCAACTAAGGAAACCGGCAGTTGTAAAACCATGCACAATGATCACCGCCAGCAGCGAGCGCGGAGATGGTTGTACCAGGTAAACCAGGCTGAAAGCCAGGCCGGCCAGTCCAACTCCTCCAACACTCCGCCAATTCCACTTGCCTAGTCGGTGATATAGCGTATAGGCCGCTGTACTAACTAGCCAGCCCCAACCGATCCATCCCGTCCATTGTGTCACCGCTGCCAGCACAAGCCCTCGGAAAAACAACTCCTCAACCGGGCCATTGATAAATAAATAGAAAAACCCTTGCAGGAAGTGATCGCTGACAGTAGGCCAGCGAAACCAGGGACCAACGATAAACATGCGATACACCACCGCAAAGGCTGCCATGAAGATGCCAACCAGCACGCCAATCACCAGTTGTTCCGGTACATCGTGCCATGTCAACCCTAAAAAAGCCAGGGGCAAGTGTAAAACCGTAATATAAAGAAATGGCATAATAGCCATGGGGATAATGCGCATGAGCGTATCTGGCCACATCCACCGCCACGTATCGACAACCGTAGACCGTACAATTTCAGAGGATTTGAGAGACGACACCTGCTTATCTACCTTTTCCGTTCAGTTCTGCTAATCCCTCCTCAACCTCTCTCCTCGACATCCCTCCGGCCTCTAAATCTGCCTCGCTTTTACACCCCAACTCCTTGTAAAAAGCTCTTCCCTGCTCTACGAGCCCAACTTCAACTGGCCCTTTCCCTTCTTCGAGCGCCTCAAAGAGCATATCCTCGGCCCTGCCATAATTACCAACAGCCGCAAAGTAGCTGAACAATGTCAACTTCGTCTTTTGAGGTACTTCGTACGCTTCCAGCGCTGCCAGATTATACTCTATAGCTGAGTTTATATCAATATCTTTGACTTCATCGCCCTGCTTTGCAGCTGTGAGGAAAAAATGTAACGATTTTAGAAATCGGTAGTAGCTCTCGTCCTCGTTCCCCATCTCCACGTAGATATCGCCCTCTTCTTTAAGCAGCAGGGCGATCCACATACATTTCTGCACGTTCAAAACGCCCAGTGACGAAATCATTTGCAAAAGCATCTCTTCTGAAGCGGAATTCACAAAACTCGCGGTAAATCCTGTTGTCTGCAAAAAAATATCATCGATATAGATGAGCGCTTCTTCATGTTTGTTGCTCTGTCTCAGGTGCAGGATAATCGCCAACATCCTGCCGAAGCGCTCGGCCATTCTGAGAATATAATCTTTGTTCATCATACGAGTTTTTCCTGAGAGGGATGAGTTCCGTCCCATCCCTCTAAAATGTTAAGCTGACCGCTCGATTGCCTGCTCAATCCTTGTCCTACTGCGCTCGCGGCCAAGCACCTCCATCGTCTCAAAAAGCGGTGGCGTCGCCGTTCGCCCGCTAATCGCTACACGAATGGCTCCAAAAAGCTGCCCCGGTTTCAGTCCAAGCTCTGCAGCCAGCTCGCGCATAGGCGGCTCCATTACCTCGTGCCTCCACTCCTCCAGACTATTGAGCAGATCGCGCGCTCGAACCAATCCTGCGTGGGTACGCCCACTATCCATACCTTTTTGCACCAGCATCGCTGTCTCATAGTGCAGTTCATCGACAAAGAAGAACGAGACCACTTCTGTTGCCTCACCCAGCGTTTTCAGGCGCTCATGCTCCAGGTGCAGGACACTGCTGGTGTATTGACGGTCTAGCGGACGCCCGACGCTGTCCGGTAGTCCACCCTCAGCCTCTGGACGCTCCATGTATGGCAGCGCGCGCGCGACTAAATCCTCTAGTGACAACTGTCGGATGTAAACTCCGTTCATCCATAGCAGCTTATCCGGGTCATAAATGCCCCCAGCAACACCGATGCGATCCAGCGTGAAGACACGAATCAGCTCTTCACGCGTAAACAGTTCTGTCTTATCGTCGTAGGCCCAGCCGATCAGCGCCAGAAAATTGAACACCGCTTCCGGGAGAAATCCCTTCTCTTTGAGTTCTGTCCATGAAGGCGCGTTGTGTCTCTTGCTCAGCTTCTTCTTATCTTTTCCTAGCACATTAGGCACATGGTAGAAGAGAGGCATCTCCCACCCCAACGCTTTGTAGATTTGCACATGCCTGGGTGCGCTGGATATCCAATCATCTCCACGTAAGACATGCGTAATGCCCATTAAGTGGTCATCCACGATATGTGCCAGGTGATAGAGGGCAAAGCCATCCGACTTGACAATGACTGCGTCGTCAATATCGGTGTTCTTAAAAGTGATATCTCCGTGAATTTCGTCGTGGACAACGGTCTCGCCCTCTAAGGGCATGGCGAAGCGCACTACCCATTTGAGACCAACTGCCTCGTTCGCAGCCCGCTCTTCATCAGTAAGATAGCGGCAATGCCGGTCATAGCGCGGCGGCAATTTCTGAGCCGCTTGTGCATTGCGCATCTGCTCCAGTCGCTCTGACGTGCAATAACAACGGTAGGCATGCCCGGACTCGATCAACTGGTGGGCATACTCTTGATAAAGTGCCTTGCGCTGCGTCTGATAATAGGGACCATACTGGCCACCAATAATAGGCCCCTCTTCATAATCCATGCCGAGCCAGCGCATTCCATCCAGCAGAACCTCGATAGCTCCTTCAACGGTGCGCGCAACATCGGTATCCTCTATACGCAGAATGAATGAGCCACCTGTATGTCGCGCATAAAGCCAGCTGAAGAGGAGCGTGCGGTACCCTCCAATATGCATGAAACCCGTCGGACTTGGTGCAAAGCGTAGACGTGGCTTGTGCTCGGTCAAACCTATATGTTGCAACTCTAACTGCTTATCAATTTGTGTCATAAATGCAGAATCCTTCTCTTCCTCATCACAAAGTGGTTGACATTGACCCATTGTAACATAAGGCGCCAATAAGTATAATACGTAAAAATGTATCAATCAATCGAGTAAAAAGAGCACAATCACATGACAACAACACCCCTATCTCATCTCTTACCCGACTCATCAACCATCTCTCCCGAAGGTATATTTCATATAGCCTACAACTCTCTATCGACCCTCGCTCAAACATACGGAACACCTCTCTACATATACGACCGTTTGACCATTCTCAATGCCTGTCAGCGGTATTTTCGCGCATTTGAGACACAGTATAGCGCCTCACCGGTGCGGATTCTCTATGCCTCCAAGGCGTACCTGTCTCCGCTTATCGCCCAATTGATGGCTGAGCAGGGTATAGGGCTTGATGTGGTCTCAGGCGGTGAGTTGTTGGTAGCGCAGCAAGCAAACTTTCCTATGGATCGCGTTTCATTTCACGGGAACAACAAATCCGAGGAGGAGTTGCGACTGGCATTGCAGCTTGGCGTTGGGCACATTGTCCTGGACAATTGGCATGAATTGGAACGTCTGACGCGTA
>JRHI01000044.1_pt1 | contig 111950 bp, 102 predicted proteins | sample 215371 | NCBI WGS metagenome assembly JRHI01 (sample SAMN02929681, study PRJNA255918) | sediment metagenome | biome: cave system; feature: Ice Cave; material: Sediment; isolation source: sediment from deep within a dark volcanic ice cave with no known source of... ...
ATTCAGCCGAGCGGTGATTCGGTGGACGACACAAGGAAGATCGTCGCTTCTGGGGGTGCAGCGACCAGCTCGGGCAGGGCGCCGAGGACCTTGTGGACCTCGGGCTGGGCCTCTTGGCGGTCGAGGGCGTCGCGGTCCTGGAACACCTCGACGGCGACGATGGAGTTGGGATCGGTGATGTCCCGCGCGATGTCGAAGCTGATGGTGCCCGGCAGCGCACGGCTGGGGGCGACGACAGCTTCGAGCAGGCCGAGGACGTGCTCCGTCTTGCCGGGCTGGCAGCTGATCTTGAAGCGGACGACGAGCATGGTTTGGCTCCTCCTGGGTGATGTTGGGTGTCACCCTGGAGGCGTGAGATCGCGTCACACAGTGTGCGTTCAGAGCTGCCAGTTGACCGGCTCTTCGGGGTCATAAGAGCAGAACGTCCCGGTGCGGACAGATTTGGCGAGGTGGCGGCCCAGTGAGGTGTGGTGTGACTCGATGCGGCGCACGGCGTCTCGGATTCGGGCGGTGACGGCGGTGCGGGCCCGTTCCGCTGGGTCGCCGCCGCGTCGAGCGCGGCCGCCCAGACCGTAGGCGTCGGCCAGCTGGGCGAGAAGGGCGTCGCGCTCTGCGGCCACCCGGGCGGAGCGTCCGGTGTCCTCGGTGCCGTCGGCCTCGTCCAGTTCCTGCTCGAGCTCAACGATCCGCTGCTTGTAAGCCCGGCGGGCCTGCGCGTCGATAGCAGGACCGGCTGATCCGGCAACGACCGTCCCTCCGGGAGCCGCCAGATCGACGGCCGCCACTTCTCGACCGGGCCGGGCGAGCAGCGCGGCGAGGTCGCGCATGCCTTTGGAGTCGCGAAGAGTGACAAACGTGCCGTCGAAGCCGACCTCCCACAGTTCGCCGATACGCCGGAAGATCGCCAATCCCGCCGGCACGCCCCCAGATCCGCCCAAGGGCGCGCCGATCTCCTCGACCAGCCGGCCGACCCCAAGACCGGCGTATCGGTCGCGGGCCTCCGCGAGCGCCGTCGCGTCATTGAGCGCTCGGCCGCGGTCGAGCTGGGTCCGGGCGACCAGCAGGTCGGCGCCGGCCCGCTCGTTGATCCGGCGGGCGGCGTCAAAGTGCTCGGCGGCAGTCGCCGTGTGCCCGAGGGCGGCCGCGATTACGCCGAGCTGTCGGTGCACGGGGCCGTGGCTGTAAGCGCCGATCCCGTCGAGCGACCACACCTCGGCGAACGGTGCCAGCTTTTCGTACATCCAGGCGAGATGCTCGTGGGCTGCGAGCTCAACTGCGAGCACGGCGACCTGGGCGACCATCGTGAGCCACTCGGCGTCCCGCGGCGCCGCCTGCATCTGGGGGATCCCTGCTTCCAGGACCGCCCGGGCCTCCTCCGTTCGGCCAGCGAAGAGCCGGCGGCCCACCTCCAGGGGCAGCATCTGCGGTCCCATCTCGGCCCAGCGGCCGAGCGGCACCCGTGCATCGGCAAGCGCGACCGCCACAGCGCGGTCACCGAGCTCCAGCGCGGCGAACCAGCGTTGCGGGACGGTGAGGATGTCGCAGTTCACGCTCGCCGCGGCGCGACCCAACTCCTCCGCCGCGGCCACTCCCGCTTCGTACTCGCTGATCCGGCCGCGCATGATCGCCCGGGCCGCGCGCCACAGGTGCACGTACCACTGGTACTGCGGTCTGCCGAGCGCGTCGGCCAACCCGGAGAACGCGGCCACCTCAGCGTCGACGGCGATCATGTCGCCGGCCTCAAACGCGGCGACCACCGCCAACCGCTGACCAAGCAATTCGGTCCCAACGTCGCGGCGACCCTGCGCGATGCCGACGATGATCCTTGCGTCGCTGGCGCGCTGGGCGACGTGGTCCGGCCCTGCGGCGACATCGCAGCGGGCGGCGAACGCCTGCGCCAGCGCGCGGTCGTCACCCGAGGCCGTCGCCAGACGCACGCCTTCCTCCGCGAGGGTGGCACGTCGCTCCTCGGCGTCGTGGTTGAGAGACAGCGCGACCGACAACCGAGCGGCGACACGGGCTCGCAGCGCCACCTCCTCGCCAGGGAGCGCCGCGTACGCCGCGTCCAGCAGTGCCACCTGCGTGCGGTCGAATAGGGCAACCTCGAACCCCGCGCCGCCGAACGCGAGCGCAGCTAGCGCCAAGTCCCGGGGCCGGCCCAATCGGCGGGCCAGGTCTGCCGCGGCGACCAGCGCGGCGCGGCCGCCGTCTCGGTCGCCTGCCGCGCTCCGGGCCTCACCGGCGCCCACCAGCACCCCAAGGCGGTCAACATGGCCCGGTTCTAAGTCGTCGGCGGCCAGAACCTGACCGTAGAAGTCGGCCGCCCGGTCATACGCGAGCGCTTCCATAGCTGCCCGAGCGGCTCGCTCGCCGTAGACCGCGGCCTTGCCGCCGGTGCCGGTCGCCGCCGCGGCGAGATAGTGGGTTGCGACCGCCGACAGCCACTCCGCATCGCCTTCTCGCGCTGTGGACGACAGAACGTCGCCGATCCGCCGGTGCAGTTCGGCGCGTCGGGCCACGCCGAGGTCGTCCAGCAACACACTTCGGAAAAGGGGGTGCGCGAAGCGGAACCGGCCGACGCTTTCCTCGGTGATGGCGCCCGCGTCGGCCGCCCGCTCCAACAGCCCGAGCAGCATATCACCCCCGCGTCCGCTGACCACGGTGAGCGAGTGCAGGTCGAAGACAGCACCGGCCACGGCAGCGACCCGCAGCAGGTCCCGGGCGTCCTCGCCGAGTGCCGCCAGCCCCTCATCAAGGACCGCCCGCACCGTGGACGGCACCCCGACCGTGCTGTCACCCAGGATCGCTCCCGCTCCACCGCCGTGATGGAGGAGTTCCGAAGCGAACAGCGGGTTGCCGCCGGTCGTTCGGTGCAGGCGGTCGACCAGCGCCGGCGGCAGCACCGACCCGGTGACATGCTCAGCCAGTTCCGCCAGGCTGCTCGGGTCGAGCCCCTCCAGCCTGATGACCGTGGCATGGCGGCGCAGCTCCGGGGAGAGCGTCGACCGTTTCGCGCCCTCACGGACAGCGGCGAGAACGACCACAGGCATGGTGCGTATGGCCGGCGCGAGCAAGCCGACGACACGGCCGGTGTCCGGGTCCGCCCACTGCAGATCGTCGACCACCAGCACAGCAGGCTGGCGCAAAGACCCGGCCCGGACGGCGGCAGCGACCGCCGCGAATAGCCCGGCGCGGGCTACCTCCAGGTCATCTCGGCCTTCCGGAACTTCAACTGGCTCACCCAACTGCTCGCACAATGCAAGGACCGGATAGAGGGGCGGCAACGCCCTGTCCTCCGAGCACGCCACCCACGCGACGCGCATCCCCAGATCGCGGGCACGGAGGGTGAACTCGTCGCACACGCGTGTCTTGCCGATGCCCGCCTCGCCCGAGACGACGAGGAAGCGACCCGCGCCCGACCGGGCCTGGCCGGCCGCGGACAGCAACCAATCGATCTCCGCCTCACGACCGACAAACGGGCTGACTCTCACCACCAACAGCGAGTTTGGCAACCAACCGCCCGGCCCGCTCGTTCTGCAATGCTCCGGGCTCAGTCGAGCGCCGCCCAGCGGATGATCGGCGCGCGGTGGCCGAGTGCGTACGGGCTCGGATCACAATGTGGTCGACCTCCCCCACAGGGCGCCACGCAGATGGGAAAGCGCCCTCGGCGGAAAGCGCCCTCGGCATCACATAGCGCCCTCGGCAGGATTCGAACCTGCGCCACCGGCTCCGGAGGCCGGTGCTCTATCCCCTGAGCTACGAGGGCGGGACGGGCCCACTATACGATGGAGACATGCCCCCTTCGACCGTGCTGGTGGTCGACGACGATCCCGTCATCGTCAAATTGCTTCAGGTCAATTTCGAGATGGAGGGGTACGACGTCATCACCGCCGGTGACGGCCAGGAGGGCCTCGACCGGGCCCGAGCCGAGCATCCCGACGCCATCGTCCTCGACGTGATGATGCCGAAACTGAACGGTTTACAGGTGGCCCAGATGCTCAAAGGGGACGAGGCTACCCGCTTCATTCCCATCATCCTGCTGTCGGCCAAGGCGCAGAGCACGGACATCGCGGCGGGCAAAGAGATCGCTGACGAGTACATGACCAAACCCTTTGACCCTCTCGAGCTCCTCGATCGGGTGGCCGAACTTCTGAGTCGGCGACCCGCCTGACCGCTGCTCCCGCTGCTCCCGCTGCTCCCGCTGCTCCCGCCGGGCCCGTCCGGCCGATCTCAGATCTCCATGACCCCTCTTCCTCGTTCCCTCCTTCCTGACACGGCTGCGATCGACAAGCGCGGCCGGCTGTCGATTGGCGGCCTGGATGTCGTGGACCTGGTTGGGCAAGTCGGCACGCCGGTGTTCATTTACGACGAAGAACACCTGCGGCGCCGTTGTCGCGAAGCAGTTGGCGCGTGGGGCGACGGCGCCGCCTACGCGTCGAAGGCGTTCTTGTGCAAGGCCATGGCCGCGGCCGCCGGCGAGGAAGGCATGTATATCGACGTCTCGACTGGAGGCGAGACCTTTGTGGCTCTCCAGGCCGGCGTTCCCGGCTGGCGGCTGGTCCTGCACGGCAACAACAAATCCGAGGACGAGCTGCGCAGTGCCCTCGCCGCTGGTGTCGGGCGGATCGTTGTCGACTCGTTCGATGAGATCGCCCGTCTCGAGCGGATCTGCCCCGAGCTCGGCGTCCGCCCAGCGGTCCTCGTAAGGGTCACTCCCGGAGTGGAGGCCCACACCCACGAATTCGTCATGACCGGCCAGGACGACTCCAAGTTCGGATTCGGCCTGCCATCCGGTGCGGCCGCGGAGGCGGTAACCCGTCTCTACCGGCCCGACTCGCCGGTCGCATTGGTAGGCATCCACGCCCACATCGGCAGCCAGGTCTTTGTCACCGAGTCCTTCACCAAGGCGGTACAGGTGCTCGCCCCGTTCGTGATTCCGCTCGGTCTTCCCGAGCTGTGTCTGGGCGGCGGCCTGGGCGTGCCCTACGTCGAGGGGGAGACGGCTCCGACCATCACCGAATGGGCCCGGACGCTCAAGCAGGCCTGCGCGGACGCGGGGATACCCCCGACGACGAGGATCACCGCCGAGCCCGGGCGGGCCATCGTCGCCGGAGCCGCGATCACGTGTTATCGCGTCGGAACGATCAAACCATTGCCGAACTACCGCACCTACGTGGCCGTCGACGGCGGTATGAGCGACAACCCGCGGCCGGTCTTGTACGGCAGTGGCTATGAGGCGTTCCTGCCCCGCGCCGTCAACGCGCCGAGACCTCAGATCGTCAACGTCGTCGGCAAGCACTGCGAATCTGGCGACGTGCTCGTGCGAGATGCCAAGGTGCCCGCCGATATGGTCGTCGGCGACATCTTGGCCACACCGGTCACGGGCGCCTACGGGCACTCGATGGCGTCCAACTACAACAAGGTGCGCCGCCCTCCCGTCGTCTTCGTACGGGACGGTCGGGCGCGGATCGTCGTGCGGCGGGAGACGTACGACGATCTGCTGCACCTCGAGGCGTAGGCGCGACACCGTCCGATGACTAGCCTCGGTCCAATGGGTGATGCGGTGAGGGTTGGGGTGCTCGGCTGTGGCAACGTCGGCGGTGCGTTGGTTCAGCTCCTCACCGAGGACGCCGCCGCCATCGAGGCCCGCACCGGATTGCGGCTCGAACTGGCCCGGGTGGCGGTGCGCGACATGTCCCGTCCGCGCCCCGTGGTCATCCCGGCCGACCGCCTCACCTCCGACGCCGCCAGTGTCGTGACCGCGCCCGATGTGGATGTGGTCGTTGAGGTGATCGGCGGTGTCGAGCCGGCCCGCACTCTCATCCTCGATGCGCTCAAGGCGGGCAAGCCCGTCGTCACTGCCAACAAGGAGTTGCTCGCCGATGCCGGCCCCGAGCTCTTCGAGGCGGCCGCCGCCGCTGGAGTGGATCTCCTGTTCGAAGCAGCGGTGGCCGGCGGCATCCCGCTCATCCGGGCCCTGCGCGAATCGCTGGCGGGGGAGCGCATCACCAGGGTGATGGGCATCGTCAACGGGACGACGAACTTCATCCTGACCCGCATGGCGGAAGAAGGCGCCTCCTATCACGACGCGCTGGTTGAGGCTCAGCGCCTCGGTTTCGCCGAGCGGGACCCGACCGCCGACGTCGACGGGTTCGACGCCGGGGCAAAGGCCGCCATCATCGCGTCGGTCGCGTTCGGTGTGCGCGTCGTGGCGAGTGACGTCTACCGAGAGGGCATCAGCTCGATCACGGCCGCCGACATCGCCTACGCCGAACGCCTCGGCTATGTGATCAAGCTGCTGGCCATCCTCGAGCGCGGCGAGCCGGCCAACGGCATTGCCGTGAGGGTCCATCCGGTCATGCTGCCGATCACTCATCCGCTGGCGAGCGTGCGCGAGTCCTTCAATGCCGTGTTCGTGGAGGGCGAGGCGGTCGGGCAGCTGATGTTCTACGGGCGAGGGGCGGGCGGGATGCCTTCGGCCAGCGCCGTTCTCGGGGATCTGCTCGATGCCGCCCACAACCTTCGCAACGGGGGAGTGGGCCGCTCGCTTGTGCCCGATCGCGCTTCCATCCGGCCGATGGAGGATCTCAGCTCCGAGTACTACCTCAACATCGAGGTGGCGGACCGACCGGGCGTGCTGGCTTCCGTTGCGGGCGTGTTCGGCGAGAACCGCGTGTCGATCCGCTCGATGGAGCAGGAGGGACTGGGCGACGAAGCGCGCCTGGTCTTCATCACCCACACGGCGCGCGAGCGCGACGTGCAAGCAACGTTGCGCGGCCTGCGGCAGTTGGACGCGGTCGATCGCATCGGAAGCCTGATCCGAGTCATCGGGGGATCCTGAGTGGGGGAAAGGGGTTGGCGCGGCGTCATCGAGGAGTACCGCTCCTTCATGCCGGTCGAGCCGGGAGCACCCGTCGTCACGCTGCTCGAGGGCGGCACCCCGTTGCTGCCGGCGCCCCGTCTGTCGGAGCGCGTCGGAGCTCACGTCTTCCTGAAGTACGAGGGCCTGAACCCGACCGGGTCGTTCAAGGATCGCGGCATGACCATGGCCATCTCCAGGGCGCTCGCCGATGGCGCCAAGGCGGTTGTCTGCGGCTCGACCGGCAATACGTCCGCGTCAGCGGCGGCGTACGCCGCCCGCGCCGGGCTGACATGCGCGGTGCTGATCCCTGAGGGGTATATCGCCCTCGGCAAATTGGCCCAGGCCCTCATTCACGGCGCACGCGTCCTTCAGGTGCGGGGCAATTTCGATGATTGCCTGGCCATCGCGCGTCAGCTCGGTGAGCGGGAGGCGGTGACCGTCGTCAACTCGATCAATCCGTACCGGATCGAGGGCCAGAAGACCGCCGCGTTCGAGATCGTGGACATACTCGGCGACGCCCCGGACATGCACTGCATCCCCGTGGGCAATGCGGGCAACATCACCGCCTACTGGAAGGGTTATCTGGAGTACCGTCTGGCCGGCCGGTCAAAGCGACTGCCTCGCATGTTCGGCTTCCAGGCCGCCGGCGCCGCGCCCATCGTCGAAGGTCACCCGGTGGAGAACCCGGAGACCATCGCCACCGCCATCCGGATCGGCAATCCCGCGTCGTGGTACGGCGCGACCGCGGCCGCGTCGGAGTCGGGCGGAGCCATCGAGGCGGTGACCGACGACGACATTCTCGAGGCGTACCGCTATCTGGCCGCGGCCGAGTCCGTGTTCTGCGAGCCGGCCTCCGCCGCCTCGGTCGCTGGGCTGCTCAAGGTGGGCGCACCCGCCGATTCGACGGTGGTCTGCGTGCTGACCGGCCACGGCCTCAAGGATCCGGACATCGCCATCGGACAGATCGCCGTCCCTACCCCGGTGGACGCCGACTACGCGGCGGTGCGCACCGAACTTGGCCTTTGATCAGGATCCCTGCGTGACGATCGTGCCCGGCCCGGCCCGTTTGGCCGTGAACAGGGCCTGATCCACGCGGGCCAGCCCCCGGTCGAAGCCGTCCTCATCCACCAGCGCGATCCCGCACGCAAAGGTCACCGGCTGAACGCCGGCGCGGACCGTTTCCTGCACTCGTTCGAGCACCCGGCGCAACCGGTTCGTGGCCCCCGCGCCGTCCGCCCCCGGAAGAGCGACCAAAAACTCGTCGCCTCCCCATCGGGCCACGACGTCACCGAACCGACCTTGCATGAGGACCATCGCCAACCGTTGCAGCACCCGGTCGCCTTCGTCGGTGCCGAACTTGTCGTTCACAGCGCGGAAATCGTCGATATCAAGCAGAGCCAGTGCCCAGGGGGCTGCCAGTTCGGTCAGGGCGTGGAGCGCGCCGGCCCGGTTGAGCACACCGGTCAAGTGATCGCGGAGGCCGCGGGCCTCGGTGGCATCGAGCAGGCGGCTGTGCTCGAACTCGAGAGCGATCCGGTCAGCGATGATTTCCAGGCCGAGTCGCCCCTCTTCGTCGAGAGGCGACGCGAGCGATCCCCACCACCGCAGCGTGCCGACCTGGCCGATGGCCGTCTCCAACGGGCAGATGCCGGTGGGAGGTCGGGACTCCGGGCGCGTGCCCCACCGGTGGTCCCCTTCGGGCGTTTCCATTTCGACCGCGTCGGCTCCCAGGTACGAGCCGACGAGCTGGCAGGCCAATTCGGCCAGTTCGAACGTGCCCGTCGCGGTCATCAGCGGCCGGCACGCATTGTGTACGGCGGCCACGCCGGTGGCGCGGATGGTCATAGCCGCAGCCTACGCACGCCCGGCATCTCGGCGGTGGTGGTGCCTAGTTCGCCACCCCTGCTACGCTGGAAGGGACTTCCCTCGCCGACTCGGCATAGGTGCTTTCCGGACCTGAGGCTGGCGGAGAGGGGCCGGGGCCGGAGTTACCCTTTCCCCTCGAACCCGAACTCTGCGCCGGCGTCGAGTCTCGTGCAGGCGGGGTCGGTAGTACCCCCACCTCCAGCCGAAATCATCGGTCGCTGGCGTCGCCCCGGGTCTGTTGGCCGAAGGCAAGACCCTCACCCGAATTTCTTCCAACCAAGCGAGGTGCGAGATGAGCGGAGAGCAGCAGCTCGAACGCTCGGTCCTGGAAAGCAAGGAGCGCGACGAGCTCCATGCCATCGCTGAGGCCCTGGGCACCAAGCCCGCCAGCCGAGCCAAGAAGGCCGACCTGATCGACCATATTTTGCGAGCTACCGGTGTCGACGCGGGTTCAGACACGGGCAATGGGACCGGCGAGGCCGCGAAGCCGCGCCGACCTCGCGCCACCCGCAGCCGCGCCGCGACCGCGAGTGATGCACCAGCGGCTGCGGTCGACGGCGATGGGAAGGGTGCGGCCACCAACGACGCGCGGAAGGCGACCGACGTAACCGACGCGGACCGCGCCGATCAAAGCGATCGGTCCGAGGATGAGACGCCCACACGGGCGGAGAGCGCCGACACGTCCGATGCCACTGCGCCGTTCGTGGCGGAGGCGCAGCCTCGCCATCCGGACCAGGCCAGGCCGGGCAACAACCGGCCTGCCGGCGGCGGACAGCACTTCCCGGTCGCCGGCCAGGGCGGCGCCGCTCCGGGTCAGGGCACCTTCGAAAGCGAGCCCGGGAACCGCCGGAACCGGAGGCGCCGCGGCCGCGACCGTGAGCGGGCGCCCGAACGCGGCGAGCGTGATTTGCAAGGCCAGGGCAGCAACGATCCGCAGTTCTCCGGCGAGCCCGTGCCGGTCAAGGGCTACCTTGACCTGCGCGACGAGGGCTATGGCTTTCTGCGCACCACTGGGTTCCTGGCCGGGCCCAAGGACGTGTACGTCTCGGTCAGCCAGGTGCGCAAGTTCGCCCTGCGCAAGGGCGACTACATCGAAGGCGCCAGCCGGCCGGCCAGCACCAATGAGAAGTACCCGGCCCTGCTGCGCGTCGACACGGTCAGCGGCATGTCGCCCGACGATGCAAGGACCCGGTCCCGATTCGAGGATCTCACACCCCTTTTCCCCGATGAGAAACTCCGCCTCGAGGTGCCTGGGGACGCCGCCAACATGACGGCCCGAATCGTCGATCTCATCTCGCCGATCGGCAAAGGCCAGCGGGGGCTCATCGTCTCGCCTCCCAAGGCGGGCAAGACCACCGTCCTCAAGCAGATCGCCCACTCGATCGAAGCCAACAACCCCGAAGTCCATCTCATGGTCCTGCTCGTCGACGAGCGGCCCGAAGAGGTCACCGACATGCGTCGCTCGGTCAAAGGCGAGGTGATCGCGTCGACCTTCGACCGCCCATCAGAAGAGCACACCCAGGTGGCCGAGCTGGCCATCGAGCGGGCCAAGCGATTGGTGGAACTCGGCCAGGACGTGGTCATCGTCCTCGACGGCATCACCCGGCTGGCCCGGGCCTACAACCTGGCCCAGCCGGCCACCGGCCGGATCATGTCCGGTGGCGTGGACTCGGGCGCTCTCTACCCGCCGAAGAAGTTCTTCGGCTCGGCGCGGAATATTGAAGAGGGCGGATCGTTAACCATCTTGGCCACAGCACTGGTCGAGACGGGCTCGCGCATGGATGAGGTGATCTTCGAAGAGTTCAAGGGAACCGGGAATATGGAGCTGCGACTCGACCGAAAGCTGGCCGAGCGACGCGTGTACCCGGCTCTCGACGTCAATGCCTCGTCCACCCGGCACGAGGAGCTGCTTTTCGACCGGACCCAGCTCGAGCAGGTCTGGAAGCTGCGCCGGGTGCTCAACGCCCTCGGCAGCGAGGGCAGCGCCGCCGCCGGACTGGAGCTCCTGATGGACAAGATCAAGACGACCAAGAGCAACGACGAGTTTCTCGCCGAGATTGCCAAGGGTCCCACCCCACCGGTGTAAGGAGAAGACCGTGAAGACCGAGATCCACCCCAACTACATCGAGGCCACAGTGAGGTGTTCCTGTGGCAATACGTTCACCACCCGTTCGACCAAGCCCGAGCTCCACAGCGAGCTGTGCAACGAGTGCCATCCCTTCTATACCGGCAAGCAGAAGCTGGTTGACACCGGAGGCCGGGTAGAGCGCTTCGAGCGCCGGTACGGCCAGCGCAAGGGCCGCAAGTAGTCGCCACCGCTCCGGGCGGTGGCGTGAACGCCTCTACGCTGGTGGGTGATGCTCGACCGCCTCGCCAGTCTCGATAGCGAGTACGAGCACGTCGTCGCCCAGCTTAGCGACCCCGACGTGCTCACGGATCAGCGCGCCGTTCGGGAGCTGTCCAAGCGCCAAAAGGACCTCGAGCCGGTGGCGCGCGCCTATCGCGACTACAAGCGGGCTACCGAGGACCTGGCCGCGGCGCGCGAGATGCAGCACGACGCCGATGCCGGCGAGGACCGTGACATGGTCCGCGCCGAGATCGATGACGCGGAGACGACCATCGCCCGCTTGGAGGAGGAACTGAAGATTCTCCTCCTGCCCCAGGATCCCAACGACGGCAAGAACGTGATCGTGGAGCTTCGAGGAGCCGAGGGAGGCGAGGAGGCCAACCTGTTCGCCAAGGATCTGTTCGAGATGTACGTGCACTACGCCGAGCGCATGGGCTGGAAACAGGAACTGCTCGCCTCCGACCCGTCATCGATGGGTGGATTCAACGAGGTGACCTTTCTCCTCAAGGGTGGCGACGTGTGGAGCCGCATGAAGCACGAAGGCGGCGTGCATCGCGTCCAGCGCGTACCGGTCACCGAGTCCCAGGGCCGCATCCACACGTCGTCGGCGACGGTGACCGTGTTGCCCGAGGCGGAGGAGGTGGACGTGCACATCGAGGACAAGGACCTGAAGATCGACGTGTACCGGTCGACCGGTCCGGGCGGCCAGTCCGTCAACACCACCGACTCGGCGGTGAGGATCACCCACCTGCCTACGGGGATGGTGGTGGCCATGCAGGACGAGAAGAGCCAGATCCAGAACCGGGCCAAGGCGCTCCAGGTGCTCCGGGCTCGTCTCCTCAAGGCCGAGGAGGACCGCCGCAGCGCGTCACTGTCCGAGCAGCGCCGCGGTCAGGTCGGAGGGGGCGGACGTTCCGAGAAGATCCGCACCTACAACTACAAGGAAAACCGGGTCACCGATCACCGGATTAAGCTCACCCTGAAGAAGCTGGACAAGGTCCTCATGGGTGAACTGGACGACCTGGTCGACGCCCTGATGGCCGACGAGCGGGCTCGACAACTGCGGGGAGAGGCCTGATTCTCTGGCGGTCGATGTACGAAGCCGCGGCGAAGCGGATGGGATCAAGCGCAGAGGCCCGCTGGCTTGTCGAAGAGGCGGCCGCCGATCCGTGGCCGGCCTGCCTGGACGAGGTCGTGACCGAAAGGGCCCGCGTGTACTTCGACGGGATGATCGAGCGCCGGGAGGCCGGCGAGCCGCTGCAATATGTGCTCGGCCGGTGGGCGTTTCGAACGCTTGATCTCCTGGTCGACCGGCGCGTCCTCATCCCCCGGCCCGAGACCGAACAGGTGGTCGAGGTGGCGCTGCAGGAGCTGGCGGGGCTGGGACCCGATCCGGTCGTCGTGGACCTGGGCACGGGGTCGGGAGCGATCGCCCTCTCGGTGGCCCGGGAGGTACGGGGGGCGCGGGTGTGGGCAACTGAGCGTTCGCCGTCGGCTCTGGCCGTGGCGCGCGCCAACCTGGCGGGCATCGGCAGCCGGCCGGCGGCGCGCGTTCGCCTGGTCGAAGGCTCGTGGTATTCGCCACTTCCTGCCGAACTGCGGGGGAGCGTGCAGCTGATCGTCTCCAACCCGCCGTACGTGGCCGCCTCCGACCCGCTGCCAGCCGACGTAGCCGACTGGGAGCCACCCGGGGCGTTGGTCGCCGGACCCACTGGCCTGGAGGCCATCGCCGCCGTCATCGACGAGGCGCCCGCCTGGCTGGCCCGACCCGGCGTGCTGGTGATCGAGATGGCACCACACCAGGCGGCCGAAGCGCGATCTTTCGCCACCGGCGCCGGGTTCGACGAGGTGGAGGTCAGGCCCGATTTGGCCGGCCACGATCGGGCCCTCGTCGCGAGGCTTGCCTGACGTGACGCCCGTGGCCCGAACCCCAGGCTCCTCCGCAACGGCGGGGTCCAGATGGCGGTGAGGCTGCGCGCGCGGTGGTGGTTGGAACCCACGCACGGCCACGCGCGCAACTTGGGGCCGGCGGGCCGGCGGCGCAGCAGGCGGCGGAGGCGGGGGTCCCCTGCCCCGCCGGCGGCCGTATGAGCCGGGCTTTAGCGTGAATCCGGTGGATCTCGATCCGGCCATTACCGCCTTGCGGGCCGGGCTGGTGGTCGCCGTGCCGACCGACACGGTGTACGGACTGGCCGTAGCTCCGCGGATCGATGGCGCCACGGCCCGGGTGTTCGAGGCCAAACAACGGCCCGCCGGTCTCGATCTTCCCGTGCTGGTCGGTGACATCGATCAGGCCAAGAGCTGGGCCTCCCACTGGTCGCCACTGGTGGAGCGACTGGCAGACACGTTCTGGCCCGGGCCGCTCACGCTGGTGGTGCCGAGACGGCCCGACCTGATGCCGATCAGCCTCGGACACAACTCCGCCACGGTGGGTCTGCGCTGTCCCGATCATGCCATCCCCCGTGCCCTGTGCCGGGCGGTAGGACCTCTGGCGACGACCAGTGCCAACCGCCACGGCTCTGCACCGCTCCAGACCGCGGACGCCGTCCGAGCACAGTTCGGCGACGATGTGGCCGTCGTCCTTGACGGCGGCGTCTGCGCCGGCGCCCCTTCAACGGTGATCGACTGCACCGGGCCATCGCCGGTGCTGCTGCGAGAAGGACGCGTGTCGTGGGCTGAGATCCAGGCGGCCGCGAACTGAGCGAACTGAGCGGACTGAGCGGGGTCCCATGAAGGTCTGCCGACCTTCGCCGCAACGACCACCTCGGGCCTCGCCGGGCGCGGCCGCCGGCCGAGCAGGCAGCCGCCTGCCGAGTGGGAATCGCTCAGTCGAGTGCCAGCTCTCCACCGAGGCGCAGCATGGCCGGGCGGCCGATCAGATCGTGCTCCATCAACGCGCTCATCAGCTCGGGGTGCCGCGTGTTGGCCCATGCCCGGCGGCCGTCGGCCAGCAAACAGGCGACGATGCCAACTGCGGGGACGTTGTCCCGCTCATGCATGACGGTGAACGACTCGATCGTCACCGGTCCCTCGTGATCGGCCACGGCGGGGCGGCCGGGGAGGGCATCGACCTCCTCCTGGACCTCTGACCCGGCCAAACGGAAGCCGGCGGCCGGTGGTCGGGAGGAATAGATGCCGACCGCGTGTTTCGTGGCGTACCAGCCCAACGCGGTGATGAGCCCGAGCGACCCAGGGTCACGGCGGAGACACTCGACCATGGCCGCGATCGAGTGGGTCGCGTAGTTGTTCCCCGGCCCGCCGGCGAAGCCCAGACCCCCCGTCACGGTGACCGGACCGGCTGCGTCATCGAGGCTCAGACCGAGGGCGGCCGCGCCCATTTCGACCGCCGAGGGAAAGCACGAGTACAAGTCGATGTGACCGATGTGGTCGATGCCGGCGGAGGCCAGGTCGAGGGCGGCGCGGCCCGCCGCGGCGATCGCAGGTGACTCGGCCAGCGACCAGCGATTCGACACGAACCAGTGGTCGTGGGCGTCGGCCCCGGCGTGGACGTACACCCATTCGTCCTCGGGGATACCGGCGGCGGCGGCGGCCGCCACCGAGCACAGGATCAACGCCGCCGCCTGATCGGTCTGGATGTTGGCATTGAGCAGCTTGGGATACGGATAGCCGATCATGCGGTTGTCGGCCGAGACCGTCGCGATCTCCTCCGCCGTGCGGGCGACCGGAGACCAGGCGTAGGGGTTGGCGGCAGCCACCTCCGAGAACTGGGCCCACAGCGAGCTAATCCGGTGCAGGTGCTCGGCGGCGGTGGCGCCGGCGGCCGCCCGCAGCGCGTTCTCGAACACGGGATACACCTGGGTCGGCAGCAGCAGCGACCTGGCCATCTCCGCGTCGGTTGCAGGGGCTCGGTCGTCCCCGATGATCTCGGGCAGGGCGGTGTCGGCCGGCTCGGTCGTCCAGGGCAGGAAGGTCTTCGTTTTCCGGGACAACAGCCGCGTGTGGACAGCCTCGGCGCCGGCGATCACGGCGATTTCGATGTCTCCGCGCTGTATGGCCGCGGCCGCCCGGTTGACCAGTAGCTGGGGGCTGTTGCCTCCGAGCGGAGCGAGCCAGCCATCGGGGCGCGGCGCCCAACCGATCGGCTAGCAGCTGCGGGGCGTTGGCATACCGCCACGACAGCATGTCGACGGTGAGCACGGCGTCCGCTCCGGTGAGCAGGCGATCTCGGCCACCGGCGGCCAGCCGGGCCACCTCGGCCATCATGTCCACCGGCTCATCGAGACCGGCCACATCATCCGCGGCGGTCGGGTGGCGGACCAGCTGCCCGGTGCCCGCGACGACCGGCATCCGCGGATCCATCGCCATGGGCTGCAGCGTAGGCGGACCCATCGCCGGTCCCTGCCCTCAGCCAGGGGCCGGACCCACGGCACTAGACTCGCCGCCGTGGGCGAGCCGTGACCGTGATCGCTGTCGGTTCGGATCACGCCGGTTTCGAGCTGAAAGCCGCTGGCCACCATGCCCGCCGCATCCCGAAGATCGCCGAGTTGGAGGGCCATCGATGATTGACCGCGACGTCGAACTTTTCTCGCTCGTCGACCGGGAACTGGACCGGCAGAACACCACCTTGCAGCTGATCGCGTCGGAGAACTTCACCTCCCCGGGGGTCCTGGAAGCGACCGGTTCCGTGCTCACCAACAAGTACTCCGAGGGCTATCCGGGGAAGCGGTATTACGGCGGTAATGCGGTCATCGACGAGGTCGAGGACCTGGCCCGGCAGCGGGCTCAAACGCTGTTCGGAGCCGACCACGCCAACGTCCAGCCCCACTCAGGGGCCAACGCCAACCTGGCCGCCTACTTGGCCCTGCTCGAGCCGGGCGACACGGTGCTTGGCATGCGACTCGACCAGGGCGGCCACCTCACCCACGGCTCGCCGGTCAACGCCAGCGGGCGCCTCTACCACTTCGTGGCGTACGGCGTCACCGAGAGCGACGAGCGCATCGACTACGACCAGCTGGCTGAGGTCGCCCGAGCGGAGCGCCCCAAGCTGATCGTGGCAGGAGCGACCGCCTACCCCCGCATCATCGAGCCCGAGCCGCTGCGGCGCATCGCCGACGAGGTCGGAGCCCTCCTGCTCTTCGACGCCGCCCACATCGCCGGGCTCATCGCCGGCGGCGTCCATCCCAACCCGGTGCCCTTCGCGCACGTGGTCACCTTCACCACCCACAAGACGCTGCGGGGTCCGCGTGGCGGCTGCATCCTCTGCGTCGCCGACCTGGCCCAGGCCATCGACAAGGCGGTGTTCCCCGGCCTCCAGGGCGGGCCGCTCGAACACGTCATCGCCGCCAAGGCGGTCGCCTTCCGGGAGGCGACCGACCCGTCCTTCCGCGACTACGCGGCACAGGTCGTGGCCAACGCCCGAAGCCTGGCCGCGGCGCTGGCCGATGAGGGATTCCGGCTGGTGTCGGGCGGCACGGACAACCACCTCATGCTGGTCGACCTGCGCTCCTTCGACCCCGACCTCACCGGCAAGTTGGCCCAGGAAGTGCTCGACCGGGCCGGCATCACGCTCAACAAGAACCAGATCCCCGGCGACCGCCGCAGCCCGTTTGTCACCAGCGGCTTGCGCATCGGGACGGCCGCCACCACCACGACGGGGATGCACGAAGCCGAGATGGTCCAGATCGCGGCGCTGATCGGCCGCACCCTGCGCAACCGCGACGACCCGGCGGCAGTGGCCGCGGTGCGGGAAGACGTGGCCGTGCTCTGCTCGAAATACACGCCCTACCCGCGTTGATGGGCGGATACGGCATCGTCCTGGCCGTGGCCGCGGGCGGCACCTGGCTGTCCACGTTCGTCGTCAAGCGCCTGGCGGTGCGGTTCCACTTCGTAGTCCTCCCCGACGACCGGCGGGTGCACGAACGGGCCACGCCCGTCGCCGGGGGCGTCGCCATGTTTCTGGGATTCCTTGCGGCTATGGCCCTGGCCTCGCAGCTGAAGCAGTTCCACTCCGTCTTCTCCGGCAACTCCGAACCGCTCGGCGTCGTGCTGGCCGCCGCCGTCATCTTCGCCGTCGGCCTCGCCGACGACCTCAGGGAGATGTCGGCGCCGGCCAAGATGTCCGGGCAAGTGCTGGCCGGGACGGTCCTCTACTTCTTCGGCGTCACCATGTTCTTCTTCCGTATCCCCTTCGGGGGGCGCAACGCCGTCCTCGGCATCTCGCCCGACCTGGCCCCATTGCTGACCGTGCTGTGGGTCGTGGGGATGGCCAATGCCGTCAATCTGATCGACGGACTCGACGGTCTCGCCGCCGGGATCGTCGCCATCGCCGCCGGCTCCTTCTTCCTGTACGGCGATCGCGCCCTGAGGGCGGGCACGATCACCCGGGAGAACGCCGGTCCGCTGGTGGCGGTGATCGCCGTGGGTATCTGCGTGGGCTTCCTGCCCCACAACTTCCACCCGGCCCGGATCTTCATGGGGGACGCCGGGGCCATGCTGCTCGGCGTGCTTATGGCCTCGTCGACCCTGCTCGTCGTCGGCCAGACCGACAGCGCCTTCAGTGGCAAGACCTTCTTCTTCTACGCCCCGATCTTCATCCCGTTCTTCATCCTCGGGGTGCCCATCACCGATACGGCCTTCGCCATCGTGCGAAGAGCTGGGAGAAAGAAGCTCTCGGGCGCGGACAAGGGCCATCTGCATCACCGCTTGATGCGCCTCGGCCACGGCCACCGCCGGTCCGTCCTCATCCTGTGGCTGTGGACGGCGCTGTTGTCGGGCCTGGTCCTGTACCCGACGTTCGCCAACAACCGGGGCAACCAGATCATCCCGTTCGGCGTGGCCGGCCTCGGCGTGGCGCTGTACACCCTGTTCCACCCGGGCCGGTGGCGGGCCTTGCCCGCCGACACCCTGGTCGAACCCGGCCCGGCCGAGCGGGCCTCGGCGCCGGCGGCAGAAGCGCCGGCCACTGGGCTGGTGGCTGAGGCGCCGAGCCTCGACGCCACCGTGTCGGCACTCGAGGAGGCGCGCGCCAGGCTGCGGCGCCACGGCTGACCCGACTAGTCTGCGCCCGGATTTGCGCGCCTTTTGGCGTTCCCCTAGATTGAGAATTAGTTCACAAGCAGTTCACAAGCTCGGCCTGGTGCCTCGGAGGTGAGGGTGGATCTGAAGGACCGGCAGCACTTGTACAACGGGTTCGGCAACGGCTTGGCGCGGGCCTTTGAGCTGGCGGCCACCCCACTGGTTTTCGGCTTCCTCGGACATCTGGTGGACGGATGGCTCGGAACCAGCCCGGCGTTCCTCATCGCCCTGGTGGTGTTCAGCCTGGCCGGCTTGTCGGCGCGCATGTGGTACGGGTACGACGCCGAGATGAAGGCCCACGAGGCGGCCGGTCCCTGGGCCCGAGCGAGCCGGAAGGATCCGGCGTGATGCTGGCCGGGGTCGACGCTCCTCCCGTCGAGCGCCAGATCGTCTTCGACATGATCCGCCGGGCCCTGCCGGTGGCGCCCGTGCTCATGATCCTGGCCGCCGTCGGGTGGGGGACGGCGGGGGCGCTGTCGGCCGGCTACGCCATCGGGCTGGTTCTGCTCAACTTCCTGCTGGCCGCCGCCATCGTGGCGTGGGCGGCGCGCACCTCTCTGGCGCTGTTGATGGCCGCCGCCCTCGGCGGGTACCTCCTGCGGCTGGCCCTCATCACGGCCGCGGTGCTGGCCATCAGCGGCCAATCGTGGTTTTCGCCCATTCCGCTCGGCTTCACCATCATCTTCACCCATCTCGGCCTGCTCCTCTGGGAACTGCGCTTCATCTCGGCGTCCCTCGCCTACCCCGGGCTCAAGCCGCAGAAGAAAGGGTCCTGAGCGGTGCTTTTCGCAGCCCTGAACTTCCCGCCGATCGGCGAGCTGGTGGACTGGAAGAAGTTCGGCCCCGGCGGTCTCAACAAGCCCGCCCTTATCGCCGTCATCGCTACTGTCTCGACCCTGACCGTCTTCTTTCTGGCCGGGAGGCGGAAGGCTCTGGTCCCGACGGGCGTACAGAACGTGGCGGAGGCCACGGTCGACTTCATCCGCGACGGCATCATCATGCAGACGATGGGTCCGGAAGGGATGGTCTTCCTCCCGTACCTGACCACGCTGTTTTGCTTCATCCTGGTGTGCAACATCTTCGAGGTCGTCCCGCTCATCCAGTTCCCCGCTACCGCCCGGATGGCCATCCCGCTGTTCCTCGCCCTGTTCACCTGGGTGCTGTTCAACTACATGGGCGTCAAGAAGCAGGGATTCTTCGGCTACATGAAGTCATCGCTGTTCCCTCCGGGCGTGCCGAAGGCGATGTACTTCCTGGTGACCCCGATCGAGTTCCTCTCGACCTTCCTGCTGCGGCCCTTCTCGCTCGCCGTCCGGCTCTTCGCCAACGAGCTGGCCGGCCACCTGCTCCTGGTGACCTTCGCGGTGTTGACCGACACCCTGCTGTTCCACAACAGCATCGTCTTCTTCAAACCCATCTTCATCTTGCCGGCGGCTATGGACGTCGCACTGACCGGTTTCGAAGTGCTCGTCGCTTTCCTGCAGGCATTTATTTTCACCATCCTCACAGCCGTCTACCTGGGCGGCGCAATGCACCCCGAGCACTAGGAGGTCACGGGTGTCCTTACTCCTCGCAGCGACCAACGTCACCATCAATTCCAAAGAAGTCCTCAAGGGCCTTGGGGCCGTGGGTGCAGGTATCGGCTATGGCGCCGCCGCCATCGGGCCCGGTGTCGGCATCGGCATCGTGGTGGGCAACGCCATCACGGCCATGGCCCGCCAGCCGGAGGCGGCGGGCATGGTGCGCACGACCATGTTCCTCGGCATCGCCTTCACCGAGGCCCTCGCCCTCATCGGCTTCGTGGTCTTCATCCTGCTGAAGTTCACCTAGGAGACGCTCGTGTTCCTGCTCGCCCAAACCACTACCGACGTTCAGTCGAAGAATCCGATCCTCCCTGCGGCCAACGAGATTGTCTGGGGGTTGGTGAGCTTTGTCATCCTCTTTGTCCTGATGCAGAAATTCGCCTTTCCGGCGGTGCAGAAGGCAATGCAGGCCCGCACCGAGCGGATTCGCACCAGCCTGGACGACGCCGAGCGGGTGAAGGGCGAGGCCGAGTCGATCCTGGATGATTACCAACGGCAACTGGCGGACGCTCGCAACGAGTCCAATCGCATCATCGAGGAGGCTCGCCAGACCGCCGACCAACTGCGCCGGGACCTGATGGCGCGGGCCGAGGCAGACGCGGCCGAGCTGCGGCAGCGCACGCAGGACGACTTGCGGCTGGCGCAGGAGCGGGCCCTGGCCGACCTCCGCGCCCAGGTGGCCGAGATCGCCCTGTTGGCGGCCGAGAAGGTCATCGAGCGCAACCTGGACCGCGAAACTCAGCTTGCCCTGGTCGAGAGCTTCATCAACCAGGTGGGGTCCAGCAACTCATGAGCGACCGCACCGACGCCTACGCCGCCGCCCTCCTCCAGGTGGCTAAGGCGGAGGGCAGCCTGGACACGGTCGAGGACGAGTTGTTCCGTGTGGCGCGGACGCTGGAGGCTAACGACCAGCTGCGCACCACCCTCACCGACCCCGCCATCCCGGTCGACCGCCGCGTCGCCATCGTCGAGGACCTCCTGGCCGGCAAGGCGTCGCCGATCACGACCGCCCTGGTGACCTTCGTGGTCGCCGCCGGTAGAGGCCGGGATCTCGTGGAGATCATCGACAAGCTTGTCGCCGATGCCGCCGCCGAGCGGCTGGAGGCCGTGGCCGAGGTGCGATCCGCCATCCCTCTCACCGAGGATCAACAGAAGCGCCTGATTGAGGCGCTCAACCAAGCGACCGGCAAGCGCGTGTCCCTGAAGGTCATCATCGATCCCAGCGTCCTCGGCGGACTGGTCGCCCGAGTCGGTGACACGGTCATCGACGGGACCGTTCGCCACCGTCTCGATCAGCTGCGGACAGCGTTCTGAAAGGCCCGCCATGACGTTCACCCTCGATCCCTCCGAAATCGCCGCCGTCATCAGCAAGCGACTCGAAGGCTTCAACCCTGCCCTCGAGGCAGACCAGGTGGGCCGGATCCGGGAGGTGGGCGACGGCATCGCCCGCATCGACGGCCTGCCCCAGACGACCGTCAACGAACTGCTCGAGTTCGAAGGCGGCGTCCTCGGCTTGGCCCTGAACCTCGATGAGGACTCCATCGGTGCGGTCGTGCTCGGCGATGCCCAGCACATCGAGCAGGGACAGCCGGTCAAGGCCACGGGGCGGATCCTGTCCATCCAGGTCGGTGACGGCCTCCTCGGCCGCGTCGTCAACCCGCTCGGTGAACCAATCGACGGTAAAGGCCCGGTGGCCTCCGACATCATCCGCCGGATCGAGATTCAGGCGCCCGGCATCGTCGACCGCCAACCGGTCAAGGAGCCGCTCCAGACGGGCATCAAGGTGATCGATGCCATGACGCCCATCGGCCGCGGCCAGCGGGAGCTGATCATCGGCGACCGCAAGACGGGGAAGACGAGTGTCGCCGTCGACACGATCATCAACCAGCGCGGCCTGGACGTGAAGTGCATCTATGTGGCCATCGGGCAGAAGGACTCGACCGTGTCACAGATCGTCGCCAACCTGGAGGAAGCCGGGGCGATGGAGTACACGGTCGTCGTCAACTCCGGCGCGTCCGACCCCAGCCCGTTCAAGTACCTGGCTCCCTACTCGGGCTGTGCCATGGGCCAGCACTGGATGGAGCAGGGCGACGCCGCTCTCATCATCTACGACGACCTGTCCAAGCAAGCCGAGGCCTACCGGCAGATGTCGTTGCTCCTACGCCGCCCGCCCGGTCGTGAGGCGTACCCAGGCGACGTGTTCTACCTGCACAGCCGCCTCCTCGAGCGGGCCGCCAAGCTCTCCGACGAACTGGGGGGTGGATCGCTCACCGCGCTGCCCATCATCGAGACCAAGGCGGGCGACATTTCCGCCTACATCCCGACCAACGTCATCTCCATCACCGACGGGCAGATCTTCCTCGACCTCGACCTGTTCAACTCCGGCGTGCGGCCGGCCATGAACGTCGGCACCAGCGTGTCCCGGGTCGGCGGCTCCGCCCAGATCAAGTCGATGAAGGACTCGGCCGTGGCCGGCGGGCTCAAGCTGCAGCTGGCCAACTTCCGCGAGCTGGAAGCCTTCGCCGCCTTCGGTTCTGAGTTGGACAAGGCCAGCCAGGCGCTGATCGACCGGGGCCGGCGCCTGGTCGAGCTGCTCAAGCAGCCCGCCAGCAAGCCGCTCCCGGTGGAGGAGCAGGTGGTGGCCATTTTCGCCGGCACCGGGGGGTTCCTCGACGACCTCCCCATCTCGGACGTGCGTCGCTTCGAGACCGAGCTGCTCGAGGATGCACGGGGTCGGCATCCCGACCTGCTCGGCAAGATCCGGTCCGGTGAGCCGCTGCCGAAAGAAGAGCTGACCAAGGCCCTCGAGGAGTTCAAGAGCCGCTTCGTGCCGACAGAGACGGCCGGGTAGCGGGAGCGCGATGGCTGGCGGCCAGGAACGAGCCCTGCGGAGACGCATCCGTAGCGTCGAATCGACCAAGAAGATCACCCGGGCGATGGAGCTCATCTCGGCGTCCCGGATCGTCCGGGCGCAACAGCGGGTCATCGCGGCCCGACCGTACGCCCAGTACCTGACCGAGATCATCGGGAACCTGGCCGCCGCCGGAGCCGCCACCGAGCAGCCGCTGCTTCGCCCCGCCGATGACTCGTTGCCGGTCGGGTATGTCGTGGTCAGCGCGGACCGGGGCCTGGCCGGCGGGTACAACTCCGGTGTCATTCGCGCCGCGGAGCGGGCCATTGATGCCGAACGGGCCGCCGGCCGGGACTACCGGCTCATCGTGTGCGGCCGGAAGGCGCAGGCCTACTTCCGGTTCAAAGGCTTCCGGATCGATGCCGCCTTTCACGGCTTCTCCGAGCTGCCGACCTACGAAAACGCCCGAGAAGTGGCGCAGGAGGTCATGACCCGTTTCGCCAGCGGCGACATCGGCCGGGTGGAGTTGGTGTACACCCAATTCCTTTCGGTCGGTACCCAGCGCGTGGTCACGCGGCGCTTCATCCCGGTCGAAGCGGCCAGCCTCACCGAGACGGCCGACGAGGGCCCCAAGGCGTCGTACGAATTCGAGCCGTCGCCCGAAGCCATCCTCGAACGTCTGCTGCCCGGCTATGTAGAGGCCCGTCTGTTCGACGCCTTCCTGGAGGCGGCCGCCTCAGAACAGGCCGCCCGGCAGCGGGCCATGAAGTCGGCTACCGACAACGCGACCGAACTGATCAAGAGCCTGACCCGCATCATGAACCGGGCCCGGCAGGAATCGATTACGAACGAAATCATGGAGATCGTGGGCGGGGCCGAGGCCATGTCCGCGACCGCCGAACCCAGCGAGGGATGAGAGAACGATGACCGCAACCGCAGTTCCTTCCGAGACAGGCCAGGTCCTCAAGGAGGGCCGCATCGTCGCCATCGTCGGCCCGGTCGTCGACGTCGAGTTCCCGCCCGACGCCCTACCCGAGATCAACTTCGCCTTGGAGTTCGACATCGTGGTCGACGACCAGACGATTGTCGTGACCGCCGAGGTGGCACAGCACATCGGCCACAACCGCATCCGGGCCATCGCCATGAAGCCGACCGACGGCCTCCGCCGGGGGACCACCGTACGGAACCTGGGCCGCGGCATCACCGTGCCGGTGGGCCCGGCCACCCTCGGCCACATCTTCAACGTCATCGGTGAACCCCTCGACACCAAGGGCGTGCCGGTCGAGGGCATCGAGGAGCGGTGGGAGATCCACCGGCCTTCGCCCCCGTTCGCCGACCTGGATCCCCAGACCCGCATGTTCGAGACCGGGCTGAAGGTCGTAGACCTACTCGAGCCGTACGTGCTCGGCGGCAAGATCGGGCTGTTCGGTGGAGCTGGCGTGGGCAAGACCGTCCTCATCCTGGAGATGATCACCCGAGTGGCCAAGCAGCACGGCGGGGTATCCGTCTTCGGCGGGGTCGGCGAGCGCACTCGCGAGGGCAACGACCTCTGGCTGGAGATGCGCGAGTCAGGCGTACTCAAGAACACCGCGCTGATCTACGGCCAGATGGACGAACCGCCGGGTGTGCGTCTCCGGGTAGCGCTTTCGGCGGTCACGATGGCCGAGTACTTCCGCGACGTCCAGAATCAGGACGTCCTGTTGTTCATCGACAACATCTTCCGTTTTACCCAGGCTGGCTCTGAGGTGTCGACCCTGCTCGGCCGCATGCCGTCCGCGGTCGGTTACCAGCCCACGCTGGCCGACGAGATGGGCGAGTTCCAGGAGCGCATCACGTCGGTAAAAGGACGGTCGATTACGTCCGTACAGGCCGTGTTCGTGCCGGCGGACGACTACACCGACCCGGCGCCCTTCACCGCCTTCACCCACTTCGACGCCACAACCAACCTGTCGCGCGATGTGTTCGCCAAGGGCATCTTCCCTGCTGTCGACCCGCTCGCCTCCACGTCGCGGATCCTGCAAGCCGACGTCGTCGGGGATCGCCATTACGACGTCGCTCGCCGCACCATTCAGGTCCTCCAGCGCTACAAGGAGCTGCAGGACATCATCGCCATCCTCGGCATCGACGAACTGGCGGAGGAGGACAAGGTCCTGGTGGGCCGGGCTCGCAAGATCGAGAAGTTCCTCGGCCAGCCGATGTACGCAGGCGAGCCATTCACCGGGATCCCCGGCACCAACGTGCCGGTGGACGAGACGGTCGAGGCGTTCGAGAAGTTGTGCGCCGGCGAGTTCGACGAGGTGCCTGAGCAGGCGTTCGTCGCGGTGGGTGGCATCGACGACGTCATGGCCAAAGCCAAGACGTTCGAGGGGCAAGAGTGACCTTGCAGGTCGAGCTGGTCTCGCCCGAGCGAATCCTGTTCTCGGGCCCGGCCACCCTGGTCCTGTGCAGGACGACCGAGGGGGAGATCGAGTTCCTTACCGGCCACGCCCCCTTCATCGGGGCTCTGGTCGAGTATCCGGTCCGCATGCAACTCGAGGACGGAAGCACCGAACTGGCGGCCGTCCACGGCGGCATCGTCGAGGTCAACAACGACCGGCTGGTCCTGCTCTGCGACGTGGCCGAGCTGTCCTCGATGATCGACCGGGCCCGGGCCGAGCGGGCCAAGGCCGAGGCGGAGCGGCGCCTGGCCCAAGGTGACGACGATGACGCTGAAGCCGCCCTGCGCCGGGCCAATGTGCGCCTGACCGTCACCGCGTAGCCCCTTGCCCCGCGTCCGCCTCGGCGTCGCCCTGCTCGTCCCTCCCCCGATGGACGCGGCGGTGGACGCGCTCCGCCTGGCCCTTGGCGACCCCGCCCTCGGGCGCATTCCCGCGCACCTGACTCTCGTTCCCCCCGTCAACGTCCGCGGGGATCGGCTGGCGGACGCCCTCGCTGTACTTCGCGGGGCGGCGGCCGCGTCCTCGCCCCTCGACCTCACCCTGGGGCCACCGGCGACCTTCCTGCCCGACAATCCGGTGCTCTACCTCGCCGTTTCGGATCCCACCGGACGGTTGGGGACCCTGCGCGATGTGGTGTTCGTCGAGCCGTTGTCCCGGCCACTCACGTGGCCGTTCGTCCCCCACGTGACGCTGGCCGACGAGGCACCTCCCGAGCGCATCCGCGCCGGGCTGGCCGCCCTCTCCAGCTTCACGGTCGATGTCCGTGTCGACAAGATCCACCTCTTGCAGGAGATGGATGGCCGGCGGTGGGAGCCGATCGCCGACGCCGTCTTGTCCGCACCCGCGGTCGTGGGCCGCGGGGGATTGGAACTGGAGCTGACCCGCTCCGAGCGACCTGGCCCTGACGCGGCCGCGTTCGCGTCGGCCCAGTGGCGGATCGAGGGCGGCCCCCACGACGAACGGTCCTTTGCCATCACCGCCCGAAGGGAGGGCACCGTGGTCGGAGTGGCCGAGGGCCGGCTCGAAGGCGACACCGCCCATCTCGGTGACCTCATCGTCGACCGCGCCTGTCGGGGCGAGGGCGTCGGCACGCAACTGCTGTTAGCGGTGGAGTCGCTGGCGGCCAGCGAGCGATGCACGAGCCTGACCGTGCGTACGGAGGCAGGTAGTCGGGGAGAAGCCTTCTACCGCGGACGAGGTTGGGTTACCGACGCCCACCTTCCCCGTTTCCGCCACGGCGTCGATTTCGTGCAGCTGCGGCGCTCGACCGCTACGTGAACGTGATGGAACTGAAACGATCCAGCTTGTCGAGCTTGTGGTTGGCGATCACCATGCGAACCGTCCCTGACTTCGACCGCATGACCAGCGACTGGGTGGTCGCACCATTGCTGGTGTAGTGCACACCGCGGAGCGTCTCACCGTCGGTGATGCCGGTCGCGGCGAAGAAGCAGTTGTCTCCCGCCACCAGGGTCTCCCCGGTGAGTACCGCGGCCAGGTCGTATCCCTGCTCCAGGGCGGCTCGGCGCTCGTCCTCGTTGCGGGGCCACAGGCGGCCCAGGATCTGACCGCCCATGCACTTGAGGGCGGCCGCCGCGATCACCCCTTCGGGCGTGCCGCCGATGCCGAGGAGAATGTCCGCGCCGGATTCGGGCCAGGCCGTCGAGATGGCGCCGGCGACGTCGCCATCGGGAATCAGACGGATCCGAGCGCCCGCCGCCCGCACCTCGTTGATCAGCGCTTCGTGGCGGGGCCGGTCCAGGATGACCGCGGTGATGTCGCGCACCTGCTCACCTTTTGCCTTCGCCACCGCCTTCAGGTTCTCGGTGGGCGAACGATCGAGATCGATGACTCCGGCCGCCTCGGGACCCACCGCAATCTTCTCCATGTAGACACAAGGGCCCGGATTGAACATGGTGCCGCGCTCGCTGACGGCGATCACCGACAGCGCGTTGCCCCGCCCCAACGATGTGAGGGTGGTCCCATCGATCGGGTCAACGGCGATGTCCGTGAGCGGCGGGCTGCCGTCGCCGATCTGTTCGCCGTTGTAGAGCATGGGGGCCTCGTCCTTCTCGCCCTCACCGATCACCACCAGCCCGTTCATCGGCACGGTCTGCAGGATCACCCGCATGGCGTCCACGGCCGCCCCGTCGGCACCCTCCTTGTCACCGCGGCCCACCCACCGAGACGCGGCAAGCGCGGCCGCCTCCGTCACCCGGACGAGCTCGAGGGCGAGGTTGCGGTCAGGCGCCTGGCGTTCGTTGCTCTCGCGGGCATTGGTCATGGCGCGGACGATACCGGACGCCCCGGCGCGGAGCGCCACTGCCTGATGTCAGCCGAGCGCCGGCCCCGGATAGCGTAGGGGGGTGACCACGGTGCTCGAGAGGCCAGAGCGCCGTGACCCATCGGGTGCGGTCACCAATGGAGCGCACCGGTCAAGGTGGACGGTCGCCGGACTGGTGCTGGTGGTGCTGGCCGGGTTGTTTCTGCGTTTCTTTAACCATTCCCACCTGTGGCTCGATGAGACGTTGAGCGCCAACATCTCCCGGCTGCCGCTATCAAAGATCACCGGGGCTTTGCGCCACGACGGTGCGCCGCCGTTGTTTTACGTCCTCCTGCACGTCTGGATGCAGGTGTTCGGTGCGGGCGATGTGGCCGTGCGCGCCATGTCCGGCGTGTTCGCCGTGGCCGCCCTGCCGGCCACGTGGTTCGCCGGGCGCCGCGTGGCCGGGCCTCGTGGCGCGTGGGTCGCACTCGTGATCTTGTCGGCATCGCCGTACGCAGCCCGGTTCGCGACCGAGGCCCGGATGTATTCGCTGCTCTCGCTGCTCTGTCTGCTCGGCCTCCTGGCCGTGCTGCGCGCGCTGGAGCGCCCGACGCTCATTCGGCTGGCGGCCGTGGCGGGGGTCTGTGCCCTGCTGCTGTACACGCATTACTGGTCGATCTACCTGCTGGCCGTCAGCGGAGCGATCCTCGTTTGGCAGGGTTGGAGAAAGGGGTCGCGTCCGGCCCGTCTGGTGGTCGTGTCGATGGCCGTCGGATGCCTGGCGTTCCTTCCTTGGCTGCCCGTGTTCTTCTACCAAGCGCGCCACACCGGCACGCCGTGGGCGTCTCCGTCCAAGCCGTGGGTCCTGCCCTCCGTGCTCATCGACTACGCCGGCGGCGCGGCTCCGACATCGACCGCCAACCTCTTGCTGCTGTTCGCGCTGCTGTGTCTGGGCTTGTTCGGCCGGGCCGCGGACGCTCGACACATCGAGCTCGACCTGGGTACGCAGCCCACGGCCCGATGGCTGGCCGCGGTCTTCTGGGGAACGCTGGTCGTCGCCCTGCTCGCCGGGTATCCCGCCCACGCCACGTTCGTGGGCCGCTATACGTCGGTGGTCTTCCCGCTCTTCGTGCTGTGGGCCACCCTGGGTGCGTTGTTATTCCTTGACCGCAGGGTCCTCATGGCCGTGCTGGCGAGTGTGGCTGTGCTCGGCGTGAGCGCCGGCATGGCGGGAGCTACGTCGGAGAAAAGCCAGGGCGGCCAGGTGGCCCATGTTCTCGACCAGCAGGCCCGCCCGGGTGATCTGGTCGTCTTCTGCCCGGATCAGCTCGGACCGGCTGTCCACCGCTACCTGCACCGGCCGCTCGACCAGGTGACGTGGCCGTCGGCCCGAGGCCCCGCCCTGGTGGACTGGGTCGACTACCGGCAACGCATCCGCCGGGCCAGTCCGACCGCATTTGCTTCAGCCATGTCGGCCCGCGCCGGTGGACACGATCTGTGGCTGGTGTGGCGCAAAGGCTACGGCGGCCTCGGGAAGACCTGTACGACGCTGCACGACAGCCTGTTGCTCCTGCGCCCGGGAGGCGTCGCTGTGCTGCAACCGAAGGTGACCGCCGACTTCGAACACGAAGGCTTGGTCAGATATCCGGCCGGTCACCAGGGGTAGCGGCGCGAGCCATCGAAACGGACAGATCCCCCCGAAACCCCGGCTCCCGATTACCTGCAACGCCTGTGGTCGGGCAGACTGAGCCCGTCAGTGCTGACGAGGAGAGAGACGTACGTCCCATGGACGATGCCCACAAGATCGTAATCATCGGCGCCGGGCCAGCGGGCCTCACGGCCGCCTACCAGCTCGGCAAACGAGGCACCACGGCCGTTATCCTCGAGGCGGACAATGTGGTTGGCGGCATCAGCCGCACGGCCGAACGAGATGGTTGGCGCTTCGACATCGGCGGGCATCGCTTCTTCACCAAGGTTCCGGCCGTCGAGAAGCTCTGGCACGAGATCCTGCCCGATGAGGACTTCCTGCTCCGGCCCCGGATGAGCCGCATCTACTACAACGGCAAGTACTTCGACTATCCGCTCAAAGCCATGAATGCGTTGCGTGGACTAGGGATCGTGGAAGCCGTTTTGTGTGTGCTCTCCTACGCGTGGGCTCGCATCCGTCCGCCCAAGGACCAGACCAGCTTCGAGGGCTGGACGACCGCCCGGTTCGGACATCGGCTCTACCGCATCTTCTTCAAGACCTACACGGAGAAGGTGTGGGGAGTGCCRGCGTCGGAGATCAAGGCCGATTGGGCGGCGCAACGCATCAAGAATCTCTCACTGCTCAACGCCATCACGAACGCGGTGCTCCCCAAGCGGAACCAGAAAGAGATCACCTCGCTGATCGAGGAGTTCGAATATCCGAAGTTCGGCCCCGGAATGATGTGGGAGCGGGCGACCGAACTCGTGCAGGCGGCAGGCACGAAGGTCGAGTTCAACTCCACCGTCACCGGCATCGAGCACGCCGATGGGCGAGCCGTCGCCGTACTCTCGGAATCCGGCGGGGTGCAGACGCGGCACGAGGCGACCGACGTCATCTCGTCCATGCCGATCTCCGGCTTGCTCAAGGCCATGACACCGCCGCCGCCGGCCGAGGTGCTGGCCGCCGCCAACGGACTGGCCTACCGCGATTTCCTGACCATCGCGCTCGTCGTGCCGGAGGAATCCGGCTTTCCCGACAACTGGATCTACGTGCACTCTCCGACCGTCAAGTTGGGTCGTATCCAGAACTTCGGTTCCTGGTCCCCTTACCTCGTCAAAGCCGGCCGCACCTGCCTCGGGCTCGAGTACTTCGTCTTCGAAGGCGACGAACTGTGGTGCTCCAAGGACAAGGATCTGGTCGAGCTGGGCAAGCGGGAGCTCGCCGCACTCGGACTGGTCGATCCGGCCAAGGTCGAAGCCGGTTACGTCGTACGCATGCCGAAGGCGTATCCGATGTACGACGACACCTACAAGGCCAACGTCCAGACCCTCCGGGACTGGTTGGCGGCGAATACCCCAAACGTGTATCCGGTGGGCCGCAACGGCATGCACAAGTACAACAACCAGGACCACTCGATGTACACGGCCATGCTCTCGGTCGAGAACATCTTCGGCGCTTCCAATGACATCTGGAGCGTGAACGTCGAAGAGGACTATCACGAGGAGAAGCGCACCGCCGGGACGGTCGCTTCCTAGCTTCGTCGCTTCGTATCCTCGTACTGCGTACCGGCCATCGGGGGTTCGTACCGATGGAAGTCGGGAACATGCACGCGTTGCGGTCCCTTCTGGCCGGTGCCGGCCATCCCCTCTACCTCGGGTGCGGACCGGAGGGTGTGGCCTTCGCCCGGCCCCAACAAGCTGTCCTCGTGCTCGGCCCACCTCGCTCGGGGAAGACGTCGGCTGTCGTAGTGCCGACCGTGCTGTCGGCGGCCGGCGCGGTGGTGAGCACATCGACGAAGACCGATGTCATGGAGATCACCGCACCGGCGCGGTCGGAGCTCGGCCGGTGCTGGCTCTACGACCCGTCGGGCTCCGTATCCTGCCCTCCGGGCATCCGACCTCTGCGCTGGTCCCCGGTGCCGGGCTCGGTGGACTGGGATGCCGCCCTCCTCGTCGCCCGCGCCCTGGTGCGAGCGACGCATCCGATCTCCGGCCTGGTCGATGGCAACCACTGGCAGGAACGGGCCGAGGCCCTCCTGGCTCCGCTCTTCCACGCTGCCGCCCTCAGCCAGGCCGGTCTCGGCACGGTGATGCGCTGGGTCAACCGGCGCCAGCTCGGGGACGCTCGGGCGGTGCTCGACGCCGGATCGAACCGCCTGCCCGGCACGGCCATTGCCTCCGATGTGCTGTTGGGTCTGGCTGCCACCGAACCACGCGAGCTCTCTCTGGGGTCTGGTCGACGGCGGCCGGCGCGCTCGCCGCGTATCGCTCCGCGCCGGCGCTGGCGGCGGCCGACGAGCCGAACTTCGAAGCGAGACCGTTCGTGCACTCTGGCGAGACCGTCTATGTCTGCGCGTCCAGCCGCCATCAGGCGCTGCTCGCCCCGCTGGTGATCGGCCTGCTGGAGGAGATCCGCAGCGCGACCTATGCCCGGGAGGGCAACCAGCTCCCGGTCGTGCTCGCCCTTGATGAAGTGGCCAACATCGCGCCGTTACCGGAGCTGCCGGCCATCGTGAGTGAAGGGGGCGGTCAGGGTCTCCTGACCCTGGCCTGCTTCCAGGACCTGTCTCAGGCGCGATCGCGATGGGGTGCGGCGGCGGAGGGGTTCCTCTCGCTCTTCGGTACGACGATGGTGCTGCCCGGCATCGGCGACCTGCGGACGCTCGAGGCGGTCTCCGCATTGTGCGGCGACGTGGACGTGCCCGTTCTCTCGGCTACCGCCCCGTGGTGGCCATCGGGTACCTCGTCACCATCCGTGTCGGTCACCACCAGGCGCCAGCGGCGGGTGCCGGTCGATGCGGTCGCCTACACGCAGGCCGGGACGGCGTACGTCCTCGATGGCCAGCGCGGACCGGCCCGCATCGTCCTGACCCCCTGGTACGCATGGCCGCCGTTCCGCGATGTCGGATCCCGTGTGCGCCCGCTGGACCGATCGCTGGACCGCGACCGGACGCAAGGTGAGCGATGATGCAGGCCATGGCGACCGTCTACTGGTGTCGCGGCTGCGGCCGAGAGACAACCGGCTCGAGTGGCGTCTGCCCCTACTGCGGAATGGAACTCACCCTGTCGCCGCTGCCCGAGCTCGTACCGTCCGACGAGCCGGAAGTTGGCTTCGAGCTCGTCGACTGGTCTCCAGCCGAGCGAGCGGATCTGGTGGCCTGGCTGATTGCCAGCCGCATCCGGCACCGCATGGGCGACGAGTCGGTGACGGTCGGCGCAGCCGATGAGGCGCGTACCGACGGCATCATCGACTGGGTCACGTCACCGGCCCGCCGTCCCGACGACGCCATACCGGCCGAGGAGTTGTCCGACGCGTTGGTCGCCCTGCGGCGCGCCTGCCGATCCATCGAACGCGATCCCGGGCTGGTGGTGTCGGCCGATCTGATCGCCACCGTTCAGGAGATCCTCGAGATCGGCGTGCCCGAGGGCTGGCCCATTGAGGCGTGGTACGAGGTACGGATGTTGACCGACCGCCTCGTCAATGAGGCGGGAGACGCCTCAGACGCGACATTGCTTCACTGGGCCCGCCGCATTGCCTGGCTCATCCGCGTCTACTCCGGCCGCGGACCGGATGGCATACCCGCCACCGCTCGCGTCGTGTTGCCCCCTGTCCCCGGACCGGCGCCCTCCACCCTCACGGGGCCCAAGGTGTCATGGTGCCCGGAATGCCTTCACGAAGATGTGACCGGGAGCCGTAACTGCCTGAACTGCGGCGCAGCTCTGGTCGCCTCGCAGGTGGCCTATCTCCCGGAGGCCGATCATGACGACGACACCGTGCAAGAGGTGGAGTACCGGCTCGACGGCTGGGACGACGACCAGCGCCGCCGCCTGCTGACGCTGCTCTTTGACTACCGCGTCGCCCATCGCTTCGAGGATGGCGGGTTGATCGTGCGAGCGGTCGATGAGGAGCTGGTCGACACACTCACGAGCGATGCCGCCACCGGCGTCGGGCCGGCCGCCGCCCGCACGACCGGTCGCGCCGATCCTGAGGCCGCCGAGCCTCTTTCCCAACTCCTCGAAGSGGCCAGAGTGGTAGTGCGCACTCCCTCGGCCGTGGACGATCCGGCGTTCGTTGACGCCGCGTTGGCGGTGCTGACCATGCCGGCGCCGTTCGGCATCGATCACGATCAATGGGATGACGCCGGTGAGCTGACCCACGAACTGGTACACGGATCACCCGGGCGGGGTCAGGCCGAGGTGGCGAACCGAGCCGCATCGCTGGCTCGCCTGATCGCGACGTGGTTGTCCGCCGACGAACTTCCCATCGTCCCCAAGGCAGAGAGCGCGGATGCTGCCGACGAGCTGGTTTACGAGTTGCCGCAATGGTCAGACGAGCAACGCCGACAGCTGGCCCTCGTGTTCGATCGGGAGGGCATCACGTACTCGTGGGAAGGCGAGAACGACCTTATCGTCGACGCCGGGGCGGAGTCGCGCGTGGACACACTCCTCGACGAGGTCGAGACGGCCGACGATCCACCGGAGGCCGCAGCCGGCGGCCAGGACGAGGCTGGCTACCAGTCCATTTCGGAGCTGTTCGGCGCGTGCGACCGCCTGTTCCATCGGCCCGCGGACAAGGACCTCCGGCGGGAGGCGTCAACCGACGCGGCCCATGTCCGCGCCCTCTCCGCCCCGTACGGCGTGGTCGACTCGGATTGGTGGCAGATCACGTCGCGGGCCGGGATGCTCGCCGACGCCCTGGACATGGATGCCGAGGACGACGTGATCGCTGATCACGCGGCAACCTTGCGCGACCTTTTGCGCGCCTTCCTTTAACTGGACGCACTCAAGTACGGTCGCGGCGTGCTGCTGGCCGAACTCGAGGTTCGTCATTCGCGCGCCGTGGCGCCTACCCGACGGGTCGCCCTGGGCGATCTGTGGCTGCCCACGGACCCGGCGCCGGGCTTCGGCGGCATCCTCCTCGCCGGCGTGGTCGCCGCCAAGATGACGGAGTTGGACGAGGATCTCAAGGACGGTCTCGACCTTCTCATCGACGACCTGCACCGGGGCCGCCGCATCGCCCAGCCCCGGTTGCGCCACCGTTTCCAGACCGACGTGGTCGGGCTCGAGCGGAGCAAGCACCGCCTGATCGGCGTGGGCGAGGAGCTTCAACTCGAGCTCGATGACCACGCGTCCCCGCTGCCGCAGGCGTTGGGGGCCGTCTACGCAGCCGGCAAGTTGTCGTACCGGGCCCGGCCGGCCGTCTTCCGCCTCCTCCGCCGGGCCACGCGCTGGGGCGGCCCCAACGACGACCGGCTCATCGGGTATCTCACCGGGGACGAGGCCGCTCAACCGTGGCGAGAACGGGAACTCGACGAGGGCTGGGCCCTCACCATCCTCGGCTTCAAGATGGGCAGCGAACCGAGCCGCAGTGACATCGTCAGGCGCTTCCGCAAGATGATCCGCGACGCCCACCCCGACCACGGTGCGGCCGTCGAAGGAGCGGGACTGCGGGTCACGGAGCTCACCGTGGCCAAACGGATCCTGCTGGCCGAAGAGTGAGCACTCACCGGCTGGTTGTGCTCCTTGCCCCCGGAGCCTCGGCGGGCCGGGATCAACCTTCCCTCGTGGCCATCGACGCGGCCGTGGCCGGACCACATGTCGTCGTCGAACGCATGGACTTCCCTTACCGCCTGGCCGGCCGGCGGTCGCCCGACAAGGCGCCTGTGCTCATCGACGCCGTCCGCGCCGCCGCTTCCGGCCTGGCCGCCAGCGCCGGCGTCGCCCCGGACCGGGTGGTGCTCGGGGGCCGGTCGATGGGCGGCCGGATGTGTTCGATGGCGGTGGCCGAAGGACTTCCCGCCCGCGCCCTCGTCCTGATCAGCTATCCGCTGCACCCGCCGGGCAAGCCCGAGCGAGCCCGCACCGAGCATTTCCCCCTGCTGTCGGTGCCGTGCTTGTTCGTGTCAGGAACCAGAGACGCGTTCGGGTCGCCGGCGGAACTGGAGGCGGCGACGGCGGCCATTCCCGGTCCCACCGTCCACCATTGGATCGATGGCGGCGACCACGGTCTAAGGGGGCGGGACGCGGCCGTGACGACGGCCGTGGCCGACTGGATTCAGTCACTACTCGGGCAGTAACACCACCGGTACGGCCGCATCCTCCGGGTTGATCGCCTCCAACTCCCGCCCCGCCGTCTCCGGGTAGCAGGCCAGTACGAGCACGCAGACCACGGCCGGGCCGACGGCCAGGACGGCGAATGCGGGCGCATAACTGCCGAAGGCCGTCGAGAGCAGACCGGCGGCGATGAGACCCGTGATGCTGCCGGCCCGCTGGGACAGCGTGATGATCCCGTTGGCCCGACCTCTCAGGCTGGTCGGGAAGAGCTCCGGGCCGTACACGCCCAACGCCGGGATGATGGCGGCGCCGACGATCGTCCCGGTGATACCCCACGCCCACAGCGGCCAGCCGTGGGAGAAATACCCGACCACGGTGACGACGGTCCCGATGGCCAGGGCGGCGGCCCCCACCCGCTTTCGGCCTCGAATGTCGGCCAGGCGGCCGCCCACCATGATGCCGATGCCCCCCGGTGTACCCGTGACCAGGTTGAACACACTCAGATGGGCCGCCGAGAAGCCCCGCTCCTTGCGGAGGAAGTCGTTGCTGAACTGGGAGACGGGCAGATAGAAGAGGTAGAAGAGAAATCCGGTGGCGCAGAGCAGGGCCAGCCGGCCTCCGTGGCCTTTGAGGGGGACGCGCTGCCGGCCGGTTTGGGCCTGGAACCGGCGGCTCTCCGGCAGGTGGCGACCGATGGCGCGCACGGCCAGCAACCCCACGAGGGGCACGACGTAGAGGATCCGCCAGCTCCGTGTGCCGATGTCGGCCAGGGGCAGAAGAAACAGGACCAGCCCTGAGCCGAACGCTGACGACATGGCCAGCAGCCCGACGGCGTACGCCCGCGAGCCCGCCGGCATGCCCTCGACGGCCATGATCCCGATCAGCACGGCGATGGTCGTGGCGAAGGCGCGCGCCAGGACCTGACTCGCCGCCCAGGGCACCAGCCCGGGTGCGATCGCTCCCAGCGCGCTGGCCGCGCAGGAGACCGTGGCACAGCTCAACGCCACCCGCCGGCGACCCAACCGGTCAGCGCGCGCCACCAGGAAAAGGGTGAGCACGACATCCACCCGGATGGCGGCGAGGGTCACCCCCTGGGTGGCCTTGCTGGCGTGGAACTCGGTGGCGGCGAAGGTCGCCGTCTGCGTGAGCAGGCTGCCCAAGTAACCGACCACGACGGAGAGCAAGGCCAGCGACGCGAGCGTGCCGGCCGCCCGCTGATCCATACGTTCAGGCGGCGCCCACCACGGCGTGTGCGTAGGTGGGTCCAACTGGCGCACGTGGTGACGGATGAAGGGATAGAACAGCCAACGCACGAACGGGTATCCCTGCCGAAACGTGACGGTCTGCCACACGTGCGCCGTTCCGCCGTCGAGGGGCTCGACGACCACGGTGCGCTGGTATTCGGCCAGCGGTCCCTCCGCCTGCTCGAAGTGGCCGTCGCCCGTGGCCCGCTCGGCCACGAACCCGTCCCGAGGCCGCAGGATGGCGTCGAGGCGGTCCCGGTCGACGACCCCTCCGACCGGCTTCACGTCACAATCATGAGCTGAAGCCGGCCATCAACACGGCGTAGGCGGCGGTGGCGTCAACGAGGGCGTCGATGCTCACCCATTCGTCGTTGCCGTGGGCCCGGTCCAGGTCGCCAGGTCCGCACACCACCGCCGGCAGGCCGGCCTGGTTACGCACGAAGCGGGCGTCGGTGGTGAAGGACATACCCACGACCGGTGGTTCGCGACCGGTGACGCTCTCCACCGCGCCGCGCACGGCTTTGGCGAACGGGTGGGTGGCGTCCATCTCCGACGCTTCGCCGAACGTCGTCACGTCGAGGTCGTAGGCGAGATCGGCATCGTCTATTTCATCAATGCGTTGGCGCAGCACGGCCACCGCCTCCTCCTTGGACGTTCCCGGGAGCAGCCGGCGATCCACCACCAGCTGGCACTGCTCGGCCACCGTGTTATGCCCACTGCCGCCGCGGATCTCACCGACATTGGCCGTTGGGGTGCCCAGCAGGGGATGGCAGGGATCGCCCAGGTCCGCGGCATGGAGCGCCAGCACCACCTTGGCGGCCGTCTCGATGGCCGACACGCCCTCCCGCGGCCGGCTGCCGTGGGCGGGACGGCCATGGGTGGTGATGGTCACGACCAGCAGGCCTCGTTCGGCCACACCGATGGCCAGCGACGTCGGTTCAGGGACCAGGCACGCGTCACCGACGATCAGTCCACGATCGGCGAGGACCGCGGTGCCGAGGGCGCCGCCACGCTCCTCATCGGCGACCAGATGGAACACCACGTTGCAGGCCGCGTCCTGGCCGGATCGACGCAGGGTGCTGAGCGCGCAGATGGCCGCGGCGATGCCGCCCTTCATATCCGTCGTCCCGCGACCGTAGATGCGTCCGTCCTCGATCTCGCCGCCGAAGGGATCATGTTTCCACGCCTGCGGATCGATGGGGACGACGTCCAGGTGGCCATTTACGATCAACGTCGGCCGGTCCGCGTCGTGTCCGACCGTGGCGATGAGGGTGGTGCGGCCAGGACTGGGTTCGACCTCGGAGAACGTGGGACCGAATGACGCCAGCGCATCTCGGCACACATCCGCCGCGCCCCGCTCATCACCGGGCGGGTTGCGGGAGTCCTTCGCCACCAGGGCTTGCGTCAAGGAAACGACCTCGCTGGCGTCGACGTGGGCCCGCATGGCGACCGAGGATAGGTGCCGAGCGGCCATACTGGCGGTCGTGGACAGCTTGGTAGTGCGGCCCGGCGGGCCGCTGTCCGGTTCCGTGAGCATTGGCGGGGCCAAGAACTCGGCGCTGAAGTTGATGGCCGCCACCCTCCTCGCCGAGGGCCGGTACGTGCTGCGCAATGTGCCGCGCATCGCCGACGTCGATGCCATGTGCGACCTGCTGTTCTCTATGGGCCTGGCCGTACGGCGTTCCGCAGATGGGATGGAGATCGTCCGTCCCCCGGCCAACGAGTGTCACCCGGAAGCACCGTACGAGCTGGTCGAGCGGATGCGAGCTTCCATCGTCGTCCTCGGCCCCCTGCTGGCGAGCTTCGGGGAGGCACGCGTGGCCGTTCCCGGCGGCGACGACTTCGGGACCCGTCCGATCGACATGCACCTCGCCGGGCTCGAGCAGCTGGGCGCCGTCTTCACCTTCGCCCACGGATTCATCGAAGGCCACTGCGACCGGTTGATCGGAACCCACGTACTCCTCGAGTTCCCAAGCGTCGGGGCGACCGAGAACGTCCTCATGGCCGCCGTCCTGGCCAAGGGCACGACCATCATCGACAACGCGGCGCGCGAGCCGGAGATCGCCGATCTCTCCGCTTTCCTCAACCGAATGGGCGCGCATGTGGTGGGCGGTGGTACGTCGACCATCGAGGTGGAAGGGGTTGACGAGCTGGTACCCGCCGACCACACCGTGGTTCCGGACCGGATCGAGGCGGCCACCTTTCTGGCTGCGGTCGCTTTGGCCGGTGGGGAGATCACGCTGGAGGGAGCCCGGGCCGACCACATGACCATGTACGTGCACAAGCTGGGAGAGATGGGCGTGCACGTGTCGCCGACTGGGACTGGGCTGTGGGCGGCCCGGGCTCCGGACCGCCGGTTGCAGTCGATTGATATCTCCACGCTGCCGTATCCCGGGATCGCCACGGACTACAAGCCGCTGTTCACCGCCATGCTGAGTGTCGCCGACGGTGTCGGGATCGTCACCGAGAATCTGTTCTCCGGCCGCTTCCGGTACGTGCCGGAGCTCGTGCGGATGGGCGCCGACGTTCGCTGCGAAGGCCACCATGCCATCGTGCGCGGCGTTGAGCGCCTGTCCGGGGCTCCGGTGCGCGCCCATGACATCCGGGCCGGCGCCGCGCTCACCCTGGCCGGACTGGCCGCCGAAGGCGAGACGGTCGTTGCCGACGCCTTTCACGTCGAACGGGGTTACGAAAACTTCGCCGGCAAGCTTCGGGATCTGGGCGCCGACGTGACCGTGCGGCGGTCCGGTCCTGCGGCCTGAGCGGTGACCCGATCACGCGATCCGGAGGCCCTGGTCGAAGCGGCGGCCAGCGGCGACCGCTCGGCGGTCGCCCGCCTCATCTCTGTCGTCGAGCGCGGTGGCGAGGGGGCGCGCGCCGTCGGCCACCTGACCTTTCCGCGCAGTGGGCAGGCGTACACGGTCGGCATCACCGGTCCTCCCGGAGCCGGTAAATCGACGCTCACCGATCGGCTCATCCACGTCATCAGGACCGGCGGCGACCAGGTGGGTGTGCTGGCGGTCGATCCGTCGTCGCCGTTCAGCGGCGGGGCCCTGCTCGGCGACCGCGTGCGCATGCAGGACCATGCCCTTGACGACGGCGTGTTCGTGCGATCGATGGCGACGCGCGGCCATCTCGGTGGTCTCTCGCTGGCGACGCCGCAGGCCATCCGGGTGCTCGATGCGGCCGGGATCCCGTTGGTGCTGGTGGAGACGGTCGGCGTCGGCCAGATAGAAGTCGAGATCGCGGGTGCCGCCGACACGACGGTGGTGGTGGTCAACCCTGGTGCTGGTGACTCCATTCAGATGAACAAGGCCGGGCTGTTTGAAGTGGCCGATCTGTTCGTCATCAACAAGGCGGACCGGCCCGGCGCGCGAGAAGTCGAGCGCGACCTGCAGACCATGTTGAACATGGACCCGAACATGGGCGCATGGCGACCACCCGTGCTTCACACCGTGGCCGCGACCGGCGACGGAGTACCGGAGTTGTGGGAGGCCGTGAACCGCCACCGCCAGTTCCTGTCGTCCGATGGCGCTTTGGCCGATCGGCGGCGCCGGCGATTGGCGGACGAGTTGCGGGAGATCGTCGTACGGCGCATCGAACAGCGCGCCGAGAACGTGACGGGCGGCTCGGACTTCGATGATGTGTTGGCTTCGGTGGTGGCCCGCGAACTGGACCCGTACGACGCGGCCGAGCGCATCATCGAAACGCTCGGGCTGTAACGTCCCCTCACATGAAATCGGACATCTTCGTGACCGTGGATCGGCGGGATGATGGCGTCGCCGTGCTCCGGCTGGACCGGCCGAAGATGAACGCGCTGTCGGCCGCCCTGCTGCGCCAGCTGCGCGCCGCCGTCGAGGACCTCACCGCCAACCCGCCAGGGGCGGTCGTGGTGTGGGGCGGCGAGCGGATCTTCGCCGCCGGTGCGGATATCGCCGAGTTCGGCGGACCCGGCGAGGCCGAGGGCGTCGGCGAGGGGATCCACGGCACCCTCGACGCGTTGGCCGCGTTGCCTCGCGCCACCATCGCGGCCATCTCCGGGTACGCGCTGGGCGGGGGATGTGAGCTGGCGCTGGCCTGCGATCTGCGGGTGGCGTCGTCCTCAGCCCACCTCGGCCAGCCCGAGATCCTCCTCGGCATCATCCCGGGCGGCGGGGGAACACAGCGGCTGGCCCGACTGATCGGCCCGTCCCGGGCCAAGGATCTGATCTTCTCGGGCCGCCAGGTGGACGCCGACGAGGCCCTGCGGATCGGTTTGGTGGACCGCGTGGTGGAACCAGAGGCGGTGTTCACGAGCGCGGTGGAACTCGCCGCTTCGCTCGCCTCCGGCGCGGTGGCCGCGCAGGCGCTGGCCAAGCGGGCTATCGACTCCGGGCTGGAAGGGCCGCTTCAGGCCGGGCTGCGTTTGGAGCGAGAGCTGTTCGTCGACGTGTTCCGCACCGAGGACGCCGCCATCGGCGTTCGCTCTTTTCTCGAGCACGGCCCCGGCAAGGCGCGCTTCACCGGCCGCTAACGCGGCCGGCTGGGGTGGGACCAGCCGCCACGGCCGCCACGGCCGCCCGTCCGGCGTTTGCTGCACCCGAATAATTGTGAATTCGCCGATCCGGGGCCGGATCACAGGGCGGGCTCAAGCGGTCAGCCTCCCGGGCGCACGGAGATGAGACAGCTCAACGCAACCCCGCGAACAGGTCTTCCTCGGGGGTAGGGACGCCCGTGCGGTCATAGAAGCGGACGAACGCTTCGCGGTCGAACATCGTCCGAAAGTTCTCCTTGCCCATACGCAGAAAGAACGTGTTGTCGGTCTGGCTGGCGTGCGCACCCAACGCGTCCCACTTGCGGTCGACGGCGCTGCCCACGTCGATCACGGCATCAATGAGCTCGTCCGGCGTGCCGATGTCTGGGGGTGGCTCGTGTTGTCCGTCGCCTCCGTCGCCACCGCCGCCGAGGTCGGGGGGCTCGACGCCGGCCTCTCGCAGGCGCTCGGCGAAACCCTGCATGGCCGAGCGGGGAACGGCTGAGAAATACAGCTTGGCCGGAATGCCCGTCCGCTCGGTGGCGGCCACGGCCACGCGGTGCGCCTGGATGTGGTCGGGGTGACCATAAAAGCCGTTGGCGTCGTAGGTCACCACCACGTCCGGGCGGTAGCGCTCCATGAGCACGGCCAAGCGGGCGGCCGCCTCGTCGACGGGTGTGTTCCAGAACGCACCCGGCGCGCTGTTCTGGGGCCAGCCCATCATCCCCGAGTCGTGAAAGCCCAGCAGCTCGAGGGCGGCGACCCCCAGAATCTTGCAGCTGGATTCCAGCTCCGCCCGGCGCATGGCGACCACTTGCGCCTCATCGTGGCCGGGCTCTCCCGGCTTGACCCCGCCCGGCCCGTCGCCCAACTCGCCGTTGGTGCAGGTGACGACGACGGTGCGCACCCCCTCGTCCGCGTAGCGGGCCAGGATGCCACCGGTCGACGACGCCTCGTCGTCCGGGTGGGCATGCACCGCCATGAGGGTCAGCCTGTCCGGCGCAGCTATGCCCACGCCACGCAGCCCATCTCAGCGGGAATTGGCAGGTCGGAGTGGTGGGGAAACACCCGGATGCTGAAGCCGTAGCGTCCAGCCTTCTCGCAGGCGAACTCACCGGTGTAGCGATAGTGGCCGGGCTTGTCGTCAAGGCCGTCCAGGGTAAGGGTCAGCGCCCGGGTGTTCGCCAACTCGTCGGTGGGGCCCACCGGTCCGTGGACCAGCTGCACGGCGATGTCGTCCGTGCCGAGGGAGCCAAGGCCGATCACGGCTTCGACGTGGCGGGTGGCCCCGAGGTCGGCGACGGAATGATCGCTCTCGACGGCGTCCACGTGGACTCCCGACCACGCCGCCGTCACTCGTTGCTTCCACCCGGCCAGGGCTCGGGCCCGGGCGTAGGTGGCCTCGGACAACGCGTCGGCCCGCTGAGCGATCGGCTCGTACATCGACTCGACGTAGTCCCGCACCATGCGCGAGGCCACGACGCGGGGCCCGAGGGAGCCAAGGGAGGACTTGATGCGTCTCACCCACCGGCGGGGTACCCGTCCCTCGAAGCGGTCATAAAAGAGCGGGATGATCTGGCGCTCGAGCAGCTCGAAGAGGCTGTCGGCTTCGACCCGATCCCGGTGGTCGAGATCCGTGTAGGACTCGGCCGAGGAGATCGCCCACCCGTTCTCGCCGTCGAACATCTCGGCCCACCACCCGTCGAGCACCGAGCAGTTGAGGGCGCCGTTGAGGGCTGCCTTCTCCCCGCTCGTCCCGCACGCCTCCAGCGGCCGCCGCGGATTGTTGAGCCACACGTCACTGCCCTGATACAGGACGCGGGCCACCGCGATGTCGTAGTCCTCGACGAACGCGATGCGGTGGCGGACGTCCGGATCCCGGGAGAACTGCACGATCTGGCGGATCATCTCTTTGCCGACGTCGTCGGCCGGGTGCGCCTTGCCGGCAAAGACCAGCTGGAGCGGGCGCTCCGGCGAGAGCAGGAGTTCCCGCAACCGGTCCGGCTGGGAGAGCAACAGGGTGGCTCGCTTGTAGGAGGCGAACCGCCGGGCGAAGCCGACCACCAGCAAGGTCGGATCGAGGGCTTCATCGCACCAGACGGCATCAGACTCGCTCACGCCCCGTGCCAGCAGCGAGGCTTTCAGCCGGGCCCGCACGAAGGTCACCAGCCGCTCCCGGCCCTGCTCCCGCACCCGCCACAGCTCGTCATCGCGGATATCGCGCACCCTTGCCCACGCGTCGGCGTCCGCTTCATCCCACGCCGGTAGCAGGTAGCGCGTCAGGAGGTCGTGCATCTCGGGGGCCACCCAGGTCATGGCGTGCACGCCGTTGGTCACCGACCCGATCGGTGTCTCTTCCGCCGGCACGCCAGGCCAGAGCGGCTTGAACATCTCCCGGCTCACCTCGCCGTGCAGCTTCGAGACGCCGTTGGAGAGACCAGCGAGTCGCAGGCCCATCACCGCCATGTTGAACGGGGCGTTAGACGCGGTCGCGGGAAGGTGCCCAAGGGCCATCAGATCGTCGAAGCTGATCTCGCACTCGGCCGCCCAACTCTTGAAGTACCGCTCCATGAGCTCGCGGGGGAACTGGTCGATGCCCGCCGATACCGGCGTGTGAGTGGTGAACACGGTGCCTGCCCGCACCGCTTCGATGGCCTCGGCCAGGTTCAGCCCCGCGCCGACCATCAGCTTGCGGATCCGTTCGAGCCCAAGAAAGCCGGCGTGGCCCTCGTTGGTGTGGAACACCTGGGTCGGTTCGTCCATGGCGTCGAGAGCCCGCACCCCACCGACCCCGAGCAGGATCTCCTGGCGGAGGCGGTGCTCGGTGGCCCCGCCATAGAGGCGGTCAGTCACGGCCCTGCCCTCGTCGCTGTTGTCCTCGACATCGGCGTCGAGCAGGTACAGGCGGACCCGCCCGACCTGGGCCAGCCAAATCTGGGCGGTCAGAGGCTCCCCGGCCAGATCGACCGAGATCCGGATCCCCTCGACCAGCCGAAGCGACATGGCGTGGGGGTCGAGCAACGGGAAACGTTCCTGCTGCCATCCGTCGGCGTTGAGCTCCTGACGGAAGTACCCCTGCCGGTAGAAGAGGCCGACGCCGACGAGGGGTACACCCAGACCGCTGGCCGCTTTCAGGTGATCGCCGGCCAGCACGCCCAGACCCCCTGAGTACTGGGGAAGGGCCTCGGCGATCCCGAATTCGGGGGAGAAGTAGGCGATGGCATGCAGGGCGCCCTTGGGCCGGTTCTGGAACCAACGCGGCGCGTCCCGGTAGCGCCGCAGGTCGGCCTGGACCTCACCGAGGAAGCCCATGAACGCCGGATCGGCGGCCAGGGCATCGAGGCGCTCCCGGCCGACGATGCCGAGCAGCCGCACGGGGTCGTGGGTGGCCTCCTCCCACGCCGCCGGGTCCACCCACCGGAACAGGTCGCGAGTGCGCTCGTCCCACGACCAGCGCAGGTTCATGGCCAGTTCGTGCAAGGGAGCCAGCGCCTCGGGGATCTTGGCTCTGACCGTGAAACTTCGCAACGCCCTCATCGGGACAGACGGTAGTGGCTTATCCGGCCAGTCCCGACCTAAGTGCCCACGCAGCGATCTCGGTGCGGTTGGCCAAGCCGAGCTTGGCCAGAATGTTGGAAACGTGGACCGACGCGGTCTTGGTGGAGATGTAGAGCCGCCTGGCCACCTCGCCATTGCTCAGCCCCTCGGCCACCAGCGCGGCCACCTCGCGTTCCCGGGCGGTCAGCGAACTGGTGCCCGAATTGACCGCGGCCAGGCCCGAACCGGCCAGCCGGTGCTGGAGGGCCAGGGCTTCGGCTTGCCGCCACCCCGGCCACCGGCCGAGTAGCACCACCGCCCGGTCGGCGTGCGGACGGGCTTCGGCGGGGCGGCCCAGGGCGATCAACGAGCGGGCCGCACCCATATGGCAACCGGCCAGCAACGCCGGCTCCCGGTGGTAATCGGGTGGAGCCGCGGCGGCCAGATAGAGGTCGAGCGCTTCATCCGCTCGCCCCTCCGATTCCGCCAATGCCGCCTCCAACTGGGTGTCCAGCAGAGGGTCAGCGCCGAAGTTGGGGCCCGGTCTCGGCCACTTCGCCAGCTCGGGGGAGAGCTCAGCCGCCAGGCGCCGGGCATCCTGAGCCGGGAGACCAGCTACGACGGCGTCGATGAGGGCCCCTCGGCCTGGGGCGCAATGTTTGCGCTGCCCGGACAGGGCCGCGACGCTCTCTTCGAGCAGCACCAGGCCACCGCCGAGGTCGCCCCCCCGGGCCGCCACCTGGGCGGCGATCCCGGCCATCCAGCCCCGAGCCATCCTCGGTTCCGTGCTCTCGCTGGTGGGGCGGGCCCCGACGAGGCGGCTAGCGGTCTCGAATTCGCCCGCTTCGTAGGCGTAGGCCGCCTGTTGGGCCGCGTACCAGAACCGTTCCCGGCCATCGAGAGCGGAAGGATCGGACCGCAGCCCTTCGGCCAGCGCCGCCCTCGCCGCGGCCAGATCGCCCTCCAGTTCCGCCAGCCGGGCCGTCGCCCCGCTCCACAGGCTCCCGGCGCTGCCGCTCCGCCCCGAGCGCGCCACCGCCACGTGGGCATCCTCTAGGGCGGCCCGGCTGCGATCGAGGGGCCAGGTCGGAATCCGGTAGTTCACCAGGTTGTACACGGCCCGGAAGTGGCTGAAGTCATCCCCAATGGCCTTGGCCTCCGCCCACGCTTGTTCGAGCACGGCCGCGCCCTCCTCACCCCTTCCTTCCATCTCGGTGAGGGCGGTGCCCTTGTTGACCAGGGCCCGGGGCCGCACCTGGGGAGAGCCGCTCTTCTCGGCCATCTCCAAAGCGCGATTGGCCCATTCGACGGCGAGGGGCGACTCCGCCCCCGACGCCATCATGTGCACCTCGGCCTTGAGCGAATACGCCTCAGCCAGCTCGCCGGACGGTCCGTGGGTCTCCGCCTCCGCCTCGGCCAGGGCGACGGCGGCCTCGGCGGCGGCCCGCTGCTCGTCGTCCTGGCCGGCCTCGCAGTAGAGCCGGGAGAGGTGGCACAGGGCCCGGGTCTCGGCCCGCCAGTCCCCGGTGGCGGCGACCAGCTCCCGCCAGCGCTCACCGTGCCGGATGGCGCTCGTATGCAGGCCGATCAGCCACGCCGCCTGCGACGCCAACGCTAGAAGCTCCGTGTCGTCCTCGGCCTCCGTCAGTCCCAGCTCGGCGAGGCGCAAGGCCTGCGAGGTGGACCCTCGCCGGAGGTAGACCTCGGCGCCCCGGCGGGCCGCAGTCACCATCTCGTCGTAACGGCCCGCTCCCTCGGCGTGGTGGGCGATGGAGCCGTGGTCGTCGCTCCCCGCCTCCTGGAGGGCGACCAGTGCCTTCTCGTGCAGGCGGCGGCGCTCGCGGCCAAGCAGCTGGGCGGCGACCGCCTCGCGGGTGAGGGCGTGCCGGAAAGAGAACATATCGGGCTCGTCCTCGACCAGCAGCCCGGCGGCTACGACCTGGCGGAGCAGATCGATCAGCTCTTCCTCGCCGGCGCCGGTCACGGCCGCCAGCAGGTCGAACGGGATGCGCTGACCGAGCACGGCGGCGGCATCCACCATGCGTCTCGCCTCCGGTTCGAGCCCATCGAGGGCGTGCAGCACCACCTCGGTGACACTCCATGGCAGCGGCAGGCGGGCCAATTCCTCGGGCTCGGCGCGGCCGGCGGCCAGCAGCAACTCCTCCAGGAAGAAGGGATTCCCAGCGGTCCGCTGGTATAGGGCGTCCACCACCCGGTATGGCGCCGGCCGGCCGTACACGGCGGCGAGGAGGTCCCCCACGTCGGCCTGGCCGAGCCGCCGGAGGGCCACGTGGGTCACCACCCGGCGCCGTTCCATGGCCGCCAGGAGTTCGGCCACCACCCGGCGCCGGCCCAGCTCCTCGGCCCGGTAGGTCCCCACCAGCAGGATGCCGAGTCCCGGCGCGATCGCCAGCCGGGTGAAGAGGGAGATGCTGTCGGGATCCGCCCCGTGCAGGTCTTCGAACACGACCACGCCTCCCGGCGCGGCCAGGTAGCGCACGACGTCGACGGCGGCCCGCAGGAGCTCCTCCTGCCCGTACTGGCGCTCCACGCAACCGGCCAGGCCGGGGGCGACGGCGCCGAGGAGCAGGCATACCGGGTCCTCCCGGCCGGCGAAGGCGTCCGGGATCGAGGTCCAGCCGGCGACCGCCTCCTCGACCGCGTCGAGCAGAACCTGGAATGGTCGCCCCGGCGAGGCCGGATCGGTCTGCCCGACGAGCACCCTGGTCCCGGCGGGGAGTCCGGCCAGCAGCTCGCGGATGAGCCGGGATTTGCCCACCCCGGCTTCACCGCCCACGAGCGACACGGCCGGATCCGGACCGGTCCCGACTAGCTCTTGCAGGCGGCTCAGTTCGCTGCCCCAGCCCACCATGATCGGCGAAAGCCCAACGTTTCCCACGATCACTACAGCCAGGCTATCGACCACACTCCAGCTGCGGATCCGCCGGCATGCCGCCCATCAGCATCCGCGCTCTCGCCCACACATGCAGACCAGGCGGGGAAAGGGTTCGGTGATGGAAGAGTCGGATTCGGGTCCGCCGGCTGGCCGGTCGCCTGCCCGCCAGCCGACGGTCATGGGCCTCGGACAACATCTCATGGCGGTGATCTGAAGCCATCGTGTCCACTGCGTAGAAGGAGGTCATAGCGCCACGATGCGCTTCTGAGGTAGCGGCCCGCATCGGGCAGTTGCCTGATTCTGTGGATGCCTAGAGGCAAAGACGTGGTAGGCAGGAGAAGGTGCTCGGACGGATCATCATCGATGACGTGCGCCCTCGTACACCGACCGGGGCCCATCCGGCCAATGCGGTGGTCGGCGAGGCGGTCCGGGTCTCGGCGGACATCTTCAGGGACGGCCACGACATTCTGGCCGCCCGGATTCGCTATCGGCCGGCGGACGCAAAACGCACCGCGTGGCTGGTGGCGCCGATGGCGGTGGTGGGCAACGACCGCTGGTCGGCGGTCATTGAGCCCACCCGCATGGGGATGTACTCCTTCGTGGTGGAGGCCTGGACGGACCGCCACGCCACCCTGATCCGGAACATCGAGTTGAAGCTGGCGGCCGGGCAGCCCGTCGACGTGGAACAGGCCGAACTGGCGTTGCTGGGAGAGGACGAGGGGCCAAAAAGCGCCATCGACCTCACCACCTCGCGGTCATTCCGCATCTGGGTCGATCGGGAACGGGCGTTGGTCGGGGCGTGGTACGAGCTTTTCCCCCGCTCCGACGGCGGGTTCAAGGGCACCCTCGAGCGGCTGCCGGCCGTGGCGGCCATGGGTTTCGATGTGGTGTATCTCCCGCCCATCCACCCGATCGGGCGCACCGAGCGCAAGGGTCGCGACAACACCCTCGGCGCCGGGGACGACGATCCGGGGAGTCCGTGGGCGATCGGCGCCGAGGAGGGCGGCCACACCTCGATTCACCCGGACCTGGGCACGCTCAAGGACTTCCGGGACCTCGTCTCCGGGGCACAGCAGCTTGGGATGGAGATCGCCCTCGACTACGCCCTCCAATGTTCTCCAGACCACCCCTGGGTGACCGAGCACCCGGAATGGTTTTTCCACCGGCCCGACGGCTCGATCGCCTACGCCGAGAATCCGCCCAAGAAGTATCAGGACATCTACCCGCTGAACTTCTGGCCCGCCGACGATGACCGGCGCGCCCTGTGGGCCGCCTGCAAAGACATCCTCGACTACTGGCTGCATCAGGGCGTGAGCATCTTCCGGGTGGACAACCCTCACACCAAGCCCATGGCCTTCTGGGAGTGGCTGATCCCGGCCATCCTGGCCGAGCACCCGGACGCCATCTTCCTGGCGGAGGCCTTCACCCGGCCAAAGGTGATGGCCAAGCTGGCCGAGGTCGGGTTCACCCAGAGCTACACGTACTTCACCTGGCGCAACGCCCAGTCTGGAGAGGAGGGCCTGCGAACCTACATGGAGGAGTTAGCCCACGGGCCGAAGGCCGACTTCATGCGCCCCAACTTCTGGCCGAACACCCCGGACATCCTTTCGGGTCCGCTCCGGCATGGCGGTCCGGCGGCCTTCCGCGTCCGGCTGCTGCTGGCCGCCGGACTCAGTCCTTCCTACGGCATCTACAGCGGTTACGAGCTGTACGAGAACGAACCCGCCTCGGAGACGAACGAGGAGTACTTGCATTCCGAAAAGTATGAGGTCAAGGCACGGGACTGGGACCGGCCGGACTCTCTGGCGCCGTTCATCACCGCCATCAACCAGATCCGCCGGCGGCATCCGGCCCTGTCCCGCCTGCGAAACATACGCTTCCACCATTCCGACAACGAGGCCATCATGGCGTGGTCAAAACGATCCGACGACGGCTCCGACGTGGTCTTGGTCGTCGCCAATCTCGATCCCGATCACGCCGAGGAGGCGACGTTGTACCTCGACTTGGAGGCTCTCGGGATGACGCCGCCGCTGACCGTCACCGACGAGCTTTCCGGCCAGACCTTCACCTGGCCCGCTTCGTCCGCCTACGTGCGGCTCGATCCGTGGTACGAGCCGGGCCACGTGTTCCACGTTCGCGGCGCAGACGCGCCATGATCCGCGTGTGACGGTTCCGTTCGAGTCAACCGATCCCGGCTGGTACCAGCGGGCGGTGTTCTACGAGGTGTTGGTTCGCGGCTTCTTTGACTCCAATGATGACGGCACCGGCGACCTTCGCGGTATCACCGCCAAACTCGACTACCTGCACTGGCTGGGAGTCGACTGTCTGTGGCTCTTGCCGTTCTACCAGTCGCCACTGCGCGACGGCGGCTACGACATAAGTGACTTCTTCACCGTCCTGCCCGCGTACGGCCAGCTGGCCGACGCCATGGAACTGGTTGAGCAGGCCCACCGGCGTGGCATCCGGGTCATCGCCGACCTGGTGATGAATCACACCAGCGATCAGCATCCGTGGTTCCTCGAATCCCGCCAGGATCGCACCAACCCCAAAGCGGACTGGTATGTGTGGAGCGACGACGACACCCGCTGGCCCGAAGCCCGCGTCATCTTCGTCGACACGGAGAAGTCCAACTGGACCCTGGACCCCCAGCGGGGTCAGTACTACTGGCACCGGTTCTTCAGCTTCCAGCCCGATCTCAACTACGACAACCCCGAAGTGGCCGAGACCATGATCGACGTCGTGCGCTTTTGGCTCGACATCGGCCTCGATGGCTTTCGGCTCGACGCGGTTCCGTATCTCTTTGAGCGAGACGGGACCAACGGCGAGAACCTCAAGGAGACCCACGACTACTTGCAGAGTCTGCGCAAGGCCGTCGACGAGGCCTTCCCCGGTCGGGTCCTGCTGGCCGAGGCCAACCAGTGGCCGTCCGACGTCGTCGACTACTTCGGTGACGGCGACGAGTGTCACATGTGCTTCCACTTCCCGGTCATGCCCCGCATGTTCATGGCCGTGCGGCGTGAGCAGCGCACGCCGATCACCGAGATACTGGCCCAGACGCCCGAGATCCCCGAGGGCTGTCAATGGGGCATCTTCCTGCGCAACCACGACGAGCTGACGTTGGAGATGGTCACCGACGAGGAGCGCGACTATATGTACGCGGAGTACGCCAAGGACCCGCGTATGAGGCGGAACATCGGCATCGGCCGGCGGCTGGCGCCCCTCGTCGACAACGATCGGCGGATCTCCGAGTTGTTGCACGCGCTGCTGTTCAGCCTGCCCGGCAGCCCCATCCTCTACTACGGCGACGAGATCGGTATGGGCGACAACATCTATCTCGGCGACCGCGACGGTGTGCGCACGCCGATGCAATGGTCGCCGGACCGCAATGCGGGCTTCAGCCGCGCCGACTTCGCCCAGCTCTACCTGCCTCCCCTCATGGATCCTGTCTACGGATTCGCGTCGGTCAACGTGGAGGCCAACCTGCGCGACCCCAGCTCGTTCCTCCATTGGATCCAGCGCATCATGGCGGTGCGCCGCCAGCATCCTCTGTTCGGTACCGGATCCTTTCATGTGCTGAACGCCGAAAATCTCTCGGTGCTGGCCTACGTGCGCGAGCAGGATGACGACATCGTTCTGTGCGTCAGTAACCTGTCCCGCTACGCCCAACCGGTCGAGTTGGACCTGCGTTCCTTCTCGGGCAAGGTGCCGATTGAGCTGCTCGGCCGGGTCCCCTTCCCCCGCATCGGAGAATTGCCGTACTTCATCACCCTCTCCCCCTACGGGTTCTTCTGGTTCCAGCTGGTGGACGGATGAAGGACCTCGCCGGGTATCTGGCCGCGCAGCGCTGGTACGCGGGATCGGGCCCTCCGGCGAGCGTGGCGATCGAGCAGGCGGAACCGGTCACCGACGAAGTGTGTTCTCTGGTCGTCGTCACCGAGGCCGGCACCTATCACGTGCTCGACGGACCCGAGGACTGGCTGGCCGTCCTGGCCCATGTCGACCCCGACCATGGGTGCCACGCGGCCCGCCCGATGGGTGTGGAGCAGTCGAACACATCGGTCGTATTCGACGAACGCCTTATCATGAAGGTGTTCCGCCGGCTGCATCCGGGGAAGAACCTGGATGTGGAGGTGACAGGAGCACTGGCCAAGGCGGGCTTCCGCGCCGTGGCCGAGCCGTTGGCCGTCTGGACATGTAGCGACTACACCAAGGGCGTCGTTCAGCCCTTCCTGGCCGGAGGGCAGGAAGGATGGGCGCTCGCATTGGCCTCGGCATCCACCGGCCTCGCCGCCGAGGCCGCCGAGCTGGGCACGATGACGGCTGACATGCACCGGGCCATGGCCGACGCCTTCGGCTCCTGGCCCGGTGAGCCGGACGCCTGGGCGGACGGGATCGAGCGCGGCCTCGAGCGGTTGGAGTCACCCGCCGAACGCGTCGCCGCCCTCCGCGTAGTCGAACGGCTCCGGTCCGTCTCCGATCCGGGGCCCTCGATACGGGTCCACGGCGACTACCACCTCGGTCAGGTCATGCGCACCGACGAACGCTGGTACGTGCTCGACTTCGAGGGCGAACCGGCGCGGCCCATCGAGGAACGGCGCCAGCCGAGCTCGCCCATGAAGGACGTCAGCGGCATGCTGCGGTCGTTCGGATACGCCGCCTCTGTGGGCCACGCTGGCGACCAGTGGGAACAGGATTGCCGGGACGCTTTCCTCGGTGCGTACTCGGCGCGGTGGCCGCTTCCCGATCCGGCCGTGCTCGATGCCTTCGAGCTCGACAAGGCCGTCTACGAGCTGGCGTATGAGCGCGCCTACCGTCCGGACTGGGTGGACGTGCCACGCCACGCCCTGCGCCGTCTGCTGGGAACACCGCGATGACCGGAGTACCCGTAGTTGAACTGGAGCTCCTGGCCAAGGGATTCCACGCCGACCCCCATCGCATCCTTGGGTGGCACGAAGGCGTCGTACGCGCCCTTCGACCGGGCGCGAGCGCCATGCGCATCGTTGACGGGTCGGATCCGCAACCGATGAAGAAGATCCATCCCGCCGGAATCTTCGAGGGCGGCCCCGTCAAGACAACCGACTATCGGCTTGAGGCCGACTACGGGAGCCCACCATCGACGTTCACATTCGACGACCCGTATCGGGCATGGCCGACGCTGGGCGAGGTTGACCTGCACTTGTTCAACGAGGGCCAGCACCGGCGCCTGTGGGAAGTGCTCGGTGCCAATCATCGTGTCCACGACGGAGTAGCGGGGACCGCCTTCGCGGTGTGGGCGCCCAACGCGCGCGCCGTCCGGGTGGTCGGCGATTGGAACTTCTGGGATGGCCGGCTCGATCCGATGCGGTCGCTGGGTGCGTCCGGCGTATGGGAGCTGTTCGTCCCCGGTGTCGAGCCCGGGGCCCGCTACAAGTACGAGCTGGTCACGGCCGCAGATCGGTTGATCCTGAAGGCCGATCCCTTCGCCCGTGCCACCGAGGTGCCGCCCGGCACGGCCAGCGTGGTGGCGCCGCTCCCGGGTCATGTCTGGCGCGACTCGGAGTGGCTTGGCCACCGGGCGGCCACGGATCCCATTCCCCGGCCACTCAGCATCTACGAGATGCACATGGGGTCGTGGCGTCAGGGGCTCTCGTATCTCGACCTGGCCGAGGTCCTCCCTGCGTACGTGGCCGGACTTGGCTTCACGCACGTCCAGTTCCTACCGGTCGCGGAGCATCCCTTCGGCGGCTCGTGGGGTTACCAGATCTCCGCCTACTACGCCCCGACCGCCCGCTTTGGCACGCCCGACGATTTCCGCGCCCTGGTGGACGCATGTCACGCCGCCGGGTTGGGAGTCATCGTGGACTGGGTCCCTGCCCACTTTCCCCGCGACGAGTTCGCCTTGGCCGGCTTCGATGGCACCGCCCTCTACGAACACGCCGACCCCCGCAAAGGCGCCCATCCCGACTGGGGCACGCTCGTGTTCAACTTCGGGCGCAACGAAGTCCGCAACTTCCTTGTCGCCAACGCCCTGTACTGGTTCGAACAGTTCCACATCGACGGGCTGCGGGTCGACGCGGTCGCCTCCATGCTCTATCTCGACTACTCCCGCCGCTCCGGCGAGTGGGTCCCCAACCAGTTCGGCGGCCGGGAGAACCTGGAGGCCATCGCCTTCCTCAAGGAAACGAACGAAGCCGTCTATGCAGCCCATCCCGGCGCGCTGATGATCGCCGAGGAATCCACGGCCTGGCCCGCCGTCTCTCGCCCGACCTACGTGGGCGGCCTCGGCTTCGGCTTCAAGTGGAACATGGGCTGGATGCACGACACCCTCGAGTACTTCTCACGTGATCCGCTGTACCGCCGCTACCACCACAACGAACTGACCTTCGGGCTCGTCTACGCGTGGTCCGAGAACTTCGTCCTCCCCATCTCGCACGATGAGGTCGTCCACGGCAAAGGCTCGCTCATCGGCAAGATGCCCGGGGACCGCTGGCAGCGGCTGGCGAACCTGCGTGCCCTACTGGCCTGGATGTGGTCCCATCCCGGCAAGCAGCTGATCTTCATGGGCGCGGAACTGGCTCAGGAGCGGGAGTGGTCGCACGACCGCAGCCTCGACTGGGAGCTGCTCTCCGATCCGGCCCACCAAGCGGTCTTCAACATGGTGGAAGCGTTGAACACGGTGTATCGCTCGACGCCGGCATTGTGGGAGCGGGACTTCTCGCCCGACGGCTTCCGTTGGATCGACGCCACCGACACGGATCATTCCGTGCTGTCCTTCCTGCGGACATCGGCCAGCGGACAGCACTTGGCCTGCGTGGCCAACCTGACGCCAGTGCCACAGCACCAGTACCGCGTCGGTCTTCCTCTCCCCGGCCGGTGGGTCGAGCTACTCAACACCGACGCCGCCGAGTTCGGGGGTAGCGGGGTGGGGAACTCCGGAGCCGTCATGTCGGAGGACCGCCCCTGGCACGGCCTGGAGTGGTCGGCGGCGGTCACCCTGCCACCACTCGGCGTGCTGTGGCTGGCGCCATCTGCACCGGTTCCCTGACCCGGAAGGGTACCCTCGATGTGATGGTCACCTTCGTGGTGCACGGCCACTTTTATCAGCCGCCGCGCGAGAACCCATGGACCGAAGAGGTGGCGCGCGAGCCTTCGGCGGCCCCGTTCCACGACTGGAACACCCGCATCACCGCCGAGTGTTATCGGCCGAACGGGTTCGCCCGCATCCTCGACGATCGAGGCCGGCTCGTCGACATCGTCGACAACTACGCCCACCTCTCGTTCAACATGGGACCCACGTTGATGGCATGGCTGGAAACCCACGAGCCGCTGATCTACGCCAAGGTGACGGCGTCGGGCGCGGCCGGCGGCGCCATCGCCCAAGCCTTCGGGCACGTCATCATGCCCCTGGCCAACGTGAGGGACCAGCGCACCCAGGTGCGGTGGGGGATCGCCGATTTTGTGTACCGGTTCGGTCGCCGACCGGCGGGCATGTGGTTACCCGAGTGCGCGGTCAACGACGACGTGCTCGCCGTGCTCGTAGACGAGGGCATCGGGTTCACGGTGCTAGCCCCCAATCAAGCGGTGCGGGTCCGCGCTCCCGGCGCGGGCCGCGACGACTGGAAGGATGTCGCGGTCGAAGGTCTGGACACGCGCCGTCCATATCGCTGGCTGCACCCCGACGGGAGCGGGCGGGGGATCGACATTGCCTTCTATCACGGCGACCTTTCCCACGCCGCCGCCTTCGAGCTGGGCGGCCTGTCCAGCCAGGCCCTGATCGACCGGGTGGTTGACACCGGCGGCGACGAGGGCGGCCTGGTGCTGCTGGCAACCGACGGCGAGACGTTTGGACATCACCACCGCTGGGGCGACCGGTTGCTCGCCTACGCATTGGCGGTGGAGGCGCCTCGCCGCGACGTCGAGGTGAGCGACCTGGCGTCCTGGCTGGCTTCGCCCGCCTCCGGGCCGAGATGGGCGGTCGAGATCCGGGAGAGCTCGTGGTCTTGCGTCCATGGTGTGGAGCGGTGGCGGGCGGACTGCGGTTGCTCCACCGGCGGCCTGCCGGGGTGGCATCAGAGGTGGCGAGCACCGCTTCGGGCCGCTCTGGACCGGGTGCGAGACCACGCCGCCTCCGTGTTCTCCGTCCGGGGGTCGACGGTTCTGCGCGATCCGTGGGTGGCTCGAGATCGGTACGTCGAGGTCCTCCTCGGTGCGACCACCCGGGAGGCGTTCGAGGCGGAGTGGGTGACGGGGGATCCGGTCGTCGCGTTCACTCTCCTCGAGTCCCAGCGCTACGCGATGGCGATGTACACGTCGTGTGGCTGGTTCTTCAATGACCTGGCGGGCATCGAGACCATCCAGGTTCTGCGCTACGCGGCCAGGGTGATGGATCTTTTGGTTCAGATCGACGAGCGTCCTCCCGAGACGGCGTTCCTTGAGGATCTGGCGAAGGCGGAGAGCAACGATCCGGTAGAGGGCGATGGGCGGGCCGTGTGGCGCGCGCATGTCGAACCGGCCCGGGTGGGCGCGGCCCGGGTGGTGGCTCACGTGGCCCTGCTCGACCTCCTCGAGGGATTCTCCGCCGGTAATGCGCCGTCCCGGCTGGCGGCCTACGACCTGTCCCTGCTCGACCACGAGCATCGGGAGCGCGGCCCGATCGGACTGTGCATGGGGCGGGTCGCCACCCGCAACCGGCGCACGGGCCGGCAGAGCGAACGGGTCTACGCCGCCCTCCGCCTCGGCGGTCTCGAGGTACTTGGCGCATCTCGTCGAGTCGATACGCGACGGGATGCGGCGACGGTCGGATTGTTGTCGGAGGCGTTCGGCAAAGGCGCCTCGGTTACCACGTTGCTACGGATGGTCACCGATGGATTCGGCCCTGACGAGTTCGGGCTGTCATCCGCGCTTCCCGACGCGGCCGGGCGCATTCTCCGACGCACCGCCATGAACTTAGAGACGCGGTTTGCGGCGACCTGCGAGCAACTGTTTGAAGACCATCGCGCCACCCTGGAGGCGCTCGCCGCCCACGGCGAACCCCTGCCCGCCGCCTTGCGGCTCCCGGCCGAACTGGCGATGGCCCGGCGACTCGAATCAGAAGTGGCGCAACACGCCGGCTCGTCCGACCCGTCCGCTTATCACGAGGCGGTCGCCATCGCTCGCCAGGCCAAGAGTGCCGGACTGCGCCTCGAGGCGCCCCAGACGCGCGACCTGCTCGAGGGCTTGACGCTGGATGCCGTGACCGAGGCGGTGGCGGTGCGGGCCGATGAGCCCGCCCACCGGGCGCTCGGACTCCTCCAGCTGGCCACGGAACTCGGCATCGGCATGAACATCGACCGGGCTCAGGAGCTGATGCACTGCGCCCTGGCGCCCCCGGATGGTGACCTCGCCTCCGCCCCGCCGGCCATCCTGCTGCTCGGCGCCGCCCTCGGCCTGGCCGTCGAGACGCTCGGGTCCGTCTGACGAGCAAGCGTCGAGTTGTGTGCGCGGGGGTGCTCGTTTACCGGGCAGGGCCGCGCGCGCAAGTCCGAGGATACGGCGGCGTTGACGAGCTATCTGGGTGACCAGCAACTTGACGCCGGAAACTCGCTAGTTAAAGGCAGGCGTATTCTTGACGGAAAATCGAGTTTCCGACGTGGAGTTCGCAGGCACCCAGCTACTCGAACCGCTGGCGGAGGTTGGCCAGATTGCCGCGCCAGATCCGGCGCATGATCGGGGCGGCGACCAAGGCGCCGGCCGGGCCGCCCATCCACCACGGAAACTGCAGCCGTTCCTGCCACGTGAAGCGCGTCCGCCCATGCCGGGCCGGCCGCAACGTGAATCGCCCGGTTCCTCGCACCCATCCGACATGTCGGATACCGATCATCCGACCCTCTTCCCAGTCGGTGATCTCCATCCGGTCGGTCATGCGGAACGGACCGACTCGCGTATCGCAGTCGAATGCCTCACCGGTACCTGACCGGCGCTCCGAAGTAAAACGGATGGCCAGGGCGTCGGTCATCCATTCCACGTGCGAAGAGATGTTACGGACGTCGTCCCACACCTGGCGGGGAGAGGCAGGGATCACCACGCTTACACGAATGCGGGCCATCTCAGAGAGTGGCGGCAGCAGCCCGCAGCTCGGACGCGGCCAGCTCGGGAGCGACGACGTTGATTCGCACGCCGGTCCCAAGCTCGAAGCCGGCTTGGGTCGTCACCTTCGGCAACACGTGCACGTGCCAGTGGAACTCGCCTGACGCGCGGTAGGGGGCGGAGTGGAACACGACGTTGTACGCGACATCGCCGAGTCGGTGCCGTAGAGCGGCCAGCGCCACCCGCAGGCTCCGGCCGACGGCGGCCAGGTCGGGGGGCTGAGCCCGCTGCAGCTGCGCGTCGTGGGCCCGGGGGATGATCAGCATCTCGAAGGGCGTGCCGCTCCAGTACGGGCACACGACGAGCACGCGGTCATCGGAGTACATCACGCGATGGCCGGCATCTTCTTCCGCGTCGCACGCCGTGCACAGCAGGCAGTTGCCTTCGAAGCGCTCAAAGCCGTTCTGCTCCTCGGTGATCTCGCCCGGCACGAACGGCATCCCGAGCAACTGACCGTGCGGGTGCTCAATGGAGGCGCCCGCCTCCCGCCCGCAGTTCACGATCGCCTGGCTGTACCGCAGGCCGGGATATGAGCTGTGTTCCTCCATGCGGTCCCGCAGCGCGGCCATGAGCAGCCCGGCATGATTGTCCGAGAGGTCGGCCCAGCTGCCGTTGTGCTCCGGCGAGATGACGAGCACCTCATGAATGCCGCTGCCGGGAGCTTGGGTGAAGACCGGTCCGAGATTGCTGACGACCATAGGAGCCGAGCCCTGGAAGGCGGGATACAGGTTGGGCACGACCCGGACCTGCCAGCGGCCCCCGGGCCCGTACGCCTCCAGCGCCGGCGGCGTCGCCTCCTCGTTACCGGGACAGAACGGACAGGGACGAGTCGGGTCACCCTCGACCTGCAACGAGCGGGACAGAAACGCGAAAGGACGCTCGGCTCGATCAAGGCTGATCACCACCCATCGCCCGGTCAAAGGGTCGAGGCGGAGTTGGCTCACGAAGTGTTCCGAACCCTCAACACGATGATCAAACGTACCGCTCGGCGGTCCCCAGTGCGGGTCACAAACCCCCGGACGGACCGGGCGAGGGGTGGTTCCGGGTAACAATGGAGCCATGTCGGCACCCGGCGGTTACGGGTACGGTCCCCCTCCTGTGTGGTGGACTCCGCCGCCCTTGCCCTACGGCGGGCTGGCAGGTGCCCCCCCGGTTCCGCTGCATCCCATGTCGGCGATCGACATCCTGGACGGCGCTTTCACCTTGCTGAAAGCCAACGCTCGCAAGCTGTTGATCGTGGTCGCCGTGTTCGCCGTGCCCGTGCAAATGGTGAGCGCGTATGCCAGCCGTCACACCCTCGGCGGCCAGAGCCTGCTCGGGATTCTGAGCGACCCGTCACTTGCCCGCAGCACCTCGCAGTCCTCGGGCGGGCCCAGTTTCGCGACCACGGCGCTCCTGCGTCTGCTCGGGTGGATGGGCCTGGCGCTGGCCGGTGGTGCTATCAGTCGGGTGGTGGGCGCCACGTACTTCGGCCGGGATGCGCCGGCGAGCGAGGGCTTGCGCACGGCCCTCCGGCGAGGCGTGCCACTGATCCTGGCCGCAGTGCTTGTCCACATCCTCGAGTTCGCCGGATTCATCTTCATGTTCTTACCGGGGCTTATCGTGATGGCGGTGAGCGTCGCAGTCTCTCCGGCCATCGCCATCGAGGATCTCGGGCCGATGGCCGGGATCCGCCGGTCGTGGAGGCTGATGTCCCCGCGCTTGTGGCCGACGATCGGAACGCTCCTCCTCACCGGGATCGTCGCATCGGTGCTCGGCTACTCCGTCGGGTTGCTCCCCTTGGCGGTGCTCGCCCTCGTCGGCTTGGGCCACTGGGGATGGTTGTTGCTTGCGATGGGCAACATCCTCTCGGTCTTCGTCAGCTGGTCCCTCGCGGGCAGCGTGGCCACGCTGTTCTATTTCGACGCCCGCCTCCGCCAGGAAGGTCTCGATCTGCAAATCCTGGCCTCCGGTCTGGAGCGAGCCGAGGCATACCGCTGAGCCGGGCCGCATCGGTTTTCGATCTCGGCGTCCCCACCCAGGACCCCGAACGAATCAGGCGGTTAGCCCGCCAGATCCTGGCGGAACGGCAGTTCCGAGTCGCACCGAAACCCTTCTACGACCGGGCAGTCGCCTGGATCCTCCGCCAGATCGCCAAACTCCTCTCCGGCGTCGCCAACGGCGGGGCTGGCTCGTTCGTCGGCATCGCCATCCTGGTGCTGGCCGCCATCGGCCTCATCGTGGTTCTTACGAGATACTCGCGAAGCCTGCGTCCCGATCCGAGCATCCGACCGGCTGTCGACGTCGAGACGGGCCGGCCGGCGAGGGACTGGCTGAGAGAAGCGGTCGAGCACGAGCGGGTCGGGGAGTGGCGCGACGCTGTGCGCTGCCGGTACCGGGCGCTGGTGGCCGAGCTGGCCGCGGATGGGCTCATCGAGGAGATCCCCGGCCGGACGACCGGTGAGTACCGCGCGTTTGTGGCGAGCAGCGTGCCCACCGCCGCGCCGCCATTCGCCGGCGCCAGCGACCTGTTCGAGCGGGCCTGGTACGGGCACCGGCTGGGGGAAGCAGAGGACACGGACCGCTTCCGCGACCTGGCCAACGAGGTTCTGACGGCGGCGGCCGAGCGGTGAGCGAGACACCCGTCCGCAACCGCCGTGGACCGGCCACCGTCGCGGTGGTGGGCGCGGCCGTGCTGCTTGTCGCGCTGGTGGCAGGTGCTCCCGGGGGCGCCGGGTCACCGCTTGATCCGGCCTCGACCAAGCCCGACGGCACCAAGGCGCTGGTCTTGCTTCTGCAGGCCCTTGGAACCGACGTCCGGGTGAGTCAGGCCGTCCCGACCACCAGCGGGGGCACGGTGCTCGTGCTCCACGATTTCCTTTCCCGGGCAGCGCGGACGCAGCTGCGGTCGTGGGTGCAGGAGGGCGGCACGCTCGTCGTCGCCGATCCCAACTCCGATCTCAGCGGCGCCACGCCGTTCCGCGAAAGCGGCCAGCTGGTCACCGGCGCGGGCGTGTCGGATCTGCTCGACCGGCGCTGCGCGGTGCCGGCCTTTCAGACGGTTGACCGTGTGGACCCCTCGGGTGGTGTCCTATTCCGGCCTGCGACAGGCGAGACCGCGTGCTTCACCGAGGGCGGCGGCGCGTTCGTGCTCGTTCGCCGCCAGGGCAGCGGAACGGTGGTGGCCATCGGCGGGGCGGGCATGTTCGTCAACGCCAACTTGGGCAACGCGGACAACAGCGTCCTGGCCGGCAGCCTGCTGGCTCCCACCGCCGGCACGATGGTCACCCTGCTCGGCGGGGGCGGGCAGGTGGGCGGCGGGCAGAAGCACCTGCTTGACCTGGTGGTGCCCCGGCTGAAAGAGGCGTTCTGGCAGCTGGTGGTGGCCTTCGGCCTGCTGGTGCTGTGGCGGTCCCGGCGGCACGGCGCCCCGGTGCCCGAAGCCGTTCCGGTAGAGCTGCCCGGGTCGGAACTGGTGGTCGCGGTCGGCAACCTCCTCCAACAGGCGGGACGCAAGGATCGGGCGGCGCGCGTTCTCCGAGAACACCTCCGTCGCCATCTTGCCGACCGGCTGGGGCTGCCGGCCACGGCCTCGCCTACGGTCGTAGCCGACGCGGCCGCCGCCCGGACCTCCATCAAAAGAGCTCGTATCCTCGCCGCCCTCACCGACCCGCCGCCGGCGGGGGAGGCCGAACTCGTCGCCCTGGCCCAGTCCACCGAAGCCATCTCACAGGAGGTCAGCCATGCCCGCTAGTCCGCTGGCAGGACCGATCGAGGACCCGGCCGGCCCAGGCGGGCCACGCTCGCCCCGTGAAGCCATCGTGGCGGTCCGGGACGAGGTGGCCAAGGTGATCGTCGGCCAGGACGGCATCGTCTCCGGCCTCGTGGCCGCCCTCCTCGTGCAGGGCCATGTCCTGCTCGAAGGGGTCCCCGGGGTGGCCAAGACGTTGCTGGTGAAAACGATGGCCGCCAGCCTCAACCTCGACTTCAAACGGGTGCAGGTCACACCAGATCTGATGCCGTCGGACGTCACCGGTCAGGTGGTCTATGAGCAACGAGAGGGCACCTTCCGGTTCCGGCCCGGTCCGATCTTCACGTCATTCCTGCTCGCCGACGAGATCAACCGCACGCCGCCGAAGACCCAGGCCGCCCTCCTCGAGGCGATGGAGGAGCGGCAGATCAGCGTCGAGGGCGAAGCCCGCCCTCTGCCCGTTCCTTTCCTCGTGGCGGCCACCCAGAACCCCGTTGAGTACGAGGGCACCTATCCGCTTCCCGAGGCGCAGCTCGACCGCTTCCTGTTCAAGCTGGTGGTCGGCTACCCGACCGCCGAACAGGAGCAGTCCATCCTGAGCCGCCATGATGAAGGCCTCGATCCCCACAACCTGGCCGCGGCCGGCGTCCGGCCGGTGGCCAGCGCCGGCGATCTGGCCGCCGCCAGAGCCGAAGTCGGCTCCCTGCGCACCGATCCGGCGGTGCAGGCCTACATCGTGGCCGTGGCCCGGGCCACCCGGGACTCCCCGTCGCTTTCCCTGGGCGTCTCCCCGCGCGGCGCCGCCATGCTGCTCCGGGCCGCCAAGGCCTGGGCCTGGCTCTCGGGCCGAGACTTCGTGACGCCCGACGAAGTCAAAGCGATGGCCCGGCCCGTGCTGCGCCACCGCATCCAGCTGCGCCCGGAAGTGGAGTTGGAAGGGGTGACCGCCGACGGCGTCCTGGACGGCGTGCTGGCCATCGTGCCGGTGCCGCGGTAGCCGAAGATGCCCGTCCCCACGTGGCGGATGGCGGCTGCTGCCGCCTTCCTGTCACTGGTCGTCGCCTTGCTGCCGGTGGCGGCGCCGGCCGGGCTGATCATCGTCGATGCCCTCCTCGTGTTAGTCGCCCTGGCCGATCTGGCTCTGGCGCCTTCCCCGCAAGCCTTGGGCGTCGAACGCCACCTCCCGGGAGCCCTCGCCCTCGGCGAGGCCGGCCCGCTGGTATGGACGGTCCGCAACCCGACCGCTCGGACCCAGCACGTGGCGCTGGCCGACGAGCTGGCGCCGTCCCTGCAGCCCGGGTCCCGGCGGGTCCGGCTCACCGTGCCGGCTCGCGCCTCCGTGACGGCGACCACCCTGCTCCGCCCCCGGCGGCGGGGCCGGTTCGAACCGAGCGAGGTGGTGCTGCGCACCGAGGGCCCGCTCGGTTTGCTGGCCAGGCAAGGCCGGCGGGTGATCCCGGGACTCATCCGGGTGTACCCGCCCTTTCGGTCCAAGAAGGAGGCCGAGCTGCGGATCGACCGGGCTCGCATCCTCGAAGTCGGGCTGCGATCTGTCAAAGGCCGGGGCGGCGGAACCGAGTTCGAGCAGCTCCGTGAGTATTCGGTCGACGACGAGTTTCGCCGCATGGACTGGGCGGCGACGGCCCGCGCCGGTAAGCCCATCGTTCGTACCTACCGAGCCGAACGCAACCAGACGGTAATCATCCTGCTCGACAACGGCCGGGTGATGGCCGGTCGGGTCGAAGGCGTGCCACGGGTCGAGCACGCCATGGACGCCGTCATGATGCTGACGGCGGTCGCCACCCGGTTAGGCGACCGCGTCGGCCTCGTCGCGTTCGACCGGACGGTGCGCGCCGTGGTTTCGCCGGGTCAGGGTCGGGGACAGTTCGGCCGCGTGAGTGAGGCCATGTACCAGCTGGAGCCCGAGCTGGCCGAAAGCGACTACCGGGGCGCCTTCACCGAGACCCTCGGCCGTTTTCGCCGGCGAGCCCTGCTCGTGGTCCTCACCGAGCTGGCCGAGCAGGCCATGACGGAGACGCTCCTCCCCGCCCTACCGATGATCGTGCGCAGTCACCTCGTCGTGGTGGGGGCGGTCCGGGATCCCGACGTGGCCCGCTGGGGCGCGGCCGTGCCCGCCGAGGCGGCCACGTCGTACCGCAAGGTGGCGGCGCTCTCGGCTCTCGAGGAACGCCGCCTCCTCGTGGGCCGCCTACGCAGCCTCGGCGCCACCGTCGTCGACGCCACGCCGGGCCGGCTCGCCCCCGAGCTCGCCGACGCCTACTTGCGGGTCAAAGCGACGGGACGTCTCTGAAGTGACCCAACGACGCTCGGCTTCGCCGATAGTGCCGGTGAAGCCATCGGCCGCCGCCGCCCTTCCGCACACGAAGACATAGGTCAAGAAGCTGGCCTCGACGACCACGCCGATCCCGACCCGAAGCCAGGTAGCGAGAGCAGAGCCGGTCACGAACCCTTCGATGATCCCGGCGGCAAGAAGGGTGAACACCGTGCCGAAGACGACGACGACCGCCCGACGACCTTCGTCAGCCAGGGCCGTCAAACGCGGGCGGTCACCGGGATCGATGATCGCCCAGCCGAGTCGCAAGCCGGCCGCACCGGCGATCACCACGGACGTGAGCTCAATGAGACCGTGAGGCAAGATCAGCCCCCAAAACTTGGGTGACTGACCGGCGGCGGCAAAGAGCCCGGCGGCGTAGCCGAGATTCAGCCCGTTGCTCACCAGGAGATACGCGGTCACGACGCAACCGAGGATGCCGGCGGCAAAGGCCACGATGGCGACGCGGACGTTGTTGGTGTACACGGTCGTAGCGAATGCGGCCGCCGGTTCGGATCGGTAGTAGTTGCTGAAGTCGTGGTTTACATACGCCTCGCGCACGGCGGCCGGCGCGGACGCCTCGATAGCGCGGGGCGAGTGGGCCAGCCACACTCCTACCGCGAGGGCGGGCACGAAGGTGAGTACCGCACTCACCAGTACGGCGCTGCGGATGTGCCAGAGGGCAGCAGGGAAGGTCACCGTTACGAAGTGACGGAAGGCGCGGATGGTTCGCGGTCGAGTGCCATAGATGACCGCGCCGGCGCCGCCCACCAACTGCGACAGCCTCAGCGACAGCCCCGGATCGGCGAAGTTGGTCTGCGCGTAGGAAAGGTTGGTTGACGTGCGCTGATAGAGACGCACGAACTCGTCCAACTCCTGCTCGTCGAGTCGGCCCACATTTCGGTTGGCCCGCAGTGTGAGGGACTCGAGCTGTGTCCAAGCGGGCGCGTTGGTGGCGATGAATCGGTCGATGTCCAACACCCGGTAGGGTAGCGGGGTGCAGAGCGGTGACGGCCGGTTGGTCACCCCGGAGGCCGTCGTACTCCAGTTCGAGACCGCCGGGCTCGGTTCCCGCATCCTGGCTCGAGCACTCGACACCGTCATCCAGGCCGCGATACTCCTCGCCTTGTTGCTCGTCTTGGCCTTGTTCCGCGCCGCGTCGGGCACCGTGACGGGGACAGCGTTTCTGATCATCTTCCTGATCGGTGTGTTCCTCGACCTCTTCGTCTATTCGGCGTTCTTGGAGACGGTGTGGAGGGGCCAGACCATCGGAAAGCGCGCCCTCGGACTTCGCGTTGTCACCCGAGAAGGCGCGCCCATTCACTTCCGCCATGCCGCTATCCGTTCTGCGCTCTGGTTGGTCGACGGGCTTCTCTTCGCCGGCCCCACCATCGGGGTGGGCACCATGCTGCTCACCCACCAGTCGTTGCGTACCGGCGACATGGTGGCGGGGACCATCGTCGTTCGTGAACGTTCGGGCGCGCGGATCCCGACCGCGGTGACCTTTGCCGTGCCGCCGGGATGCGAGCCGTACGTGGCCAGCATCGACGTGAGCGGGCTTCCGGCCGACATGTATGAAGCGGTGCGGTCGTTCCTCCTTCGCGGCGGTTCGCTCGCACCACAGGTGCGGCTACCACTCGCCGTCTCCTTCGCCCGGCCGGTGGCCGCCCGGCTCCGCCACAACCCGCCCGCCTGGGTGGGGCCCGAGTTGTTCCTCGCCTGCGTCACGGCGGCATACCAGCGGCGATACGGTGCCCCCGCGTGGACCCCTCCGAGTAACGGGTGGGGGCCTCCGAGCCACGCCGCCCCTGTGTGGGGTGCCCCGGCCGCAGCGACCCCGCCGCCACCACCGGGCTGGTACCCCCCGCCCGTTCCTCCACCGTCGAGCCCTTTCCCCACCCCTGTTCCCGACGATGGCGGCTTCACCCCTCCGTCCTAATACTCTTGGGTCCATGGCCGTCGCCTATCTCGATCACGCCGCCACCACGCCCCTGCGTCCAGAGGCCGTCGAAGCCATGCTGCCTTGGATCGGGGAACGGTTCGGCAATCCGTCGGGATCGCACTCGGTGGCCCGCCAAGCCCGGGCGGCGGTGGAGGATGCCCGCGACATCGTGGCCGCCTGCCTCGGCGCGGATGCGGGTGAGATCGTGTTCACCTCCGGTGGAACCGAGGCGGACAACCTCGCCATCTCCGGGGTGGCCGAGAAGCAGCCCGGTTCGGCCCCACCGCTGTGCAGCGCGGTCGAGCACCATGCCGTCCTCCATGCCTGCCTGGCGCGTGGTGGTCGCCTCATCTCGGTCGACCCTGACGGCATGGTCGACGTCGACGAGCTGGCCGAGGTCCTGCTGGCCGAACCTGGGACCAGCATCGTGTCGGTCATGCTGACCAACAACGAGGTCGGCGTCGTCCAGCTACTCGACGATGTGGTCGACGTCGTCCGGCAGCACTCGCGCGCTGCCATCCACACCGATGCGGTGCAAGCATTCCCCTGGCTCGATGTCGCTACGTTGACCGCGGGCATCGATCTTGTGGCCGTGAGCGCACACAAGTTCGGGGGACCTCAGGGTGTCGGCGCCCTCGTCGTGCGAGATGCTCTGACCATCGAACCCCTTCTGCACGGCGGCGGTCAGGAGCGCGATCGTCGCTCGGGCACGCTGAACGTCGCCGGCATCGTGGGCATGGCCGCGGCGATGGCGGCGACCGTTTCCACCCGCGCCGAGACGGTCGCTCGAGTATCCGTGCTCCGCGACCGATTGACCGACGGTCTGCTGGCGGCCATTCCCGATGCGGTGGAGACCGGTGTCCGGTCCACCAAGATCGCCGGGAACTGTCATCTGCGGTTCCCCGGCGTCGAGAGCGAGGCGCTCCTCATTCTCCTCGACGATGCCGGCATCTGCGCGTCGGCGGGTTCGGCCTGTACCAGCGGAGCCATGGAACCCAGCCATGTCCTCGTGGCCATGGGTGTCGAACCTGACGAGGCTCTCGCAAGCGTTCGCCTCTCGTTAGGCACGACCACAACCGACCCGGACATCGATCTGGCGCTGAAGGTCGTTCCCGACACTGTGGCCCGCCTTCGGGGCTCCTGACATGCGCGTGCTAGTGGCGATGTCCGGAGGCGTCGACTCCTCCGTCGCCGCCGCCCTCCTTCAGGACGCGGGATACGACGTGGTGGGCGCGACCATGAAGCTCTGGGGCGGGCCGAGCGATTCCGGCTGCTGTTCGGTCGCGGACGTGGAGGACGCGCGCCGCGTGGCCCAGCAACTCGGCATCGCGCACCATGTCTTCAATTTCACCGACGACTTCGATACCCACGTAGTCGAGCCGTATGTTGACGCCCACCGCACCGGTCGCACGCCTAACCCGTGCATCGAGTGCAACCGGCACCTGAAGTTCGACCGCTTTCTGGTTCGGTCGCAGCAGCTCGGCTTCGACGCGATTGCCACGGGGCACCACGCCCGTGTCGGCTTCGACCGCGAGCGCGGCCTGTGGCAACTGCTACGAGGTGCGGATGGGGCCAAGGACCAGTCCTATGTGCTCTACATGCTTGGGCAGGACCAGCTGGCCCGCACTCTCCTGCCGGTTGGTGACCTGACCAAGGCGGCGGTGCGCTCGGTGGCCGCCTCGCTCGCGTTGCGAACGGCCTCCAAGCCCGACAGCCAGGACGTGTGTTTCATCTCCCGCACGGGCGGACGAGAAGCGTTCCTGCGCGACCGAATCGAGTTGCGGCCAGGTCGCATGGTGGAGGACAACGTCGACGTGGGGATGGTCGAGGCGGTGCAGTTAGTGACGGTCGGCCAGCGGCGCGGGCTGTCGTTCTCGGGCGCCGCCGAGCGGCGCTTCGCCGTCTCCGTCGACGTGTCCACGGCCACGGTGGTCGTCGGTGGGCTGGCCAAGCTCCTCATTGACGAGATCGCCATATCCGACTGTTCGTGGGTGGCGGCCGCGCCCGACGACGGCGTGACGGTGGACGTCCAGATCGGTGCCCACGGCCGGCCCGTCCCGGCTCGCTGGGACGCCGCCGGCCATCGAGTGCAGTTCGCTGCGGCGCAGCGCCGGGCGGCGCCCGGCCAGAGCGTCGTTCTGTACGACGGACCCGCCGTCATCGGTGGTGGCATCGCCACGTCCGTCTCAGCCGACGGGTAGCCGCCGTTTGCCGGCCATAGCCAGGACCGCACCGGGACGTGTCGGGGTGAACAGCAAGCGAGCCGACGCGCCGGGCTCACCCATACGTCGGCCGGGCCGGCTCAAGGACATGGCCACCTTCTCGCGCAACACCAGTTCGAGGGCCAGGCCCGTCGCCCGTTGGGTCAGGTCGAGCGAGTCGGTGTCCGCCGGAGCGGGATGGAGTGACTCCACAGTGGCTCGACGAAACAACACCGGGTCGTCAAGTCCCAGCGGGTCACGCAGCACGAGACCGGCTGGCACAAACACCACCCAGCGCTGCGACAGCGTGTACAACGACCGGGCCGCGATCACCGCCGCCGGCACCGAGACGGCAGTGACCACCCCACCGAGCACCCACTGGTGGGCGGCCAGCAGGAGCAGCCCGGCGGCGGGCGTCACCACCCCGGCCACCCATGCCAGCTCGACCGGGCCGAGCAACAAGAGGCCGGGAACACGGAGAAGGTAACGGCGCTCGTTCGGGTAGGCGGCGCCGTTCACGAACAGGGTGCCGGTGGCCGGGGCGAACGCGACAGCGGCGGCGAGCAAGGTGGTGGCCAGCGCCAGCCCTCCCGACAGCGCGGACGGACGGCCGCTGGCGACCGCGGCGACGGCGGCGATGAGCGCGGCCGGCGCAGCCACGCGCAGGACGGTGAGGCTCACCGGATGGGGGACCAGGGTGGCGACCAGCACCAGCGCCCATCCCGCCCACAGCGCGCCGCCGGCGATCAGGCGAACGTCCGGGCTGTGCCGGTGTAGGGCCGTCCCCAACGCCGGTCCCGCGCTGACGGGGAGCACCACCCAGGCGGCCCGCAGTCCCCATAGCAGGAGTCGGTTCGGCGTCATGTCGCGGCAGAATCCTGCCATTGCTCTTCGGGCAAGCCCTCATCGCGGTGCCGTGGGGGACCCCAAAACCCCCACGGCCTTACGTCACGGTTGGTCGCGCCGCCATCATCGCCGCGGGCTACCGTTCTCGGCGATGGCTGCCCAGGACCCGAGCGGGCCACGTATCGCCGAGCTTCGCCAGCAGATCGAATACCACAACCGCCGTTACCACGAGCTCGACGAGCCCGAGATAAGCGACGCCGAGTTCGACGCGCTCATGCGGGAGTTGACCGCTCTCGAGGCAGAGCACCCCGAGCTCGCCGATCCGGAGTCTCCCACCCAGAGGGTGGGAGGAACCCTTTCGTCCCAGTTTGCCGAGGTGGTCCACCGGACCCCGATGACTTCGCTCGACAACGCCTTCTCCCTCGACGAGCTATCCGCATGGGGGAAGCGCATCGACCGCCTCATCGGCACCGAGCGCAGCGAGCACGAGATCGGCTTCTGTTGTGAACTCAAGATCGACGGCATCGCCATGTCGCTGCTGTACGAGGACGGCCGTTTCGTGCGGGCGGCGACGCGCGGAGACGGATCACGCGGAGAAGATGTGACCGCCAACGTGCGCACCATCGCGGCCGTCCCGAAGCGACTGGCACTGCCAGCCGGAGGAGTCCCGAGCGTGCTCGCAGTGCGCGGCGAGGTCTACATGCCCACGTCGGTGTTCGAGGAGCTCAACGAGCGGCAAGCCGAGACCGGCGGCCGCGTGTACCCCAACGCCCGCAACTTCGCGGGCGGATCGCTACGCCAGAAGGACGCCAGGGTGACCGCGGCTCGAGGGCTGTCGTTCTGGAGCTACCAGGTCGGAGCCCTGGACGGTGGCCCATCCTTCGTTCTCCACTCCGACACCCTTGAGTGGCTCGAGGAAGCCGGGTTCCCGGTCAACCCCAACATCCGCGTTCGCCAGGGCCTCGAGCAGGTCTACGACTTCTGCGGACACTGGTTGGAACACCGCCACAGCGTCGACTACGAGATCGACGGTGTTGTCATCAAGGTGGACGACCTCGCCCAGCGGGCCGAGCTCGGATTCACGTCCAAGGCACCTCGCTGGGCCATCGCCTTCAAGTACCCGCCGGAGGAACGCACCACCCTGTTGCGCGACATCATGGTGTCGATCGGCCGGACGGGGAAGGCGACCCCGTTCGCCATGCTTGAGCCCGTGTTTGTGGGCGGTGCCAACGTCGGCCTGGCCACCCTCCACAACGAAGACCAGGTCCGGGCCAAGGACGTGCGTCCCGGCGACACCGTGATCGTTCGCCGCGCTGGCGATGTCATCCCCGAAGTGATGGGACCGGTCCTGGCGAAGCGTCCCGATGGTCGGAAGGAGTGGACGTTTCCGACCGTGTGTCCGGTCTGCGGGCAGCCGCTCATCCGACTCGAGGGCGAGAGCGACACGTTCTGCACGAACTTGGCCTGTCCGGCTCGCCGAGTGGCGGGGATCGTCCACTTCGCGTCACGCGGGGCAATGGACATCGAAGGGCTCGGGGAGCAGAGCGTGCGTCTCTTCGTCGAACAGGGTCTGCTCCACGACGTGGGCGACATCTACTTCCTCGAGTACGACCGGATCCGGGCGCTCGACCGTTTCGGCGACCTGTCGGTGAGCAATCTCGGCAATGCCGTCGAGGCGTCCCGATCCCGGCCGCTGGCCAACCTGCTGGTCGGACTCGGCATCCGGCACCTCGGAGGAACCGGCTCTCAGGTTTTGGCTCGCGCCATGCGCCACCTCGATCGCATCATGGCCGCTCCGGTCGACGAGATGGCGACGATCGAGGGCATCGGCCCTGTCATCGCCCGCAGTGTCCACGAATTTTTCGCGCAGGAGGCCACCCAGGTCATCGTCGACAAGCTCCGCCGCGCCGGCGTCAACTTCGAAGGACCCGCGGCTCCCACCCTGGCCCAGAACCTGGCCGGAATGTCGATCGTGGTGACTGGGACGCTGTCGGGTTTCTCGCGGGAGGTGGTGGAGGCAATGATCAAGGAGCGGGGCGGCAAGGCGCCGGGCACGGTCTCCAAGAAGACCACTGCCGTCGTCGTCGGGGCGGAGCCGGGTGCGGCCAAGCTGGCCAAGGCTCAGGAGTTGGGCGTACCTATCCTCGACGAGGCCGGCTTCGTAGCCCTGCTGGAGAGCGGTTCGCTGCCCTGAGCGTCAATGGACGTTGAAGCACCAGGAGAATGGGTGCCCCTGGTCCCTGGGTTGGTTGATGCGCCAAACGAACGCGGTGGCGCAATGCCGGCCGGGCGCGAGGGCGCCGGTCTCTTTGCCGGGACCCGGGGTGTAGAAGATCTGGTTGAGGCCGACGACCCGTTGCACCTGATCCTCGGGGATCTCGACGCCGTCGATCTGAAGGACGCCGGTCCAGGCGGGATCGATCTCCACACCGATCCGGGCCTGGCGAAGGTCGAGGTCGCCTGCGCTCGGCACGATGAGGCGAATGGCCGAGTCCCTGTAGACGAAGCGGGGCGTGGTGCGCGTCTGACTGAGGGCCCAGCCCATGCCGGTCAGTGACAGCGCCAGCACCACGGAGATGACGATGCGGCGAGGCGTGAGCAGCTTCATTTGCCCGGAAGTCTCGGACTCGGAAAGAGAGACCCGGAGGCGGCCAGCAATCCGAGGCAGCTCAGCGCGACGCCGAACTCGAGAACTCGCGCCACGACGCCAAGCCCGGGCACGGCCAACGCCGCCACGGCTCCCGAGGCCTCCCACAACCACAGCGCCAGATAGGCACCTGGCCGGCGCTGCCCGGCGGCCCAGCAGAACGGGTACTTCACGGCCAGAAGGCCGATGATCAGGGGCGCGGACCGGTGGCCACGGAGCGCCTGCATCCCGATCAGGGCGGTCACCTCCAGCGCGGCCAGGCTGGCGGCGGCCGGCAGCGCCCAACTGCGGTCCGAACTCTGGGGCCACCCATCGCTTCGGGCTTGCGTCACGGCTGTTCCTCGGCGAATCGCCGGGCCAACCGGCGGTTGAGGACCTCGATCCGGGTCCGCAGCTCGCCGTCCGGCATCCCGTCACGAACGGCTTCCATCACCTTCCACAGGCGGGGATAGACGATGCCTTCAACGTCATTGGCAAAACGAGGGGGCAACTCACCCATCCGCATCCGGACGAGGAGCGAGGCCAGCGGGCGCGAGAGAAGGCGAGGAATGGGATCCGCGGTGGTGTCAGAGACGGTTTCCAGGTGCGTCACCATGGCGCCCAGTTCCTCTGGATCCCAGAGGCTGCCTCGACGTACGAACTCCTCGAGCTCGTCGGCCAACTCCATGTGCACCCATCCATCATGGCCGAGGGCCGGTCTTTGGCCGCATTCAGGTCCACGGGAGCGCCCGGGGAAGCCAGTAGCCTCGATAACCGTGGGCTCGCTGCGCATCGACGATCACGTCGGCCGGGTCCTGTCGGGCCGGTACCGTCTGGTCTCGCCCCTCGGGACGGGAGCGTCCGCGCACGTCTTTGCGGCCGACGATGTCACGTTGCGGCGCCGGGTCGCCGTCAAGGTCCTTCACGCCGGTCTCGCCGACGAACCCGCCTTTCTGCGCCGGTTCCGAGCTGAAGCTCAGGCCGTGGCCGCCCTTCGCCACCCAAACATCGTGGCCGTCTACGACTGGGGCGAGGACGGCGAGACGCCCTACCTGGTCTGCGAGCTGCTCGAAGGTGGAAGCCTGCGCGCCGTCCTCGACCGGGGCTATCTGCTCTCGGCGGAGCAGGCCGTCCTCGTCGGGCTCCAAGCCGCCCGAGCGTTGGACTACGCCCACCGGCGCGGGCTGGTGCACCGTGATGTCAAGCCGGCCAATCTCCTCTTCGACGACGAGGAGAGGCTGTGCGTCGCCGACTTTGGCGTGGCCCGCGCCCTCGCCGAGGCGGCCCTCACCGAGCCCACCGGCGCCATGGTCGGTACGGCCCGCTATGCGTCACCCGAGCAGGTGCGGGGCTCGAACCTCGACGGGCGCTCCGATGTGTACTCGCTGGCCCTGGTGCTCATCGAGGCCATCACCGGCGAGGTGCCGTTTCTCGCCGACACCACGGTTGGCACGCTGATGGCACGGGTCAACGCCGAGGTTCCCGTACCTGATGCCCTCGGCGAGTTGGCCACAATCCTGCGCGACGCGTCCGCGCTTGATCCCACCGATCGGCTCGACGCCGGCGACCTGGCGATGGCGCTGGAAGAGTTGGGCCGGCGGCTGCCGGCGGCTGAGCCGTTGCCTCTGTCGGGTACGGCCAAGGCGGCCCGCCAGCCGTTCCCTATCGATCTCCGGGACCGCACGTCGCTGCCATCACCGGCCGGTGGGGCGCCGCTGTTCGATCAGGAGTCGGCACCGTATCTGGCCACACCAACCACGCTGGCCAAACGTCGTCGCCGGCGCTGGCCGGTCATCCTGGTGGTGCTCGCCCTGCTCTTGGGCGGGGCCGGCGGCGCCGCCTTCGTGGTGCGGAACCGGACGCGATCGGTGGCTGTGCCCACGGTCGTCCATCTGTCACAGGCGGCGGCCGCGGCCCGACTCCAGCGGTTGCATCTGAAGCTGCGAGTCGCGGGCCAGCAGTACCAGGACACCTCCACGCCCGGCGAGGTGCTGACGCAGCAGCCGGCGACGGGGAAGCTCAAGGAGGGCAAGACAGTCGCCGTCGTGGTCGCGCTCGGCCCGCAGCCGGTAGACATTCCCGATTTGGCGAACACCACGCTGGACGCCGCCACGGCCAAGCTGCAAGCGATCGGTCTCAAAGCGGGCAAGGTGACCCCAGCCAACAGCGACACCATCGCCAAGGGCGGGCTCATCGACTGGAGCCCCAAGGGGGTGCAGCTCCCCCGGGGATCGACGGTCGACCTCACGGTGTCGGCCGGCCCGGTCATCGTGGGCGTACCCGACGTGCACGCCGCCAAGAGCTTTGATGAGGCCAAGGCGGCACTGATCGCGTCCGGCCTGACTGCGGTGGAAGCCAACGACACCTTTAGCGATGCCGTCCCCAAGGGTCAGGTGATCAGTGTCGATCCACCGGTTGGGACACAGGTACCCAAGGGCACCCAGGTGACCGTCCACACCTCGAAGGGACCGGACGTCGTGCCTGTGCCCACCCTCAGCGGGTTGTCGCCCGCCGCCGCCCAGGCCGCGCTTCAGGCAGCCGGTTTGGCGCCCGGCTTCACCTTCGGCCCGGTCAACGGCAGCGTGTTCCACACCAACCCGGGTGCAGGAACGGTCGTGCATCGCGGCACCACGGTGAATCTCTACACGCAGTAGCTGCCCGCCGCATGGGCGCGAGCGACAGTGGTGGTAGCACGAGGGCGGACCGACGGGCTGACCACCTTGGTCGGGAAAAGGGCCTGCGTCACACTGCTATTGGAAGGGCGAAGCAGGGTGGGAGAGGGCGCATGGGACTCGGCGGGGCCGGTCAGGTGAGTCGGTTTGACGATGTGGCCAGAGCCGTCGCGGCCTCGGAGCCGGGCTCGAGTCGCAGAAGCTTCCTTCGGACGCTCGCCGGCGCCGTGGCCGGAGCCGGGGCCGCCACCGCATTTCGCCCGGATGCTGCGCTCGCGGCCACCTGTCCACCGAACACCACCCATTGCCGAGGCAGTGGTTGCGTTGACCTACGTTCGGATCCGAAGAACTGCGGTCGGTGCGGGCACAAGTGCCCCTCGGGCCAAACCTGCTCGAACGGGATCTGCCAGTCGGGGCTGGTTTGTTGTGCCGAAGGACTGACCGTTTGCACTGGCGCGTGTGTCGATCTCCAGACCAACGCGTCGAACTGCGGAGCATGCGGTCACGGCTGCACGACCGGTCAGAGTTGCACGACAGGAACCTGTGTCACGACCTGTCCGACTGGCCAGACCAACTGCAATGGCAGCTGTGTCAACCTCCAGACCGACGTCAACAACTGCGGCAGCTGCGGCCACGCATGCACGTCGGGACAATCTTGTATCTCCGGCGCGTGCAGCGGAGGCACCGCCTGCACACCGGGTACCACCCGTCCCTGCTACACCGGCCCGGCGGGCACGCAGGGCGTCGGAATCTGCCACGGTGGCACGCAGACCTGCGATAACACGGGACAATGGGGCGCCTGCGTGGGTCAGCAAACGCCGCAACCCGACGTGTGCAACGGCCTGGACGACAACTGCGACGGCATCGTGGACAACGGCGCGACCTGCCCCAGCGGCCAGAAATGTTGCGGTACGAGCGGATGTGTGGATGTGACCACCGATCCCAACAACTGCGGCCAATGTGGTGCGGTGTGCCCGACGGGTCCGCATGCCACTGCGACCTGCTCGAACAGTTCCTGCGGCATTGTCTGTGGCCCCGGATTCGTCGACTGCGACAACCGGGCCAACACGGGTTGTGAGTGCGAGGGGAACGCCTGTTGCCCCAATGGATGCCAAACCAAGCACATGAACGGGACCGGGCAGAATTTCTTCGACTGCGCTCCGCTAGGCACCTACACCACCACCCAGGCGATGGAAGCAGCCAATGCCGACACCAACCAGCCGGGGACCGCGTCCGACGGATGGGTCACCGGCAATCCCAGCAACACCCTGACGTCTGTTTGCAAGACCGCTGGTAACGGCACGACGGGAACGTGTACGTGCTGGGCGTACACGGGGACGGGACCGCAAACATCGGCCGTTGGCCACGTCTACGCCTCGAGCGGAGTTGGGAGCGATCAGGGCTGTATCGCCCCCCTGTCCACGTCGCCGGTCTGGAACTGAGATGTCGGATGCTCTTCTGATCGCCCGGTTGGTGTTGGCCGCCGTGTTCGCTACCGCGGGCATGGCCAAAGTGGCAAACGGTGTCGGGTTCCGGCAAGGGGTGGCCGGCTTCGGGCTACCCCGCGTTCTGGTCTCGCCGGTAGCACGCTTGTTGCCGGTCGTCGAGCTGGCCTGCGCGGTTGCGTTGCTACCGGCCGGCTCTGCCCGGTGGGGCGCGCTGGGAGCGCTCGGGCTCCTCAGCCTGTTCAGCGTCGTCGTCGTCCTCAACCTGGCCATGGGGAAGAAACCGCATTGCCGGTGCTTCGGCCAGCTTCACTCGGCTCCGGTCGGAGGCAGGACGCTTGTCCGCAACGGTGCACTGCTGGCAACGGCCGCTTTGGTCGTCTGGCCAGGCGGGGATCGCCCCGGACCGAGTGCCGTTGCCTGGGTGGCGGATCTGACCGCGCCGGCCCAGTTCGCCGTGATCGGCGCCTCGGTATTCGCGGTTGTCGTCGTGGCGGAGGGATGGCTGCTCGTCAAGATGTTCGCGCAGCAGGCCAGGCTGCTCGTTCGCGTCGACGCCGTGGAAAATGCGCTCCTCTCGGGATCGCTCACCGGACCGACGCCAGCGCCGACCCCTGCACCCACGCCCGGCCTGCCCGTTGGCACGCCCGCGCCCGATTTTGCTCTCCCCGGGCTCTTCGGCGAGACCCTCACCCTGCCCGCGCTGCGCGCCGCCGGTCTGCCAGTGATGCTCATCTTCACCGACCCGGCGTGTGGACCGTGTCAGGCGCTTATGCCCGAGATCGGGCGCTGGCAGGCGGTATACGAAGGTGGTCGGCTGACCATCGCCGTCATCAGCAATGGCGATCGTGACGTCAACCGCATCAAGGCGACCCAGGCCGGCTTGCGCCGCCTCCTGGTCCAGACCAGTTATGAGGTGGCGGAGGCCTACCGTTCAGAAGGGACGCCCGGTGCTGTTCTGATCGGAGCGGACGGCTTGGTGGCCAGCCCGCTGGCAGTCGGCGCCGACGCCATCAAGGTCCTGGTAGCTGATGTTGCCGGTGAGCCGCGGCGGATTCCGGTTGTAGCGGTCAACGGCGGTCACCTCAACGGCGGTCACCTCAACGGCGGTCACCTCAACGGCGGCGGGTCCCATGCCAGCCCACCGACCACCCCGGGAATCGGCCAGCCCGCCCCAGCCATCTCACTCCCCGACCTCGAGGGCAACCGGGTCGAGCTGGCCTCGTTTGGCGGCCACGACACGGTGGTCCTTTTCTGGAACCCTGGCTGCGGTTTCTGTCAGCGCATGCTGGCCGACCTTCAGGTATGGGAGGCCGGTGCCGATCAGACCCATCCCAAACTCCTGGTGGTGTCGACCGGATCTGCGGAGGCCCATGAAGACATGGGGCTGCGGGCATCGGTGCTGCTGGACAACTCGGGCGAGGCGATGCGCCGGTATGGTGCGACTGGCACTCCAATGGCGATCCTGGTCGATCCCGCCGGTCGGGTCGCCTCCGATCTGGCGGTCGGAAAGGACGCCGTCCTGAGCCTGTTGTCGACGCATCCATCACCGGCGCGGCCCCCGGGCTGCATCGAGCTCCAGCCGGCGCTGGCGGGCGACCGTTAGCGCCCGTCGCGGTCGACATACCCGTGTCACCGCGGCGGGTCGCGTCTACCATCCTGGGAAGCCGTCGATCGCGGCGGCGTCAGGGGGCACCCATGGGGCATCTGTGACAGGGACCTGTCGGCGGTCTGGATCCGGTCGGGGGTGAGGGGCGGAAGGCACGCCGAAGCAGCCGACGCACGCGCATCACCGGTTCGCCGACGTTCCGCATCCTGGAGTTGTCGGCGACCGGCAACCTGGTACTCAACGGCCTGACCCTGAGCAACGGCGATGCGGGAACAACCTTGGTGGTGGCATCCTCAACGGGGGCACGCTGGCGCTCAATAGAACGACTCTGAGCGGCAACCGGGCTGGTGCCGGCGGCGGTCTGTTTAGCAACGGGACCACGGCCACACTCACCGCCAGCCAGGTGACGGAAACACCGCCACCGCCGGAGGCAGCGGCGGGCTCTTCAACCAGGGCTCGGGTAATCTGGTGCACGACGTGCTGACCCTGGTGAACACCAAGGTCACCGGGAACACCGCCAGCGATAACGGCGGCGGCATCTTTAACGGGCTGCGGCTGGTGGTCAACAACAGCCAGATAACGACAACAGCGCAGCGCCGCTGGCGGCGGCATCTACAGCGAAGACTCCGAGGTCATATCCGGCGGCGCGATCTCGGGCAATCATGCCGGCACGTACGGCGGCGGCCTTGTCAACCTCGTCAGCTGAACCTGACCAGCACGAAGGTGACGAACAACATTGCCACCGCCAGCGAACCACGGCCGACGGAGGCGGCATCTTCACCGCCAACGCCGGACCCATCGCGGTGGTGCTGAGCCAAAGCACCGTGACGCTGAACAACCCGAACCAGTGCTCGCCGGCGATCACGGAGTGCTGACGGGAAGAGGGAGGCTCGCTCGCTACACGCAGTAGGGTTCGCCGCATGGGCGCACTCGATGGACGCGTGGCGATCATCACCGGGGCCGGCCGGGGGATCGGTCGCGAGCATGCACTGCTGTTTGCGCAGGAGGGGGCCAAGGTCGTCGTCAATGACCTCGGAGGGGCGATGGACGGCAGCGGCGATGACCGGACACCTGCCCAGCAGGTAGCCGACGAAATACGGAGCATGGGGGGGGAGGCCGTCTCCAACGCCGACAACGTGGCCGATTGGGAAGGCGGCCAGCGACTGGTCAATGCCGCGGTGGAGTCCTTCGGTGATCTTCACGTGCTGGTCAACAACGCCGGGATCCTGCGCGATCGCGTCCTCGTCAACATGACGGAAGAGGAGTGGGACTCCGTCATCGCTGTCCACCTCAAGGGGCACTTCGTTCCCACGCGTTGGGCCGCCGCCTACTGGCGTGAGCAGACGAAGGCGGGCAAGGACGTGAAGGCGTCGGTGATCAACACGTCGTCCACCTCCGGTCTGCTCGGCAACCCGGGCCAGACGAACTACGGGGCGGCGAAGGCGGGCATCGGCGCTTTCACCGTTATTGCCGCCCAGGAATTGGTCCGTTACGGGATACGCGTCAACGGCATCGCTCCCGCCGCCCGCACTCGGCTCACCGAGGCCACGCCCGGGCTCGGCGACATGGTGCAGCCGCCCGAGGATCCGGGGGTGTTCGACGTCTGGGACCCCGCCAACGTCTCACCCCTGGTCGCCTATCTCGCCACCGAGGACTGCCCTGCCACCGGCAAGATGTTCTTCGTTCAGGGCGGCTCGGTGAAAATCATGCAGGGCTGGAGTATGGGCGAGGGAGTCGAGAAGGACGAACGCTGGACGGTCGCCGAGCTGCAATCCGAGCTGAAGGACCTGCTGAGCTGAGTTGAACTGAGCAGGATTGTCATGGCCCGGGACCATTACGGTATAGCCCGAGAGAGTCATGTCAATTTAGCCCTCCCGGGGTGGCACGGCAGCGTCATAAGCTTGCGGTGCGCAGGACCTAGGGGGGTGGCGTAGCTGAGGCAGTGTTCCCCAGCCGCTGCCGGTGCCGCCGCCCCCCTAGGTCCTGCCTCGCGCCGGGCTTCTACTCGGTGATTTCCTTGATCTTGGCCGCGATCTCCACGGCGGTCGCATCCGGGGCCTGGGCCTGCATGGCCATCAGCTTGGTCATGTCGCCCTCCACCTTGATCTTGCCGGCCATGAAGGCCTGCATGCCGGCCTGGGGATTGCCGTCCACCAGGATGGCCTTCGCTGTCGCGTAGTCGAGGGTCACCTTGAGGTCGGCGCCGTCGATGTGACCCAGATCCATGTCCATCTCGCCGCTGCTGGTGTCCATGTGGGCATCGATGGTCCCGGGGCCGAAGGGCACCTCGGTGATGACCTGGTTCATCTTGACGGCGTGGGCGGGGGCGGCGGTCTTACCCCGGTACTCCTCGCGGATCTTCTTGGCTTCCGCCAGCCATTCGTCGGAAAGGAAGGGGTACTGGGCCACAGCGGAACTCCTCGTCGGTCGGGTCCGTGGCGCCGACCCTCGGCGCACGGGGCACGGTAGCGGCCCGACCCGCCTGATCGCCACGTGGCCGAATACCGGCGTTTACGACGCACCGCTCAAGATACGCTGCCAGTCATGGCCGCCGGCACCCGCCCCGAGCGCATCTCGGAGCGTGAGCGCAATCCGAAGTGGAAACATGTCCCCTTCCGGATCGAGATGTCCGAGTGCATCAACTGCGACACCTGCCTGCGGCACTGCCCAACCCAATTCGGCGCCATCTTCAATCACGGCATGGACGTCATCATCCTCCCCGAACTGTGCTCAGGCTGCGGGAAGTGCCTGCCCCCGGTATGCCCGGTGGACTGCATCTACGAGGACGAAGACTGGAAGCCGTCTTCGGAAGACTGGTGGTCCGAGCCCCTGTCGCCGGAGGATCCCTATGTCTGAATCGCCCGCCGTTTGGCCCCGGGCCGACGCCTGGTCGGCCCCAGGCGGTCCCGACGGCGTGCTGGTCATCCATGGATTCACCGGCAGTCCCCAGGGCCTCCGGGGTCTGGCCGAGGCGTTCGCCGCCGCCGGTTTCACCGTCGAACTGCCCCGCCTACCCGGGCACGGCACGACCCTTGACGACCTGACCACGCGGACCTGGGCGGACTGGTCGGCGGCGGCCGAGGCGGCGTACACCGATCTGGCCGGCCGGTGCCGGACCGTGGTGGTGGCCGGCCTGTCGATGGGGGGGACGCTGGCCTGCTGGCTCACGGTCAACCACCCCGAGATCGCCGGATTGGTCCTCGTCAACCCGGCCGTTGAGCCGGCGGCGGAGAGTTTCCGGGAGATGCTGGATGGGGCGCTGGCGGGCGGCGTCAGCTCCATCCCCGCCATCGGATCTGACATCGCCGACCCGGAAGGCAAGGAGTTGACCAACGACGCCACACCGATCGCACCCCTGGCGTCGCTCATGGCCGCCGTCGGCGACCTGGCACCGCGCCTTGGCGAGATCCGCTGTCCGGTCCTGCTGTTCACCAGCACTCAGGATCACGTGGTTCCCACCAGCTCAAGCGACCTGTTGGCCTCCAACGTCTCCGGTCCCGTCGAACGGGTCAGGCTAGAGCGGAGCTACCACGTGGCCACCCTCGATTACGAACGAGCCGACATCGAGACGAGATCCGTGGATTTCGCTCGCAAAGTGACCGCCTAGCACCGCCGTGGCAGATCGCATCTCGCCCGCGGACGTGGCGCACGTCGCCAAGCTGGCCCGCCTCGACCTCACCGACGAGGAGTTGGAGTTGTTCGCCGAACAGCTGGGGGCGGTGCTCGATCACGCCGCCGACGTTGCCGCCCTCGACACGGCCGGGGTCCCGCCGACGGCCCATCCCCTGCCTTTGGTCAACGTGGTTCGCGAGGACGTGGTGCGACCGAGCCTGGACCGCGACGAAGTGCTGGCCGCCGCGCCGGACGCCGAAGACGGGCGGTTCCGTGTTCCTCGGATCCTGGGGGAGGCGCCGTGAGTGCGCTAGAACTCGCCGCGGTGATTCGCGCCGGTCGGCGTAGCGCCGTCTCTGTCGTCGAAGAGTGCATCGCCGCCATCGACGCACGCGAGGCCGAGCTGCATGCCTTCAACCTGGTGATGCGCGACAGCGCGCTGGCCGAGGCCCGGGAGGTCGACGACCGGATGGCGAAGGGTGAGGACCCCGGTCCGCTCGCCGGCGTGCCGGTCGTTTTGAAGGACAACTTGTGCACGCGGGGCGTTCCGACCACGTGCTCGTCGCGGATCCTCGAGGGCTGGCGGCCTCCGTACGACGCAACCGTGGTCACGCGGCTGCGCGAGGCGGGCGCCATCGTCATCGGGAAGACGAACCTCGACGAGTTCGCCATGGGGTCCTCCACGGAGAACTCTGCGTTCGGGCCGACTCGCAACCCGCACGATGCCACGAGGGTCCCGGGCGGGTCGAGCGGGGGCAGCGCCGCGGCGGTAGCCGCCGGATTCGCGCCGCTCGGTCTCGGCTCGGACACCGGAGGTTCCATACGTCAGCCGGCGGCGCTGTGCGGCGTGGTCGGGGTCAAGCCCACCTACGGGGCGGTTTCCCGGTATGGGTTGGTGGCCTTCGCCAGCTCGCTTGATCAGATCGGGCCGCTGGCCGGCACCGTGGCAGACGCCGCCGCCCTGCTCGAGGTGATCGCCGGCCATGATCCACTCGACTCCACGTCGATCCCCGCGCCGGCCCCGTCGGTGACCCAGGCGTTGGGTCGAGGAGTCGAGGGCCTGCGTGTCGGCCTCGTGCGGGAGCTGATGGACGGCATCGACGCCGACGTGTTGGCGCGGTTGCGGGTCGCCGCCGAACGATTGGAGCGGGCCGGCGCCAAGGTGGATGAGGTCGCCGTACCAGCCACGATCTTCGGGCTGTCCGCCTACTACCTGATCGCTCCGGCCGAGGCGTCCTCCAACCTGGCCCGCTACGACGGTGTCCGCTACGGCCTGCGCAAGGACGCGGAGGACATCACCACCATGTACGGGGCCACCCGGGCGGCTGGCTTCGGTCTCGAGGTGAAGCGGCGGATCATGCTCGGTGCATATGCGCTGTCGGCGGGCTATTACGACGCGTACTACGGGCAGGCTCAACGGGTACGGACGCTGATCATCCGGGACTTCGCGGCCGCCTACCAATCCCACGACGTGCTGCTGTCACCCACCGCGCCGACGACGGCGTTCGCCATTGGCGAAAAGACGGCGAACCCCCTGGCCATGTACCTCTCCGACGTGTGCACCATCCCGTCTAATCTCGCCGGCCATCCGGCCATGAGCGTTCCTTGCGGAGAGGGTGACGACGGGCTCCCCGTCGGCGTGCAGGTGATGGCGCCCGCTCTCGGCGAGCAGGTCATGTTCCAGGTAGCGGCGGTTCTGGAGGCAGACAAGTGACGACTCTGGCGCCGGCGGAGGCCGGCTGGGAGTCCGTCATCGGTCTCGAAGTGCACTGTGAGCTGCGCACCGAGACCAAGTTGTTCTGCGGATGCCGGAACATGTTCGGCGACGAGCCCAATACCAATATCTGCCCGGTCTGTCTCGGGCTGCCGGGCTCGCTCCCCGTCCTCAACCGGCGGGCGGTCGAGTTCGCCATGCGCATCGGGCTGTCGTTGCACTGCACCGTCGAGCCGAGCATCTTCCACCGCAAGAACTACTTCTATCCGGACATGCCGAAGGACTATCAGATCAGTCAGTACGACGAGCCCATCAACGTCGACGGTTGGCTCGAGTTGCCGGACGGCTACCGGGTGGGCATCGTGCGCGCGCACATGGAAGAGGACACCGGCAAGACCACCCACGTGGGCGGCGGCGGGCGCATCCACGAGGCCACCGCGTCCCTAGTCGACTACAACCGGGCCGGCGTGCCGCTGGTCGAGATCGTCAGTGCCCCCGACATCCGGACGGCCGAGCAGGCCCGGGCGTACGTCGACGAGCTGCGTTCCATCCTCGTCGCCACGGGCGCGTCGGACGGCAAGATGGAGGAGGGCTCCTTGCGCGTGGACGCCAACGTCTCCATCCGTCCCGCCGGTTCGACCGAGCTCGGGACGCGCTGCGAGATCAAGAACATGAACTCCCTCCGATCGCTCGGCCGGGCCATCGACTACGAGATCCGTCGCCAGATCGACCTGGTCGAGGCCGGGGACAGAGTCGTGCAGGAGACGCGCCACTGGAACGAAGACGACGGGCGGACGCATTCCATGCGTTCGAAGGAGGAAGCCTTTGACTACCGGTACTTCCCCGAGCCTGACCTGGTCCCCGTCGCACCTTCGGAAGCGTGGGTGGCGGCGGTGCGCGACGCCCTACCTACCCTTCCGGCCGAGCGCCGGGCAAGGGTCGCGGCTGCGGCCGGTGTGCCCGCCGGCGCCGACGCGGTGGTGACGGTGGTCCGCCAGGATCTTGATGCGTTGTTCCTCGACGCGGTGTCGGCGGGGGCCGACGGACGAATGGCGCTGAACCGGACGGCCAACGAGGTGGCCGCTCACCCCGATGCCGGGCGCTCGCTGGTGGCGGCGTCGTTCGCCTCCCTCGTCGAGATGGAGACGAGCGGTCAGCTGACCAGCACGCAGGCCAAGAAAGTGTTGGGGGTATTGCTCGAAGCCGGTGGCGACCCGGCCGCCGTAGCGAAGGACCTCGGCTTCGAGGCCCTCGACCGTGACGCGGTGGTCGCCGCCCTTGACAACGCCATCGCCGCCAATCCGGATCAGTGGGAGAAGTACGTCGGCGGCAACGACAAGATGGCGGGGTTCTTCGTCGGGGCCGTCATGAAGGCGACCGGTGGCAAGGCCGACGGAGCTGTCGTCACCGCGTCGCTCAGCGCGCGGCGAGAAAGCCAGGTCACCTAGGAACGCAATTCTTGTCGGCCCGATCCGAAGTCGCTCGGTTCGTCTGTTTTGTGACGGGGACAAAACATCTTCTCGCACTGGGAGCGGAGCCTGGCGCCCCTCGCGGGACTTTTTTGGTCGTCGGGTTCAATCGGTCATCGCGACATTTCCTGATCCGGAGGTGTGCGCTGGCGAAATGGCGGTTTGCGCTGGCGCAGGGGCCGGTTTGCGCGGCCGGCATTCGTTGCCCGACCGAATTTAGGGAGCGGCGAGAAGGCCAAGCGAAGTAGCTACGCTGCCGCATGATCCTCACGTCGCTCGACTTGGACGTCGACGCCTTCGAACAACGGACCGGGTGGTCGATCAAACCCCAGGGAGCCTGCAAAGGCGAGGTGTGCGTGCCCCTCGGTGGTGAGGCCACCGTCGAGCGCCTTTGCGAACGGCTCGGCATGCCGCTCGTGGAGGACAAAGAAAACGGCGTCTGGGCCCTCGGACCCGAATCCGGGATCACCGGGCGGGCCTTGACCACGGCGGTGGTGCCCGAGATCACCCTGCCCGACGTGCGGACCGGAGAGCCCTTTCACGTCTCCTCCTTGAAAGGACAGAAGGTCCTCCTCGTCGCCTGGGCGTCGTGGTGAGGCTGCCGCATGGACCTGCCCGGGTGGCAGGCACGGCGAGCTGAGCTGAAGCCCAAGGGTCTGGAGATCGTCACCGTCGCCCTCGATACCGGCGGCCGCGACGCCGCGCTCAGCTGGGTGGAGGCGGCGAAGCCGGAGCATCCGTCTCTCCTGGATGAGGCCCACGTCCTCGACGAGTTGCTCGGCATCGTGAACGTCCCCAACGGGGTGTGGATCGACGAGGCGGGCGTGCTGGCCCGCCCCGCCGAGCCCGCTTACTCCGGCGTCGCCGGTGGTCTCGACCTGAAGAAGTTGAAGCTTCCCGAGGGCCTGCCACCGGTGTTCGCGGAGACCCTCGCCGAAGCGAAGAAGATCAAGACCGAACCCGAACAGTACGCGGCGGCCGTCGACGATTGGGCGGAGCACGGCGCGAACAGCCGCTACGCCCTCTCGCCCGAGGAGGTGGTCGAAAGATCGGCCCCACGTGGCCTCGATCGGTCCACGGCCGCCGCCCACTTTGAGCTGGCGCAGCACTTCTGGCGCAACGGCGACCAGGATGCGGCGTGGCCCCATTTCCGTGAGGCCCGCCGGCTCCAACCGGAGAACTGGACCTACAAGCGACAGGCGTGGCAGTTCGCCGACCCGTTCCAGGGACGCACGGACGTGCTGGAGGGCAGCTGGCTCGACGACATCAAGGAGATCGGCGCCGAGAACTACTACCCTCCGCTGCGGCTGGGAGCGCCTACGCTCCTCTTATGACCAGCGACATGAAACCGCGGAGCCACGAGGTCACCGACGGCTTCGCACGGGCACCGGCCCGCGCCATGCTTCGGGCCGTCGGCATGACCGACGACGACTGGGACAAGCCTCAGGTGGCGGTGGCGTCGTCCTGGAACGAGGTCACGCCGTGCAACATGCCCCTCGACCGGCTGGCCAAGCGAGCCAAGGCGGGGGTGCGCGCCGCCGGCGGTTTCCCGATCGAATTCATGACCATCGCCGTGTCCGACGGCATCTCGATGGGCCACGAGGGCATGCGCGCGTCACTGGTGAGCCGCGAGGTCATCGCCGACTCGGTGGAGATCATGATGCACGCCGAGCGGTTCGACGCCCTCGTCAGCTTCGCCGGCTGCGACAAGTCTCTGCCCGGAATGTTGATGGCGGCGGCCCGGGTGAACATGCCGAGCGTCTTCGTGTACGGCGGCTCGATTCTGCCGGGCCGCGGCGCCAAGGGCGAGGCGCTCGACATTGTCAGCGTCTTCGAAGCGGTGGGGGCATACGCCGCCGGATCGCTCACCGCCGAGGAACTCAGCCTGATTGAACATCGCGCCTGTCCGACCGAGGGCAGTTGCGCGGGGATGTTCACCGCCAACACCATGGCTTCGGTCGGTGAGGCACTCGGGATGAGCCTGCCCGGCAGCGCCAGCCCGCCGGCCGTCGACCGCCGGCGAGACGACCTCTCCTACGAGAGCGGCCAGGCAGTTGTCCATCTCCTCGAACTCAATTTGCGACCGCGGCAGATCATGACCAAGGAGGCGTTTGAGAACGCCATCGCGGTGGTCATGGCCCTCGGCGGCTCGACCAACGCGGTGCTCCATCTGCTCGCCATCGCCAACGAAGCGCGGGTGGAGTTGACCCTCGACGACTTCAACAAGGTGGGCCGGCGGGTGCCCCACATCGCCGACACCAAACCGCACGGGCGCTACCACATGGCGGACGTGGACCGCATTGGCGGCGTGCCCGTGGTCATGCGCGCACTCCTGGAGGCCGGTCTCCTCCACGGCGACTGCTTGACCGTCACCGGTCGCACCATGGCCGAGAACCTGGCCGCCCTCGACCCGCCGCCGCCGGACGGAGAAGTCGTTCATCCGCTGTCGCGGCCGCTCCATGGTGACGGCGGAATCGCCATCCTGCGGGGATCGATGGCGCCCCGGGGCAGCGTGGTCAAAGTGGCCGGTCTCGACGTTGATCGCTTCGATGGACCGGCCCGCGTCTTCGACGGCGAGGACACCGCCATGGAGGACATCTTGGCCGGCCGCATCACACCCGGCACCGTCGTGGTCATCCGCTACGAGGGCCCCAAGGGAGGCCCAGGCATGCGGGAGATGTTGGCTGTCACCGGCGCCATGAAGGGCGCTGGCCGGGGGGCTGATTGCGCTCTGCTCACGGACGGACGATTCTCCGGCGGCACCCACGGGTTCTGCATCGGCCACGTCGCGCCCGAGGCGGTCGACGGCGGACCCATCGCCTTCGTGGCGGACGGAGACCGCATCGTCATCGACATCCCTAACCGTTCCGTCGAGCTGTTGGTCGACGATGCGGAGATCGCCCGGCGGCGTCAGCACTGGAAGGTCCCGCCGCCGCGGTACACGACCGGCGTGCTGGCCAAGTATGCGCGCCTGGTGACGGGCGCTGAACGGGGAGCGGTCACTGAGCCGTAGTCGCACGCTGGCCATCGGTCTTGCCTTCGTCACCGCCGCCGGCCTCGGCGCGGGATGCGCCGGCTCCTCGTCGCAGGCCAGCGCGCCCAAGCCGCGGTTGACAACCGTGCCGACCACTGCGCCGACGGCGGTGACAAGGGCCGCGCCCACCACGACCGCACCTGCCCCGACGACAGTTCCCGCCGCCAGTACCGGCCCGTGTGCGCCGGCGCGACCGTTCAGCCCGGGCCAGTCTGCGCAGACGTTCGTGTACCTGGGCGTCAGCCGCACCTATCAGCTCTACGTGCCGCCGTCTTATGACGGCAAAGCCAGGGTGCCGGTGGTATTCAACTTCCACGGCTTCGGCTCCAACTCCGTCGAGGAGATGATCTACGCCAACTTCCATCCTCTCGCCGACGCCCACCATTTCCTTATCGTGGCCCCGGACGGTCAGGGTGCGTCACAGCATTACAACCTCACCGGCGAGACGGGGCTCCAGGACGACGTGGCATTTGTGATGTCCCTGCTCGACCATGTGCAGACGATGTTCTGCGTCGATGCCCAGCGGGTCTTCTCGACCGGCATGTCCGATGGCGGCGCCATGACCTCCGTCCTGGCCTGCCGGCACCCCGAACGTTTCGCCGCCTTCGGGGCGGTGGCCGTCGTCGTCCACGTGCCGGGATGCGCGGCCCGACCGGTGCCGCTCATGGCGTTCTCGGGCACGGCGGACCCGATTGTGCCCTTCAACGGAGGCACGGTGAACTGTTGTGGCAGTCCCACGCTCGGCTCCGCTCCCGACGCCATGGCCGGCTGGGCGGCTCAGAACGGCTGTCGCGCCGGCCCGAAGGACACCCACGTCGGCACCCAGGTCCGCCTGCGGGAGTGGAGCGCGTGCGCCCCGGGGAGCGCGGTCGAGTTCTACATCATCGACGGCGGCGGGCATACCTGGCCGGGCGCGATCGCCCTGCCCCCACTCGGTCTCACCACCACCCAAATCAAGGCCACCGACCTGATCTGGGCCTTCTTCCAGGCCCACCCGCTCACCTGACAACTACGCGTTCTGAGCCGCGGCCGACTCTGTACTGGCATGGACGACTATCCGGACCTGAGCCACCTCGTTGACCTCGAGCCGCTGCCTGCCTCCGACAACTTGCAGGAGATCGTGCGGCGACATCACCGCCGGCGTTCCCGGCAGCTGGCCGCCAGCCTGGCCGTGGTCGCCGTGGCCGGACCCGTCCTCGGCTTCGCGGTGGCCAGAGGCTCCGATCGCCAGCCGAGCCGGGTGGTGGCGGCCAGCCAGCCCGCCGCTGCCAGCAACGCTGCGAGCAACGCCAGCACGGCCGCCAGCACGGCGGCCGGCACGGCGGCCGACGTCGCCCTGGCCCAAGCCACGCAGGCGATGGCGAGCGCGGGCCTCACCACCGCCACTGCCACCGCCATCGGCGGCCCCGGCCCGCCTGGATTCGGGGCACCCGCATCGACCCGGATCTTCCTGCGCACCACCGCCGACGGGATCCGCATCCGCGCCTATACGGTGGACTTCAAGCTGAAGTTCGCCCCGGTCGGGCTGCCCGCCGCGTGCCTCCCCCAGCCAGCGTTGATGGGGGAGATGTCAGACGACCTGGCCGTTGGACAGACGCCCGGGATCATCTTTGGTGACCAGCCGACACCGAACCCTGTGGCCATAGTGTCCACCGACGTCGTCGCCGTGCTTGAGCAGTCCCCCATGTGGTCGGTCACCCTGCGGACCGCGCCCAATGTCGCAAAGGTCGTCGCCCACTTCCGCGACGGGTCCAGCGACGAGATGGCACCCCAGCAGGGGTGGGCCATCCTGGCCCACCACGCCACGCTCTCGGCCTTGAGCCAGCTCAAGTCCGCCGGCGCACCCCCGAACTTCGGTACCGTCGAGGCATTCGACTCGGCCGGCCGCTCGCTCGGCCGCGTGCCCTTGACGGGGATCGGCCCGAAGCCGCCCAAGGGGTGCTTCCCGGCCGTGCCGCCGCCCTCGTCTTCCACCAAGTCCTTCGGCGATCAGATGAAGCCCGTTACCACGACCAAATGACCGCCGCCGCTGCCGTCGCGCCGCCCGAGCCTCCGTCCGCCCGCCACCTTGACCCGGTGGTGGGCGAACTCGAAGACCTCGGTAGCGACGATTTCGTCGAGCTCTATCGCCACCACTATCCGCGCCTGGTCCGATCCCTGACCTTGGCCGGGGCCAGCCCGCAGCAGGCCGAGGACCTGGCCCAGGAGGCCTTCGCCCGCGTCCTCGGTCGCTGGCGCCGACTGCGCGGCGGGCCGCACGTGGCCGGCTAGGTCTACCGGGTGGGCTTCCGGCTGCTCGCCAAGACGTTCTCCCGCCGCCGGGACGATCCGGCGGGCGCGGCTGGCGATCCAACCGCTCCGGCCAGTCGTGACCGGCCCGAGGACGAGGTCATCCTGGCCCGCACCATCGGAGACGTTCTGGCCGCGTTGCCGCCCCGCCAGCGGGCGTGCGCGGTGTGCTGTTTCGTGCTTGGCCTGACTCCGGCGGAGGCGGGCCAGGCGCTCGGGATCAAGCCGTCCACGGTGCGCAAACACCTGGAGCCGGCCCGGCAACGACTGGGTGCCCGGTTGCGGACCTGACCCATCCCTGCCAAACTGCACAGCGCCGTGTCCACACCTCTCACCATCGTCGTACTCACTTAGCGCACGCCCGATACCCCGCGTGCGCTTCTCCGACCTCCCAGACGGGAGGTCGTTTCAATTCCTGGGAGCACCTGAAGCATGAAGATGACCGGAGCGCAGGCCCTCATCAAAAGCCTGGAGATGGAAGGCGTCGAAGCCATCTTCGGCCTGCCCGGCGGGTGCATCCTGCCGGTGTACGACCCGCTCATCGACAGCCCCATCCGGCACATCCTGGTTCGTCATGAGCAGGGCGCCGGCCACATGGCGGAGGGGTACGCCCACGTGACCGGGCGTCCCGGTGTGGCCATGGTGACGAGCGGGCCGGCGGCGACGAACATCGTGACGCCGCTCTGCGACGCGTACATGGACTCGATCCCCATCGTCGTGATTACGGGCCAGGTCCCGACCATGTCCATCGGGACCGATGCCTTCCAGGAGTGCGACACCATCGGCATCACCCGCTCGGTGACGAAGCACAACGAGCTGGTGACCGAGGCGGCCGACATTCCGCGGGCGGTGAGAGAGGCGTTCCATATCGCCACCACCGGCCGGCCCGGCCCCGTACTGCTCGACATCCCCAAGGACATCGTCGACGCGCGAAACCCGCGCTCGGCGATGGAGTGGTACTGGCCGTCGGATCAGGAGATCGAGGCCGGCCTGCCGGGCTACAAGCCGAACACCAAAGGCCATGGCCGGATGATCAAAGAAGCGGCCCGCTACATCGCCGAATCCCGTCGGCCGGTGATCTATGCCGGCGGCGGGATCTTGAAAGCAAGAGCCGCAGAGGCGCTGCGCGATCTGGCCGAACTGACCGGCATCTCGGTGGTCACCACTCTCATGGCCCGAGGGGCCTTCCCCGATGATCACCCGCTCTGTCTGGGGATGCCGGGCATGCACGGCAACTACACGGCCGTGACCGCGATGCAGAAGGCGGACCTGCTGGTCGCCTTGGGGAGCCGGTTCGACGACCGGGTCACCGGCAAGGTGGGTTCGTTCGCCCCCGACGCCAAGATCATCCACGTGGACATCGACCCCGCCGAGCTGGGCAAGGTGCGCCGCCCGGACGTCCCGATCGTGGGCGACTGCCGGGTGGTGATCGAGCAGATCTGTCAGGCCATCCGGGCGAGCGATGTCGAGCAGGCCGACCGCTCGGCGTGGAAGAGTCAGCTGTCGGGTTGGCAGGAGACGTTCCCGCTCACCTACGACGCGGCCGAGGACGGCGAAGCCCTCAAGCCGCAGTTCGTGCTCGAATGTCTGCGCGATTCGGTCCCCGAGGACACCATCGTCGTTTCGGGCGTCGGCCAGCACCAGATGTGGGCCAGCCAGTACTGGAAGTTCCGCCATCCATACACGTGGGTGAACTCGGGCGGTCTCGGGACTATGGGCTTCGCGGTGCCGGCCGCCATCGGGGCCAAGGTAGGCCGTCCGGAGGCCATGGTGTGGGCCATCGACGGCGACGGGTGCTTCCAGATGACGGCCCAGGAACTGGTGACCGCATCGTCGGAGCGGATCCCGATCAAGGTGGCCATTCTGAACAATGCGTACCTGGGGATGGTGCGCCAATGGCAGGAGATGTTCTACCAGGAGCGCTATTCCGAGGTGTACCTGTCACCGGATCTGCCGGACTACAAGATGTGGGCTGAAGCCATGGGTTGTGTGGGCTTCCGGGTGGAGTCCCCCGAGGAAGTTCAGGCCACCATCGACAAGGCCAATGAGATCGACGACCGGCCCGTCGTCATCGACTTCCGGACCGACAGCCGGGAGAAGGTCTTTCCGATGGTGCCGGCGGGCGCGGCCAACGACGACATCGTCGTCCACCCATCGCAACAGCCAGGCGGGGAAAGGGTGGTTCAGTAGTGGCGAAGTCCCACCACATCCTGTCGGTGCTCGTCGAGAACAAAGCCGGCGTGCTGGCACGCGTGTCCGGGTTGTTCGCCCGGCGCGGCTTCAACATCTACTCCCTGGCGGTGGCGCCCACCGACGACGAACGGTTCTCACGGATCACGATCGTCGTCGACGTCGAAGCGGCGACGGTCGAGCAGATCACCAAGCAGCTGTTCAAACTGATCCACGTCGTCAAGATCAGCGAGTTGTCGGCCGCCGATTCGGTCGAACGCGAGCTGTTGTTGTGCACGGTCAAGACCGACTCGGCGGGTCGCGGCCAGGTCATCGAACTGGTCCAGGTCTTCGAAGGCAAGATCGTGGACGTGGGCCACGACCATCTCACGATCATGCTCTCTGGTCATCCGTCCAAGCTGGACGACTTCGAGGACCTCATGCGACCGTACGGGATCACCGAGTTGCAGCGCACGGGGCGCGTCGCCCTACCCAAACTCGAGCGTCAGCCCCCGAAGCTCCGCTCCGTCGCCGGCCGGTCCGGCTAACCCCTTTCCCCAAGGAGAAATCAGCGATGCCCAACGTGTACTACGAAAAGGACGCCGACCCCACCCTGATCGCGGCCCGCAAGGTCGCCATCCTGGGCTACGGCTCCCAGGGCCATGCCCATGCGCTCAACCTGCGGGACACCGGCGTGGACGTACGCGTCGGGCTCAGGGAGGGGTCGTCGTCGTGGGCCAAGGCAGAGGCGGCCGGCCTGCGGGTCGTGCCCGTGGCCACCGCCGCGGCCGAGGCCGACCTGATCATGATCCTGCTTCCCGACACCGAACAACAGGCCATCTACGAACGGGATATCGAACCCAACCTGTCCCCGGGGGACGCGTTGTTCTTCGCCCACGGGTTCAACATCCGGTTCGGGCTCATCAACCCCCCGGCCGGCGTGGACGCCGGCATGGTCGCCCCGAAGGGCCCGGGCCACCTGGTCCGCCGGACTTATGTCGAGGGCGGGGGCGTGCCCTCCCTCATCGCCGTGGCGCAGGACGCGTCAGGCAAGACCCGGGATCTGGCCCTGTCCTACGCCCACGGGATCGGCGCCACCCGGGCCGGCGTGCTGGAAACGACCTTCGCCGAGGAGACCGAGACCGACCTGTTTGGGGAGCAGGTCGTCCTGTGCGGAGGTCTCACCTCCCTGATCCAGGCCGGGTACGAAACGCTCGTCGACGCCGGCTATCAGCCGGAATCGGCGTACTTCGAATGCCTCCACGAGGTCAAGCTCATCGTCGATCTCATGTACGAGAACGGAATCGCCGGCATGCGCTTCTCCATCTCCGACACCGCCGAGTACGGCGATCTGACCCGGGGCCCCCGGGTGATCAACGACGCCGTGAAGGCGGAGATGAAGAAGATCCTCGGCGAGATCACCTCCGGGGCCTTCGCCGAGGAATGGATGGCCGAGAACCGAGCCGGACGGCCCCGCTTCAACGCGCTGCGTGAGGCCGGCCGGTCCCATCCGATTGAGCGCGTCGGGGCCGAGTTGCGGGCGATGATGCCGTTCATCTCGGCCGGCTCGACCCGTCCACAGGACGTCTCGGGCGGATAGGGACCCGAAATGACTAGCTAATTCGCGTCATTGAGGGTTGACCTAGGTCAAATGGCCCTCTGACCACTCAAGGTGGTCGTGGCCGGTGGCCGATGGGCTTGCATGGGATCGTTCCGCCGGTGTGTCGTCATCGTTGTCACCGCTGGGTCGAGCCTGCTGGTGGCGCCCGGACTGGCCGCCGCCGCCTACGGCGCGCCTGCCGCACCGGCAGGGCCGTCAGGCTCGGTGGTCATAGAGGGCGGATCATCGGTTCCGGCGGCCTTGACCCATTTCTTCGGCGTCACGCCGAAGGGCACCCGTTGGTCAGGTACGCCGAAGGGCACCCGCTGGTCGATGACGCCGACCGGTACCCGCTGGTCTTCAGTTGGCTTTGACTCCTTAGTCGGATGACCCGCCGGGTCCTGGCCCTCCTCGCCGGGCAAACCATTCTGGCCGCGGGCCTCGTCGCCCTGGCCCACGCTGATCGTTACGGCCTCGGCTCCGCCTGGCGGGTCGTGGGCTTCATGGCCGCATTCGCCCTGGTCGGCATGCTGCCCATGCACGTCGAGCTGACGCGCGGCGCCTGCACCATCACCCTCGTGGAGGCGGTGCTCGTGCTGGGCCTGTTTTGGGTTGGCCCGTTCGGCGTGGCCGCCGCCTGCACGGGCGGGGAGCTCCTCGCCTGCCTCATGCAACGCCAATCCGCTCTGAAAGTGGCATACAACGGGATCTCGACGGCCAGCGCCTCGCTCCTGGCGGCGGTGGCCTTCGCCGGTCTGGCCGTACACGGCACCAACAACCCCGCCGCGTGGGGAACCGCCCTGCTTGTCGTCGGCGTGTTCTCGGTGACCAACCAGGCCTCGACGTCCGCCGTCCTGACCGTGGTTGAGCACCGCCGCTTTCAGCAGGTCTTCATGGCGTCGCTGCGCATGGCCGCCGTCGCCACCGCCGTATCGGCATCGATCGGCCTGGCCATCACCGCGCTCTCCACCTTGGGTCCGGCCGCGCCGTTCCTCCTGGCCCCTCTGGTCGTCACCGCCGCCCTCGAGACCCGCCGCGTCGCCGCCCACCGCACCGAGCATCTCCGGTTCGAGCGTCTGTACGCGGCGTCGGCTCGCACCACCGGGCTGCGCGAGTTCATCCCGGCCCTGGCCCTCGCCGCGGCCGAGTCCCGTTCCCTCGTCACCGGCGCGGCTGGATTGTGCTGTGCCCCGGATCAGAGCGGTGCGTGGCACGGAATGGTCGTCGACGACTGCGGTTCCCATCCCGCGCCGCCGGCGATGGTGACCGCCCTCGTCGATCTCCTCGAGTCGAACGGAGCCGGCGAGATCCCGGTGGCGTCGCTCCCCGAGGCGCTCCAGCGCTCGTTCCCGGTCGCGACCACGGCCATGATCGCCGGATCGGACCAGATCGCCCTGGCCGTGTTCCGGGAGATCGGATCGGATGAGCAGGCCAAGTCGCGCACCGAGGTACTGGCCGCGTTCGTCGGCCACGCCGGCCTGGTGGTGACCAACGGTCTTCTCTACGAGGAGGTGGCCGCCGCCCTCGAGCGCCAGGTCGATCTCGGCCGCCGCAAGGACGACTTCGTCTCCGCCGTGTCCCACGAGTTGCGCACGCCGCTGGCTTCCATGCTGGCTTCGGTGTCTACCTTGCGCCGGCTCGATACCCGCATCGACAGCGACGCCAAGAGCCGGTTCTTCGAGATGGCCATGCGCCAGGGCAAGCGCCTGGAGCGGCTCATCGAGGAGTTGCTGCTGGTCGGCGCGGTGGAACATCGCGAGGAACGGTGTGCGGTCGCGGAGGTCGACCTGGCCGCGCTGTTCGCCGAGCTGGGCACCGAGGTGGCCGAACTGGCCGGCTCCCGGCTGCAGTTCGCTCTCCTCCCGGCCGCGGCGCGCATCGCCACTGACGAGCACAAGCTCCTCCAGATCCTCCTCAACCTGGTCGAGAACGCCGCCAAGTACACGTCCCGGGGACCCATCGAGGTCACGGCGCGGAGGGCCATCCGGCCGGTCGCCGGCCAGGAGCACTTCATCTTCATGGTCATTGACCACGGCCCCGGTATCCCCGAGGCGGACAGGGACCGGGTCTTCGAACGCTTCGTGCAGTTGGACCAGTCCTCCACCCGCACCCAGGGAGGGACCGGCCTCGGCCTCTACCTGTGCCGGCAGCTCGCTGATCTTCTCGGCGCCACGCTGACCCTCACCGAGACCACCGGAGGTGGCTCCACCTTCACGCTCGTTCTGCCGTGCGCTCCCGATGGTCCGCTGGCCGTGCCGCAGGTCGCTCTGACGGCCGCGTCCGCCCGCTGACCCGGGTCGGCCTGGATGCTGGTCTTCGGGCCGTCACCGCCCGCCGGCGAGCCCGGCGTCGCAGCCGAACTCGCAACCGCAGCAAGCTCACCGAACCCATCACGAACACCAGGAGCCACAGCAGCCAGCCACCGCCGACGTGGGACATCGACGCCACCAGGTCTCGATGGGGGGCCGGGGGCGGCGGCTTGACCACGCCGGTGGCCGGGGTCACGGCCGGAGGCACCGGCGCGCCGGCGATGGTCGGACGGCCGAGGTGCACCGGCGGCAGTTGGTCGGCGGCTGACTCGCTGGCCACCGGGGTGGCGAAGCCCTGGTCGAGAAGGGCCACCCCGGAGGCGTAGGCGTTGGGCGCGTTGAGCATGACCGCCACCATGGTCCGGCCGTCCCGCCGAGCGGCGGTGATGAGACACGCACCGGCCCGGCTGGTAAAGCCGGTCTTCACGCCGACGGCCCCCGCGTAGTTCTGGAGGAACCGCCAGTTGTGGTTCTGGAGCCGATGGTGCACGCCGTCGGGTCCCACGAACTGATACACGGGGTCGGCCACGATGGCCGCCAGGGTCGGCTGGTTCACCAGGGCTCTCGCCGCAATGGCCATATCGCGGGCGCTGACCAGGTTGCCGCCGTCCACCCCGTCGGGGCCATCCAGGCCCGCCGGGTCCTGGAGGACGGGATGATCGGCCATCCCGAGATTGTCGGCGGTGGCCGAGAACATATGTTGGAACCCCTCCACCGTCCCGCCCGTGCGCTCGGCCAGCGCCACCGCCGCGTCGTTGGCGGACGAGAGAAGCAGGGCGTTGAGGGTGTCGTTGAGCGGCCACACCTCGCCCTGCTTCATGCTGATCTTGTGGGCGGGAGCGGCCGCCGCCCGGGCGCTCACGGGCACATCGGTGACGTCTGGCGGCAGGGACTCCACCACGGCCAGGGCGGTGATGACCTTGGTCAGGCTGGCGGGGGGCAGCGGGGTGCGGTCGTTCCCGGCGTCAATCACATTGCCGGTGTCGGCGTCGATCACGATCCACGCCTTGGGGGGCATCGGGGCCGGAGGCGACTGGCTGGTGGCGGCGCGCGCCGACGGACCCGCGAGAAACGGGACCACGAACGCCAGTGCGGCCAGAGTCCGCCCGACAAACAGCCGGCGCGATCGTCGATCGATCAGCCCACGCTAGTCCGAGGCCCCGCCAGAACCGGGTATCGGGCGAGCGGTAGCGTCCCCCCTGTGGACGAAGCCGGGCAGGTTCTGGCCGAGCTGCGGACGGCCAGACGGCGGCGCCGCACGGCGCGGATCGATACGTTCGAGGCGTTCTATCGCGCCTATCTGACCGCCCTCGGCCTGGGCCTGGCCGTGTTGTTTCTCTCCAACCTGACGGGCGACACGAGGTTGCGCCCCGCCACCCTCGCCTCCATCCGCACCCACGGTCCCGCCATCGTCGGCTTGGCCCTGGCGCTGGCCGTCGCCGTGGGTCTGCGATCGGGGGGACGGGGGGGTCCGCTGGTGATCGAGGCCGCCGATGTTCGCCATGTGCTGATGGCGCCGATCGACCGCGGCCTTTCCCTCAAAGGACCGGCCGTTCGCCAGGTGCGCTTCGCCCTGCTCATCGGCGCCGTGACCGGCGGCGTGGGCGGGTTGCTGGCCTTCCGGCGCCTCCCCGGTGTGCCCGGCGCGTGGTTGGCGTGTGAGGTCACCGTGGGCGCGGTCGGCGCGGCCACGGCAGTCGCATCGGCCATGGTCGTCTCCGGCCGGCGGTGGAGTCGCCTGCGGGCCGGGGTCCTGGCCCTGGCCATCGTGGCCTGGTCGGCGGCCGATGCCGCCCTCTCCTGGCGAACGTCGCCGGTCACCCTCGTCGGGGAGATCGCCCTGTGGCCGCTCCGGTTCCGTCCGGCCGGGCTGGTCGGCCTGGTCGGCCTGCTGGTGGCCGCCGCCGTCATCATCATCGGGCTCCGGGGGGTGGCCGGCACGTCGCTCGAGGCGTCAGAGCGGCGGGCGTCGCTGGTCGGCCAGTTGCGGTTCGCGGCGACGTTGCAGGACGTGCGCGCCGTCATCGTCCTGCGCCGCCAGCTGGCCCTCGAGCGGCCCCGGGCCCGCCCCTGGTTCCGCTTGCGCCCGGTCGGCGTCCGGCTCCCCGTCTGGCGGAGGTGCTGGCACGGGATCCTGCGCTGGCCGGGCGCCCGCCTGGTTCGCCTGGTTCTGCTGGCGACCATCGCCGGGCTGGCCGGCGTAGGAGCGTGGCGGGGGACCACGCCCCTGATCGTGGTGGCCGGCCTCGCCCTTTACGTGGCCGCCCTGGATGCGGTCGAGCCCTTGGCCCAGGAGATCGACCACCCCGATCGCAGCGACAGCTATCCGCGCCCGGCCGGCGCCCTTCACCTCCGTCAACTGGCCGCCCCCGCCGTCGTCATGGTGGGGGTGGGCGCGATCGCCGGACTGGCTGGCTACCTGGCAACCGGTCTGGCTTTGAGAGCCCTGGTCGTGGCCGGTGTTCTGATCGTGCCCGCATCGCTTGTGGCGCTGTCGGGTGCGGCCGTGAGCGTCGTAAAAGGCCCGCCGCCCCCATTGTCCCCGCAGCAATGGATGTCGTTGGAGACGGCCGGGATACGGCTGGCCGGCCGGCTCATTTGGCCGCCGATGCTGGCCGTGCTCGGCCTGCTCCCGCTGCTGGCCGGGCGGTCGGCGACGCACCCGGTGCCCGTGGTCGCTGCCGCGGGCACCGGCGTCGTGATCGTCGTGGCCTTCGCGGCGGCGTGGGTCAGGTTCGAGGCCGACGCCCATGCCTGGTGGACCAAGACGGTAGCGTCCGCTCTGTGGGCGCCGAGCTCGTCGCCGAAGGGCTGACCAAGGATTACGGCGACCTGCTTGCCCTGGCCCCGCTCGACTTGCGGGTGACGCCGGGAGAGCGGGTTGTCGTGGTCGGGCCCAACGGCTCCGGCAAGACGACCCTCCTGCGCATGGTCGCCGGGCTGCTGGAGCCTTCCGACGGGACGGTCACCATCGACGGTCACCCGGCCGGTTCGCTGCCCGCCCGCGGAGCCACCTGCTACCTACCTGACGATCCCGTGCTCTACGACGACCTGTCCGTCGCCGAGCACCTCGAGTACACCGCCCGTCTGCACGGCCGGCACGACTGGGAGGCGCCCGCCGCGACCCTCCTCGAGCAGCTCGGCCTGACGGCTCGAAGCGACGACCTGCCGTCCCGCTTCTCCCGCGGCCTCCGCCAGAAGACCTCGGTGGCCCTCGGCTTGATCCGACCCTTTTCCCTGCTGCTCGTCGACGAGCCGTTCGTGGGACTCGATCCCTCCGGGCGCCAGGCATTGCTGGCCATGCTCGACGAGTTGACGGCCACCCTCGTGGTCGCCACCCACCAGATGGACTACGTTGCCCGGGCCGAGCGATGCATCGCCTTGCGGGACGGTGCGGTCACATACGACGGCCCGGCGTCAGGCGCCGATCTCAGCTCGCTGGTCGGCTAGGGCCGGGCTCACGGCTCATGGGGTGACCAGAAACCTGACGCCGGAAACTCGMTNGCCACAAGAGGCCCTCGGAGTCCAATGGCCCGGCGATCGAGTTTCCGGCGTCAAGTTCGCAGGCACCCCATTACGCGAGCTCAGCCACGACGTAGTCGACGCAGGCGATGAGCGCCTCCACGTCGGCCGGGTCGACGGCCGGGAACATCCCGATGCGCAACTGGTTTCGTCCCAGCTTCCGGTAGGACTCGGTGTCGACGATCCCGTTGGTTCGCAGCGTCTTCGCCACCGCGTTGGCGTCGACCGCCGGATCCAGATCGACGGTGCCGACCACGTGGCTGCGTTCATCGGGCTTGTCCACAAACGGAGTGGCATAGGCCGTCGACTCCGCCCACCCGTAGAGGATCTCGGCCGATCGGTCGCAGCGCTGCGCCGCCCATTCCAGGCCGCCGTTGCCGAGCATCCATTCCAGCTGATCCACGAACAGGAACAGCGTGGCCAGCGAGGGCGTGTTCACTGTCTGATCCAGCCGGCTGTTCTCCAGGGCGACGACGAGATCGAGGCTGGCCGGACGCCACCGGCTGCGTAGCTGCTCGGCTCGTTCGACTGCGGCCGGCGACAACAACGCCACCCACAGCCCTCCGTCGCTGGCGAAGCCCTTCTGGGGCGCGAAGTAGTAGGCGTCGAACTGGCTGGCCTCGACCCGCAAGCCCCCGGCCGCGCTGGTGGCGTCCACCGCGACCAGCGCGTCGGCGGCGGGCCGGCGAATGTCCATCATGACGCCGGTGCTCGTCTCATTGTGGGTAAGCGCATAGAGGTCCACGCCGGCATCCGCGGCCGGTTCCGGGTGGGTGCCCGGCTCGGAGGCCACGATCACCGGATCCTCGAGGTGGGGTGCGGCCGTCGCCGCGTCGGCGAACTTGCCCGAGAACTCACCGAAGACCAGGTGCTCGCTTCTCCTCTCGATCAGGCCGAACGTGGCGATGTCCCAAAAGATGGTCGTGCCACCGTTGCCGAGGGCGACTTCGTACCCGTCGGGCAGAGAGAAGAGTTGGTGGAGTCCCCGCCGGAGCCGGGAAACCATGGACTTGACCGGCGGCTGGCGGTGGCTGGTGCCCAGGTACGAGCGCCCGGTGGCGGCCAGCGCGGCCAACGCGTCAGGCCGGATCTTGGACGGTCCACAGCCGAAACGCCCGTCCTCCGGGAGCAGCGGCGCCGGGATACGAATATCGGCACGGGCGGGGCTCGACACGCTTCTAGCATTACAGCTATGGACGGCATCTCCCGACTCGTTTCCGCCGTCGCGGAATCCGCGACACTCGCCATCGACGCCAAAGCCAAAGCCCTCAAGGCGGCGGGGGAGGACGTCGTCGTCTTCGGAGCCGGCGAGCCGGACTTCGACACCCCGGCCCACATCGTGGACGCCGCCGCCGAGGCCTGCCGGGACCCCAGGATGCACAAGTACACGCCCACGCCCGGCCTACCCGAGCTGCGGGAGGCCATCGCCGCCAAGACGGCGAGGGATTCCGGCTACSAGGTGACCGCGTCCCAGGTCCTCGTGACCAACGGGGGGAAGCAAGCCATACACGAGACCTTCTCCACGTTGCTCGATCCGGGGGACGAGGTCCTCGTGCCCGCTCCCTACTGGACGACCTACCCGGAAGCCATCGCCCTCGCCGGCGGCGTCGCCGTCGTACTGGCCACGACGGCCGAATCCGGTTTCCGCGTCACCATCGAGCAGCTCGATGCCGCCGTCACGCCGCGAACGAAGCTGCTGCTGTTCGTCTCGCCATCCAACCCGACCGGGGCGGTGTACCCCGCCGATCTGGTCGGCGAGATCGGCGCGTGGGCTGACGCCCGCGGCCTGTGGGTGGTCACCGACGAGATCTATGAACACCTGGTGTACGGCTCGGCCACGTTCTCCTCGATGCCGGTGCTCACCCCGTCACTCGCCGAGCGGTGCGTCGTGGTGAACGGCGTGGCCAAGACCTATGCCATGACCGGCTGGCGGGTGGGCTGGATGATCGGCCCCGCCAACGTGATCCGGGCGGCGACCAATCTGCAGTCCCACGCCACCTCCAACGTGTGCAACGTGGCGCAGCGGGCGGCCCTCGCCGCCGTCAGCGGAGACCTGGCGGCGGTGGCCATGATGCGCGACGCGTTCGACCGGCGCCGGCGCAAGATGCACGAGCTGCTGAACGAGATCCCCGGCGTGCACTGCGTCGAGCCGGAAGGGGCGTTCTACTGCTTCCCGTCCCTGGAAGGCGTGCTCGACCGCCCCATCCGGGGGCGCCGGCCTACCACGTCGCTCGATCTGGCCGACATCATCCTGGACGAGGTGCGGGTGGCGATCGTGCCCGGCGAGGCGTTCGGCGCGCCCGGCCACGCCCGGCTGTCTTATGCCCTCGGCGACGACGACCTGCTCGAAGGGGTCACGCGCATCGCCAAGCTGCTGGCTGACTAGGAGCCTCCGGGCGCTACGGTGACCAGATGCCGGGCAAGCAACAACAGAGGCGGAAGCAGGCCGCCCGCCGGGCCGCCAACCGCACCGCCAGCCGGCGCGTGCCCACCTCCCGTCCCGCGGTGCGACGCTCGACCGCCACCCGACCCGCCGTCCGGTGGATGGCGGGAGTGCTTGTCCTTGGCCTGGGCGCGGCCCTGATCGTCGCCCTGGCCGCCGGCGGGGCCAGCTCGCCGCAGTCGTCGACCACCGCTCCGATCGCGGCCGGCGGCGCGCCGTGCGCGGCCGATTCCCGAACCGAACCCGGCCGCAGCCACGTGGCCACTCCGGTGTACAAGGTGAATCCCCCGGCGGGAGGCGATCACCTGTCCGTGGCCGCCCGAGCCGGGCAGTACACCGCCGGCAACGTCCCGCCCGACGGTAACTTGGTCCATTCCCTCGAGCACGGCTACGTGGACATCTGGTACCAGCCGTCGCTTCCCGCCATCCAGCTGGCCGGACTCCAGGCCGTGGCCGGTCAGTTCAGTGCCGACGTCCTGCTGGTCCCCCGGCCTTCCCTGCCCGTACCGGTCGCGGCCACTGCCTGGCATAAGCGCCTGCTCTGCCAGGGGGTGAACACCGCCTCGCTGACCAGCTTCGTCGAGACCTGGCGCAACCAGGGTCCCGAGAAGATCCCGCATTAATCTGGCGTATGGGTCGAATCCTGGTGGCTGAGCAATTGGCCGAGCGCGGCTTGGCCGTGCTCGAGCAGGCCGGCCATGACGTCGACCTGCACCTGGGGCTCACCGCCGACGAGTTGCTCGACGCCATCGTCGGCGCCGACGCCCTCATCATCCGGTCCGCCACCCGCGTCACCGCCGCGGTGCTCGACGCCGCCGACCGGCTGGTCGTCGTGGGCCGGGCGGGTATCGGTTTGGACAATGTCGATGTCGCCGCCGCCACCCGCCGCGGCGTGATGATCGTCAACGCGCCGCAGTCCAACATCCTCTCCGCCGCCGAACACACCATGGCCTTGCTGCTCGCCCAGGCCCGCAACGTGCCGCAGGCCAATGCCGCCCTCAAAGGGGGCCGGTGGGAGCGGTCCCGTTGGGAGGGGGTGGAACTGCACGGCAAGACCCTGGGCGTGGTTGGCCTCGGCCGGGTCGGTGCGCTGGTGGCGCAGCGGGCGCTGGCCTTCGGGATGCGCCTGGTCGCCTATGACCCCTACGTGTCGTCGGACCGGGCCAGGCAGATGGGCGTGGAGCTGCTCAGCCTGGAGGCGTTGATGGCCGAGGCCGACTTCCTCACCGTCCACCTGCCCAAGACACCCGAGACGGTCGGCCTCATCGGCAAGGACCTGCTCCAGCGGGCCCGGCCCGAGCTCCGGATCATCAACACCGCGCGCGGCGGGATCGTCGACGAAGTCGCGCTGGCCGAGGCCATCGTCGCCGGTCGCGTGGCCGGCGCCGGACTCGACGTCTTCAGCGAGGAGCCAACCACGTCCTCCCCGCTCTTCGAGCTGGACTCGGTCGTGGTGACCCCGCACCTGGGGGCCAGCACCAAGGAGGCACAGGACAAGGCGGGCGTGACCATCGCTGACCAGGTGGTCCTCGCGCTCGGCGGCGAGTTCGTGCCGTTCGCCGTCAACGTGAACGCGGCGGAGGCGTCTGAGACGGTACGGCCGTTCCTTCCGCTCGCCGAGCGCCTCGGCCGGGTGTTCGCCTCACTGAACGCCGGACTGCCGGCGATGCTCGACATTGAGTACCAGGGCCACCTGGCCGACTACGACACCCGCATTCTCACCTTGTCGGTGCTGAAGGGACTCTTCTCGGCCGGCACCGAGGAACCCGTCTCCTACGTGAACGCGCCCCAGCTGGCCGAAGAACGGGGCCTCGAATACCGAGAGACCAAGTCGGCAGCCGTCCACGACTACGTCAACCTCATCACCTTGCGCAGCAACACCCACGCGCTGGCCGGCACCGTGTTCGGGCGCCGGGGGGACCACCGGTTGGTCATGGTCGACGATCACGACATCGAGGTGCCGCTCGCCCGCGACCTGCTCGTCATCAGCAACGACGATCGCGTCGGCATGATCGCGCTCGTCTCCGCCGCGCTGGCCGACGCCGGGATCAACATTGCCGACATCCACGTCGGCCAGTCCCAGACTGGCAGCACGGCCATGATGGTGATCTGCACCGAGGTGCCCGTACCGGTCGAGGTTGTCCGCCAGCTGGCCGCCGCCCCCGGAATTCTGAACGTGCACGCCGTCAACCGCGACGGCTGAGTCCTTCAGCGCTTGGCGCGGGTCAGCCCGTCGGCGACCGCGGCCGCCTCGGAGATGTAACAGCGGTCGGCCCGCGTGCGCTCGTACGCAAACATCCCGGGCAGATGGAACAGCCGGCTGGCCAGCTTGCCCTTCACCGGGTGGGTGGGGGGGCACGCCCCGGCCACCGGTCGCACCCAGGTGATCGCCTTGACGACCGGGGTCCGCTTCGCCGTGTCGGCCACCCGCTTGGCCGCGGCCACGGTCTTCCTCGGCGCGACGGCCGGCCTGGTCGAAGGCGCGTCGGGCGCCGACTTCACGGTCCGAGGAGGTCGCGGCGGCGGTGAGGCCTGGTCGACTTCCTCCGGTTCGCCAAGCGATTCGTCGCCAGCCGGAGCGGCCGTGATGTCGGACGGCCACGGCTCGGAGTCCCAGCGGTCGGCCTGAACGGGCGCGAACGGCGCGGCCGCTGGCGCGGCGGGCGCTGGCCCGGCGGGCGCAGCGGCTGGCACGGTGGCCGTTGGCGCGGCGGTCGCCACCGGCGCCGGGGGCGCCGGCGCCCACCGATCCGCTGGCGGAGTGGCCAACTCCTTGCCATCGCGACGGCCTTGCATGGTCTTGACCAAGGCAGCCGCTGCACCGAGCAGCAATCCCGCCCAGAGCCCGAGTCGGAGCGATCGCCGAACCATCTTCTCTACGGTAGTCCTTGACGGGTTCAGATTGGGTGAGGGAGGATGGAGACGATGCGTGCGCGCCTGTTCGTCCTCCTGCTTACCTGACGGCGAGTCCCCTCCGGGTACTCGCCCCCGCCTCCTGCGCCTCTGGCCAGGAGGTTTTTTGTTGCCCCGCCACCCCTATCCGCAGAAAGGAATCACCCTCATGTCCCAGCCCGACCGGGTCATCATCTTCGACACCACGCTGCGAGACGGCGAACAGTCGCCCGGGATCTCCCTCGACGTGGCCGAGAAGCTCGAGATCGCGGAGCAGCTGGGCCGGCTCGGGGTGGACTACATCGAAGCCGGCTTCCCGGTGGCCAGCCAGGGCGACTTCGAAGCGGTGGAGGCCATCGCCAAGAGCGTGCGCGGCCCGGTGATCGCCGGTCTCTCCCGTACCCACATCGCCGACGTGGACCGGTGCTGGGACGCGCTCAAGCATGCCGAGCGGGCCCGCATTCACGTGTTCATCTCGACCAGTCCCAGCCACATGGAACACATGCTCAAGATGACCGAGGCGCAGGTGCTCGCCGAAACGCGCGCCGGAGTCGCTCGCGCCCGGGAGCACACCGACGACGTCGAGTTCAGCCCCCAGGACGCCACCCGCACCCCGCTCGACTTCATGATCGAAGTCCTGCGCGCCGCCGTGGAAGCAGGGGCGACGACGCTGAACATCCCCGACACGGTGGGCTATGGCATCCCGTGGGATTTCGGTGCGCTCATCCAATACGTGCGCACGCACGTGGCCGGCGACTACATCCTCTCCACCCACTGCCACAACGATCTGGGGCTGGCCACGGCCAACTCGCTGGCCGGCATTCAGGCTGGCGCCCGGCAGGTCGAGGTCTGCATCAACGGCCTCGGGGAGCGGGCCGGTAACGCCGCCCTCGAGGAAGTCGTCATGGCCCTGAAGATCCGGCCCGACCAGTTCGACGGCCTGGACACCGCGGTCCGCACCGAGGAGCTGGCCCGCACGAGCCGACTGGTGGCCCGGCTCACCGGCTATCCCGTCCAGTACAACAAAGCGGTCGTGGGCCGCAATGCGTTCGCCCACGAGTCGGGCATCCATCAGCATGGCGTGCTCTCGGACCGCTCGACCTACGAGATCATCGAGGCCGCGACCGTTGGCCAGCAGGGCAGCCAGATCGTGCTCGGCAAGCACTCCGGCCGGCACGCCTTCGCCGACACCCTGGCCAAGATGGGCCTGACCGTCCAGGGCGACGCCCTTAACTCCGCCTTCGCCCGGTTCAAGGAACTGGCCGACCGCAAGGTCCAGCTCACCGAAGCCGACCTAGAGGCGATCGTGGCCGAGGAGCTCGGCACCTCGGTGTCGGCCGCCTTCAGCCTGGTGACGCTGGAGGTCTCCGGTGGCACCGTCGGAACTCCCCGGGCGCGGGTCGTCCTCGACCGCCAAGGCGAGAAGGTCGATGAGGAGTCCGAGGGCGACGGCATGATCGACGCCGCCTGCCGGGCCATCCGCAAGGCCACCGGCGTCGACGGCCGGCTCACCGATTTCAATGTGTCATCGGTGACCGGTGGCGTCGACGCGCTCGGAGACGTCATCATCCAACTCGAGGCGGAAGGCGTGCGCGTCTCCGGGCGGGGTGTCTCCACCGACGTGGTCGAAGGGTCGGCCCGTGCCTTCCTCAACGCGGTGAACAAGGTCGTGCGGGTGCGCGGCCGGACGGAGGTCCGCGACACCGGCGCTACCCCGTGAGGTTCCCGGTCCTCGCCTCGTAGGCGGAGATCGCATCCTCATGACGCAAGGTGAGACCGATGTCGTCGAGGCCTTCGAGCAATCGGTATCTGGTGAAGTCGTCCATGGGGAAAGGGGCTTCAATACCGACCTTGGGCGCTGACACCAAGCGGCGATCGATGTCCACCGTGATCTCCAGAGTCGGGTCCTCGGTGACGGCCCGGAGCAACGCCGCGCCTACCGCGGCGTCGACCTGCACCGGAACCAGCCCGGCTTTGGTGCAGTTGTTGCGGAAGATGTCGCCGAAGCGCGGCGAGACAACTGCTTTGAAGCCGTAGTCCACCAGGGCCCACACCGCATGTTCCCGGGATGATCCCGTGCCGAAGTTGGGTCCGGCCACCAGGATGCTGGCTCCGGCGAACTGCGGCTGGTTGAGTACGAAGTCGCGATCGTCACGCCACTCACCGAAGAGACCGGCACCGAACCCGGTGCGCTCCACCTTCTTCAACCAGTCGCTCGGGATGATCTGATCGGTGTCCACGTCGGAGCGGTCGAGCGGGACGGCGGTTCCGGACACGGCACGTACGGGGTCCATCAGTCCAGCTCCTCGGGGGTGGCGAAGTGGCCGGCGACGGCCGTCGCGGCCGCGACGGCCGGTGACACCAGGTGGGTACGCCCGCCCCGCCCCTGTCGGCCCTCGAAGTTGCGATTCGATGTCGAGGCGCAGCGCTCGCCCGGCGACAGCTTGTCGGGGTTCATGGCCAGACACATCGAGCACCCCGGGTCACGCCACTCGAATCCCGCCGAGGTGAAGACTCTGTCGAGACCCTCGGCCTCGGCCTGTGCTTTCACCGGTCCCGAGCCGGGTACGACCATGGCCCGCAGCCCGGTTTTGACGCGATGCCCGTCCACCACCGCGGCTGCGGCCCGTAGGTCCTCGATCCTGGAGTTGGTGCACGAGCCGATGAACACCGTGTCGACGGCAATTGAGCGCATCGGCGTACCTGCGGTGAGCCCCATATAGGAGAGCGCTCGAACGGCCGCCTCGCGACGGGCGGCGTCGCCGAAACTGTCCGGGTCCGGCACCGTCCCGTCGATGGCGACGACCTGTCCCGGGTTGGTTCCCCACGTCACATGAGGCTGCAGCGTCGCCGCGTCCAGATCAACGACAGTGTCGAAGCCGGCACCAGGGTCGGTTGCCAGCGACCGCCAGTCGTCGAGCGCCCGTTCCCAGGCCGGACCGGTAGGGGCGTGGGCCCGGCCTTCGAGGTAGGCGAAGGTGGTGTCGTCGGGCGCGATCATTCCGGCCCGGGCGCCGGCCTCGATCGACATGTTGCACACCGTCATGCGCCCCTCCATCGTCAGGCCGGTGATGGCCGAGCCCCGGTACTCGATCACATGGCCGATACCGCCGCCGGTACCGATCTCGCCGATGATGGCGAGGATGATGTCCTTGGCGGTCACGCCCGCCGGCAGGGAACCGTCCACGGTGACGGCCATCGTTCCCGGCCGGCGCTGGGGCAGCGTCTGTGTGGCGAGCACGTGCTCGACCTCGCTGGTGCCGATGCCGAAGGCCAGCGCCCCGAACGCGCCGTGCGTGGACGTGTGGCTGTCTCCGCAGACGATGGTCATGCCCGGTTGCGTGAGCCCCTGCTCAGGACCGATGACGTGGACGATGCCTTGGAAGCGGTGGCCCATCGGGTACAGCACAATCCCGAACTCCGCGCAGTTGGCGGCCAGCACCTCCATCTGCCGGGCCGAGACGGGATCCTCCAGGGGCCGGTCAAGCCCGGTGGTCGGCACGTTGTGGTCCATCGTGGCCACGGTCAACTCCGGCCTTCTGACCGTGCGGCCGGCCAATCGCAGTCCGTCGAACGCCTGCGGCGATGTGACCTCGTGGACCAGATGGAGGTCGATGTACAGCAGATCCGGCTCGTCATCGGCAGTCCGCACCAGGTGGCGGTTCCACACCTTCTCGCTCAGCGTCTGCACCATCGCCGTCTCACAATCTGAGATAATGTTCCCATATGATGGTAACGGGTGTGGGCGTGTTGGACAAGGCGGTGGCCATCCTCGACGCCGTGGAGGACGGCCCGCTCGCGCTAGGTGGGCTCGTCGAGGCAACGGGCATGCCTCGCGCCACCGCCCACCGGCTGGCGCAGGCGCTTGAGCGGCACGGCCTGCTTGACCGGGACGGGTCCGGTCGCTTCTCCCTCGGGGCTCGGTTGGCCGATCTGGCCGCGGCCGCTCATCGCAGCCGGCCACTGGCCGAAGCCGCCCGGCCCGCCCTCGAGCAGCTGCGGGACGCCACGGGCGAGAGCGCCCAGCTCTTCGTGCCAAGAGGCGCCGTCAGGATCTGCGTCGTTTCCCTGGAATCACCGCACAGCCTGCGCACCATCGTGCCGGTGGGCGCGGCGCTGCCGATGGGCCTCGGTTCGGCCGGACGCGTGCTCGGCGGCGACCCGACCGGCGAGGTGGCCCGCCGGGGCTGGACTCAAAGCGTCGAAGAACGCGAGAAGGGGGTGGCCTCGGTCAGTGCCCCGGTCTTTCGCGACGGCGTCATGGTGGCGGCCGTATCCGTCTCGGGTCCGGTCGAGCGGACGTCGCGCGCCCCGGGGCGCCGCTATGCCAAGGCGGTGCTGGCGGCGGCCCGTCAGGTTGAACAGGCCCTCTGATCTAGCGCCGCTCCGCCGCTCGCATGGCCACCTCGCGGCACGCTTCGAACAGGGCCGGGACGAACCGTTCCGGGGCGAGGAGGCAGGCGGCGTGATCGGCCTGCACCGGATGGACCGTGGCCCCGGGGATCGACTCGGCCAGTGCCAACTGGCGGCGCGGCGCCACCACCCGGTCGAGGGCCGTGACCACCACCGCAGTAGGGACTTTGACTTCTCCGAGCCAGGCCCGGGAGTCGAAGGCGCCGAGGGCCGAACCGGCTTGGAGGATGACGGCCGGATCGTTGTGGCGAAGCTGTTCGAGGGCCCAGATGCTGAGGGCGCTCTCGTCGAGCCGGCGGCGCACGATTCCCTCCATGACCTGGCGACGGACGGTCTCGGGCATGACCCGCGCTGCCAGCGAAAGGCCCAGCATCCCGGAGAAAAAGGCGCGTTCGGCCGGTCCCCGGCTACTGAAGCGACGAGCCGTCGCGCACAGCACCATGCCGGACACGAGTTCGGGGTGACGGCGCCACGTCAGCTGGGCCACCGGTCCACCCATCGAGTACCCCACGGGTATGACGCGGTCGAGGCCGAGGTGGTCGGCCAGCGCGGCCACGTCGTCGGCGCAGTCCTCGAGCCGAAACGGTCGTCTCGACCGGATCCCGCGGCCGTGCCCCCGCAGGTCCATGGCGATGACCCGAAAGGCCGAGCCGAGGGTGGAGTAGCTGGTGAACCAGTTGAGATCGGCCGTTGCGGTCCACCCATGCAGGAGGATCAGCACGGGAGCACCTGGCGGTCCGGACACTTCGCGTATGAACGTCGTTCCCCTTCGCGACAGGCGCACCAGGCGCCCCGGCGGGAGTCGGTCTTCGATCACCGCTTTACCCTACGGCGATGGACATCAGCAGCGTCGATCTCGGACTCGACTGTCGGGCCATCACCTTCGAGAACCCGACGGGCGCTCGCGGCGCCGGAGGCAGCGCGGCCGGCGGACGCAAAGGCGCGCCATCTCGGCGGATCCGGTCAGGTGAGCGGGTCGTGCTGATCGAGATCGACGGCCCGGGGACGGTGCGTCATCTCTGGATGACGTTCCCACCGGGCCCGCCCGAGGCGATGCGGGGGCTGGTGCTCGAGGCGTTCTACGACGGCGCCGCCGAACCCAGCATCTCGGTCCCGTGTCTCGACTTCTTCGGCCTGCCACACGGACGTCCGGCTCCGTACTGCTCGGCGCTGGCTAGCGCGCAGGAAGGCCGAGGCTTCAACTCCTACCTGCCGTGGCCGTTCGGTTCGCATCTGAGGGTCGAGCTCGCCAACGCCTCCACCCGCGCCGCGGAGCTGTACTCCAGGCCGACCTGACGCTGAGCCGTGAAGTTCCGGCCAGCCGCCTCCATGTGGCGTGGCGACGGGAGAACCCGACGGAGATGGAGCGGGACTTCGTCATCGCCAGCGGCCTGGCTGGGCCGGGACGGTTCGCCGGGTGCGTCGTCGGAGTTCGGGTGCTCGACCACGGCACCTGGTACGGGGAAGGCGAGGTGAAGGTGTATCGCGAGGATGACGGCGCGCTGCCAACCATCTGCGGGACCGGTCTTGAGGACTACGTCGGCACCGCGTGGGGCATGGGTTCGCACAACGCCCTGTACGGCGGCGCCCGCTCGACGTGCGGAGCACAGGCGCACTCAACCCGACTTCGTCGGCTTTTACCGTCGGCATCTTCCCGATCCGGTGATCTTCACGACCGAGCTGCGCGTCACCATCCAGCAGATCGGGTTCCATCTGTTCCGCGAAGGTGAGGACGACGAGTTCGAGCGATACTCGGCGACGCACCCGGCCGCGGGTCGGGGCTGGTCGAGCTTCCCCGGTGTGCGGGCGCTGGGCATCTGCGAGCGGGTCGACGACTACTGCGCGGCCGCCTTCACCTGCTGCCGAGACGCGCAGCTGGTCGCGCCGGTTGACCCGGATGCGGCCTTGGCCGACCTGGCCCGCCTGCCCTACGAATCACCGCTGGAGGGCGAGGCCATGTTCACCGGAAGCCTGCCTCCGCCGGCACCGCCCCGCTGATCCGTTCGTATGCCCATATCGCCGCTTGGCGGGCTACGCCCGGATGGAATCGCCATCGCAACAGCTGGGTCTCCGCCGCCTCCGGGCCTTCCCCCAGCTCGATGAGGCTCAGGGCCAGTTGACGGGCCCGGCGCCGCAGATGCTCGTCGGAGGGAATGCGCAGCTGCTCCTCCTGCCACCGGTGGTGCGCGGCCTGGAGTGACTCGGGGAGGCGCAGCACCTGCCGGCGGCTAAGGGGTGGCAACTTCCGGCGCACGGCCATCGTGTGGTCGTCGATCGCCTCGGCCACGTCGAACTGGCATAACCGGGCCAGGGAGCGAACGAACGGCGAGCTCCGGCCGCCCTTGTCTCCCAGTCCAATCGAGCGAGCCGTCTCGGCCATAGGCAGATCGAAGCCGTCGGGATGGGCCTCCAGGCCGGCGGCCAGCCGGCGAAGCAGCCACAACGACGACGGACCGAGCACACTCAACCAGTAGGTTTCGACATACAGGGTGCGGGGATCGTGGCCCAACGCGTCGATGGCACTCTGGAATGTCCCTAGACCCCTTTCGGGTCTGCCTGACGCCGGCCTTCCGGATGAGAACGCATGAAGGTGGGAGAGATCAGCTGGCTAGCTGAGCCTGCCGGTCTTCCGCGCCCACGCTTCGACGTCGGGCCATACCCACACCAAGCCCATGTTGAGACCCGCCACTGGCTGAGGGAAGTCCGGGAAGCGGCGGCGCCAGCTGTGGACGGTGCCGACCTCGCGGTCGAGTCGGGAAGCGATCTCGGCGACACCCACGATCTCTTTCACGTCCACCTTCCGACCCACGTTGGCACGCTAGGCGCGGCGCTGTTGCAGTGACGATAGTTGCACACGATCATGTGCAGATGTATGGTGCCTGACCTGCACATGATCGTGTGCAGGACGGTGGCCCGGGCGGGTGTGCAACCACCCCCCGGGCCCGGCCAGTTCCCACAGAGGAGGAACCGACAATGCCCACGATATTCCCGCGTGCCCGAAGGCGGCTCCTCCGGCATCTGGTCGCGGTCTTCGCCGTCCTCGCGGTGTTCGCCGGACCGCTGCTCTCCGCCGAGCCGGCCCACGCCACCGGGACGCTCTGCTTCCCTAACGACGGCCCCGGCATCCAGGTCGTGAGCAGTATCTACGGGCCGCTCATCAAGTGGCACGTCGACTACACCTGCGACCAGAACGCCTTCATGAACATCGACTACCAAAACGTTCGCGTGCATCGGTCGCCGCCTCCCCACTGGGTGGTGGAGACGGTCAACACGGCCAACAACGCTGGCTGCAACTGCCGGACGGTGAGCCTCACCACGTTTGCCCAGTGTGTCGCATCGCCGAACCAGTTCTTTTGGGGGGCGTACAGCGAGCTGGTCATCAACAACCAGGGCCTAGTCAACGTGAGCATCAACGCCGCCGGCAGGTACTTTTACTGTCAGGGTGCCGGCTAGGGGGAGGGAATATTGTGCAGGTCATGGATGAACTCAGAGACGTCGGCCACAGCTTCTTCGTAGTCGTCGAAGTCCTGCTGGTCGCCTTCGTGCTCTTTCTTCTCGGCTCTCTGATGGTCCAGGCCGTCACCTAGACGCGTATAAGCCCCCGCCTTCCACTTGGACGGCGGGGGCTTATGTCGTCGAGCCCGTAGCTGTCGATCATCTGAGCCTGCCGGTCTTCCGCGCCCACGCTTCGACGTCGGCCCGGTCGTCGGAGATCCGGCAGTAGCGCAGCCGAACAGCCGACGAGCGCCACAAGGATCAGAACTCCAGCCTTAGCCATCATGCGAGGACATCCACCATCATG